>SXGS01252616.1_pt1 | contig 60863 bp, 49 predicted proteins | sample 3174681 | NCBI WGS metagenome assembly SXGS01 (sample SAMN11356861, study PRJNA531348) | freshwater metagenome | isolation source: freshwater sample F1-80 | place: China: Fuxian Lake, Yuxi | collected 2017-12-25
AGTCTGGGTGGTGTCCCGGACTGTAACCACTGTTTGGTGCACGGAACTTGGGACCACGCTTCTAATCGGGTTTGCAAACACCACTGAAATTCCGGCCTACTTCCATTGCCTGAACTTCCTTCAGTGTCCGCCCGCTGATCGCCTCATGCCAAGTTCCTCCCCGATTGGTCCCGCCACCGGGCCCCCAGCTCCTAACCAGGTTCGGAAGTCCCTAGTAGGGGCACCGCCCCGCCCGAGGATCAACGTGTTGCTATTGATTACGGTTTCGGGAGTGATTCCGCCGGTGATCGCGCCGCCCCTCGACCCGCCGGTATTTCGTCGCCCTCCCAGCCATCGTGAGTCTTGCCGTCGAAAATCGGTTCGAAGCCCGGTTCCTCTCCGGCGAATGGCTCCGTCCTGTCGCTCTGCTTCCCTACCAAGCGATCAGGGTCGCGGTTGCAAGTCCGCTCGCGATCGAAGCGGGAAAAGGTCAGCGTCCGGTGAGTTCATGTTTTGCCTTTTTTCGGGACGAATTTCCCAGGGGCCTTGTCGAACGTCTGCTTCTTGCGCGCGCGACTCGCTTCATTTTCGATCCTTCCGGACGGATCTTTATGTATACTGAGGATCGGCCCACCATGTCGTTTCCGAGCGGAAGACACTTCCTTCAAATTCCAGGACCCACCAACGTTCCCGATCGCATCCTGCGGGCGATGGCGAGACCCACTATCGATCACCGTAGCGCGGAATTCGCCGGCCTGGGATTGGAAATTCTCGAGGGCCTCCAGGAAGTTTTCCAGACCAAATCGGCAATCGTAATTTTCCCGTCGTCTGGAACCGGCGCCTGGGAAGCAGCCCTGGTCAACACGCTTTCTCCCGGAGACCGGGTCCTGATGTGCGAGACCGGCCACTTCGCTACGCTTTGGCGGGAGATGGCGGCCAAACTGGGTCTCGACGTCCTGTTCCTGCCCGGCGATTGGCGGCACGGTGCGGATCCGGATGCCGTGGAGACCGCGCTCAGGGATGATCGCGAAGGGCGGATCAAAGGCGTAGCGGTCGTTCACAACGAAACTTCCACCGGAGCCGCCAGTTCCATTGCCGGGATTCGAACGGCGATAGATCGGGCCGGGCACGGCGCGCTGCTTCTCGTCGACACGATATCCTCTCTCGGTTCCATGGATTACCGCCACGATGAGTGGGGTGTGGATGTGACCGTGGCCGGCTCTCAGAAAGGTCTGATGCTACCGCCGGGGCTGAGTTTCAACGCGATCAGTGCGAAGGCGCTCAGGGCGTCAGCTTCGGCGCGTTTCTCGAAGTCGTATTGGGACTGGGAGCCGATGGTGGCCGCCAACCGTAAGGGCTTTTTTCCCTATACGCCCGCGACCAATCTCCTTTACGGGTTGCAGGAGGCTCTGCGGATGTTGCGGGAAGAGGGGATTAGAAACGTGTTCGATCGCCACAGCCGACACGCCGAGGCCGCACGGCGGGCTGTAAGGGCTTGGGGGCTGGACATACTCTGCCTCGATTCGAGCCAGTACAGCAGTTCCCTCACCGCTGTTCTTCTGCCTCCCGAAAACAACGCCGATGAGCTTCGGAGAGTCATCCTGGAACGGTTCAACATGTCGCTAGGTAGTGGTCTGGGCAGGCTCCAGGGGAAGGTTTTCAGGATCGGCCATCTGGGCGACTTCAACGATCTCATGCTGGCCGGTACCCTTAGCGGTGTCGAGATGGGTTTGGCTATTGCGGGCGTACCTCATTCGCCCGGCGGCGTCACAGCTGCGCTCGGCTACCTTGGGAGCGAAAGGCGATAAGCCGTCAGCGGCTGAGCGCTTTTTGCCAGTACTGTGACATCCTGCCGGATAAGCGTGTCCACTAGACCCATGAAAGCCGCGCGTCGCCGTACTAACTTGTTGATGCGAAACGTCTGAAAGAGTGGATGGGTGCGTGCAAATAATTCGCCGGATCTTGTGATGCGCGTTTTTCTCACATTTCTCGCCTGTCTCGGTTCGCTCACGGCGGCCACGCTTGAGCGGATCTCGCTTGACGAAATGATCGGGAAATCGACGGCCATCGTTCGCGGACGTGTGAGTGGTTCAAGTGCGCGATTCCATGGCTCGATGATATACACTCACTTGAAAATACAGGTGTTAGAGCGATGGAAGGGGTCTCCGGCGGCGGTTGAGGAGATTATCGTTCCCGGCGGAAAGGTCGCAAGCGCCAGGCAGAGCTTTTCCGGAACGCCGGCGCTGACTGAGGGAACTGAGTATGTCCTGTTTCTCTGGACCGGCAGAAACGGCCTGACACACATCATCGGTCTTTCACAGGGCGTTTTTGACCTGAAACAGGCCGCGTCCGGCGCAAAAATGGCAACCAGGTCCGCTACTTCGGAGCTGATGCTGGAACCGGGTTCGGGCCAGGTCGTGAAGGACGAAGCGCTTGAGATCACGCTCGAAGACTTGGGCCGGCGGATTGTGGCGGTACTTGGCGGAAAAGGCGGAACCAGGTGACCCGTCGCTTCGCCAGTGTTGTTCTTTTGGCCTCACTAGGTCTTGCGCCCGCGCCAGCCTACTACCACTTCATTCACTACACGAATCGAAATGCCCCGTTTTCGACCGCCGCTGAGAAGTTCGACCTGAACGCTCTCCCCAACAAGACCGTTACGTTTTTCGTTTCGGATCAAGGGCCCAGCCAGTATACAACCACCGACGGCTTTCCCTCCGTTCTAGGCCAGGTAAGCGAGGCGTTGGCGGCGTGGAATTCCGTGGAAACCTCGGATTTGCGCGTGGCTTTTGGCGGCCTGTACTCAGGCGGGGCGTTGACCGGGAATACTCCCGCCGGGGAAGTGGTGTTCGAGGAACTTCCTCCAGGTACGCTAGGCTATGGCGGCCCTACTTCGCGCGCCGACCTGACGGTTGGCCCGAATGGTCCGTTCGTTCCGATCACGCGCGCGACCGTTCGCCTCAACCGCGACCTGACCAAGCAGCCCGGTCCGAGCTACAGCGAGAGCTTCCTCCTCACTGTAGTCCACGAAATGGGGCACGCCCTGGGTCTTCAGCACTCGATGACGTCGAGCGCGATGTCGACCGACGTGACACGCGCCACGTCGAAGGCAAGGCCGATAGAGACTGACGATGTGGCTGCGCTATCTCTTCTTTATCCGTCACGTCTGTTTTCCGCCTCGACCGGGAGCATCTCCGGACGCGTCACGATCTCGGGCCAACCGGCTCACCTTGCTTCCGTGGTCGCGCTGAGGCCGGGTGGATCGGCGGTGAGCGCGTTGACGAATCCGGATGGCACGTACAGGATCGAAGGTCTTCCGGCGGGTCAATATCTGGTCTATGTGCATCCGCTTCCCCCGCCGCGTCAAGCGGGCCTTGGACCAGCGGACGTAGTCTTACCGCTTGACCCTGATGGACGTCCGGTGGCGGCCAGCGGAGCGTTTGAGACGCTGTTCTACCCGGCTAGCCGCGACCCGAATCAGTCCTCGCCGATTGGCGTGCGTGCGGGCGCGGGATCGGATGGGATTAATTTCGACGTGCAGCGCCGCGATTCGGTGGTGATTCAACGCGTCACCACGTACAGCTTTTTCGAGCAGGCCACCGTAAAGCCGGCCTACGTTAACGCCGGTTCCGTGTCGGGTCTGGTAGTGGTGGCGGGAACCGGATTGATTGCTAATAACACAGCGGCGCCGGGTCTTAGCGCGAGCGTAGTGGGCGGATCGGCCGTCGTCAGTGGAGTGCGCGCCTATTTGCCGGCGCCTTCGTTCCTGCAGGTCGACCTGCAATTTAATCTGTTTCCCGGCCAGGGGCCGCGCCACTTGATTTTCTCGACGCCCAACGACATTTATGTGCAACCGTCCGGACTCAATCTGGTGCAGCGGCGCCCGCCTTCGATTACGTCGGTTGCGCCAGGACTCGATGCGAATGGCGCCCGGATTGTCACGCTGACCGGTTCAGGTTTTGGAGCGGACAGCATCTTTTGTTTCGATTCTCTCCCGGCGCAGGTCCGCAGCCTGGACGCAGCGGCCGGCCGGGCCGTGGTTGCCGTTCCGGCGGGCGCGTCCGGGCAGCGGGCAACCCTTTCGGTGTACAACGGCGACGGGCAGAATTCATCGTTTGTTCAGGGGCGGAACGCCCCGGTTTACGCCTACGACACAGCTGCCGGGCAGGCGGTGTTTTTTGGCCAGTCCGTGCTGCCGGCGGGCGTGGAAACGGTGGTTGAGGTCTCGGGCCTCAATACCGGATTTGCCGAAGGACAGACCGTGCTTGGCTTTGGATCGAGCGACATTACGGTGAACAAGTTGTGGGTGCTGAGTCCGTCGCGGGCGCTCGCGAACGTGGTTGCGTCACCGGCTGCCGCGTCGCAAGTGGTTACTCCGAACGTGATCGGCGGCTTTCAGGTATTGTCACAGCCATCGGCGATGCAGGTTGTTCCGTCGAGACCGGGCGCTCCGTCGATCGCTTCTCAGTTGCTCAACGTTGCGACGGGACAACCGGGGGCCGCGCCTGGCGCCGTGGTGTCCGTGCAGGGGGCCAACCTTTCCGCTTCCGGTACGCTGACTCTGAACGATGTTCGCGTCCCGGTGCAGAGTGCATCGGCGGGTCAGATCACGTTTTCGATTCCGGCTGGTTTCACGTCCGGTCCCGCGGTTCTGCGGTATGCGAATGGTGGAGATTCGGCCGCGGTGGTCGTGGTGGTCGAGCGGTAGGGAGTCCACTGCATTTAACGTCGTGCGGGAAGTGTCCCCGGAATCGTCAGGACCAACTCGTGCGCGAATTCACAGCGGTAATCGCCTTGAACCCGGGCCCTGAGCAACTGGGGTGTGCCTGCCGCAAACAAGTCAGGCCTTGTAACCTATCGGCGCTGGCACGCTTTGACGCAGCGAGCGCCGATACGTTCGGATTGAGATAAACTGGAAGCCTATGAAAGCACCAGCTACGTTTATCCTATCCGCCGCTCTTGCCCTCGCGGGCTCGAATCCAAAAGCCGAGGGCGAAGTCAAGGCCGCCATGGAAGCCTTCAGGAAGGCCTACATGAGCGGCGACAAGGCCGCGCTTGACAAGCTCACGACCGCCGACCTCAGTTACACTCACTCGAACGGGAAAATCGAAACGAAAGCCGAATTCATCGCCGCCACCACGTCGGGTAAGACCAAAGTGGAAGCAATGGATATCTCAGATGCGACCGTCCGCGTTCATGGGAACACCGGGCTGTTCCAAGCGAAAGTCATGATCAGGAACAACGCCGGCGGCACGGTCACACCCAACAACTTGAACATTCTGCACGTCTGGATTAAAGGTCCAGGGGGCTGGCAGTTGGCTGCGCGCCAAGCCCTCCGCCTCCCCCCCGCGTCTTAGGCCGGTCCGATGAAAGCGTCTCAAGTCGCTTCCCTCCTGCTCGCCTGTGGCGCGGCGGGCGCGCAGGATTTCGTCCGCGAGATCCAACCCATTTTTGAGAAATCCTGCTATCAGTGCCACAGCGAGAAATCTCAATTGGGCGGACTGCGGCTAGACTCGAAAAAGCTTGCAGCGAAAGCCATTCAACCGGGAAAGGCCGCGGACTCCGCTCTCTATCAACGCGTCGCGGGGATCGGCGATCAGGCGCGGATGCCCATGGGCGGCAAGCCGCTCGACGCAGCGCAAATCTCGCTGATCCGGACCTGGATCGAGCGAGGCGCCGAATGGCCGGAGCAAGCTGCCGCACCGGCTGCGTCCGGCGGTCAGATCAAGCGGCACTGGGCTTTCGCACCTCCGCGCCGGGCTGATCCGCCGGCCGCCCGAATCCGGGCATGGAACGCGAATCCCATCGACCGTTTCGCACTAGCGCGTTTGGAAAAGGAGGGTCTTGCGCCGTCGCCCGAGGCAGATCGGGTGACGCTTCTGCGCCGGCTGAGTCTTGATTTGACCGGACTGCCGCCCTCAATCAAGGAAGTGGACGCGTTCCTCAAAGACAAGAGCCGGAATGCGTGGGAGAGGCAGGTGGACCGGCTGCTCGCGTCTCCTCACTACGGCGAACGTTGGGGCCGTCATTGGCTTGACGCCGCGCGCTACGCGGATTCCGACGGCTATGAAAAGGACAAGCCGCGGCAGGTCTGGTTCTATCGCGATTGGGTAATCAGAGCGCTTAACCGCGACCTCCCCTACGACAAATTCATCACCGAACAGCTTGCGGGAGACCTGTTGCCGAACGCTACGCAGGATCAGTTAATCGCCACCGGCTTCCTCCGCAATTCCATGATCAACGAGGAAGGCGGCGTGGATCCCGAGCAATTCCGCATGGAAGCCATGTTCGACCGCATGGACGCCATCGGAAAGAGTATGCTCGGCGTCACCATTCAGTGCGCTCAGTGCCACAATCACAAGTTCGATCCGCTCACACAGGAAGAGTACTACCGCATCTTCGCGTTTCTGAACGACGCGCACGAATCGAACATCGCAGTCTACACGCCGGACGAGCAAATGAAGCGGGCGGAGATGTTCCGGCAAATCGCGGAGGTTGAAGCGGGTCTGCAACACCGTAACCCTGATTGGCGCGCGGGCCTTGCCGCGTGGGAGGAAAAGGCGAAGACCGGGCAGCCCGAGTGGACGATAGTGAAACCCGAAGTCGAAGATATTTCGACCGGAGGCCAGCGGTTTCTGACGCTGAAGGACGGTTCTCTGCTCGCACAGGGATACGCCCCCACCAAGCATCGGGTGAAGCTTGTCGTGAAAACGAACGCGCCCCGCATCACCGCGTTTCGTTTGGAGCTATTGAACGATCCGAATTTGCCGCTTGGCGGGCCTGGAAGATCGATCCGCGGCACGGGCGCGCTCACTGAGTTTGAAGTGGAGGCGGCGCCGGCCAGCGCAGCGGACAAGCCGGTGAAGATCAGGATCGCGAAAGCCACTGCGGACATCTCGCTTCCCGAAGCGGAGCTTGATTCCATATACGCCGACAAAAGCAAGAAGCGCCGGGTCACGGGGCCTGTCGCGTTCGCGATCGATGGGAATGATGACACGGCTTGGGGTATCGAGAGCGGTCCCGGGTTGCGAAATCAACCGCGCAAGGCGGTCTTCGAAGCAGAGACCCCGATTTCGAACGCGTCTGGGACGATCCTGACCTTCTACCTGAAACAGAATCACGGCGGATGGAATAGCGACGACAATCAGAACAACAACCTCGGACGCTTCCGGCTTTCCATCACGAGCGCGTCTGGGGTGGAGGCGGACCCGCTGCCCGGGAACGTCCGCGAAATTCTGGAGATCGCGGAGTCCGGACGCACGCCCGCGCAAACCCAAGCCCTGTTCAGCTATTGGCGCACCGGCGTCCCGGAGTGGCGCGACGCGAACGAAACGATCGCTGCCTTGTGGAAGACGCACCCGGAAGGTACGTCGCAGTTGGTGCTCGCGGCTCGCGCGGAAATGCGCGGTACGCATATGCTGACGCGTGGAGATTTTCTGAAGCCAGGGAAGGAAGTCGCACCGGGCGTTCCGGCGTTCCTTAATCCCCTTCCCGAAAACGCGCCGCCCAACCGCCTGACCTTTGCCCGCTGGATGACAGATCGCAACGCGCCTACCACGGCGCGCACGATGATGAACCGCGTGTGGCAGTCGTACTTCGGCGTGGGACTGGTGAGCACGAGCGAGGACCTGGGCAAGCAATGCGAACCGCCGTCGCATCCCGAGTTGCTCGATTGGCTGGCGGTGGAATTCATGGAACGCGGCTGGAGTCTGAAGGCGATGCATAAGGTGATCGCGACGTCGGCCGTCTACAAGCAGTCCTCGCGCGTGACGCCGGAATTGTATGCGCGCGATCCGTACAACCGGTTGCTGGCGCGAGGCCCGCGCTTCCGCGTGGAAGCGGAGATCGTGAGGGACATCGCTCTTGCCGCTAGCGGACTGCTGAATGCCAAGGTCGGAGGCCCCAGTGTGTATCCGCCTGCCCCCGAATTTCTGTTCCAGCCGCCAGTGAGTTACGGGCCGAAAATCTGGGACGAATCGAAGGGCGAGGACCGCTACCGGCGCGCTCTGTACACGTTCCGCTACCGCTCCGTGCCGTTCCCGGCGCTTCAGAATTTCGACGCGCCCAACGGCGATATTGCCTGCGTGCGCCGCTCGCGTTCGAACACGCCGCTACAGGCGCTCACTACCTTGAACGAGCCTCTGTTCGTGGAATCGGCGCGCGCGCTTGCCGGGTTGGCGCTGAAGGAAGGCGGTGCGACCGAAGCCCAGAAGCTGACCTATGTATTCCGGCGTTGTGTCTCGCGCGAGCCGGCGAGCCAGGAGCGGGACGAACTGCTGACCCTGCTGAGCAAACAGGTGAAGCGCTCCGCTTCGCCGCTCGATGCGTGGACTGCCGTGGCGCGGGTACTGCTCAATCTGGATGAGACCATAACAAAGGAATAGGCCATGAAAATGAACCCCGAACAAGCGAGGCATGTCACGCGCCGCTGGTTTTTCGAGCAATGCGGCGTGGGCGTCGGCGGGATGGCGCTCGGGCAATTGATGGCGCAGGCCGCGTCCGATCCTCTCGCTCCGAAAAAGCCCCATTTCCCAGGGAAGGCCAAGAACGTGATCTTCCTGTTCATGGCCGGCGCGCCGAGCCATCTGGAGATGTTCGACAACAAGCCGCAATTGGCAAAGTTCGACGGCACACTGCCTCCGCCCGACTTGCTGAAGGGCTACCGGGCCGCGTTCATCAATCCGAATTCGAAGCTGTTGGGTCCGAAATTCAAGTTCGCGAAGCATGGCCGAAGCGGAGCGGAGTTGTCCGAACTACTGCCTCACCTGTCGAACGTGGTCGACGACATCACCATCGTGAAGGGCATGGTCACGGATGCCTTCAATCACGCACCGGGACAGATCCTGATGAACACCGGTTCGCAGCAGTTCGGCAGGCCGAGCCTCGGTGCGTGGGTGACGTATGGCTTAGGCAGCGAATCGCGCGACCTGCCGGCGTTCGTTGTTTTCAGTTCCGGGAAGAAAGGGCCAAGTGGCGGAAATTCCTGCTACGGAAGCGGCTTTCTGCCGACCATGCATCAAGGCGTCGCGTTCCGCGGGAGCGGCGATCCCGTGCTTTACCTTTCAAACCCGGCCGGCGTCGATGCGGAACTGCAGCGCGACTCGCTCGACTCCGTGAAGCGTCTGAATCAGATGCGGCTCGACGCGGTGGGCGACCCCGAGATCGCGACTCGCATCAGCTCCTTCGAGATGGCGTTCCGCATGCAGACGAGCGCGCCGGAACTGATGGATCTTTCGAAAGAATCGAAGAGCACGCTTGAATTGTATGGCGCCGAACCAGGCAGGCCGTCGTTCGCTAACAACTGCCTCCTCGCGCGGCGGCTCGTCGAGCGCGGAGTCCGGTTCGTGCAGCTCTTCCACGAGGCGTGGGACCAGCACTCGGGTGTAGTGAAGGATATCAAGAAGAACTGCGAAGACACGGACAAAGCTTCCGCGGCGCTGGTGGCGGATCTGAAGCAGCGTGGAATGCTCGACGACACACTGGTCGTGTGGGGCGGGGAATTCGGCCGCACTCCAATGGTTCAGGGCGGCAGCGACGGCCGCGACCATCACCCGAACGCGTTCACGATGTGGCTCGCGGGCGGCGGCGCGAAACCCGGGGTTACGTTTGGAGAGAGCGACGAACTCGGCTTCAACGTGATCCGGAATAAAGTACACGTTCACGATTTGAACGCCACTATCCTGCATCTGCTGGGCTTCGATCACACGCGTCTGACCTATCGTTTCCAGGGCCGCGACTTCCGGCTGACGGATGTGCACGGGAATGTCGTGAAGGAGCTGTTGGCCTGAATGCTCCCTCCGCCGGCGCGGACCATTGACGAGGTGATCGGGGCGCTTGATGCGATCATAGCCCGTGCCCTGAAAGACGGCAGCCGCATCGGTTATTTCGCGGCGCTTTACCGGCGGGTAACGCAAAGGGTGAAAGACGGAATCGCGGCAGGGCGCTTCGAAGACGGCCCACGGATGGAGCGGCTCGACGTCAATTTCGCAAATCGCTACCTGGAGGCTCTGGCCGCCTTCGAAAGTGGCAATCCCGTCACGCGAAGCTGGCAGGTTGCGTTTCAGGCGGTCACTGAGCACTCGCCGCTGGTGCTTCAGCATTTGCTTGCCGGCATGAACGCGCATATCAATCTGGACCTGGGAATCGCCGCCGCGGTGACGTGTCCGGGCGATCAACTGCCGCCGCTTCACACGGATTTCAACCGCATCAACGACGTGCTCAGTGAACTGGTCGGAACGGTCGAGAGAGAGATGGCCGCGATCTCGCCCGTGGTCGCAATGCTCGAGAAGATCGGGTTGCGTACGGCCACGGCAATCGTCAATTTCAGCATGACGAAAGCACGCGATTTCGCATGGCTTCAAGCGCGGAAACAGGCGGCGCTGCCGGAGAGCGCGCGCGATGCGACGATCGGAATACTCGATCTGGAAGTTGAGTTGCTAGGTCGTGCGCTCGTACACCCCCCCTTGAAACTGCGGCTTAAACTGATACCAATCCGCGCTGTGGAGAATGACGATATCCGGCGGAATGTGGAGATCCTCGCGGCGTAGCGAAGGGTGGCCGGATCAACAGGGCGCTCTCAATGCAGTGGAACTGATAGAGTGCTTTCAGTTCAGGAATACATGGCGCGCGGCACGGCCGTGTCGCGGGCACCGTTCGAGGAGAATCTGACGAAGGAACTGGAGCAGGCCGGCTTCGCCGCGGATCTCCCTCAGATTCTTTCGGGGCCGGCATTGCCGGCGTTCGATCTGCACGCCGCCGGACCACAAGTCTTGAATCAGCTGGTAGCTCGACCGAAAGGTGGACCTCGGCGGACGCCCATTTTGCCGTGACTTGGCTGATCTTTCAGAACACCAGCTTTAATCCGAACTGGATCTGCCGCCCGGTCGTTGTCGAGTCGAGGAGCTTCCCGAACTGAGGATTGTTGTCGTTACAGGCCGATCCCGGACTGCGCCCGATGCACGTCATGCTCGGGCTGTTTGAGGATGGCAGGAAAAACGTCGGCGTGTTGAACAAGTTGAAGAACTCCGCCCGGTACTGCACGCGGAAGCGCTCGCGGACAATCGCCTCCTTGAATATCGAGAAGTCGTGGTTGATCGAACCCGGACCGCGCGCGACTCGCCGCGCCGAATCGCCGTACAACTGAATAGGCGCGCCGGTCCGCGATGGTGTCGTCCCCGGCACGCGGAATGCCGCCGGGTTGAAGAAGTTGTCCGGGCCGCGTTGGCCTTTCGGGACCTGCACGGGCTGGCCGGAGACCCTGTCCGGTACGTTGAAAGTGTTGAAAATCGGCGGCAAGCGATTGGTCCGGATGTCCGTCGGGAATCCACCGCGCAGGTAGCTGATGCCGTTGATCTGCCAGCCTCCCAGCACCTTCGACACCGCGCCCTGGTTGAGCCACGGACGTCCCGGCCCCCACGGCAGCTCGTAGCCATAGCTCATCACCAGAACCTGGGCGACGTCGATCGGCGCGGGCCCCCGCTCGCGCGACAGGTTGTACGCGTCAAGTGTGATGCTCGTGCCGCCGTTCTGCGTGAACGCGCCCGGCCCCGCGCCTTTGTCCTCCAGATTCTTCTGCACAGTGTAGTTGAACAGGAAATTCATGCCGTGGGAGTAACGCTTCTCTACCTTCACGTTGAAGGCGTTGTAATTCGAAGATGCGTTTGAATAGGTGGGGATCACCGCGCCGTTGACGTGCGGATACGGGCGGTCTCTCTGCTGATTTCGTCCGTCGATTGCCGCCTGAAACGGAAGCTGATTCACGTTGACGAATAGCGAGTAAAGATCGCTTCCGCGCGCGCCGCTATACGACGTTTCGAATAGCCAGCTCGCGAATGGCTCGAACTGGATGCTCACATTGAACTGCTGGAGCATCGGCATGCGCGCGTCGTGGAAGGCCGCGGTTCGAATCGTCCGGGCCAACGCATTGCTTGCGCTGAAGTCCTTGAGCGACGGATCGGATGGCCCGGCTGGAATCGGCGAATTCAAGGTGAAAGGCGGCAGCACGGTTCGCGTCGCGCTCGTCTCCGGAATGGAAAATGTGGGCGTGTTCGGATTGTTGCCTGAGAACTGCGTCACTTCCTGGTTGACGTCCCGCTGGCCGATAAAGATTCCATAGCCGCCGCGAATCACGAGCTTCCGGTTCCATTGATATGCCAAGCCCATGCGCGGGGCGATGTTGTTGTGATCACCGTCGACGATCGCGCGGGAAAAGCCGTTCTTTCCCGGCACGACGAACTGACCGCTTGCGATATCGAACAAACCGCCGCGATCGCGCGCGTCCACCGGTTGAGTGAACAGGTCGTAGCGCCCGCCGAGATTAAGCGTGAGGCGCGGCGTCACTTTCCAATCGTCCTGAAAATAGGTGCCGAAGTAGGTCTCCCGCTGGCGGCCCCAATCGAGCATCTGCGTTCCCTGCAGCAGCGATGGATATCCCAGAAGGTAATCCGCGATCGGCGCACCGGAGCCCGGCGCATCCGAACTCGTGGTGAAGATGGAGCCAAACACATACTGGCCGTGGAACGGCGTGCCCTTGAGGGTCTCAAAGCGCATGCGCCGCACGTCCGCTCCCATCTTGAAGGTGTGTTTGCCGTGTGTGACGCTCAGCGAATCGGCCACATGAAAACGGTTTTCGAAGTTCAGGTTGCTGTCGCCGCCGCCCCAGGGATCGAACTGCGTGGAGCCGGTTCCCTGTCCGGAAAAGAAAAACTGAATCTGCGGGAAGCCGAGCAGAGGGAACGGGAAAAGAGCGAGTCCGGCACTTCTTGCGAATTCGACGCCTCTTACCGCGTTGCCGATGATGCTGCCGTTGTGGCGAGTGTAGCCGGCGCGAAATTCGTTGACCACCGTGGGGCGGAAAATATGCGTGTCGTTGAACGCGACTTGGCGGGTAAAGTCGATGCTGTTGGTTCCACCGCCGATGAAGCCGGCGAAGCGGCCGGGAGTCGGCCGGACCTGGTTCCCGAACGAGAAACGTCCGAAAAGCGAATTCTTCGCCGTAAGCTGATGATCCACGCGTACGTCGAACTGGTCGCCATTGAAGCGCCGGGGAAAACCCTGGAAATAGTTGCGCGAAAGGTCGCCTGAGTTGCCGAAATTCGGCAGCGGCACCTGACCCATGATCGCCGCCGAGGTTCGATTAATGCGATCCGGCGGAATCTGCGCGTTGGGGAACGGTGTCGAAATCACCGTCCCCGCCGGTCCGATGCGGCGCTGTAGCGGATCGAAAATGGGCGTGCGCAGAGCTGTGAGGTTGCCCGACCGCAAAGCGGCGGGTGGCACGGCGCCAATACTCGTGCCGGCTGCCGTGCGCTGGCGCGTCCCCTGATAGTCGAGGAAGAAAAACGTTTTCTGTTTAACGATGGGGCCGCCGAGCGAGCCGCCGAACTGATTTTGGCGGAACTTCGCCTTTGACAGTCCGGCCGAGTTGGTGATGAAGTTGTTGGCGTCGAACTTGTCGTTACGGAGGAACTCAAACAGGGATCCGTGGAGCAAATTCGATCCGGACTTGATGGTCGCGTTCATTACCGCGCCGGCCGCGCGTCCGAACTCCGCCGCGAACGTGCTGGTCTTGACTTTGAACTCCTGCACTGCGTCAACGGAGGGCGAGTATGCCAGACCGCTGCGCCCCACAGCGCCGCCGTTTACGACGGTGTTGTTGTCCACGCCGTCCAGTAACACTTCCGTTGACGTATAGCGCCCTCCTCCAGCGATGAAGGGCAGGTTCGAGCCGATGCCGAACATGGGCGTGGTGTTGCCCGCCAGCAGGCCGAGGCCGAACGCGTTTCTTCCATTGAGCGGCAGATCGAGAATCTTCTTGTTCTCCACTACCTGCCCAAGGGATGATGTCTCGGCATCGAGCAGCGGCGTCACGTCCGTCACCTCGACCGTTTCACGGACCTCGCCTGGTTGCATCGAGACGCGCGCGGTAGCGCTTTGATCAACGCGTAACTGCAAGCCCGAGGTGGAGTTCTTCTTGAAGCCGGGATGCTCAACGCCAACCGTGTAGACGCCCGCGGGCAGAAACGGGGCGAGAAATTCGCCGCGGTCATTTGTGCTGCCCGTGCGAGCGATCGCTGTGTCGTTGTTCGTGACCGTTACCGAAGCGCCCGCCATGGCGGCGCCGGAAGAGTCCTCCACAAGTACCGTCAGATTACCGGTTGCCACCTGCGCGCCGAGCGGCACGAGGGAAAGAAGGAGCGTTGCGAGGATTCGAAGCGAAATCATGGTGGAGCCATGATATCACTGGCAGGGAGAGGTTTGGCGGAACTGAAGAACGCAGATCTCAGCCGCTGCCGCATGACATGACACAGAACCGGGCGGAATCGTGCCGTGCGGAGGATCCGCGGCTTCGCGATCCTGGGCGAGGGCATGGAAACGGCGGTTAGATGCGAACCTCTCCACCGGTGGATTTGATTCAGCCGCCGGCTTCGAGGCGAGGAGTGTGTGGAAACGTGCGGGAAATGCTCCGGTTGGAAGCCGAGGCGGCTTACACGCGTTCCGTTGCACTCGAACCGAAGGAACAGAGGTCCGCGGGCGCTGCCTCGGTGGCTTTGGCGGGCCGCCGAACCGGGTTACGCCTGGATGCGAAGGCGCCCGGCCGAAGAAGTGCGGACGCCCGCGATCTCGGCCACGACCGGGTAGTCGCCGCCCGGCAAGTCCGGGACGACCGTATTGAACTGGTACAAACCCACGCCGCTCATGCCCGCGTAAACGACCTGCGCTTTCGACTGGCCGACGCGGATAGTCACGGGGTTGGCGAGGGGGCTTGAGTTCGCGACCGTCTGTCCGGGAGCGATGGCGGGGTTGGCCGGCCCGAAACCGGTGCCCCAAAGCGTGATCGTGTCTCGCGGCCTCGCCGGGACGGAGATGACTCCGCTCGCGATTCCGACGGGACCCACGTAGCCGCCCTTCGAGTCGGTGGCCATGACGTGCTCCTGGGCCAGGCGGAAGAAACCCGGCAGCGCCTGGCGCAGTTCGACATTTACGGCGGCCGACGACCCGCCTGTGTTGGTCACGATGACCTGCGCCGTGCCGCTGAGCGTATCCGCGGGAGCCTGCACGTTTATCTGATTCGGACTAATGAAATAGAAGTAGGCGTTCCGGCCGTTGATGGTGACGCTGACGCCATCGAGGATTGTAGGGAGTTTGCCCTCCACGATGTCGGCCCCGGCCCATGTCCGCGTCGTGTTCGAGAGACGGAAGCCGTGAATGCTTATCCACGCTCCGGGACTCGCGCCCGGCTGGAAGGCGGCTGCATTGACGACGCCGCTACGCGCCGAGACGACGGGCAGAGTGCCCGCGGGAGCGTCTTCGGGGGTAAAGCCCATCACGATGTCGAAAGTGACGCTTTTCTCGCCGATCGCCGAAGTGTCGAGGCTCTCGATGGGGCGGACCACGGACTGGCGCTGTGCGGCGTTCGTGATCCCGTTGAGCAGCATGTCTCCGCTATTGAGGGGTTCGCCTTCAAAATGGCATTGCGTCACGAGTTCGCCGCGGCCGGGCGTCTTGATCTGATAGTGGATATGGCGGGTGCGTCCCGGATAGATGCCCGGTTTCACGGTGCGGAAAACATAGCGGCCGTCGGACGCGGTTTCGAACTTGCCGTAACCCTGGAAATTCGGCTCGCGATTCGTCGCGGGGCTAGCGGTATGAAGGTATGCGCCGTTGTTATCGGCTTGCCAGATTTCTACAACCGCTCCGCGGACGGGTGTTCCGCCGGTATCGAGGACGCGTCCGCTGACCCACATGATCTGTCCGGCGCTCGGAGTAATGGAGTCGTTGATAAGAAGAAGATCGTTGTCCATGTCGAGCGGCAGGCGGTCGGGATAGTAGGGGCCGATCGTCAGAGCGGGCGTGCGAGTCAGGGCTTGCGCGAAGGCTCCCTTCGTATGCCAAAATGCGGGAGCGAGCGCGGCCGCGCGGAGCATGGAGCGTCTTGATAGCGAGGATTTCATGTGCCTTCATGACACTAGACCCGCGCGGGAAGAATTCGGTTGACGGAAGGGATGTAAACGTTCGTAAAGAATCGCCGAGGTCATAACTGACGCATCTCTCGCACGCTCCGGCGACGCTATTCACGATTCATAACTCCTGAACACGCCGTCGACCGGCCCGGAAGGTTGCTCCGCCGGCGCTGCCGCTCACCACTCCGAGTAGGCCGTTCCGTCCAGTCCCATCTTGTCGGAACCGCTGCGCACGTCGAAGATTCCGGGCTCCGTTTGGTTGACGCTGGTCATCGCTTCTTCCATAATGATGCGCCACGAGGAGTCCGCGTTCGTAATCGGATCGACGGGCACCTTGTGCAGATAGCCTTCGGTAACCAGATCCTGGAGCGACTGAGGCGCCTTCTGCTTGTCGTAAGTGTACTCGTCGATCACCATGCGCAGCGTGAACAGGTTGCTCTTGAGTACGTTCTCCTTTGCGCGGAGAATGGACTTCTGATACATGGGCAGCGCGATCGAGGTGAGGATCATGACGATCGACATGACGATCATCAACTCGATCAGCGTAAAGCCGCGACGCCCGGCGTCACCACTCTGAATACGAGGTCCCATTCGGCGCCTTTTCCGTGCTCTTTGTAAAAACGTCAAAAACGTTCTGCCCGCCGCCGCCCGAGGACTTTGGGTCGTCCTGAACGCTTCGCGTTCCCCAGGTGGTGCTGTTCGTCATCGGATCCTTGGGTATGCGGCGCAGGAACTTGATTTTCTTATCTACCTGCCCGGACATCTTCACGCCTTCGACCAGAATATCGAGCGACTCCGGATATCCCTCGCTCCCCTGTTTCACCGGACCCAAAAGATTCAGGTCGGCGGCGTCCTTGTATTTGTTGATCGCGTTGCGCATCTCGCGAAGCGCGTACAGTAACTCCCGCTCCCGCTCCCGCCGCACCTTCGAGCGCGCAAGCGGCACCGCCATCGTGGAAAGAACCAGCATGATGGTGAAGGCGACGATCAGCTCCACCAGGGTCAATCCGCGTCTTGATCCAAATCCGCCCACACTACTTCACCGTTATCGTCATCTCCGGCAACGAGACGCGAATCGTATTCGTATCCGAATTGTGCAATGTCAGCTGCGGTATGGACACCGTTGACGATCCCTTGCCTATCAATTGAAACGTGATCGTCGCGAGATTGCCCGAACCGCTGATGCCCTGCCCACCCGGCAACCGGTTGAGCGCCAGAGTCGCTTCGCCTGTGTCGTTCTGAATGTTTTTTGTGGGGACGACCTGTTGGCCGTCCGAGGAAAGCAAACCACCGGCGGCGATGTCGTTGATTCGCAGAATCTTCGGATCGAACTTCAGCTTGACGTTCCCTGCGAACAGGTCCTTGGCGTTTTCAAGGCGTAGCGACGCAGTCACGGTGCCTCCCTGCGGGCCTTCCGAACTCGAAGGGACAAAGGTCGCGCTGGCCTCGCCGGGCCCTTGAGTAACGGGGATTGGCGCACCCGGCGCGGCGGGTACGGCCGGCGCGGGTTGCAGCGTGGGAGAATCCAGCGGGTTAGCTCCGGGCGCAACTGCCGGGGCTTGGGCGGCCGGTGGGATGGCTGGAGTCTTGCGCGGCCCGTAGTTGAGCTTCACGTTCGTCGCGTTGCCCACCGCGATACCCTTGAGGTTCATCTCTGTGAAATCGGGCCTGCGCACGATGTGAGGCACCAGAACCACCAGCAGCGAGTTTTCGCTGGTTTCGTATTTCTCGCTGGTAAAAAGCCTCCGCAGCACTGGAATCGCGGCCAGTCCCGGTATTCCGGAAACGTTTTTGCTTGATTGCGTTTGCAGCAGGCCGCCCAGAATATTGATCTCGCCTTCACGCACGCGCATGTCGACGGCCGCCTTTCGCTGCCCGATGATGGGTTGTGAAATGCCGCCCAACTCGATACGGTCGCGCACGGTCGAGATATCAAGTTCGACGTGCATCGCGATTTCATTCTCGCCCTGTACGTGCGGCGTGATGTCTACGTTGACACCCACATCCTGAAAGGTAAACTGCGTGTTCACCAGTGGATTGATACCGACGCCGCCGATGCCCGGCTGGAAACTGCCGCTCGCTATGGGCACCCGGTCCCCGATCTTAAGCGACGACTTGAACCCGTCGGCGGCACGGATCTGCGGCGATTGCAGCACGCGGGTGTTGCTGTCCGAAAGGACCGCCTGGATCAATCCGCCCGGCAGGGTGATCGCGTAGTCCTTTAGGGAAAGGTGAGGGACGCGCCCGAGCGGGATCGCCCCTCCCGCCGATGCGCCTGACCCGGTGCCCGTGCCGATTCCTGTACCCGGATCGGTGCCGGTACCGGTGCCGGTACCGCTCGACGTTGCGCCTCCCGTATAGGTGATAGGCGACGTGATGCCTTTCTGCGCGATCGCCGCCGCAAGGTCGCGCGTGCGCGACCGGCTGACTTCGAGTACCAGAACATCCACCACAATTTCCGATTTGGGCTTGTCGAGATCCGCGATCAACTTTTCGGCGAGCGCCACGCGGTCGGCCTCGGCCCTAACGATGATCGCGCTCTGCGCCGTGTAGGTGAACAGCTTCTGGATATCGGTAACAGTCCGCAGCGCGGTGACGATTTCCTGCAACTCCTGCGCCGTGCCGATATTATTCAGATAGAACACCTTCATGATCATCTCGTCGTGATCGCGCCTTTTCTGCGTGTTGTCGAGCGTGACGAAAATGGTGTTCGGCGAAAGCGGCTTCCAGAACGACTTCGTCATCAGGTTGAGGTAATCGAGCGCCTCTTCGAGCGTGGACCCGTTGAACTCAACCGAGTAGTTTTTCGAGGCTCCGGTTTGGTTGTATTCCGGGTCCATGATCACGTTGATGCCCGCAAGTTTCCCCACCGTCTCAAAGAGGACTTTTGGAGGCTGATTATTCATCTTCAGCGTGATTTTCGCGCTTGAGATCGGCTGAAGTACAGGAATCCCGCCGTAGCTATCGAATCGGTCTTCCGATTCCCGTTTCGCCAGTTGTACAGGCGTCATGCCGGCCTCGCCGGCGCCCGCACCGCTCTCAGATTTCGCGTTTGGATCTTTTTTTTTCTCCCGCTCAATCATCGCACGGGTACGACGGATCTCCTGATCCGCCATGCTCGACGCGGGATCGATCGCGTACGCCTTCTCGAATTCCGCGAGAGCATCGGCCAGGTTCCCAGCTGCACGCTTCTTTTGGCCCAGGTTGATATGCGATTGCGCGGCCTGGAACCGCACGCGGTTGACGGAAAGCTGGTAGGCGGCGTCGCCCGGATCTTCGCTCAGGGCGGCCTCATACTTTTCGAGAGCCGTGTCGTAGTCTTTCTTGACCTCCGCGGCGCGGCCCTCCGTAAGAAGCTTTTCGCCCTTGCGGTTGCGGGCATCCGCGGGGCCGGAGCCGGGCCCAAGCATCGTCAGGACGGCGAGAATTGCTATGATGAGACTCGAGCGGTATCCCATTACTATCCAATCTGTTGACGTATTGACGCCGTCTGGCGTTGAGAAGAAAAGTTGGCCGATAAATCTTTCCAGTTCAAAATCCTGAGCGACAACCGGCAGGCCGGACACAACTATTTCCTCATGGACCGCTATGAAGCGGGAATGGTTCTCAACGGCACGGAGGTTAAAGCCGCCAAGGATGGGAAAGTCCAATTGAAGGACGCCTACGCATCGATCGTCAAGAACGAAGCGTGGCTCCTTAACGCCCACATCAGCCAGTACTCGCACGGAAACCGCGAGAACCACGAGCCGGTCCGCAGCCGCAAGCTGCTCTTGCACAGGCGCGAAATCGACAAGCTGCTCGGCGAGACTCGCGAGAAAGGCCTGGCGCTGATTCCGACTAAAATGTACCTGAAAGACGGCCGGATCAAGTGCGAAATAGCCGTCGCCAAAGGCAAGAAGCTCTACGATAAGCGAGAAACGGAGCGGAAACGATCGGCTGAAGACGAGGCGCGGGCGGCGGTAAGAGCAAGTAAAATTAAGAACGCGGGGTGAGCAACGAATGGAAATCGGATTGGAACGTGCGGCAGCCGCGGCTATTGAGACCGAAGCGCTGGTGGTGCTTGGATTCCTTGAGCATGTGCCCGAACCGGTCCGCGACCTTGGCGAGTTTTCCGGAAAGGCGCTGGAGACCACCTTGGTTCACCGGCCAGCCGGCTTCCTGGCAAAACGGCTGTTTGCGATCGGCGGAGGCAGGCTCTCCGAATTCACATCCGCGGATCTGCGAAAGGCTGCGGGCACGGCAGTAAGGGCGCTGAAGGCGAAAGCTGTGACGCGGATCGCTCTTTCGCTCGACCCTGGATACGGGTCCGCGGAGTTTGTCGCGGCCGCCGTCGAGGGCGCGATTCTCGGCGCTTTTGAGCCGGACCTCCACAAGACCCAGAAAGGCGACAAGCCGCCCGTCGCGAGCTTCACCATCGTGACCGCTTCGGAAGACGCCGAAGCCGGTATCGCTCGCGGGCGAATCCTGGGCGAAGCGCAGAACCTGACGCGAACGCTCGTGAATGAACCGGCGAATCTTCTGCCCCCAATGGCTCTTGCCGCGCGGGCCGAGGCGATGGCGCGGGCGCAGGGGCTGGAATGCGAGGTGCTCGATCAGGATCGCATGAAGCAACTCGGCATGGGATCCCTGCTTGGCGTCGCCATGGGCAGCGCCGAGCCTCCCGCCTTGATTGTAATTCGCTACCGCCCGGCGGACCCTGCGGCGTCGAACGGTGCGCACCTGGGTCTGGTGGGTAAGGGTGTGACTTTCGACACGGGCGGGGTATCCATCAAACCGGCCGAGGGCATGGAAAAAATGAAATACGACATGGCAGGCGGCGCCGCCATGATCGGCGCCATGCAGGCCATCGCGCAGTTGAAGCCTTCGATTCCGGTGACCGCTCTGATTCCAGCTGTCGAGAACATGTGCGGGAGCCGCGCCCAGCGTCCCGGAGACATCGTAACGTCGCTTTCAGGCAAGACGATCGAGGTTCTGAACACGGACGCTGAAGGACGACTGATACTGGCTGACGCCATGACATACGCCAGGCGGCTCGGTTGCACGCACCTTGTTGACGCGGCGACGCTTACGGGCGCCATCGTGGTCGCGCTCGGACACGTAAACGTGGGTGTGTTCGCAAACGACGATGCCCTCCTGACAAAGCTCCTCGCGGCCGCGAAGGCCGAGGGCGAAAAGATGTGGCACATGCCGCTCGACGAAGAATACAAGGATCAGCTGAAGAGCGCGTTCGCCGACTTGCCAAACATCGGCACCCGATGGGGCGGCGCGGTAACGGCGGCGATGTTCCTCAAGCAATTCGCAGATGACACACCCTGGGTGCACCTCGATATCGCGGGCACGGCTTGGCTCGACGAGGAGAAGCCGCATCTGGCCAAAGGCCCTTCGGGCGTGGGTGTGCGGACGTTCGCGTATCTCGCGGCGAACTGGTAGTGCGGTTGAGTGTGCCACCGGACCGCTCGGAGGAGTTAAACCGAAGAGTGCCGGTGGGGAACTGAGCCAGAGGCAAGATGGAATGCCTTCTCCAATCGCGGCAAGTGTTCTGATTTTACAGGCAGGCGAATGGAACGGGCTTCCCGGGAGTTCGTTCGAAGAATCTGGCCAGTCCCGGCCCCGGGAGTGTGTGGGAGTCGCTTCGAAGCGCGTATATCGGAACGTTGACGGAGGGCAGAATCGCCTGTGGCTGAAAACCCTCCGCTGGGAGTTACCTGCTGATAGACTGAAATCTAGGTGACTACTCCCACATCCCCGGTCGTTGATGAGCTTGCCCTGGTTGAGCAGACCCGCGCCGGGTCCTCGGCGGCGTTCACTGAACTGATACGCAAGTACGAAGGAAAGATCTTCCGCCTCGCGATGAACATTACGCAAAACCGCGAAGACGCGGAGGATGTGCTGCAGGAAACCTTTCTCAGCGCCTACGAGCACCTGGACAGTTTTCGCGGCGATTCCAAATTTTACACCTGGATTGTTCGGATCGGCGTCAACAAAGCGTTAATGAAGTTGCGAAAGCGGAAACAGGAGAAATTGGTGTCGATCGATCAGGAAATCGAGACGGGCGAAGAGACCATGGTTAGGGAAATCGCCGCATGGGGGGAGAATCCTGAGGAGCGTTATACCCGCGAAGAACTCGGAGGCATCCTGGACAGGGTTGTGCAGAGCCTTTCGCCGCCATTTCGCACCGTGTTTGTGCTGCGCGACATCGAGGAGTTGTCCACAGAGGAGACGGCCGAGGCCCTCAACCTGTCCGTGGCGGCGGTAAAGAGCCGTCTGCTTCGGGCGCGGCTCCAGCTTCGCGAGAAGCTCACGCGATTCTTCAAGCTGAAGGGAGACGATACCTTTGCTTACCTGTAAACAGTTCCTGGAAGAACTTACCGACTACCTTGACGAGTCCCTGTCCGGGGAATCCCGCGCTGCGATCGAGAAGCACATTTCGGAATGTCCGAATTGCTGGGTGGTCGCCGACACGACGCGCAAGACGATCAAGATTTACAAAGGGATGGATCCCTATCCAATCCCGCAGGACTTGCACGACAGGCTGCTCGCGGCGCTTGAACGGAAGAAGGCGGGAATGCGCCAGACGTAGCGCACGGCTGGTGGGGCCGGCGATTGTTTTCGCCGCGGCGTCGTGACAGACGCGCGTGATCCAGTTGAGGGCGAAGTTGTCGTTCTCAGCACTGTCTGGAAAGTGGGGCAGCCCATCGCTGTATGTGGCGTGCCATGTGACGGCAAGAAGGCAGTGTCAGAACTCCTGACCTCGCACAGCGGCTGATGTGGCCGCGTGAAGTGAACCACTCTCTACGAGTACCTTGCGAAGCTGGTGAGGCTCGACTGTCAGACGAGCAGGATTCGGTGACGCGCCCTACCTCGTAACCTTCTCCAACTGCTCCTCAAGCTCCTCGTACGTCATCTTTCCCGGATGGTACATGCGAACCACGCCTTCGCGGTCTAGCAGCACAAGCGTCGGCGTCGAACTCGCTCCGTAGCTCTTGAAGTTCTCTTCGCTCACCGGGACCGCCATCTTGGCAAGTGCTCCATACTGCTCCCGGCGCACGCTTTCGATGTACGGTTTCTCCTTCTCCGGAGGCGCGTCCTCGCCGCGCGCGACGTAGCCGTACCGCTGAGTCGGCCCAACCAGGACCAAACCCTTGGGGCCGTATTTCTCCATGAGGCGCGCGATCAGGGGCGCTTGTGCTTTGCAGTCGCCACACCAGTGCGCCCAGAAAAATAGCAGTACCGGATGCCCCTTCAGCTTTTCGATCGGCGCTGGCTTTGCATTCAGCCACTCCGCCACCTCGAGCGCTGGCGCAGGTTTCCCCTCGAGACTTAGCAGATGGATGTTCTTCTGCAACCGCGTCCGTATCGACGTTCCGTGGTACTTCTGCAACTCACGCCGCAGCATGGCTACAGCCTCGCTCCTTTGTCCCCTTGCGTTCAGCACGTTCGCGTGGACCTCAATGGATGCCCCGAGGGCAATCGGAGTGTTCGCGTCACTGTCGACCGGCCGCTTCTTCAACGTTTCGAGGACCAGTTTTCGGGTTTCGGCCGCGTACAGTTCCGCTTCGTCGTACCGTTTTGCCGCCAGCGCCCCTCGCCCCAGCCATGAGAGCGCTTCGAGCCCCTCCGGCTTTGTTCCTTCTTTCGCGAGGTATTCCCTTACCCGCCTTTCACCGAGCTCGAAGTTCGAGTCCGCAATGGCGGACCGTACGTCCTGAATGATCCCCGCACGCGACACCTGCGCGCCCGCAGCCGCCAGGAGCGCGGCGAGATGAAAATAATAAACGCTCTTCATATCTTTATATCTTCAGTACCTTTCGACAGTAGTCGATGCTTGCTTCCAGGTCTTCTATTTCACGCGAAGCTGCCTCTTCCTTGCGCAGGGGCGTCAAACCTTTGTACGGTTCGCCCGCGTCCGCCAGAGTAAGAAACCGCGCGAACTCCCAAGCCGGAGTATTACGATAGGCGTCCCAGAACTTCGAGTCCTTCCAGGCGAATATACGCGGCTGCGTCACAATCACTTCGAGCGAGAACGGCCGGCCTGGGCACAACTCCTGGAACCGTTCGGCGTACCGTCTGATTCCGATATTTCCCTCGCCCATCCGCACCCACTTTACCGCTATGCCCTCCTTTTCGCGCCAAACTGCGGTATCGCGCACGTGGCTCGTCAGCACGTAGGGAGCGAGTGTTTCGAGGGTCAGCAAGGGGTCTTCAATGGTCCACAGAGGATTTCCCGAATCGAGGCAGACTCCCACGAAGTCCTTGCCAGCCTGTTCCACGAGCGTCTTCAGTTCGCGCCCCTGCATGTCGCCCGCATGATTCTCGATCGCGATCTTAACGTTTGCGTCCCGCGCCTTCGCGCGTGCCCCGCGGAGTGCTTTTGCCGCGTTCTCGATATGACCCTCGATCGGAATCGGCCCCGTGCGGTCCGCCATCGTCCCAAGAAATGCCCGCACGATAGGCGACCCTACGGTCACGGCCGCGTCTATCATCCTTTCAACCTGTTCGACCGCCGTGCCCTGTGCGGCGTCGAACGATTTGGACGAGGGGCAAATCGACCGCATCCCGATTTCGAGTGCGATCCCAAGTTTCTCCGCATGCGCCCGCACCGCTTTCAGGTGCGCCGTCTCCAGGCCTCCGATGAACCGTATTTCGGAAAAGTGGACCACCTTCGTGTTCCACTTCGCGCAGTAGTCGAGAAACTGAAAGGGTGTCCAGTTCTGCGTGCGGATACTGAAGAGGTCTATACCGAACCGGACGGACGCATTGGCAGCGACTGCCGGCGTTCCCGCCGCCGCCGTAGCCGCAAGAAAAATTCTACGTCGCATGGGTTGATTATCGCGCAAGAGCGGCGCCTGATGCCCGCGGCATCGACGAACACGGCAAGATGTAGGCATGACCTCGGGGACTCCGATACTGACCGCGCGTTCCGCCGCCGCCAGCGACGCGAGCGCGATCGCCCGAATTTATGATGAGGGCATCGAAGATCGCGTGGCAACGTTCGAGACCCGTCCGTAGTCGGTCGATGACGTGCGCGGCTGATTCGACGGCGTTCACCCTACGGTCGTCGTGGAAGCAACGGGAGACAGTCGTAGCGTTTGGCGCCACCTTCACCTAACGCTCTCGCGACTGCTACTCCGGATCGCCGAAGCCTCGCTCTACGCGGCGCGCGAGTGGCGCGGAATGGGAGCGGGGCGATTGGCCATGTCCGCGCTGATCAACGCCGCCGAGTCTGCCGGCTTCTGGAAATTGCTCTCGCGCGTTTTTGTGGAAAACACCGCCAGCCGCAGGCTGGTCAAATCGATGGGCTTTCGAGAAGTGGGTACCTGCGAGAAGCACGGCCAATTGGACGGCGTCTGGCGCGATGTCGTGATCGTAGAGCGGTTGATTCCGGCGAATTCCGATTCATGACCATCGTTCGAGCGGGCGTCAGGGAATCCGCCGCTCCAGCAACGAAAACGCGGCAATGGTCGTAAAGCCGAAGTTGACTGCGCCGGAATGAGAGTTGAAGAGCGCGCCTCGACGCCGCGCGGTAACCGCGGCACTCTGTGGACCCGTTATCCAGGTTCGAGCCTGGCAATGCCTTCCGACGTACCGCTGCCGTCGGCGACGCCCATCAAAAACCGCCGCGAGCCGTCTCAAAGATGATCCGTCCGCCGGTGTCCCAATCGCCGCCCCGAGGACTGGGTATCGCACACGGTGTCGGGAGCGCCGCCGCCCGAAAATGTGAATGGATCACTGCGGACCGGGATTTCGCAACCACCGCGCAAGGCTCACGGCACCCGACGCTTCACCTCGTCGAAGAAGTTGATCAGAACCGTCGCCCGCACATTGCCCTTGTCCGGTTCCCCGGCCGGAAACGCTAGAACGCGCTTCCCGTTGGGGGCGACATCGTAGTTGATCGAACCCCCGGCGAGGTGGATCGGCGTTTCACTCCACAGCCGCGGCTTGCCCGCGGAGAAGGTCTCCCCGCTTACCGAGTAATCCACGACCATCACATGGCTGCTCGTGGCGGTTCTATAGAACAACTGCCGACCGCCTCGCGACCACCTTGGCATGAAACCGCCTTCCTGAGACACCGTCCACTTCCCGGCCCCGCCGCGAAACGGACGCACATAGATCTCCGCCCGTCCCGATTCGGAGGTAGCGTAGGCCACCCAGCGGCCGTCCGGCGAAAAATCCACCGTATCCTCGTCGGGCCGCGGGTTGTGGAACAGAGGTTCCGGCGCGCCTGCCTTTGGATGCTCCGTATCGGTTGTGTCGATCGGCAGCATCCAGATCCTGGCCGGGCTCTGCGGACTTCTGCCGCCGCATGCAAGGTACCGGCCATCCGCGGAAAACGCATAGGGCGTGAACGAACCGGCGTCCGGCAGCAGCTTGACCGCCTCACCGCTTCCATCGGCCCGCTGCCACCAGACGGCGTTGTCACGCCCGCGGAAGGCGAGGTGCTTTCCATCCGGCGTCCAGATCGCCGGGGAACCGAACGCCGCGGCAACGTTCAGGCGCGTCATGATCTCGCGCGCAAAATCCCATACCCGGACAACACCGCCCAATTCGACCATGACCGCGAATCTGCCGTCGGGAGACAGGCGCAATTGCCGGTAGAGGTTGGGCGGCACGCCTTTGACCGGCTCCACTTTGCCTCCCGCTGCCATCCAGCCGATAGGATATTGGTAGGAATGCTGCTTGCCCGCCACGTAGACAAAGAGTCCATTTCGGGCAAAATCGAAACCTCCAAAGCCCCCGGTGTTCCCGGCAACATCCTGGAGTAGGACCACGGGCTGTCCGGAGATCTCCGCCCGGCGGGCGTCGAAGCGAACGCCGAAGAGTTTCCCGCCCCGCACGTACACAAGGTACCCGCCGGGCAGGTAGCGCCCGTAATACGCTCCGCGCACCAGCGTTTTTCGCTGTCGCGTCTTCATGGAGTAAACCGCGATATTCGCCTCGTCGAAATTGACCACGTCGGAGTGAGGGTTGAAGATCACGGCGTCGCCGGCGGGCAGAAGTTGGGGCCAGCGGTGGACCAACTCTCCCGGCTCGAGGGTGGTCAGGGGTTCTGGCTGGCCGCCGCCTTCGGCCACGCGGATCAGTCCGCTGCGGGTAGGCTCCAAAATAATCCGCCCGTCTTCGCCCCACCAGGCTCCGCGCGCGATGGGAGCGTCGCACAATGTGACCGGCGCGCCGGCGCCCGAGACCGCGATTTTTTTGAGCTTCCTGTCGGCGAAGAAGCCGATCCACCGCCCGTCCGGAGAGAAGAACGGCATTTCGGCGCCCGCGGTTCCCGCCAGTATCGTTGTCCCTGGCTGGTTCAACTCGCGCACCGCGAGCGCCGATATACCCGGGGCTGTCCGCTCCGGAAAAGCCACACGCGCTCCATCCGGCGAGATGGCGAAAGCGAGACGCATATCGGTGAAGCTCTCGGTTGCCAGGTCTACGCTCAGATTCAGCAGGGGGCGTTCCACGGGACGGGTGGCGCGCCACCAGCCGGCTGCGGCCAGCAGGGCGGCGGCGCCACAAAGAGCTGTGGCCGCATAGAGCCAACGCGCGCGCCGTGTTTCCACCACCGGAGTGGGAGTCGTCTCGTCCTCCGCTCGAACATCCTCCGGGCGAACGTCCTCCAGGGCGATCCGCGCCTCGCCGATATCGCGTAGTCTCCGCCGCGGGTCTTTCTCCAGGCACCGCGCGAGCAGCCTGCGAACCGGCGCCGGTGTAGCCGGTGGCAACGCATCCAGCCGTACCGGGTCCTTAATGACCGAAGCGACAGTCTCGGTCGCGGTCTGGCCGCCGAACATCATCTGGCCGGTCAGCATCTCCCACACGAGGATTCCGAAGCTCCAAATGTCCGCCCGCCGGTCAACTTCCCTGCCCCGGGCCTGCTCCGGGCTCATGTATGCGGGGGTCCCGAGGATCGCGCCCGCCTTGGTCCCCATCGTGAGGGTTGCCGCATCATGACCTGCCGAGGCTTCACTCGAAAGGGCCTTGGCAAGTCCAAAATCCAGCACCTTGACTCGCCCCTGCGGCGTAACCATGATGTTGCCCGGCTTCAGGTCCCGGTGGATGATGCCTTTCTCGTGTGCGTACTCCAACGCATCGGCGATCTGCCTGGCAATCGGCAGCGCGTCCTCAACCGGCATCGGACCCGCCAGGGTCCTGCCCTCCACCAGTTCCATCACAATGGCTCGCTCTTCCACGCCGTAGATCACCGCGATATTCGGGTGGTTCAGCGACGCCAGCAGGTGCGCTTCGCGCGTAAAGCGGGCCATGCGCGCCGGGTCCGCGGCAAAGGTATCAGGGATAACTTTGATGGCGACGTCGCGCCCGAGCTTTGTGTCAGTGGCGCGGTACACGGCTCCCATACCGCCCTCGCCGAGCTTGGATAGGATCCGGTAGTGAGCGATGTTCGACTGCGGGTTCATGGAATCCTTCTTTTCACGTCGTCGAAGAATTGAGGGGAAAATGCCGGTTCGCCTCCACCGGCGCGCTCCGTCACGGTCCTTGGTATCGCCCAGTATATCGCGGAGGACGCCGCCGAAAGGCATTCAGCCTGGCTGGTAGCCTGCTTGCCGTGCGAAGCACCGATTCAACAGTGTGCGCTTTCATTTCGGCGGTCCTCAGAAGTTTCTTCACCTCGCGCTTTGCGTGAACGATGCGGACAAGTCGGAGGGGCTTCGAATTCGTGCGGATGACAAGATCCGCGTATGCCACGCTGTCCTCGGAAACGAATTCCCAGATATCCCGAAGGTCCAGGACGCGCGGCGCGCCAGTTAGAATGTTTTCACCCGCCGTGCCGTTGACGCCCAGCACTGTGGCTGCGGAGCCGACGGAATGCGTCTTCACCGTCCATGGTAACGCCCCGTTCGATATCGTCGAGACCTTCGGCAATCATGCGATTCGGTTTCTTCGGAGGTGTATTCCTGGCCGAGGTCCCGCGCCACAACGTAGTGGTAAACGGCATTGTTGAGGAACTCATCGACGCCGGCTGAACGCCCAGCCTCCACACCGTCGGCGATGAGCTTCACGATCTCCGGTTTCAAGGTCACGTTCATGAGTGGTTGTGTCGAGGTCTGCGCTCCGTTCACAATTGTGCGCTTGCGAAAATCTCTCACGGAATCCGGTGCCGTAGCTCATCCGGGAAATTCAGCAGCACTACCGTATGAAAACTTCCCGGCTCTTCTTGCCTACCCGGGGGAAACGCAAAAATCCGCTTCGCGTCGGGCGAGACATTGTAATTGATGACGCCGCCGCCGGAATGGACCGTCGAATCGCTCCATCGCCGTGCCACACCGGCCGAAAAGGTAACTCCGGCAACGGTGTAATCCAGCACCATCAGCCTGCCCGCTGTCTCATAGAACAGTTGGCGGCCACATCAAGACCACCGCAGACTGCCAGCCGTCGCCGCGAGACACGGTCCATTTGCCGGTTCCGTTCCGGAACGAGCGGACATACACGGCGCTCGGACCAGCCTCGCATCGCGCCGCCCGCTTAGTAGAGCAGATGCCTGCCGTCCGGCATCCAGACCACGGGCCGCGAGCCGACTTGCGCGGCGGCTTGCGCGAAAGGCTGGAGAGTGCCCGCCGCGAAGCCCCATAGGAAGATTCCCGACCGACCGGTGTTTAACGCTACGCGTTTGCCATCGGGCGAAAGACGGGGGGCAGATAACGATCGGCGGGGGCTCCGGACACAGATTCCACCTTGGTGCCGGACGTCAGTCAGCCGAACTTATGCTGTTCGTCGTATCGTAAGGCTTGCCGGCAGCGGTAAGTAAACATGCCGATTATTCGCAAAATCGAACTGTCCGGTGCCGCCGCTGAGAACAGATGCGGCATCCGCGATGAACTCCACGGCCGCTCTGGAAGTCCCCATGCGGCGCGGATCGAACCGCATGCCCATGATCTTTCCCAGGTGTAGATCAAGGTAGATAAAGGAGGTAGCCGCCCTTCTAGTCCGCGCCTCGCTGGTACCGGCCGAAGTAACCACCCCGAACCAGCGTCTTCCGTTGCCGCGTCTTCAGCGACCACGCCACGATGTTGGCGTTCCCAGTTGATGAACGCGATGTGTGCGCTGAAGAGCAGCACCAAGGGGTAACCCACACGAATCGGAGCGACCCGGGCAAGTCGGCCGCCACGAGCACCAATAGGAGGTAGGAGCGGTACAATCGGAAATATTGTGATACCGGTCGCCGAACTTGATCAAATCGCCGAAGCCCGATTACAGGACGGGAAGGCTCTGTTGGCTGCGGCGCGCTATGATGGGGCCACGTACGTTTGTGGGTACGCCGTGGAGGTCGGGCTGAAAGCTCGCATTTGTCGAACACTCAACTGGTCCGGCTTTCCAAGTACCTCCGGAGAATTCAAGTCGTACCGAAGTTTTCAGACCCATGAGTTGGAAGTGCTTCTGCGGCTGTCGGGACAGGAGGATCGTATCAAGCAGCAACATTTCGCCCTTTGGAATGCTGTCGCGGTGTGGAAGGTGGACTCGCGCTACGATGTCGTCGGCAAAATCCAGAAGACTGATGCAGACATGATGATTAACGCGGCTGAACATCTGCTGAAGGCTCTATGATAGTTGCCGAGTTGCCGGCCAAGTTCGCAAAACTGGAATCCGATGTCGCTACAGCAAGGGGCGCCTTCACGTTATTTGCATTATTTCTCCGGGAAGATGTTCCGGACCGGTGGGATCTGATTATCTCTGCTCCTTGGGCGTCGGCAGATCAAGAGCAGGCCCTCGATTATTTGGTCAATAGAATCAAGTCGGACTTGGGTCCTGCGGATCTGACCCAACTGTCCCGTATTGTGTTCATTGACCCCACGGATGTTTCAGTTCGAGCCCTAAATCGGGCGATTCATGTGGAGCATGGGTCTGTGGAAGTGCGCGACGGCAGTTTCTTCGGTCTCCCGATTAAGCATGCATTCATCATTACGTCCAAGGAGCCAAGCACCGCAGTGTAATGCGCCGCCTAAAAAGGTATGCAACGAACCGCCCAAGAACGGGCGTCTCGTGATGCCTGAATCGCCATGCTGCCCCTCGCAAGATTCCTAGGTGACGAAGAGCACAGTTGAGGAAGGTTGAAGGTCATGCATAGAGAGAAAAGGTTGTTTCGTTCGTTCTCATTGATTCTGGGCCTCGCCCTTGTGCCGCTGGCGCCTTCTGTTCCGTCCTTTGGTCAGACGAGCGACAAGCACCTGGAGACCGCTCTAGCGGAGATAGCGCTACTGAACCGAGTCATTGCGGAACAGGATCGCCGGATTACAGATCTAGAGAAGGCTCTGACAACGCTTCCGGTGACATCGGTTCGATCGACGCCAAGCTCCTCGGCAGGCCAGGCACTTGGACGACAAGCCGCAATGGGGCGCCCGTCGTCTGATTCCTGGAAAGCGCCCGCTGTCTGGGAAAAAGTCAAAGATGGAATGTCCCAAGCTCAGGTTGTTGCGATACTGTCCCAACCGACTTCGGTTGAGAGCCTTGGGTCCTTCCGGACGCTCTTCTATCGTGGGGAAGTGTCCGGATCGGGATTTGTAAGCGGCAATGTGAAGCTAACCGACGATCGAGTTTGGATGGTAAACAAACCGGTCTTCTAACATCTGACTCTACCCGGAACACCTTCTGATTTTGGGAGTTCGGTTAATCGCCATCTCGCGCGCCATGTACAAGCCGGTAACCGCAGTATACAGCTCCATCCCGCCCTCGCTGGCACGCGCCCCTGCGGCGTAACCATGATGTTGCCCGGCTTCAGGTCCCGGTGGATGATGCCTTTTTCGTGCGCGTACTCCAGCGCCTCGGCGATCTGCCTGGCAATCGGCAGCGCGTCCTCAACCGGCATCGGACCCGCCAGTGTCCTACCCTCCACCAGTTCCATCACAATGGCTCGCTCTTCCACGCCGTAGATCGCCGCGATATTCGGGTGGTTCAGCGACGCCAGCAGGTGCGCTTCGCGCGTAAAGCGGGCCATGCGCGCCGGGTCCGCGGCAAAGGTATCAGGGATAACTTTGATGGCGACGTCGCGCCCGAGCTTTGTGTCGGTGGCGCGGTACACGGCGCCCATCCCGCCCTCGCCGAGCTTGGAAAGGATCCGGTAGTGAGCGATGTTCGACTGCGGGTTCATGTTCGGGGCACCGGGCCGCGTAGCTTCTCACGCTCCGTACTGTTCCAGAAAATGGGCGATCGTGCGGATCCCCTGATAGTAATTCTCCAGCCTGTACTTCTCGTTCGGTGAATGCAGGCCGTCGTCCGGAAGCCCGAACCCCATGAGCACGGTCGGAATGCTCAGGTGGTTGGCGAAGTCGCCGACAATCGGGATTGATCCGCCCGAGCGCACGAAGACGGTCGGCTGCTCCAGAATCTCCGCGAACGCGTCTGCAGCTACGCGAATTGCCGGATGATCGGGATTCACCATCAGCCCCGGCGACGCACTCAGCACGCGCACCTCCGCCCGGATTCCTTCCGGCGTGTTCGCCGAGACGAAAGCACGGAACGCCGCGACCACGCGGTCTACATCCTGATTCGGAACCAGGCGGATGCTTACCTTCGCGGTGGCTCTTGCCGGGATCACTGTCTTCGCGCCCGCGCCCGTGAAGCCGCCGGCGATGCCGTGAACTTCGAGCGTCGGCCTCGCCCAGATGCGCTCCAGCACGCTGTACCCAGACTCGCCGGTCAGGCGGGTGGAGCCCACTTCCTTCTCAAGAAACGCCGCCTCGCTAAACGGCAGACTTTCCCAACTGCTCTTCTCGGCGGGGGCCGGCGGCGCAACGTCGTCGTAAACGCCCGGTATCTGAATTACGCCCCCCTCATTCTTCAGCTTCGCCAGGAGTTCCACAAGACCGAAGACGGCATTCGGCGCGGCGCCGCCGTACAGGCCCGAGTGCAAGTCGCGCATTGGTCCGTGCGCTTCCACCTCCATATAGACTAAGCCTCGCAATCCAATGCACAACGTCGGAATACCCTCGGCGTAGAGCGCGGTATCCGAGACCAGCGCCACGTCCGCTTTCAGCTTTTCCGCGTTCTCCGCGACATATTTCGCGATGGACGCTCCTCCTACCTCCTCCTCGCCCTCGACCAGGAACTTCACGTTCACGGGAAGCTTGCCATGCACCGCGAGCAGGGTTTCGACAGCCTTCACGTGCATGTACATCTGGCCCTTGTCGTCGGCCGATCCGCGCGCATAGAGATTGCCGTCGCGCAGCGTTGGCTCAAACGGCGGTGACTTCCACAACTCGATTGGGTCGGGCGGCTGAACGTCGTAGTGGCCGTAGCACAGCACGGTTGGCTGGCCGGGCGCGTGAAGCCAGTCCGCGTAGATGAGCGGGTGCTTCGCCGTCGCGACGATCTCGACGTGCTCCATCCCCGCCGCCCGGAGGCTCCCGGCCACGAACTCCGCCGCGCGTTCGATGTCCGCCTGATGCTCGGGTAGCGTGCTGATGCTCGGAATGCGAAGGAACTCGTCGAGTTCTCCAAGAAACCGCTGGCGATTTCCGTCCACGTAGGCGCTGGCTGCTTTTGACATGATTCTCCTTACACGACCTTATCCGGCCGCATGACCGCGACGTAATTCAGGTTCCGGTACGCCTGGTGATAGTCGAGGCCGTAGCCGACGACGAAATGATCCGGGATTTCGAAACAGCGGTAGTCGACCGGTGTCTGAACAATCCGTCTCGACGTCCGGTCGAGAAATGTGCACACGGCAAGCGAGTTGGGGCCGCGTCCGGATAACGTTTGCAGCAGATAGCGCAAAGTGAATCCAGTATCCACAATGTCTTCCACCAGCAGAACGTCTTCGCCCTCAATGCCTTCGTCGAGGTCCTTCGCGATGCGCACGAGACCCGGCGCTCCGGCTTTCGCCGAAAAACTCGATATCGCGAGGAAGTCGATTTTGAGCGGCAGATCGATGCGGCGGGCAAGTTGTGTCAGAAAGAATACCGAGCCTTTTAGAACACCGATCAGTTTGAGTTGCCTTCCAGCGTACTTCGCCGTGACTTCTGCGGCCACTTCGCGAATGCGTCCCTCGATTTCCTCTTCGGTGAACAGGACGCGTTCGATACCAACTGGAAGCTGCCCGCTCATGCAGTAGTGAGCCGTTCGGCGAGCCCGTACTTGAAGATCAGGTTTTCGAAATCTTTCTGGTAGAAAACCTGGATGTTAACTTCTGGATACAGCTCGCGCAGCAACTTGACCTTTCTGTTCTTTCGGGTCACGTGCGATTGTTTCATGGTCGTCAGTTCGATGTACGCCTCGAACTCAGGAAGATAAAAGTCCGGGCGGAACCCCTCGAGCACACTCCCGTCCTTGTCCCACTTTAGCGGGAAAAAGCGCGGCTCGTATTCCCAAGCGATGCGGTAGAAGTCGAGTAGATTGGCAAAGATACTTTCGCTCGGGTGCGCGAAGTCGGCCTTCCGCAGTGCGGCCTTCCCGGGAGGCACAATGCCGTGACGGGCGAGACGTAGCCGCACCTGGAACTGGATCTGTGCCTCGGCGGCCGAAGAGAGCAGCCCGCGCGCGCTCAGTCCCAGTTCGCCGATGGCGGCCTCGATGAGCGCGGCCATCTGATCGGCGCCCAGCGTGCCGCTGTTCAGAACGGCGTCGTACAAATGTGCCTGCAAGCTCGTCTTCCCGATGCGCCGCTTGCGTTCCGCTTTCTGATCGGTCTCCATCTTGCTGATGAGTTTGCCGGCCGCGGGGCGGTCCAAGCGGCGGTCGAGCATCACGTTCCCGGTGCGGACTGGCTCCGGCGCCACGATATGCACGCGTAGAAGGCCGGGGAAATCGCGGAATAGTATTTCGGCCCCATCGGAGCAGAACACCAGATGATGACGAGTGGCGAGTTGCGCGACGATGGAAACCAGCGCGTCGGCGTAGGCTCTGTCCGGTATTTGAGCGCCGTCGCCGAATTCACCTTCGATCAGCCTCGCAAGCCGCGCGTCCGTAACGAGTTCAAATTCGAGGCGCTGCGCGCATAGCCGCGCCACCTCGTCGAGTCTGCAACCCGGCTGGCCGGAGATTGCGATCAACATGTGTGCTGCGGCGGCCGCATGAGTTCATGATATCGTACGTACCGGATGACACGGCGGAAAATTCTCAATCTGATGCTGGCCCCCGCTGGGAACGCCCAGCGCTACGATGCCGCCGTTATAGGAGGCGGCGTGGGCGGCTGCGCGGCGGCGCTCGCCATGTGCCGCAATGGGCTGCGCGTGGTCATGACGGAAGAGACGGACTGGATCGGCGGCCAGCTTACCTCGCAAGCCGTGCCGCCGGACGAGCACCCTTGGATCGAGTCGTTCGGCGCCACCCGTATGTATCGCGCGTACCGCGAGGGCGTGCGCCAGTACTACCGCGCGCACTATCCGCTCACCGCGGAGGCGCGGGCGGCGGCCTTTCTGAATCCGGGCGGCGGACGTGTTTCCCGCCTCACGCATGAGCCGCGCGTTTCGCTCGCCGTGCTCGAACAGATGCTTGCGCCGCACGAAAGCAGCGGCGCGCTGACCTTGCTTCGCCGTACAAGGCCCGTTGCGGCGGACGTCGAGCGGGACCGAATCCGCTCGGTCACCGTGAAAAGCCTGCAAAGCGGCCGAACGGCAGCCATCGACGCGGAATACTTCCTGGACGCCACCGAACAAGGCGATCTGCTGCCACTTGTGGGCGCGGAATTCGTCACTGGCTTCGAGTCACGCAAGGACACCGGAGAACCGCACGCGCCGGAGATAGCTCAGCCCGCGAACATTCAGTCCTTCACCTATTGCTTTGCGATGGATTACCGCAAAGGCGAGAACCACGTGATCGACAAACCCGGAGAGTATGCCTTTTGGAGGGATTACGTGCCCGAGCTTCGTCCGCCGTGGAGCGGCAAGCTGCTCGACTGGAGTACGACGCATCCCATTACGCTCAAGCCGCGCTTCACCGGCTTCGATCCGGAGTGCGATGCCAAGGGTACCGACGGCGGCTGGTGGCTCTACCGTCGCATCGCCTGCGCGCGCAATTTCGCGGGCGCGAGCGACATCTGCCTTGTCAATTGGCCGCAGAACGACTACTGGCTGGGAAATCTACATGGGGTAAGCGAAGCTGAGGCCGCGCGCAACGATCACCGCGCGAAGCAACTCAGCCTGTCACTGCTCTATTGGATGCAAACCGAGGCCGGGTGGCCGGGACTGCGTTTGCGGCACGACGTCGTGGGCACGGACGACGGCTTGGCAAAGTATCCTTACATCCGCGAATCGCGCCGCGTTAAGGCTGAGTTTACGGTGCTCGAACAACACGTCGCGACGGACGTGCGGAAGCAGCCGGCGGCTGAGGCCTTTGACGACTCGGTTGGCGTCGGCAGCTACCGAATTGACCTGCATCCAAGTTCGGGCGGCGACAATTACATTGACGTCAGCAGTCTGCCGTTTCAGATTCCGCTCGGCGCGCTGATTCCGAAACGGATGGTGAATCTGATTCCGGCGGCGAAGAATGCGGGCGTAACTCACATCACGAACGGCTGTTACCGGCTCCATCCCGTGGAGTGGAACATTGGCGAATCGGCGGGCCTGCTTGCCGTGGAAGCGCTGCGGATCAAGGAACCGCCGCGCGCGATTCGCAATCAAACGAAGCGTTTGCGCGAGTTTCAAACCCGAATTCAGGCGCAAGGCGTGGAAATCGCGTGGCCGAAACTGACGCCGCGCTGAGGAGCATCGATGAAAGCACTATCACTGTTGTTGGCGATTGCGGCGGGATCCGGGCAACTGTCCGCGCAAGCTGACAATCCTGCGTTCAAGCGCGCGGAAGAATTCCCTGGCCGCCCGCGCGTGCTGCTGATCGGCGATTCCATTTCCATCGGCTACACCATCCCCGTTCGCGAACTGCTTCGCGGCGAGGCCAATGTGCAGCGCATCCCCACAAATGGCGGACCCACCACCAATGGACTTGCGCACATCGACGAGTGGCTGGGCGGCGAGAAGTGGGACGTCATCCATTTCAACTGGGGCCTCCACGATCTCAAGATCATGGAGGGCGGCAAGCATCAGGTGGCGCTCGACGCCTATGAGGATAACCTGAGGCAGCTTGTTGCGAGACTCAAGAAGACCGGCGCGAAAATGATCTGGGCCGCCACCACACCCGTTCCCGCAGGCAAGCTCAACCCTCCACGGAACCCGGACGACGTACCGCGATTCAATGCCGCAGCCGCGCGCGTCATGAAAGAGAACGGTATTCCCACGGACGAACTCTATGCCTTCGCTATGCCGCGCCTGGCGGAAATCCAGCTTAAAGAGAATGTCCACTACACGCCGAAGGGATACGAGACGTTGGCGGTCGAGGTCGCTGCGAGTATCCGCAAAGCCCTCGGGGCTTCCGGAGGAGTGACCATTCGCACGGATTTTGAAGGCGGACGGCTCGGACGGATCGAGCGCGCGGGCGATGGGCGTTTTCTTTGCGGTGTCGCGGGTGAAAGCGATCAGGACAAGCGTAACTGGCAGGCCAACTGGTACTACTTTCGCGTGGATGGCGCGGCCGGCCGCGAAATCACCGTCGACCTGGTAGACCTTCCCGGCGAGTACACCTACCAGCCGAATCGCGGCGCGGTCACGCGGGATACGGTGCCGGTCTATAGCGAAGACAACCAACACTGGAAGCATTTCGAACGCACCGCGTACGACGCGGAAACGCCAAGGTTGCGGTTGCGGTTTACGCCTCACGGAGACCATTTCTGGATTGCGCACGTGCCGCCTTACACGAACGAACATCTGGCGCGGCTGCTCTCGAACTTCGCCTCGAATTCGAATCTGCGCAAGCACGTGATCGGAAAGTCGGTGGAGGGGCGGGATCTGCTGCTGCTTACCGTAACGGACCCAAGCGTTTCCGATGCGTCGAAGAAGACCATCTGGCTGATGGCGCGTCAGCACAGTTGGGAGACGGGGAGCTCCTGGGCTGCTGAAGGGGCGCTGCGCTGGGCGCTTTCGTCTGATCCGAAGGCCCTCCTGATGCGCCGCGAAGTCATTCTGAAGATGTTCCCTCTGTGCGACCCCGATGGCGTCGCGCGCGGCGGCGTCCGCTTCAACGTTCACGGTTACGATTTGAACCGCAACTGGGATGCGGTGGACGCAGCAAAGATGCCGGAGATCGCGGCCGGGCGGAAGGCCCTCCTCGACTGGGTGGATGGCGGCCGCCGGGTCGATCTGTTCCTCACGCTCCACAACACGGAAACCGGTGAATATTTGGAAGGACCACCGGACAAGGAAGGAAAGTACCGCGCTCTCATGCTCCGCTGGTTTTCTCTACTCGAGGACACGACGACCTTCGAGCCAACGATGCCGGCCCGCTTTTCAGCGGTCTCGACGACGCTCGGACAGCGCGGACGCATGAACGTCGCGCAAGGGTTGTACTACGACCGCAAGCTTCCGGCGTTCGTAATGGAGCAGAAAATCTCGTTCAACAAGCGGCTCGGGCATTTGCCTACGGTCGAGGACCGCGTCGAGTTCGGCGCGGGTCTCGTGCGGACCATGTGGGAAGCGGTTATGGACCGAAGATGAACGGAGGCCAGTGCCTTCCAGGGCCAGCGGCGGCCGCCGCGCAAGATCCTGGCAATTCGCGGTGCGCCTGCACCGATATTGCCGCCGGGCGCCCCGCGCGGTCCGTCAACGCGTGAAGAACACGCTCTCAGCGGTTCGCGCGAGAAGCCAGGCGCGGTCTTCCGCGCTGAGGAACGTCAAACGCTCGCGCACCAGATCTACGGAGGCCTGGTAGTTGTGTGGCGGCTGCACCTGATAGGGAGCATCGCTACCCCACATCAGCCGCCGCGGACCGTACGTCTCGAACACCTGCCGGATCATCGGCGCCAGATCCGTGTACGGAACCTGCTTCCGGCCGAGCGCATAGAACGCCGATATCTTGACGTGCACTCGCGGGAAGCGCGCCAAGCCGCAGAGAACGCGTACTTCGGCATCTGGAGGTTTCGCCGACGCCGCTCCCACACGGCCCAGGTGATCGATTACGACGTTCACGTTCGGGTGCTTCTCGCACATCGCCGCGACCCAGGGAAGCGCTTCGGGATTGATGAGCGGACACATGGCCATCCCGGCCCTCCCCGCCGCCCGCCATAAACCGTGCATCCCCAGCCACGCCGCCCATGGTTTGTCTTTAGCGGCCGTAATTCTGAAACCGCGCACACCCTGGCTTTGAAGCTTCGCCACTGTCGCGTCAAGCAATTCCGCACCGGCGTCGGCATCGGCAACGGCTACCGCTGAAAAGATGCCCGGGTGCGTCCGGACCGCTTCAAGCATGTACCTGTTATCGAAGCCGTACATCCCCGGCTGGATCAGCACGGTCCGCAGCACGCCCGCGGGCCGCGAAACCGCGAAATGGTCGGCTGCCGTGTAGCGCCCGGGTTTCACGTCGCCGGACTCGGGCCAGACGTGAATGTGGGCGTCGACGAATCCCGGCGCTAGAACCACAGCTTGACAACAAACAGTCCGGAAAACTGGCCTCCGAGGCAACACCAACCCCCAACCGTGCCCGTCGGTTTGCCGAACAGGCCGGGGTTGACGATGTTGACGGAGGACGTTGGATTGCTGAAGTTTGGCATTTTGAAGATGTTGTTGATGTCGAAGCGGACGTCGAGATTGTACTTCTCCTTAACGGTGATGGTCTTTGCAAGGTTGCCCTGCGACCAGTTCATGCCGGGGCCTTGAATGACGTTTCGTCCCATGGCGCCCTGGGTGTAGGCGGCCGGGTTGGCGAAAACGCCGATGTTCCACATGGAATTCTTAAGGGTGTTGTTGAACCTGTCGCCGATTGTCCAACCAGGGACATTGATCTGGTCGTACGTTCCGTTGATGTTCGGCCGCACGGTGCCGGGCAAATACCGGTTCGGGCTGCCGGCGATCACGAAATCGATCGGTGTCCCACTCTGGAAGGTCTGGATCCAGCCGATTTTCCAGCCTCCCAGCAAGTAATCCTTGATTCCCCCGCCGTGCATCCACCTTTTGCCCTTGCCGACCGGCAGGTCATACGTGAGGTAAGTCACCTGGCGGTGGCGGAGATCGTAACCAGCGCGGGCCTTCTCGATGCGCCGGTTGTAATACGTTACGCCGGATGCGACGCCGTCGTTGTCGGCTTCATCAATCGCCTTGCCGAAAGTGTAGAACGACGTCATCGTCAGTCCCTTCGAGAACCGCTTTTCGAACTTGACGGTGCCGGAATGGAAGCTCGAGTGGCCGAAATTGCTCCACAGGTTTACCGCTCCGAAGTTTGAGTAAGGACGGAAAGGCTGCTGGTTGACGAAGATCCGGTCAAGAGTGGCTCGGTCGTTCGAAATGTTGAGCGGGATTACGTTGGTGTTCCACGCGTTCAGCAGTCTGACACCGGATGAACCCTGGTAGCTCAACTCCATCAGCCACGTGTCCGCGAACTGATACTGATACGTGCCGTTCCAGTTCATCGTATACGGACTGCGCATGTTGGGATCGTACTGAGTTGCGCCCCGCGAACCGAAGTTGGCGCCGACAAAGGGGGAAGTGCCGTTGGGGAGAATCGAAAACTGGATGGGGCCCGGTCCTTGGCTGATGTTGAAGATGGTGCGCGGATCGCCCGGAGGATTCTCGCGCGTCACCCCCGTGAAATACTCCTCAAAGTTCTGATCAAGTCCGACGGTATAGAGGTCGACGGTCGTCAGACCGAAACCACCGCGGAAAACCATCTTGTTGTTGATCTTGTAGGCCATTCCCACCCGCGGCTGAAAGTTGTTGAGATCGCGCTTCGCGAGCGCCTTGCCCGGGTGGAGGATCGCGCCCAGCCTTCCAGTGAGCGGATCGGTGGCGTTAGGGTCGAATTGGCTGTGCTGGCCGTACTTCGTGGTGAAGGGTGACTCGTACGACCATCGCAGCCCAAGATTGAAGGTCAGCTTGGGGGTGACGCTCCAGTCGTCGTGGAAATAGAGAGCGTGGCTCCTCCAGCGCGGCAGCCAGTTGGCGAGTGCCGTATTGAAGTCGGCGCGCACGACCGAACCGAGCAGGAAGGCCGCAAAGTCGTTACCCGTATTCGGAGTAAACGGATTTTCGGTTCCGCCGAAGCGATAGACGCCAGCGGGTAACGACTCGGCCCGGGTGTTGGCGCGAGTCCGGACAAATTCGTATCCGGTCTTCATGGCATGCCGGCCGCGAATGACGGTCAGATTTTCCTGCCAGGTAAAATTCTCCGTCACATGGTAGTAGGATCCGCGTGGCATGCTGGCGGAATAGAAAGCGCCGCCGCTCGAATTATAGAACGACGGGAACGTATCTCCGCTGATTCCGGGAATCCCGAGTTTCTGGCCCCAGTTCTCGCCGATTCCAAGCGGCGTGCGCGACTCCTTTCGGCGATTCATTCCCAGACGCGTTTCAAGGATGAGCGTCGGCCCGAACATATGGGTGTCGGAGATGACGGTGTTGATCTGATCGCTCGGCGTCATGACGCGATTGCCGTCGAGCAGTTCCCAGTTCAGTGCGATCGCATTTCCCCATGCGCGATTGCGGGCGTGCGAGTAACGCCCGAACAGGCGGTTGTTCTGGTTGACTACGTGGTCGATCTTGGTGTCCCAGCGGGTACGGTAGGATCGGTATTTCGATTCCGTTCCGAAGTTCTGGTGTGGACCGGTGCGATCCACAAACCCCGCGCCGCCCAGGTTATTTGGCTTGTTCCAGGGCTGATTATCGAGAAATTTCACCGCAACAGGATCAAAGCGGTTCCTCGGAATCACGTTGTTCGGAAAGGCGTCGCGAATCCACTGGCCCGCTGCGTTCTGCCGGGTGGAAGCCGGATCGAAAATGGGGAAACCTTGGCCGCCGAAACCGAAATCGCCGCCCAACATGGCGTCGTTCGGCACATCCGCAAACACCTGCTGATTGTATTTCTCGTGGTGCCGCGACCATCCGTAAAGGAAGAACGTACGATTCTTTCCGTTGTATAGTTTTGGCAGATAAACCGGGCCGCTGCCCAGACCGGAGAGTTCGTGGTAGTTGAATGGAGCCGTCGGGCGAAGCAGATTGAAATAGGCGCGGTGGAGAAGCGGATTGTTGATGTAGCGATCCTCGGCTTCGACGTGAAGGTTGTTGGCGCCGGACTTGAAGGTGATGCTGAGCATCCCGCCGGCCGAGTGGCCGCTGTCCGCGGGCAGCACTGTCGTCACCATCCTGACTTCTTCAATGGCGTTATTTGTCGTGGACATGATCCGGTTCGTGGCAACGCCGCTTCGAATGGGTTCAGTGGCGGGAATTCCGTCCGACTGGTAGCCGATGCCTCGGTCGCGCGCGCCGGCGATATGGAATCCATTCACACTGGTTACGCCCGGCATCAGGTACATGGCCATCCACGTGTAGCGCTGCATGATGGGAATCGCATTCATTTGCTGTCCAGCCAGCACGGTGCCGGTAGTGGATGTCGCGGTCTCGAGCAGCGGCGTTCCCGCCAGGACCTGGACGCTCTCGACAATACTGCCGAGCTGAAGCTGCGCGTCGATCGTCAGCGTATCGTTCGATCGTAGAGCCACTTCAGTTCGCTGCAGCTTGCTGAAGCCAGCCGCCTGGAAGCTCAGGTTGTAAATTCCCGGTGCAAGATAAAACGCGCGATAGATCCCCTGCCCATCCGCTGTCACCTTTGTGGAAATGCCGGTGGCGGGGTTAACGATCGTGACTTCGACGCCCGGGGCGATAGCTCCCGATGCGTCGGTTATGTGGCCGATGATGCTCCCTGTCGCGGTTTGCGCGGACATGGTGGCCGCCGTTACCGCCAACACCAATGCAAGCCGTATCGAATGTCTGAGTCTCATGGAGCCTCCTTATTAGAGCATTTTCATATAAAGTAGGTTCGCAGTCTGATTGCCAGCAATAGTCGATGAACTTCGGAGCAGCCTCAATTTATGTGAAAATGCTCTAATTATTTTGGCCGGGACGTGATTGTTCCCTGCTTGGTGGGTAGTCTATCAGAAAAATGCGCTAAGAAAGACCAGGAAAGGCTTCGCCGGGAGTCCACCCGCTCCTTCTTTCCCTCTTCGCGACCTGCTCTAGCTTGGAATCAGCGGCTCGGTTGGATCGATCTTCAGCCAAAGCAGCGCGCTGATGGCGAGCATTGCGGCGATCGGCAGCAGCGGGATATCGTAGCTGTTCGACATCGTGACGAAATAACCAAACAGCACGGAGGAGAGGAAGGACCCGATTTGTCCTGCCGTGTTCATCGTCCCGGTAACCGCACCCGCGTATTTCTTGCCCACGTCAAGGCAAACCGCCCATGCTGTCGGAAGCATGAAGTCCGACCCTGCGTAGCTCAAAGCCAGGAACACGAGCGCCAGAATTTTGTGCTCGGTTAGCACGGTTGCCACGGTAAAGATCGCCGACGCGGATAAGCCTGCCATCGCTACGGACCGCCGCCCCCACTTCAGGCCAAACCTCTTCACCATCGCGTCACTCGCGAAGCCGCCGGCGCCATTCGCGATCGCTCCCAGTACGAACGGCAAGGTCGAAAGCAGGAGGTCCTTCTCGCTAAAGCCCCGTCCCTTTACCAGATAGGTGTGGAGCCACGACAAGAAGAAAAACGAGCCGTAGCAGTATGTGAAATACATCAGCATGATGAACCAAAGGTTCCTGCTGCGAAGTGCGATCATCCAAGGCAGTCCGTGATGCGCTCCGCGCGGATCCGTGCCGATTTCCTCGAGTTCCCTGGCCGTCACGCCGGATTTTTCGGACGGGTAGTCGCGATACCACGCGTACCAGCCGGCCGACCAGATCACACCCAGGAAGCCGAACGCGAAAAAGGCCGCACGCCATCCAAATGCCTGTTGAATTGGAACTACTAGAAACGGGGACAACGCTCCCCCGATCCGGCTGGCCATCCATACAATCCCGTGGGCCCGGGCCCGCTCGACGACAGGAAACCACCGTGAGATGCTGGAGGAGCTGTTTGGATACGCGCCCGCCTCGCCTGCACCGAAGAGAAACCGGATCGGCAGCAGCATCGCGAAACTGGTCGCGAAACCTGTAAGGGAAGTGAACGCCGACCACCAAATAACGATCCGGGTCAGTACTTTCCGTGGGCCGATCCGGTCACCCAATGTCCCGCTCGGAATCTCGAAGGCGGCGTAGGCGATCGCGAAGAGGCCGACAACCCAGCCCCATTGCTCCGGGGTAATTCCCAGATCCGCCTGCATTCTGGGCCCGGCGACGGAGATGCATACCCGGTCGATATACGTGATGATCGACAACAGAAACAGCATCCCGAGCACGCGATGGCGATAGCGCATTCGAGTAGGCTATCACATGCAGGCGAACCTCCAACCCGCACTTTGCAAATTACGTCTCGAGAGTTTCCACGAGGAAAGCTCTTTTTCGCCCCTGTGCCACCACCTGTCCCTGATACTTGGTCTTTCCGTTTGCGAGCAGCGCGAGCGGCTTGCCTACAGCGTGATCGAAGCTAAGCACATCGCCAACGTCCAGTTTCAGGAGACTATCGACCGACAGCAACGGTCCCAATAGACGCACTTCCATGTCGACGTTCGCCTTCTTGATGATGTCCAATACCCGGGTCTGCTCCTCTTCGGTGGAATCCGTTTTGCGCACCGACCATTGCTGGTCGAAACGGTGCCGCAACATCTTGATGATGATGGACGGCACGCCGATGTTCATCATGCCGGTGGTTTCGCCGATGCGGACTTCGATGCCGATCGAGACCACGGCCTCGGTGGGTGCAAGAATCTGGAGAAGCTGCGGCTCCGTCTCACGGCCCTCGATTGTGAAGTTGATGTTGGTGACCCCCTGCCACGCCTCTTTAAGATCGTGCAGCATGATCCTGAATAGCGTGTCGAGAATCTGCTGTTCGATTTCCGTTACCTCGCGGTTAATGCGCGTCAGCCCGCGGCCGTTCCCGCCCAGCAACATTTCGAGCAGCGGAAAGATGAGCGAAGGGTTCAACTCCATGACGGCGCTGCCATCGAATGGCTTCATGCCGAGACAAACCATGCACGTAGGGGATGGAAGACACTGGGAGAACTCGGCGAACGACAATTGCTCGACGGATACCAGGTTGACGATGACGTAGGCGCGAAGATATGCGGAGAGGCTCGACGCCAGGTTGCGGGCGAAGTTGTCATGCAGCAGGTGAATGGCGCGAAGCTGGTCCTTGGCGATGCGGTCCGGCCGGCGGAAATCGTAGGTGACAGCCTTTACCAACGTTTCGTCGCGGAGCGGGTCTTTCGCCCCCTTGGAAACCTGATCGACGTCATCTTGAAATGAGTGCGCCACGTATGATTTATCGGATCTTTGAGAGAAAACTTTATGCTGCGGCTACCGCCCGCCCGCGCACTCCGGGAAGCCGCGCGAGCTGGACCCGCCCGGAAACGCTAGAATCGATGATTCGGACCATCCCCATTCGCCGAAATGAGGAGCTTCCATGAAACGCAGAACTTTCCTGACTACCGGAGGAGCGGCGTTGGCCGCGCCATTGGCTTCCCCACAAACGCCAGACCTGGGCCGCGGCAAGATGAAAATCACCAGCGTTAAGATTGTCAGGGCGCGGCCGCGTCTTCCGGTCACGCCCTTCAAACCCACGCCGGGGGCGTGGAGCACGCAGGAGGTCGAAGTCGCGAACCCGATGTCGGTTTACCCGAAATACAAGGCGACGCGGTCCTTGTTCAACCCCGATCCCGGGCAACTCGAAGACTTCACCGTCGAAGTAACGACAGACAAAGGCCTCAAGGGATATGGAAACGGCGGGAGGGCGGGGAATTACATCATCGAGGGACACCTCGTGAAGCTTCTGCTTGGTGAGGATCCGTTCGACGTCGAGAAGTTATGGGACATCATGTGGCGCTCCACCATGAGCTACGGCCGGATGGGTGTGACAATGCACGCTATCAGCGGCGTCGATGTAGCCCTGTGGGACATCATCGGAAAAGCCCTCAACATGCCGGTATACAAGCTTCTTGGAGGGCAAACCAAGGAGCGGATTCCTACCTATTGCACAGGCAACGACATCGAACAGCATGTGGAGTTCGGGTATAAGCGGCTGAAACTCGCCATCCCTCACGGTCCGGCGGATGGACGCGAGGGGATGAAGAAGAACGTGGACCTCGTGAAACGGGCAAGGCAGGCGCTCGGCCCGGATGGCGACATCATGCTCGACTGCTGGATGGCCTGGACGGAGCGCTACACCCTTGAGATGGCCGAAATGCTCGAGCCCTATCGCATCTACTGGATGGAAGAAGTGCTTCAGCCGCACGACTATGCCGGGTTCGGCCGTCTCCGGAAAGCAATCAAATCGACGCGGATTGTGACCGGTGAACACGAATATGGCCGGTATGGTTTCCGGCTCCTCCTGGAAAATCAGTCCGCGGAGATCTGGCAGCCGGATGCACAGTGGTGCGGCGGGCTGACGGAGTTGCGGAAGATCGCCGCTATGGCGGCCGCCTACGACATTCCGGTGATCCCCCACGGCGGAGGATTGACGCCCGAGACGGTGGCGTTTTCGATGGCGACAGTGAACGCTCCGTGGTGCGAAATGTTCATGCCTCCGCCCGGTGGACCGGCGGATTACTACAAGAAATTCGAGGAATCCTACCGGCTCACCCGCGGCCCCGAGGGGATCTACATGCAGCCGCACGATAAGCCCGGATTCGGTTGGGATCCAGCGTAGGGCTTTCGTCTGAGTCCTGAAATGCTCGAGGCGGAGGGCAGGCGGCGAAAATCGCGATCGCTTGCCCCTGCCGCCCACAGCGGCGGTCGTTTCATGGATCGCGGTTGGAGCCGCACTCCGCGGAGTATAATTCACAAGATGCCCAAAGCGTGGCAAGTCCACAGGTGGTGCGAGCCGGAGGAAATGACATTCGCAGAGGTACCCCTGCCCGAGCCCGGCCCGGGCGAGGTTCGGGTCCGCAATCTCGCCTCCGCGATCAATTTCTTCGACATTCTTCAGATTCAGGGAAAGTACCAGGTGAAACCGCCTTTTCCGTTCACGGCGGGAGCGGAAGTGGCGGGCGTGATCGATGGTGTGGGTGAAGGCGTGAACGGGTGGAAGCGGGGCGACGAGGTGGTCGCGCTACCCTGGGGAGGGGGATTCGCGGAGTTTTCAGTGGCACAGGCAAACCGTGTATGGCCTCTTCCACAAGGCATGTCAGCCGTTGAAGCGGCATCCATGCCGATCGTTTACCATACCTCCTGGTTCGCGCTGACTCATCGTGCCGCGCTCAAGGCAGGCGAGTGGCTGCTTGTCCATGCCGGCGCGAGCGGTGTCGGGATGTCGGCAATTCAGATTGGCGCCGCGCTTGGCGCGCGGGTTATAGCGACAGCCGGGAGCGCCGCGAAGCTAGATTTTTGCCGCGCGCAGGGAGCCCTCTACGCGCTCGACTATTCAAGTCCCGAGTGGGTCGAGCAGGTCAAGGGCATCACTGGCGGAGGAGCGAACGTAATCTATGATCCCGTGGGCGCCGATATCTTCGATCTCTCAACGAAATGCATCGCCGCGGAGGGCCGCCTGCTCGTGATCGGTTTTGCCGGAGGCCGCATTCCAACGGTCGCCGCGAACCGGGTTCTGCTCAAGAACATTTCGATCGTCGGCGTGTTGTGGGGCGGCTACGTTGCCAACCGGCCGGAGTACCTGGCTGCTACACAGGAAAGCCTTGTCCGTTGGTTTCACGAAGGGCGTATCCGGCCAGTCGTGGGACCAACATACGCGCTGGATGAAGTGCCCGCCGCGCTCCGCGATCTGGCCAATCGCAGGGTCTTAGGTAAAGCAGTGATAGCCTTATAAGATGTCGATCCTGAACGGCATTCGCGTCATCGATTGTGGTACTTACATAGCCGCGCCGGCTGCGGCGTCGATCCTGTCGGACTTCGGCGCCGAAGTCGTCAAGGTGGAGCACCCGCGTGGTGGGGATCCCTACAGGCGCCTGGGGGCCGTTCCCGGCATGCCGGTTTCGAGCCACAACTACTGCTGGATTCTCGATGCGCGGAACAGAAGGAGCCTGGCACTTGACCTTTCCAGGGATGAGGGTCGTGGGATCCTCATTAAACTCGCGGCGAGCGCCGATGTCTTTATCACGAACTTTCAGCCTGACCTGGTGGCGCGATTTCACATGTCCTACGAGGACCTGTCCGCCGTAAATCCGCGCCTCATTTACGCCTATGTGACCGGCTACGGCGAACAAGGAGGCGAAGCCGGGAAACCGGGCTATGACACCACGGCCTATTGGGCGCGTTCAGGCCTGATGGGACTGATGCACAACGCTGATACCGAACCGACGCTCGCCCCGGCGGGTTTTGGAGATCATCCCACCGCGACATCTTTGTTCGGGGCCATAATGCTGGGGCTATATCAGCGCGAGCAGACGGGGAAAGGGGCCCGGGTCTCCACGTCGCTCATGGCCAGTGGCGCGTGGTCGAACAGTTGCCAGATTCAGGCCGCCCATTGCGGCGCGGAGTTCCCGCTCCAGCGCACGCGGAGCACAACGATCAATCCGCTGGTCAACCACTACGTGACGCGGGACGGCTTCCGTTTCATTCTCTGTTGCCTTGATCCCCGCCAGGACTGGCCGCGGCTCTGTCACGCGCTGGGGTTCCGGGAGATGATCGGGAACCCCCGCTTTCACGCATTCAAGGCTCGCACGGAGCACTCGCGAGAGTTGACTGAGTTGCTGGACCGCGTCATCGGAGCGCTTGATATGGCGCAATGCGAGAAGCTGTTCAAGGAGCACGGAGTGGTTTGGGGGCCTGTGCCTGGGCCGGTCGAAGCCGCCCGCGACGAGCAGATGCAGAGGAACGGTGTGTTCCCCGAGCTGGATCAGGCGCAGGGCGGACCCCTGAGAACCGTGGACAGCCCGATGCGGGTGGACGGTGTACAGAAGCGCAAGCCGGCGATGGCGCCGGAAATCGGCCAACACTCGCGCGAGGTTCTGATTGAACTTGGATTCTCGGAAGAGGAGGTTGCCGCGCTGGTCGCCGCTGGAGCCGTCGGCGCGTGACCGGGTTCGACCGTGGCATCTATCTGTTCGATGCCCGCGAGTATTTCGAATCCCATGAAGCGCTCGAAGCCGAGTGGATCGCCGAACGCGGACCACGGCGGATGTTTCTGCAGGCGTTGATTCACTTCGCGGTCGCGGCGCACCATCAAAGCACCGGTAATCTGATTGGCGCGCGGCTGCAGATGGACAAGGCGCTCCGGAAGTTGGCGGGATACCTGCCACGATATGAAGGTATCGAAACAGGCAGGCTTTACCGGGAAGGGCAGTCTGCTTCGGCGCTCCTGGCGAACGGGACGGTGAGCCCACCGCTTCGGTTCCGCGAAACGCGCCGACTCTGCTGACAAATGGAACAGTTCTCCCTTCAATTCGCGCCTCCGCGGCGGGTGATGACTGTCGCGGAACTGAACGCCTCGATCCGCGCGCTGCTCAACGTTGAGTTCGCGGACGTTTGGGTATCGGGTGAAATCTCCGGTGTCAAAACCGCCGCGAGCGGACACTGCTACTTTACGCTGAAGGACGCCTCGGCTCAGGTCCACTGTGCCTGCTTCAAGTCTTCGCTGCGTTTTCTTAAGTTCAAACCTCAGGACGGCGTGGCGGTGATTGCCCGCGGCCGACTCGACGTCTACGATGCGCGCGGCGAATACCAGTTGCTGGTCGAGACCCTTGAGCCACAAGGCTACGGTGCTCTGCAACTGGCCTTCGAGCAACTTAAGAAGAAACTTGCGGCCGAAGGCCTGTTCGATCCGGCCCGCAAGCGGCAGCTTCCGCGCTTCCCCCGCCGCATCGGTATCGTGACGTCGCCTCGCGGAGCGGCGATCGCGGACCTGATTCAGATTCTTGGCCGCCGCTTCCCCGGCCTCCATATCCGGCTGTATCCGGCGCTGGTGCAGGGCGAGGGGTCGGTTTTGGAAGTCTGCCGCGGCATTGAATATTTCAGCCGTAGCGGATGGCCGGACGTGCTGATCGACGCTCGCGGCGTCGGCTCGCTTGAGGACCTTTGGACGTTCAACGATGAGGCAGTTGCCCACGCAATCTTCGACTGCAAGGTGCCCGTGGTTTCCGCGATCGGGCACGAAACCGACTTCACGATCGCGGATTTTGTTGCGGATTTGCGGGCTCCGACGCCATCGGCTGCGGCAGAACTGGTAGCCCCGAATCGCGAGGAGATTTTCGAGCGGATAGGGGCGCTCGATTCGAGGGCGATTTCGATTGTCCGGTACCGATTTTCGATGGCATCCCGCCGTCTCAGGGAGCAAGGAATCGAGCGTGCGCTGCTTCTCTTGAATCGCGCGATCGGCCGCAAGCTTCAGCGTACCGACGACCTTCAGTTCCGGCTTCGGGACCGCGTCCGCGAGGCTCTTGAAGAACGAAAGCGCGCGCTCCAGACCGTGGGCCGCCGATTAGCCCGCTTCGACCCGCGCCCGCAACTGGCTCGCAATCATGCGCGGCTGGAGAATGCACACAGGAACGCCGTCGAAATCGTCCGTACGGGTCTTGCGCGGCGGCGTGCGCACCTCGAAACGCTTGAGGCCAAACTCGGCCAGTTGAGCCCTCTACTCGTGCTGGAGCGTGGCTATGCGATCGTGACCGGCCCGTCCGGAGAAGCGATTAGGGATGCGGCCGAAGCGCCCCTTGGTTCCGAGATTCGCGTGCGTGTGTCGCGCGGACGTCTGCGCGCAACGGTTACCGCGACTGGATCTTGAAACTTCTGCTCGAACGCTTCGGCCGCAGCTACCGCTATCGTCTCACCGGAAAGTGAGTCAAGGCGGCACTCATGTTTATCCTTTTCCATCAACGCGTCTGGGGGCCCTTTTGCCAATTCGCAGTTCCACCACCGGCCCGACCAGCCATTGAAGCCCGCCAGCAAGATCGAAGCCGCGTACCACAAAGCCGATCACGCCATCCAACAAGTACTTGATCAACTCGCGGCTTGGCGATTTCGCAGAGATAAGCTCCCAAATCGCCCGGTGCTGGAAATTAGAGTTTCGCCGCCCTCTCCCGTGTCAGCAAATATCGATTCCCGCGCCACTCAATCGTATTGGCAAAGGCCGAGCTGACGAGGGTAACAAGCCAGATCCAGGTAACGAGGGGCACCCATATCGAGTGCACCCAGCCATACCGCTCGAACCAGGCGTTAAACGCCGGCAGTTCGGCTTTGGCAAGCGTCGCACGGTTAGCCCCCTTTAGCATTCCGAGACCAAGCTGTATCACGAGCGCCCATTCCGCGGCCGAGTGTCCATTCTCAATCGCAATGATCGCCGCGGCCATCGCTCCGCAATAGATCACGTGCGCCGCGAGCGCGGTCCACCATAGGCGGGGATTGTAGATGCGCGTAATCGTAAGCTGACGGCGTGCCCACGGGAAGAATTCGGCGGCGGTTGTCCTGTCCGTTGAGGCCACCATCGCCCCCGGTGCGAAAGCGACGGTTAACCCGGCGCTTTTCACGGCATTGGTCAGACCGTAGTCGTCACTGACGGAACCTTTCCAGAAATCCGGCACGCGCGCATCGTCGAAAGTCGTTTTGCGGATGGCCATTGCGCCGCCCCAGGCGAACCGGTTGTCGCCCGGTCCGAAGCCGCCGGCGATAGCGGCGTTCCAGACACTTCGCACAAGCGCCCAGAAGGAAGGCGGATCGGGCGCGTACCAGCGATATCCCGTGCTAGCTCCGACCGCGGGATCTTCAAGCGGCGCGACCAGCGCCTTCAGCCAGCCAGGTCCAGCGCGGCCGTCTGAGTCGGCAAACGCCAGAACGTCGAAGGGTTTCCGCGTGGAGCGCACGGCGGCAAGCAAGTTCTGAATTTTCTCACCCGTGTGCCCGTCACTGCCTCCGGCCAGCACCACACGCGCGCCCGGCGGGACCACTCCGGGCGGGATATCGCTCGCGGAACGCGCCACGACGATCAGGGAATAGTCCGGGTAATCGAGCGCGGCGAGAGAAGCGAGGTTTTCCTTGAGTCCATCGTCATGCCCCTTGACGGGGACGATCAGCGCCACACGCGGCGTCGATTCCACAGGCTCCGCGGCAAGGCGCGAACAAACGTACTCGGCGCGCTTTCGTTCTCCCCGGAAGGAAGCCGCGGCGAGCAGAGTTGCGGAAACCACAAAGAACCAGAACAGGAACACTCGCCAAAGTCTAGCGCATGTGGGGCGGCTCCTGAGGGGCTGCCCTAGCCATCCGTGTCGAGAACTCCCTCAAACTCCGCGATAACCCGGAATTGGCCCTCTTCCTCTACCTCAATTGGCTCGAACTCGGGGTTTATCGGGACGAGCAGTATCCGGGTGTGCCGCCAAGTGCCATCGAAACTCGCCTTGTCGCTCAAGTACTTTTTCACGGTGTAGCGCGCGATGGGATCGGCGACATCGAAGAGTTCCACCAGCAGGATCCTGCCCGTCCGCGAGCCAACCACGCCGAAGCGGAAAACGGCGAGCGATCCATCGGGGATCTTCGGTTCCATGGAACGCCCCTGGATCCTCGCGACGAACTTGCGCGGATTCGGATGAAAGGAATCAGGGACGGGCACCCATTCGGCCGCGGCTTCGACTATTTCGGCCTGTCTATCCAGGTATCCGGCCGCGACGGGCATGGCAAGCAGAGGCAGACAGTTTTGGTACGGGATCGTCGCTGGCTTTTCCATCTCGACATATTCGGCGAATAACTTGTCGAGTGTCTTGTTGAAATCCCGGACCATCACGGTTTGCCGCTCCGTAACCCGCAGCACGTTCGATAACGTGTCCTCGAGCCAGATGAGAAATTCCTCTCCGTCGATCTCTTCCAGGCGCTTCGCAAAGTCTTCGCGCAGTTCGGAAAGCACTTCGGCCTCATCGGGGTTTGCGACATTCCCGAAGAATTCACGGAGTTTGCTGTACAGTTTCCGGCTGGACGGGTCAAGGAGTAGAACGCCGATGTTTGCCACAGGCCTCTCCGGTAAGGCGGCTTGCAGCACGGCATATTCCCCGCGGTAGGTCTGTATGGAAAGAGCCGTCATGTATAGGGCTCATCGGTTCGCCACGCGAAAATGTGAGGAAACGAACCTCCTAAGGGTTAAAGGGAAAATATCCCTTCCTTGCCCTTACCTTTACATTCGGCAACTCCACTTGTACCCGAATGCTACGATAAATCTTGGGATTATCCGGGTTAACGCCTTCGGGGATGTACCGCATGATGTACTGCGTGGTGATCTCTCCGGCGATTCCGGCTACCGCCTTAAAAATGCCGCCCGCAATCTCAGCCGCGTAACCGCCAGTACCTACTTTGTAGGCATAGTTCCCTTCGTCCGATGGCGTTGAAAGATATCCCGAAACGGTGGAATAGAGTTTCTGCAGCGGGTACTCGACGCGGCCCCCGGTTTCCTCCGCGAGGCGTGTCAAATTTTTCTCGCCCTCGCTGCTGAAACCAAAGGCGACCGTGCTCATTGAGTAGATAGTGACCAGATTCCGCTGGGCGAGTTCAAGCACCTCATCGATCGACTTTTTGCTCGCATTATCGTGCCCGTCGCCGATCACGATGAGAACACGTCTGGGCTCGTACGGTTCTCCCTTCACAAGATTCCGATTCGTGCAGGCGATGTAAATGGCGTCGTACAAAGCCGCGCCGCCCCCCGGTTTCATCTTGCGGATTTTCTCCACGATCGCCTCTGAATCGGACGTTGTGTTCACCAGCAACTCGGCGTCGTTCCCGTAAGAGATGAGGTAGCCGCTATACTTCTTGTCGCCCGGCAATAGGTTCAGAACCAGCTCCGTCGCCGCCTCCTGGTATGTCTTCCAATGCAGCCGGGTGGCACTGCTCATGTCGAGCAGGAAGCCCACAACCACGGGCTGAGCGCGGTCCCTCGTGAAGAACCGGACCGTCTGTTCCTTTCCCTCGTCGAAAATGTGGAAGTCCTTCGAGTCGAGATCGGAAACAAAACGGCCCTTCTCGTCGGTAACGGTAACCGGGACGATCACCTCGTTGACGGATACCTGGAACGGCTTCGGGGGCTGCTGCTCGGTCTGTGTCCACGCAGCAGTTCCGGATGCGAGGGTCGCGAGCAATCCACGGCGCGTCATAGGCAGCATGGCAGTTTCCAATTCACGAAATCCTATTTCGTGCTCCCGGAGCGGAAAGGCAGGAAGGACTCGTTGTCGAAGACGACGCCAAGGAACGCCAGGCACATCTCGTCTTCCGTTCCCTCCCCCCACCGCACCGCCTTCAATGGGTTATTCGGATTCCGCGGATTGTTCGCGGAGTTATCATAGCTCGATGTCAGCCAAACCGTGGAGAAGGCAGGCAGTTTCACGGCCTCCCCAAATGTATAGAAACCCTGCCAGTTGAAATCCCAATCCTCGATATTGATCATGGGACGTACGGTTCCATCGGCATCCTTTACTTCCACTTTGATCGTACGGCCGAGCAGGTGCATATGCGGTGCGATCAGAATCGCCTTCCCAGTGAGGAACGGGAAAACAACCTGCGACGCCTTCACTACCACGTTGCTTTCGCCGGGGGGCAGCACAAACGTCTGATTGATGAGAGGAATATTAACCAGCCGCTTCTCGACCTTGTTCGCGGCACGGTACCAGAGACCGACCTTGGTTTGGTCAGGCGCCGTACGCCCACCCGGATGATAGTGGACCTGCATGACAATGCGGCTCTTTCCCGGAAGCACCTGGCCGATCCCGTCTGGGAGATGACGGGTCCGTGCTCCAGGAGCCCACCCACCCAGCAGACCGCCGATAGTCAACTCAATTCCTGGACCGCCGAAACAGGAATAGCCGGGCTGACCGTCCTTTCCGTCCAGCTTGGCCGATTCGCCCGTCTGATCGATGTACAGAAGAACGTGGTGCACCTGACGCTTGTCGCCGGGAAGCGCCTGGGAGGCGCTGACGTACCGGGTCTCATCGAGACCGGTCGGCAGCACAAAGCAGCGATACGTATCAGCCGCGCGAGGCGGAGTGAACTCGGGCATCGAGAGAATCAGGTCCGGCTCGCCCAGTTCCCAAGGGCTGGCGTTCACGGGAGCAGCTTCAGGAAGGTCGGCGTCATCGCCTTTGGGCGCACCTGCATCCACCCATGAGAGCAGGGTGCGGCGTTCCTCGGCGCTGAGATTGAAGTTATCCTGGAAAGGCGCGGATCCCTCATCGGCGGGCTTCCAGGGCGGCATCTTACGCTCGCCTACGACACGCTTGATATCGGGGGCGTAGGTGGACGCATCTTCGAAGTTCATCAGCGCGAATGGCGCGATGTCGTTGGGCCGGTGGCACTGCTGGCACTTCTGCTGGATAATTCGCGAAACTTCCTTAGTGTAGGTTTGGGCTGGCGCTGTACACGTCCCCAGGAAAACAGCGGCCGATAACAGGCGGAAGGCCTTCATACTGCTTTCATTGTATACGAAGAGAGCTCAACGCGGCTTTCCGCTGGTTCGTGATACTTTAGGCATATGGCCGAAGAGCCCGCGACTGAAGCCCCCAATAAATCCGAAGGGCGTGGAGTCAGTTGGCTCGTGCGCCCGCTGCTTGTCAGCGCCTTACTAATCGCCCTTCCGGCATACTGGATCTTCCGCACGATCCGAAACACGGAAAAGCCGAAGGCTGCGGAGACGCCCGCGATGACCATGACTCCGATCGACCCTAAGGTGGAAGCCGAACGGGAAAAAGCCCGCCAGGAAGAGATGGCGCAAGCGCCCGCCGAAAGCGCCAAACCCGTGGTGGAGGTTGTTTCGTCGCGTGCCGTCATCGATCAGGACGGCTCGATAAGAATTCTTGGAACGGCCAGGAACAACACGGATCAGAACTTCTACGAAGTCGAAATCGAATTCGAGGTCAACAACGCCCAGGGCCAGATCGTGAGTACCGCCCGAACCAAGGTGAAGAACGTCGCCGCGAAGGCAACCGTGAAGTTCGAAGCCTCCACCTTCGCTCCCCTGCCCCGCGGGTTCCGTGTCGCGAGCATCAACGCCCGTTGACGCATCCAACCGATCCCCACCTGTAACGAGGATGTACTGTTGGCCGTCGGGGATGTGGGTCTGGAGTGCGCGTTGCCGGCCGAGCCGATGCGTGAGTGCGAAAGTGGCTTGCCCGTCGCGGCCTGACAGGCGACCAGGTTCTGGCCGTCGCCGCTGAACAGCATGCCTCCGCGGTGGAAAAAGTCCGGCGCTGCCGGATATTTCATGACGCAACGAGACCTTGCCGCCCCTGTTATCGATGGCTTCGATGCCGGAAGGGTACGAAAGGCCATCCCCGTTCACTGTGCCGCCGACGCCCATGGAGCCGCGCGGATCGGCGCCGACGAGGTAAGAGATGCGATGCGAGTTGTTCTCGGGTACGCAATTCCGGCGCGACGCCGGCCGCGATCGCGAACCTCCCGATGTCTCGTCTCGGATAGAGCATTGACTCATCTCCGGTGCCTATCGTTTCATTTTCCATCTGTGCAAGCAAGGTGGAACATGCCGCTCGTTATTCGCCGACCGAAGCCTGAGTGGAGTGACTTGTCTGGTGATTCGAGAAGCCGCGCTCCTTTTTTGTCCCTCCGTCATGACGAGATGCCCGGCATTGGCGGCTCTGGCGGTGACGACGCTCGATCGTCCACCCGCGGCGGGGAAGTATCCTTTCGACCGGATACAACCTGAATCGACGATAATTGACAGATGTCTCGCGTGGTCCGGATCGCAGCCGTGTCGCTGATTCTCGCCGTCTATTTGTCGGGACTCACCGGCATGGGGCTGGTCGGCCCCGACGAGCCTCGTTACGCCTCGATCGGCCGCGAAATGGCGCGGTCCGGGGACTGGGTGACGCCGCGACTCTGGGGCGAGGCCTGGTTCGAGAAGCCGGCGCTCCTCTACTGGATGACCGCTTCGGCATTCCGCATGGGCCTCTCGGGCGAACTCGCGTCCAGACTCCCGGTCGCTCTACTATCGGTTGCGTTCCTCGCTTTCTTTTTCTCCATTCTCCGGGAGAAGTTCGGAGAACGCGCGGCGTGGTATGGATCGGTAACGCTCGCGACCTCGGCTGGCTGGCTCGGCTATAGCCACGTTGCCGTGTTTGATTTGCCACTTGCCGCGACGTACGGCGGCGCAATGCTCCTGGCGCTCGACTGGATCGAATCCGGAGACGCGCGTAGATTGCCGGCGGCCTCAGCGCTGTTGGCCGCGGCAACATTGGCGAAGGGCCTGGCTCCCCTCGTTCTGATTCTGCCGTTAGTGTGGTGTGGACGGCGCCGGATCCGGGATTTTTTTTCCGCGCGCGTGATTGGCGCGTTCTTCGCCATCGCCGTGCCCTGGTACGCGGCTTGCTGGTGGGCAAACGGCGCACGGTTTCCGATGGTTTTTTTCGTCGAGCATCATCTGGGACGCTATTTCTCTCCCGATTTGCAGCATGTGCAGCCGTTTTGGTACTACGCCTGGGTTGTGCCCGCCGCGCTCTTCCCCTGGACACCCGCATTCGCCGGGCTGTTTCGAAGGGCGCTTTATGCGGACCCAATGCGCAAATTCCTGCTCGGGTGGTTCCTCTGGTGCATTTTGTTCTTCTCGCTTTCCACCAACAAGCTGCCGGGCTACGTGTTGCCTGCGCTGCCTGCATCAGCGGCGTTGATGGGAGTCGCGCTCGCCGATAAGCGGAACGCCCGCTGGACTCTGGCTGGAGTCGCCGCGGGTTTGGTCGTTGCTGGGCCGCTCGCCGGCGTGCTGCCGCAGGCTCTGGCCGGAGGAATCGGCAGGGCTCAAATTCCGGCGTTCGAATGGCACTGGCTCTGGCCGTTGCCGGCGGCCGCCGTGGTCTGGGTGCTCGAAGACCGCGGTCTCCGCAACGGGTCTCTAGCGGTGCTGGCTTGTGTGCTTGCCGCTGGGATCATGTTCCTGAAAGCGCGCGCGATTCCCGCGATCGACGCCGGCTATTCCGCGCGCCCGGTGTGGCGGGAAGTGGGGCGCTTGAGCGTCGCGCGGGATGTTTGCGTGGAGGGCCTGCATCGAGGCTGGCGATACGGATTGAACTACTATTCCATAGTCCCCTTACCCGATTGCACGGGAGCGCCGCAGCCGCGCGAGATCCGGCAACTTCCCGGGCGTCCGCCATATCTGGCATTAGGACCGGCAGGCAAATGAGACGGGCAAAGCTATAATCGGAGATATGGCTCGCGGGTGGATATTTATCCTCGTTTCGCTACCGGCGCTGGCTCTCGGGCAGGAACGCCAGAAGCTCGGACCGTCCAAAGACGATCCACAGAAAGCCGAGCAGTCTCAAAGGGAAGGGAGTACACAGGAGCAGGCGCCTCCCGAAGAGGACGAGGGCACGAAGGAGAAGGAGTATTCCTTCAATCCGTTGCAAGCCGCAAAGGAAATTCAGACCGGCAATTATTATTTCAAGAAGGGTAATTTCAAGGCTGCGGCAAGCCGTTTTCGCGAGGCTTCGCGCTGGGATCCGACTTCCGCCGAACCCTACGCCCGCCTTGGGGACGCGCAGGAAAAGCTCCGGGACAGGAAGGCTGCGCGCGAAGCTTACACCAGATTTTTGGAAATGGATCCGGATTCGAAACGTGCCGCCGAGATTCGCAGGAAGATCGGTGGCATGCCGTCAAAGTAACGTGACCAGCGTCGCGCCCCATCCGCCCGCCTCCGCCGGAGCGTCGCCATACCACGCGACCGACGGCGTTCGCGCCAGCACCCCGCGCACCGTTTCCCGTTGTACCCCAACACCACGTCCATGAACGATTCGCAGGGCCTTCAATCCCAGGCGCCCGGCCTCTTCAAGGTACGCTTCAACAACCGCTTTCACCTCGCGCGGCGGTACTGTGTGCAGGTCGAACACATCGGATATCGGAATTCGCACCGGCTCGCTCATGTTCTTATTCGCTCAGCGCCTCTTCTATCGCCTGCTTCATCTCTCCAGCTGACTGATACCGCGCCTGTTCCTTTTTTCGAACCGAACGATCCACCACCGCCGCCAGTTTCTCTGGAATCGAAGGCGCCTGATCCAGCAGCGGTATCGGCTCATCCTCGAGCACGATCGCCAGTTCGGTCTTGTGCTTCTTTCCGAACAAGCCGCCCAATACCCGGTCCAGTGGGGAGGGGAAATGGAACGGCAGCTTTCCCGTCAGCAGGTAGTAGAAGCTGATGCCTGTCGAGTAGAGGTCAGCCGTGGGCTTCACATAGCGGAAGTTCGTGATCTGCTCCGGCGCCATGTAAAGCAGGGTGCCTGCGGACTCTCCGTGCCTCGTCATGAAGGATGCGCCGGCTGCGGCAAAATTCTTGGCGAGTCCGAAATCCGCGATCTTCGCCGTGAGTTGTCCTCCTGTCGCGGACAAAAGCATGTTTTGCGGCTTAATATCCCGATGCACGTAGCTGCGGTCATGCGCATATTGCAGACCATCGAGGACCTGGCCAATTACGCTCGACGACTCCGCCACCGATGCCGCGGAACGCCTTGATTTGAGCAACGAACCCGCGTCTCCCTGATCGAGGTATTCGGAGACAAAATAGTAACGCCCGTCGTCCGCTCCATGATCGATAAGCCGTACGATGTTCCTGTGCCGGAGGTCCTGTAACACGGCCATCTCCCGCTGAAACAACTTTGCCACTTTCTCCGTGGCTGCCGCTCCCGGCAGCATCTGCTTCAGCGCCAGGAAGCGTCCGGTCTGTTCGTCGAGGGCCTCGTAGACTACTCCCATCGTGCCTTGTCCCAGCAGGCGCAGCAGCCTGTACGGACCTACCCGCAAGCCGTCCAGTTCTGTTTTCAGGTCCTTCGCGCAACCGCTGCACAGGTAGGAGGCCGCTCCCCCGATGTCGGCCGCCCGTCCGTCGACGTTAGCGTTTTCGGCCATTCCACGGCATTTCCGGCACAGCCAGATCTCGCCAGTTTGAAAATCCGCGCCGCCGGCCCCCGCGTCATTGGACTCGATGTCCGTGATGGTGAAGGCTGTCACTCCGACGCGGATCTGATCGCCCTCCTTCAATTTCGTTTCGCCGCTAACGCGTTGCCCGTTGAAATAGGTGCCGTTGGTGCTTCCCAGGTCGACAAGAACGCAATCCTGTGGATCCATCCGCAGCAGCATGTGCTTGCGGGAGACGATATGGTCATCATCGGGAAGTTTCACATGTGCTTCCGCGCCACGGCCGATGATGACCGTGTTTGTTTCGCCGAAGACGAGACGCTCGCCGGCGCGCGGCCCTGTGTCGATGGTCAGAGTGACTTTCAATCCGTGAGAGGCTCCGGTTCAGATCTTCAGGAAAAGCTTCCGCTGGTATAACCAGTAGCAGAGGTACCACATCGCAGCCAGAGCCAGCAGGTTATGAGGAATCGCGCCCGCGGGCCCCAGAAACTTGAAGCTGTCGGTAAACACACCGATCCCGCGTCGAAGCCAGCCGCTCAGCACTTGGGAGAACGAATAGATGAAGATCGAATTCATGCCCAGCACAATCATGGGAAACGCCCATCGCCGGTAGCCCCTCATCTCGATCGTCCAGTAAAACGCCAGCAGCAGCGCGAGCACCCAGCCCGCGCTGGCGAAAGTGAACGACGCAGTCCAGATCCGCTTGACCATCGGATTGAACGGCTGGAGCGCGTATCCGGCGGCGAAACAGGCGGCGGCTGCCATGGCGATAGTCTTGGCCTTTTCCGCGTGCGGTTTCGCTGTCATCAGAAATTGTCCCGCCCAAGCTCCGAACAGCATGGTGATCGCGCTGCTCAGGAAATTGATCGTTACGTAGTATCCGGAATAGTTGTAGCCGAGCACGGCCTTGTCGATCACTTGGCCAATATTGCCTTCCCGCGAGAATGCACCCTCCGGGCCAGGGAAGATCGTAAACAGCGCCCAGTGCGCGGCAAGGACTGCCGCCGCGGCCGCCACCTGCATTCTCATTTTCAGTTGCATCACCGCAAAGCAAAGCACGTACGCGAACGCGATCTGACACAAGACGTTGATCAACTGAAACACCGGTGGTTTCGAAGAGTTGAAATTCGACAAAACGTTGCTTAGCAGGATCAGCATGAGCGCTCGCCAGAGCACGTGCCCGAAAACCTTGCGC
>SXGS01001986.1_pt1 | contig 60831 bp, 51 predicted proteins | sample 3174681 | NCBI WGS metagenome assembly SXGS01 (sample SAMN11356861, study PRJNA531348) | freshwater metagenome | isolation source: freshwater sample F1-80 | place: China: Fuxian Lake, Yuxi | collected 2017-12-25
CCAGAAGCTGCCGCCGCCGTGGCCGACATCGAATAGCACGCCCCGCTTGCGCGCCTCCATCATGTACGGCTCGAGCTTTCCGTTCGCGTCGATCTGCGGCGTGAGGCGTCCGTAGAAGTGCGTGTGCAGATCGCCGGGGCGCATGTGCTCGAGAATCAATTCCCGGTAGCCGCGTCCTTGCTTGGGATGGAAGTCCACCATGCAGATCGTATCCGTTTGCGACGCGGCCTTCACCGCGTTGTCCACGGCGATCCAGTCGGCCGGCTGATAATGGGCGGTCTTCATGCCGACGATGACGTCCTTGTTCTTGCGGATGGTGGCCACGGCCTTTTCGACGTTCATCTGCTTGGGGTCGTCTTCCACTTGGCCGCCGTACATTCCGGCCGCCACGATATTGAGCCAGGCCAACACGCGGGTTCGAGCCTTGTCGATGACCTCGCGCCGGAACTTTGCGAAATTGTCCGCGCCGGAACTGCCGGCGTCGACCGCGGTGGTAACGCCGAAACGCAGCGAGTTGTGGTCGGGGTTGAGGTTTAGCGAAGCGCCATAGGCGTCGTAGTGGACGTGCAGGTCGATCAGCCCCGGAGTCACGACGTAGTCGCTCGCGTCGGCCACCAAACGGGCCCGCGACGAGGGCAGTCCCGGCGCGACCTTGGCGATCTTGCCGCCCACGATGGCGATGTCCATCCGCCCGTCGCGCTTGTTGGCGGGGTCGATCACGCGGCCGTTCTTGAGGAGCAGGTCGTAGATCTGGGCGCCCAGCGGGGCGGCCAGCAGAGCCAATAGGAGCGGCTTCACGGAATCACCTCGTACTTGCCGGCCTTGGTCCATTCGGGGAACCCGCGTCCCTCCGAATCCCATTCGAGTTGGCCCGCGCGGATAGTCAACACGTTCTCCACCTTTTTCGACGCGAGGCGCTTCTTGCCCCACGAGTCCTTGAGCGCGAAGACCCCCTCGCGCACCGCCAGCACGGCGATGTCGGCGGAGTGGCCTTCGCCGAGCGTGCCGATCTCCGGCAGCCGCTTGATGACCTTGGCGGGGATCATGGTGGAGCGCTTCACGGCTTCCTCGAATGTCATGCCGAGCGCCATCATTTTCGACATGCAGTTGGGCATGTCCGATTGCTGCATCATGATGCTCGAGTCGTGCAGATCGGTGGAGATGGTATCGGGGAAGAAGCCACCGCGCGCGGCCGCGGCCGCCACCGGCCAGAGGAAACTGCCGCCTCCGTGTCCAAGGTCGAACAGCACGCCACGCACGCGAGCCTGCTGAGCGTACTCTTGCACCTTGCCGTTGAAGCGGCTGACCACTTCCACCTGGCGGTCGTTGTACATGTGCGTGTGCATGTCGCCGGGGCGCATCACGTCGAGCAGCTTTTCCTGGGACGTGCGGCCGGCGTTGGTGAAGATCTTGTCGTCCACCATGACGGGGACATCCGCCAGGCGGCCCGCCTCCACGGCGCGCTTCAGCGCGTCCCAGCCGGGCTTGCCAAAGTGCGCGACCTTAATTCCGACCACCACGTCGCGATTCTTCTTGATCGATTCCGCGGTCTCGGCCGGGCGCATGTCGGCGACATTGTCCTCCGACGCCGATCCGATCATCCCGCGTCCTGCGATGTTCATCAGCGCCAGCACCCGGGTGCGGACCTTGGTGATGATCTTGGCGCGAAAGTCGTCGATGGTTCGGAATCCCGCGCCGCCCGCGTCGACCACGGTGGTCGTGCCCGTGGGCAGTGCGGTATCGTCGGGGAAGATCGCGCCGGAATATCCGTAGGCGTGGAAGTGGAGGTCGATCAGACCGGGCGTCACGTAGCGGCCCTTGGCGTCGATCGCCTTCTTGGCTTGGGATGCGGGGATATCGGCGGCGACGCGCGCGATGCGGCCGCCGGCCACCGCCACGTCGCGGACGGCATTGATGTTGTTGGCGGGGTCGAGCACATGGCCGCCTTTCAGTACGATGTCGTACTGCTGAGGCCACGCGGCGGCGCAACCGAGCAACGCGAGGATGGGAACTTTCATCTCATCGACTTGTATCACACTGGGTGCATGTTCTTCACCTTCGTCGCGAGTCCGGTGGGCCGGCTGATGCTGGCCGGGAGCGGGGATGCGTTGCGGGTGTTGGCGTTTTCGAGCGGGTCCAAGGCGCGAGGTCCAGCGGAGGATTGGGTGGAGGACGAGGTTCCGTTTCGCGAGGCGGCGCGGCAGTTGCGCGCGTATTTCGAGGGCGAGTTGCGGGAGTTCGACTTGCCGCTCGCGCCCGGCGGGACCGCGTTCCAACGGCGTGTGTGGAGCGAACTGCGGCGGATTCCGCACGGCGAGACGATCTCGTACGGCGAACTGGCGCGGCGGATCGGGCAGCCGAACGCGTCGCGAGCGGTGGGGTTAGCGAACGGCGCGAATCCGATTGCGATCGTGATCCCGTGTCATCGCGTGATCGGGTCCACCGGGAAGCTGACGGGGTTCGGGGGCGGGTTGGATGTGAAGGCTCGGCTGCTGGCGCTGGAGCGGCCGGTCCCGCTGCTGGGATGATCGCGCGCCGTCAGCGCAGGCCGGCTCCCAAGGGCTCGGCCATCGTCGCTCGCTCCTCGAGGTTCGACAGGATGGCGGCGATCTTGGCCTTGGTGACTTCGCTTTCGTGCACGGCGCCCAGTTGTTGGTAGACCGGAAGTTCGTCCTCGCGGCGGATGCGGAGGGCCTCTTCGAGTTGTCCGCGAGCTTGGAAGATATCGGCGATCTTGCCCAGCGTCACGGCTCGGGAGCGGATGTCGCCCAGCTTCTCGTACACGGGAAGTTGGTCCTCGCGGCGGATGCGGAGGGCCTCGTCGAGTTGTCCGCGAGCTTGGAAGATATCGGCGATCCTGCCCATGGTCACGGCACGCTCGCGGATGGCGCCCAGCTTTTCGAAGACGGGCAGTAGCTCCTCGCGGCGGATGCGGAGAGCCTCGTCCAGTTGTCCACGAGCTTGGAAGATATCGGCGATCCTGCCCATAGTGATGGCACGGGAGCGGATGTCGCCCAGCTTTTCGAACACGGGCAGGAGTTCCTCGCGGCGGATGCGGAGAGCCTCGTCGAGTTGTCCGCGAGCTTGGAAGATATCGGCGATCCTGCCCATGGTCACGGCACGCTCGCGGATGTCGCCCAGCTTTTCGAACGCCGGAAGTAGTTCCTCGCGGACGATGCGGAGAGCCTCGTCGAACTGGCCGCGAGCCTGGAAGATATCGGCGATCTTGCCCATCGTGACGGCGCGGGAGCGGATGTCGCCCAGCTTTTCGAAGACAGGCAGTACGTCCGTTTGCAGAACTCGCAGGGCTTCGTCGAGGTCTCCGCGAACTTCGAATATCCTGGCGATCAGAAAGCCGGCCGCCGCGCGCTCCCAAGGCTTTCCCGCAAGCGCCTCCCGAGCCGCATCAAGGGCTCTGTCCAAGTCTCCTTGGTCCTTAAGCATCTCCGCCAGTGCCAGCGCGTCCGCCGCTGTCTTGGGTCGAGCGATACCTTCCTGGCGCAACTCCCGCACCAGTTGTCCGAGCCGTTTCGCGTGGCCTTCCGCCTCTTGCATCAGCCCGGCCGACCGCAGATCCTCGAGAGCCGGAGCCACGAATTCCCGCCAGACCTCGGCCCACGGCTCGCCAGCCCGAATCGCTCTCTCCGCCCTCGCCAACAGCGAAGCGGACCGCCGCCTGCCTTCTTCCGGCGCAAGTGTCCACCGGTCCGCCACCAGTTCCAAACGGGCCGCCGCCGGTAACTCCGTCAAGGCGAGCTTCAAGTCGAACCACGAATCGAGGTCTGGCGCCGACCGCAGGAACACGCCCACCACTTCGCTCGGCAACCACCAGATCTGCGCCGCACCGGCTTCGAGGAACGTCTCGCGTTGCAAATTGAGCGCCAAGAGTTCCCCGGGCAACGGACCCGCGAACGCCCGTTCGAATCCGCGGAAGCAGACCACGGTCCTGACCGGAGCCGCGGCCGCCCGCCGTAGCGATTCGATCATCCACCCCGCGACTTCGGATCCCTCGCGACGCTCCGGGAGAGGAGCGTCCTCCACGGCAACGCGCGACGAGAGCCACGCCATGACCGCTTCGCGCGCCGCCTCCGAGAGGTACTCGACGCGCGCCATTCGCACGCCTTCTCGACTCAGCCAGATCCCGAGGCGGGAAATCGCATCCGCGACGGATCCCTCGGCGTGGTCCATATCAGGAGCCTGACGCCGGTAGCAACCCGCCCGACGATCCGGTAAGCAAGAGCCCCTCCTTGATCAGTATGTCCACGACGAGGGGCGACACGGCGAAGCGGCCCTCTCCGTTGAACTCCTGGACCGCTCGGATGCGGACCAGCGAGTGAAGGGCGGCGTCGGGAATATCGGAACCGGGATCGCGTCGGTGAATCGAAACGAGGCGTTCGGCGCGCTGCTTCCAGGGAATGGGATCGGGATCGTAGGGACTGTCTCCCAACCGCATGACCACTTCGCGCCGCATCTTCGCGATCGCGCCCGATACATGGCCTTCTCGAATCGAAGCCGGGGAGGGCTCCTCGTCGATCGCGCGATCGGAGGCCTCTCGCACCAGGTCGAAGAGGTCGCGGAGATGACCACCAGAGGCCACGATCAGGCGGTCCAGTTGCCCCGGCTCGAAGCGATCTGGATCGATCCGCTTGGCGAGCAGGTCCCGCAGCACCGTACGCCCCTGGTCCGGCTGGAGATCGTCCGTGTAGACGGGACAATCGAGGATCGAGTAGACCGGGAACGGCAGCGCGACGCGGCTGTTCGACCAGCCCAAATCCACCGGAATCGTGAAGACGAGGTGCGTGCGCAGGCCGGAAAATACAGCCGACTCGCGGACGAAGAACACTTCCGGCAGCCGGGCGTCGAGGAGTTTCTCGAAGTCCTCGCCGAGGAATAGCCACTCCTGGCCGGTCTTTTCCAGCAGCTTGCGGTTGGCCGCGTCGAACAGATCGTTCAGCACATCGATCAGTTCGGGCAAGCGCGCGGTGCGGCGCTCGATCACTTCGCGTTTGCGGTCCGACGAGAAGCGCACCTCCGCCTTCAATTTGGCCCACAGACCTAGGACCGCCGCCCAAGCCGAACCCCGTCCATTCCCGCGCCCGCCTCGGCGGAGGCGCCCGCGTGAGTCCCGCTTGTCGAGGTGACCGTCTCGGTGTGAAACCACTCGAGGACCCTGTTTGTAAGCGCCTCAGGAAGGCGCCATCCGAGGCCTTCGGGCTCCGGCTTAGCCATCTCTTCCGCCAGCCGGATCATCATCACGATCAGGACGTCGAACGGCTTCGCGCTCGCGGGGTGAATTTCGTGCTTGGCGCTGAAGCGAAGTGCGCGATGTGTCGGCACGACGGCCCGAGCCAGCCGCGTCAACTCCGTCGACTTGCCGCAGCCGCTGTGGCCGGCGAGGAAGGCGAGGAAGTGCCGTTTGTCGTGGACGCGGGTCAGTTCCCGCTGGAGTTTCGAGACGTTGTCCGCGCCCCGTATGCGATTGATCGGTTCATGATAGAAGGCCTCGATCTCCGCGGGGGACACCAGAGGCTGAGCTTGGAGACTCGTGTAGAAGCGGTCGATGGTCGTGGCGCGTTGAGGGGAGTCGCTCGACATTCCGTTCCTTTGACTGTACCGGTTGGTTCGAAGCCAAGCAAGCCAGAAGCGGAACTGGAGTTCTCGAAGTAGGGGAATGGGGGTGGCTCCGCGGCTACCCCCGGTTCCGCGTCACCGGCGCACCAGGGCGCTCAGCGGACGGTCGCAGCTCGATCTCGCCTCCGTGTTGGCCGCGGCGGGCGCGGCGGGAATCTCGCAGGGCGTGAAGCCCGGAAAAGAAGTCGGTCGATTCATGTCGGTTCATCCTTCCGGCGGACTGGCTCATGCGCGTCCGCCGGCCACAGTTTTAACGCCGCCACCGGGCGAATCCGGAAAACAATGGCGCCCTGCCAGCGGCGATTCCCGGCAAAGGCTTGATTCCAGGGAAAATCGAGTTGCAAGTTTTTTGGGCTAGTTGCGGAACGGCTCCGGCGGCTGGGACTGGTAATCTGGTAGCGATGCGCTTCTTACCTCCCGTCCTCATTCCCGCGATCTTCCTCGCTTCCTGCGGCGGTGGATCGCCGACCGAAACAGCCAAGAAGGAACTGAAAGCCGTGACCGAGGCTCCGGCCGCGCCCGCCGGATCGGGCGTGGTGGCCGGCAAGATCACATTCACCGGCGCCAAGCCCGTCATGCGGACCGTCAGCATGGATGCCACGCCCGCCTGCGCGCGGATGCACAAGGAACCGCCGAAATCGGAAGAAGTGGTGATCGGCGCGGATGGCTCGCTCGCCAACGTGTTCGTATGGGTCAAGTCCGGGCTGCCCGCCCAGAAGTGGCCGGTTCCCGCGGGCAAGGTCACCGTCGACCAGAACGGATGCGTCTACAAGCCGCACGTGGTGGGCCTGGTGACCGGCCAGGACATCGAGTTCCTCAATAGCGACGAGACCAATCACAACATCCACCCGCTGCCCCGGACCAATCGCGAATGGAACGAATCGCAGCCGCCCAAGGGCGATCCCAAAGTGAAGCAGTTCACCCAGGAGGAGTTGATGATCCCGGTGAAGTGCAACGTCCATCCGTGGATGAAGCTCTACGTCAACGTCGTGCCGCATCCGTTCTTCGCGGTGAGCGGCGCCGACGGATCGTTCGAGATCAAGGGGCTCCCGGCGGGCGACTACACCGTCGAGGCGGTTCACGAGCGCTACGGACCGCAAGAGATCAAGGTAAAAGTGGACGCGACCGGTACGGCGAAGGCGGATTTCGCCTACAAAGGGTAGAATAGGATTTGGGTTCTACCTCCCCCAATCCCCTTATGCCGGACTGGTTGCATCGCTACGCAATTGTTCTCGCGGTTTGCACACTTTTCCTTGTCGTCGCCGGCGCTTCCGTCACCTCCACCGAATCCGGTCTTTCGGTTCCCGATTGGCCGCTTTCCTACGGACAAGTGATGCCGGAGATGAAAGGCGGTATTTTTTACGAACACGGCCATCGGATGATCGCCTCCACCGTGGGGTTCATGACCATCGTTCTGGCCGTTTGGATTTGGCGTTCGGAGCCGCGCGCATGGATGAAGCGCCTTGGATTCGCGGCTTTGGGCGCGGTGATTTTTCAGGGCGTGCTGGGCGGCCTCACCGTGTTGTATCTGCTTCCCAAGCCGGTGAGCATCTCGCACGCCTGCCTGGCCGAACTGTACTTCTCCACCACTTGCGCGATCGCCTTGTTCACGTCGGAGCAGTGGAAACGGGGACCGGTTCCGGTGGAGTCAGCGGGCTGGCCCGCGAAACCGGGCTCCGTCGTCTGGCTGCCGGCGATCGTTTTGTGCCAGGTGGCGCTGGGCGCGGCGTTCCGGCACAAGGCGCTCGATTTGGTCTGGCACGTCGCGGGCGCGTTCGTGGTCACGGCGGTGGTGATGTATTCCGCAATCGTTTTCCTGTTGAATTTTCGCGATCACCAACCGCTCCGTTCCACCGCGATAGCCCTGCTCGCCATCGTGTTCGCTCAAGTGTTCGCCGGCGTGGCCGCCTACATGAGCCGGGTGTCGACGGCGGACGCGCCGCAGCCGATGCCCGTCATGGTGGTGTTCACCGTGGCGCACGTCGCGCTGGGAGCCCTGACCATGGCAACCAGCGTCCTGATGGCGATTCAAGTACACCGGCACGTACGGCGGCCATCCGCCGTCGAAGCGCCGGTTCGCGGCGGGGTGAGCTACGCACGATGATCCGAACCTATATTGAACTGACCAAACCGCGGATCACGTGGCTGATCCTGATGAGCACCGGCATCGGCTACTACTTCGGCATCCGGGAAGGCTCGTGGTCGTGGTGGGCGCTGTTCCACACGATTCTCGGCACCGCGCTCATCGCCAGCGGCACGGCGGCGCTCAACCAGTGGTACGAGTGGGAAGCCGACGGCCAGATGAATCGCACGCGCCACAGGCCGATCCCATCGGGCCGGTTGACGCGACGGCAGGCGCTGGTTTTCGCCGTGGCGCTTTCGATCGCCGGGTTCGCCGAACTGGTGTTGGGCGTCAATCCGCTCACGGGTTTTCTAGGGCTGTTGACGCTGGCGAGCTACCTGTTCCTCTATACGCCGCTCAAACGCAAGTCGTGGCATTCGACCACCGTGGGCGCGATCCCCGGCGCAATGCCGCCGCTGATCGGGTTCGCCGCCGCCGCCGGCACGTTGACCGCGGAAGCGTGGGCGCTCTACGCGATCCTGTTCGTGTGGCAGTTCCCGCACTTCTACTCGATCGCCTGGATGTACCGCGAGGACTACGGCCGGGCGGGCATCCGCATGCTTCCCGTGGTGGAGCCCGACGGCGTGTCGACGGCGCGCCACATTCTCGCGTTCCTGCTGCTGCTGTTCCCGGTGAGCCTGCTGCCCACGCTGCTGTCGATGACGGGCAATCTCTACCTGGTGGGCGCCATCGCGATGGGTGCGTGGTTCCTGCGCGCCGGACTGCGCGTGATCCGGGAGAAGTCGATCCTCAACGCGCGCAAAGTACTGCTGGCTTCCGTGGTGTACCTTCCGGTGCTCTATGGCCTCATGCTTGTCGACCGCCCGTAGCGCGGCGTTCGCTCTCGCCCTGGTTTCCTGGTCCGCTTGCGGACGCAAGGGCGAACCGTTGCGGATCTACAACACGGTTCCCGAGTTCACACTGACCGGCGAATCTGGCGCCGATGTGCGCAGCGCGGATGCGCTGGCGGGCAAGGTGTGGGTGGCCAACTTCATCTACACTACCTGCCCGGGGCCGTGCCCGCGCACCACGCGCCAAATGGCGCTGCTGCAGACCAAGTTCGAGCAAAGGGCCGATGTCCGTCTGGTCTCGTTCACCGTGGACCCGGAGAACGACACGCCATCCACGCTGGCCGCCTACGCGCAGAGGTACGGCGCCAAACCCGGCCGCTGGATGTTCTTCACCGGATCGAAGCAGCTTCTCGACAAACTGTCGCGCGAGGTGTTCCTGCTGCATTCGGTGGACGGCAAGGGCAGCGACCATTCGACGCGCTTCGTCCTGGTGGATCGCAAAGGCCAGATTCGCAAATATTACGACAGCGTGGAAGCGTCGTCGATGGATGAATTGGCGTCCGACGCGGCGACGCTGCTGGCGGAGACGTCGTGATCGGGATCCGCGATCTGCCCGCGGTCAATGCCACGCTCAACGCGGCGTCGGCGTGTCTGCTGGTGGCGGGATACGCGTTCATCCGCCAGGGACGCCGCGCGGCGCACAAAAAAGCGATGCTTGCCGCTTGCGCGATGTCGGTGCTGTTCCTGTGCTGCTATCTGATCTACCACTTCAACGTGGGGTCGGTGAGGTTTCAAGGGCAAGGCGCGATTCGCACGGTCTATTTCACGGTGCTGCTCACCCATACGATCCTGGCCGCCACCGTGCCGTTCCTGGCGATCGTGGTGGTGAAGCGGGCGTTCGGCGGCGAATTCGGCCGGCACAAGAAGCTGGCGCGATGGGCGTTGCCGGTTTGGCTCTATGTGAGCGTCACGGGCGTGATCGTCTATTGGATGCTCTACCGGCTCCGATTCTGACTCTCAGCCTGGCGGCATCAGTTCGAAGCAGCCCTTGCCCCACACCGTCTGGCGGCCCACGCCGGTCCACTCGCCCGCGCGAAGAAACCCGAGGAAAGGGCCGAGTTCGCCCTCGTATTCCACCTCGCCGGCGAATCCGCCCAAAGGATGCCGCTGGTGTGTCCGCGAGCTCCAGCGCCGCTCGACTTGTTCCCGCAGCCGGCACTCCACGATGCGCGTGCGATCGGCCTCGGCCGCCAAGCTTGTAAAGTCGATCTCGAGCGGCCCACCCTGATAGAAAGCCCTCAGATTCGAGACCCGGTCCCGCAAGCGGCGAAACAGGACGCCGAACTCCGGCCGCGACACGGGTTGGCCGCCGGACTTCAGCTCGGTCGGAGTCGTGAAGCGGAGGCGCACACTCCCGCACGGTTCGCCGGCAGCCGCCAAGTCGAGGCGCAGACCTTGAATGCTCTCCCGATGGAAGCGATTGCCGTCGAAGACCGCCGCACCGCCCGGAAGCCCGGTAACACCAACCAGTTCCGCCCGCCCGCGCCCCGGTCCGAGGCCCGATCGCGCCACTTCCCGGAAGGTCATCACGAAATACGGCAGCGTGTTCGCCGGCTCGTCGAACAGAACCAGATCGAACCAGAACTCCTCTCCCGGTTCCACCCGCCGTCCATCCAGATGCACCGCGCGGAACGCGAACGGCCGGGGCCAGTCCGCCACGCCGCTGGGGCCCAGCGTGTCCACCCACTCCTGGCGCGGCTCGAACACGCGGGCGTAGGGGCAACTCGACGCGCCGGCGCAGGACTGGGCGTCCGAGCAATCCGGCATGCAGGCCATCCGCTGGAAGATCGTGCCGAACGCGCCGCGCAGAATGTTGCCGGCCTTTCCGGGCGGAAAGACGACGTGCTCGAGGGCGCGGAAGCGGAAACGGTAGGGCCACACGGCGAAATCCCGCGACAACGCAAATCCTCTACTTCGAAAAGAACACTTTTTCGGCGGTACGGCGGAGCAGCCAGTCGCGATCGTCCGCCGAGAGGAACGGCATGCGGTCGCGAACCAGTTCCACCGACGCCGCGTAGCTGTGTCCGTTGACCACCTGGAACGGCGAATCGGAGGCCCACATCAGGCGGCGAGGTCCGAAGTCCTCCACCAAGCGCCGGATCATCGGAATCAGATCCGTGTAGGGCGGCTGTTTCTTGCCAAGCGCGTAAAAGGCGCTGATCTTGACGTAGGTGTTCCGATGACGCGCCAACGCGGACAGCGCTCGGATATCGGCGTCGCGAACGGGAGCGGACGCGCCGATGCGCGCCATGTGATCGATCACCACCGTGGTATCGGGATGCTTCTCGCACATGCGGTCGACGGCGGGAAGCGCGTCCGGATTGAGCAACGGACACATCGCCTGGCCCAGCTTGGGGCCAAGCGTCCACATCCGCTCGTAGCCGGGCGAATCGAGCCAATTCGACGGATTGCCGCGCGGTCCGATCCGGAAGCCGCGCACACCCTGCTTCGCGAAATCCTCCATCGCTTTCTCGATATCGCTCCGTTCGTGCTCCACCACTGCCACCGCCGAGAACACGCCCGGATGCTCGCGCACCGCGCCCAGCATGTACGAGTTATCGAAGCGGTACGAACTGATCTGGATCAGCACGATCCGCGACACGCCCAACGGCCGGCACTGCGCGAACAGATCGGCAGGCGTGAACCGCCCCGGCGACTTCGTTCCGGAGCTTTCGTCGTAGACGTGAACGTGGGCGTCGATGTAGCCGGGCGGCTGCATCCTAAGCTCCGCTGGGTTCGAACTTCCAGGTGGGCGGCACGATGCCTTTCACTCGCAGGTAGCAGACAGCCTGGCCGCGATGATGCGCGGTGTGCATATACGCGCGCATGAACAGATCGGTGCCGCTGTGCGGCTTGAGGCGCGGGCTGAACTTGTAGTCCTGTTTCAGCAGTTGCTTCTCGTTCAGCTTGTTCAGCACGTCGGTGATCCAGTCGAAGCTGGCGGTCAGGAATTGCCGCACCGACTCCTTGTCGTTCGACTTGGGCGGCTCCGGCGCCTTGCCGATTCCAATCACCGTCACATACGCGTTGTTGGCGCGGGCGATGTGAACGAACTGCTCGCCAAAGCCGCGCTGGGCCGGGTCGGGCTTGGAGTCGAACCCATCGGCCGGCATCGCTTCCATCATCTTCATCGTGTATTCCTTGGTGTCGGCCCAGTGATGGAGGAACGTGTCGCGCCAGGCGCGGGCGAAGGTATCGGACCAGTCGGCGGCGGCAGCGGGCGCGGCGGCGGCGGCCAAGGCAGTCAGGGCTTGTCGGCGTTTCATGGAAAACCATGATACCGAACGGCGCGGCGCCGCGGCGAGCTACGGTGTCGGTTTGCCCAGACGTTCGCGGTCGAAGATATGATCCAGCCAGAGCGGCTTCGCCATCCGGCCGCTCCAGTCCCGCCACGCGGCGCCGAGCCGCTGGGCGTCCAATGGCCGGCTCGCGGCGAGGTTGGTATTCTCGCCCGGGTCTTTGTCCAGATCGTAGAGTTCGCCGGGCGCGTTCTCGCCTTCGCGGACCCACTTGAGCGGACCTTCGCGGACCGCCGCGCCGTAGCCTCCGAAGGTGCGCCAGAAAAGCCGGCCGTGCGGCGGCGATGCCGTGTGCCCTTGCAGGTGCGGGAGCAAGTTGACGCCATCGATCTCGCGGTTGGACGAGGCGGCCCCGGCGGCGGCAAGCGATGTCGAGAAAATATCGAGCGCGATCGCCGGATGATCGAACGTCTTGCCCGATGGCAGCGCCCCCGGCCATCGAACCACGAACGGCACGCGGATGCCGCCCTCGTAGAGCGTCCGCTTGCCGGCCCGCAACGGCAGATTCGACGAGGCGTTGTCCTTGGGACCGCCGTTATCGCTGAGAAAGAACACCAGCGTGTCCCGCTCGATGCCGGTGTCGCGAAGGGTGTCGAGCACGCGCCCCACCGCGTCGTCCATGGCCGACACCATCGCGGCGTAGGAGCGGCGGTCGGGATCGGCGATGCCCGGGTAGCGGCGCAGGTACGGCTGCGGCGCCTGCAATGGCGAATGCGGCGCGTTGAACGCGAAATAGAGGAAAAACGGATGGTGCGCGTGACGGCGCACGTATTTGTCCGCCTCGCGTCCCAAGGCGGTGGTCAGGTACTCCTTCTCCGGAACGACCGCGCCGTCGCGCTCGATCGGGTAGAAATGCTGGTCCTTGTCGCCGGGGACGCCAGGATGGAAGTAGTCGTGCCCGCCACCGAGGAAGCCGTACATCTCCTGAAAGCCGCGGCGCTTGGGATGGAACCGCGGGTGCGCGCCGAGATGCCACTTGCCGACGAATCCGGTGGCGTAGCCGGCCTTCTGGAGTTCGGCCGGAAGCATCGTCTCGGAGACGGGCAAACCGGTCTCCGGATCGTCCGGGCGCACCACCATGTTGTTCTCGTGGCCGAAGCGGTGCTGATAGCGGCCGGTGAGCATTCCGGCGCGGCTGGGGCTGCAGAACGGATGCGAGACGTAGCCGTTGGTGAATCGGACGCCGGAACCGGCCAGCCGGTCGAGATGCGGCGTGCGAATGCCGGAGCTGCCCTGGAACCCGAGGTCCGCGAAGCCGAGATCGTCGGCGACGATGAGCACGATGTTCGGCCGCCGGGGCTGTTGGGCGGGCAGCGCGGCGGCGGCGGCAAGCGAGAGGAAGTCCCTTCGGTTCGTCATGGGTGGCTCCTTTAGTTCGCCAGGGGCGGACCGCCCGGCACCATGATCGCGCCGGGGCGTCCGCGGCCGTAATCGTGGCGGCGGGCGGTGAACCTGGCGTTGAGGTACTCGCCCAGGAAGAGCGGACCGGAGAACGAATCTCCCGAAAACGAGCCCGCGAACGTGAACACGATCGCGTCGCCCGCCTTCTGATCGGAACTACGCAGTTTGACGCTGCCGCCCTCGATCGCGCCGAAAACGTCCTGCACCGAAAAGTCGCCCTTGTGGACGCCTCGCAAAAGGTTGCCGTCCTGCTCGAGCGTCAGAGTGTGGCGGCTCTTGCCGCTGAAAAACTCGATGTCGACGTCCCAGCGTCCGGTCAAGTTCGCGGCCGGAGCGGCGGGCGCGGGCTTGGGATCGCGCTTCTGGGAGAGCACGGCGAAGAGGCGGTCCGCCACCACGCGGTCGTCGCCGGGCCGCATCATCCAGGCGGTAATGCCGATCGAGGTCTCGGGCGACTCGGGCGCCTGCCGGCCTCGGAATCCGCCGTCGGCTCCCAGGGCGATGCGCGGCTTGGAGCGGGCCACGATCTCCGCCACTTCCTCTCCGGTCACGTGGAGCCGCGACGGGTCCCACGAAATCGTCAGCGAAGGGCTCTTGTTCGACAATCCCTCCGGCTCGCGAATCGCGGTCTTGACGCCGTCCACGCGCGACACGCTCCTGGCGATCGTATCGAGGTAAGACAGCCACTTCTTCCATTCGGCGTCGTGGTCGCGCTTGACCCATGCCTCCACCGCGGCCAGCATACCGAGGGTTTCCTCGCGCCCGACCTTGTTGTCGCGGCCCGGTCCATGGTGCGGCGAACTCGCCTGCCACGCCGACATCAAGATGTCCTTGCGGCCCAGGAGCAAGCCGGCGCATTGCGGTCCGCAAATCGCCTTGCCGCCGCTGTAGGCCACCACCGTGGCGCCGCGCTGGAGATGCACGTTGGGGATCGTGAGCACTTCCGCGGCGGCATCCACCAGGATGGGGATGCCCCACGGCTTAGCCATGCGCGCGACGTTCTCGAGCGAGAGCGGACCGGAGTTCATCGCGCCGCCCGCCGACAGGTAGATCATCGCCGTGCGCGAACTCAGCGCGCGATCGAGCTCCTCCGCCGTGTCGACGGTGATCATCTTGACGCCGATGTTGCGGATCGCATGGTCGTAGGCGCTACGCGACCATCGCGGCGAGACGACCTCGGTTTTGTCGAACCCGGCGAGATCGGGAATGCGCAACAGCTTCTCCGGATTGCCTCCGGTCACGCAGGCGGCGGCCACATGCTTGAGTCCGGCGGCGCAACCCGACGACACCATGCCCCATTCCGCGCCGGTCAGTTCGGCAAGGCGCCTTCCCACCGCGGCGGCGAGCTCGTCCAATTGCACGAAGTGTTGGGACGCGGCGTCCATCGCGGCGCGAACCTCGGGCAGTTCGATGGATGCGCCGATGATGGTGAACGTGCCGCGGCAGTTGATCACCGGCTCCACGCCGATCGACTCGTAGATCTGCTTGCCCGGCCGCAATGGGCCTGTTGTCGCGGCCATGGCGGACGCGCCTCCCATCAGCGCGGGCAGCGCCAAGGCATTGCCCACCTGGAACAGATCCCGGCGAGTGGCGCCGTACTTTCGGGTCGCTTTCGATTTGCTCGGCATGCCACTCAGTCTATCGCCGCGGAGGCGATGCCGTCAGAGCGGAACCAGCCCCGAGCGGATCAGAAGCGGCTGGATGCCAGGGTCGCGGCCGGCGAACTGGCGGTAGAGCGAAGCGGGATCCTCGCTGTCGCCTTTCTCGAGAATCGTGCGGCGGAACCGCATTCCCGTCTCCAGGTTGAAAATGCCATGGGCGAGAAACAGGTCGAAGGCGTCGGCGTCGAGCACCTCCGCCCACTTGTAGGAATAGTAGCCGGCCGCATATGCGATGGGGCTGGCGAACAGATGCGAGAACGCGAGGATCGTCGCGTAATCTTCCTGAAGTGGAGCGGGCGAGTAGGAGGAGTAAAGCCGCCGGCAATAGTCGACCGGGTTCCCGTCGCGATCCGGATCGTAGCGCCGGTGCAGGGCCATGTCGATGGCGCCGAACGCCAACTGCCGCATCTGGAAGTTGCCCGCCCGGAACGTCCGCGCGCGGCGGAGCTTTTCGAACAGGGTGGCCGGCAGAGGCTCGCCCGTCTCATGGTGGCCGGAAATCAGGTCGAGCGATTCCCGCTCCCAACACCAGTTCTCCATGATCTGCGAGGGCAGTTCGACGAAATCCCAGGCTACGGCGGTGCCGGACAGACATCGCACCGGAACGCGGCCGAGGCAATGGTGCAGCAGGTGGCCGAACTCGTGGAAGACCGTCTCCACGTCGCGGTGGGTCAACAGGGCGGGCTTTCCTCCCGAGGGGGGCGTGAGGTTGCCGCACATCAATCCGACGTGGGGGCGCGATCCACCCGCATCGGGATCGCCGGTGACGAACGCGTCCATCCATGCGCCGGGGCGCTTGTTCTCGCGGGGAAACCAGTCCGCGTAGAAGGCGCCGAGAAGGCCGCCGCCCGAGTCGTGGATCTCGTAGAAGCGGACCTCGGGATCCCAGACCGGCGCTCCCTTGCGCTCCTCGACGCGGATGCCGAACAGGCGGCCGGCGATGTCGAACATGCCCGCCTTCACCCGCTCCAGCGGGAAGTAGGGACGCAGCATCTCCTCGTCGAAATCATAGAGCGACTTGCGAAGCTTCTCGGCGTAGTAGGCGATGTCCCAAGATTCCATGGGGCGCGACGCCGCGCCCTCGAGCCTGTCGCGGAACTCCTGCAGTTCCCGGTTCTCGCGATGGAAGAACGGTTCGGTCCCGGCTCGAAGGTCCTCGAGGAACCGTTCGGCGCGGTCGCCCGAGGCGGCCATGCGGTCGGCGGTCACGAAGTCGGCGAAGTCGCGATAGCCAAGCAAAGCCGCCTTGGCCCGCCGTAGTTCGAGGATGCGCGCCAGGTGGGGCCGGTTGTCGTGGGGCGGGCCCGAGGCTCGCGAATGGAACGAGCGATAGAACCGCTCGCGCACCGAGGCGTCGTCGAGATAGGTCGTCACGGCGAGGTAGCTGGGCGCCTGGAGGGTGAAGCGCCATCCGGGAACGCCCTTCGTCTGCGCGCTTTCGCGGGCCATGACGATGGCCGTGGGAGGCAGGCCGGAGAGGGCGTCCTCGTTTTCGACGACGTACTCGAACGCATTGGTCGAATCGAGAACGTTGTCGCTGAAGGCGGTGGTGGTTTTCGATAACTCGATATCGATTTTCTCGAGTTCGGCCTTCTTGTCCGGCGGCAGATCGGCTCCATGGCGGCGGAAATCGGCGATGGTTTTGCTCAGGTAACGCGCCCGCGGCCCGGCAAGCGCGGCGGCATCCGCGGTTTCCGAGTATTCGCGCAGCGCCCGAAACAGGCCCGCGTGCAGCACCAGCCGCGAGTGGAACGAGCTGACCACGGGCTCGATCGAGGCGTGCGCCAGGCGGATCTCCGGGGTGGAGCAAGCCTCCTTCAAATGGCGGACCACCGACATCGCCTCGTCCAGTTCACGCGTCAGGGCGTCCAGCGCGCCGGCCGTGTTCTCGTAAGTGCGGGGCTCGTCGAGCGCCGCGATCGATTCCAGGCGGAGTTCGCAGAGCGACACCAGTTCGCGGGTCGCGGGTTCGACGTGTTCGGCGCGGATGCGGTCGAAGGGAATGGGAAATGAGAGTTCTGACAGCGGATTGATCATTCGGCTGGCCGTAATCGTTCTTCCAAGGCATGGGTGATCTCGCGGGACCGTTCGGCCGCCGCTTCCACCGCGGATGTGAAGCTGGCGCGCAGGCCGCCCCGTTCGAGTTCGTGAAGTCCGGCGATGGTGGCGCCGCCGGGAGTGACTACCTGGTCGCGCAGGATGGCGGGATGTTGGCCGGTGTCGCGAACCAGCTTGGCGGCGCCCAGCACGGTCTGTTCGGCCAGACGCGAGGCAACCTGGCGCGGCAATCCGGCCTTCAGACCGGCGGCGGTCAGCGCCTCGATCACCAGAAAGATGTAGGCGGGTCCGGCGCCGGACAATGCCGTCGCCGCGTGCAGCAGATCCTCGTCCAAGTAGCAAACCACGCCTACCGAGCGGAACAGACGCTCCACCATGTCGTAATGCTCGGGCCGGGCTTGCGGGTTGCCGGCGATGCAGGTGGCGCCTTCGCCGACAAGGACGGGGGTGTTTGGGATCGCGCGGAAGATCGAGATCGGCCGGCTCACTATCTGCTCGATCGACCGGATGGTGAACGCCGCCGCGAGCGAAACCAACACGCGCCCTTCGCGCAACCCCCAACGGATCTCCTCGAGCAGGGACGGCATCACCGACGGCTTCACGGCCAGGATCACGACATCGGAGTTCTCAGCAGCCTCGAGATTACCGCCCGCGCCGGCCAGCGCGCGGATGCCATGCTCCTTGGCGAGCGCGTCGGCACGCTCCCTGGTTCGAGCGGTGGCGATCACGCGATCGGGACTAGCCGCTCCGGTACGCAACATGCCGGCGAGCAACGCGCCGCCCATGCTGCCGGCGCCGAGAACGGCGATTCTTGGATTTTCCGGCATCGATCCTAATATTGTACCGGTCCGGCCGGGTTACAGCGGTTTAGACGCCGCCAATTCCACCTTTTTGCCAGACTTCCTGTCCTCCACGATCAGCTTGCCACCCTCTTGCCGCACGTCGTCCACCTGGAGAAAACCGTCCGGAACGCGTGTGTAGAACATCAGGAACCGCGTGCCGATCTTCGACTTCGCCGGCAGCCAGCGAAACGCGGATTGGCCGAACAGCTTGCCCATCTCCACCGTCTGGCGGCGCGACACATCGAACGGCTGCGTGCCGAACTCGAGGCCGCGAGCCAGATTCAGGTTCTTGCTGTAGTTCATCCACTCCTGCAGCCACGGGTACTCTTCGCGGCGGATCAGATAGCCGAACAGCATCTTCTTGTCCGTGCGCAACGCCGTGACGAACACCAGCCGGCGCGCCGGATCGAGCAGGCACCCGGTGTGATCCATCGAGTCCGGCTTGGCGGGAACCGCCCGCAAATTCGCCAGTCCGCCCTTTTCCAGCGGCGCCATCGGATAGGTGAATTCTTTCTCTGAAACCAAGCGCCGGTTGGGAGGCATCTTGGTATGCGGCCGCGTTTCGCAACGGCCCACGCTCGCGTCGACCACCGTCTTTTCCGGCGCGAGGAACGGCGATCCGATGGTGCCGTGCTCCGCCCAGTTGATGGGGCGGTCGAAACCGAGATGGCTTTCCAGTTCGCTTTCGACGTAGACGACCTGCTCGCCGTCGACCAGTTCCAGCTTTCGGGTGAACGTCTCCTGAACCACGGGAAGCTTCACGCGGAACGTGACTCCTGTTTCGTTGCCGCGCCGGCCTTGTTCGACGATCTCCCATGGATAGCGGTGCGCCTCGCCGTGGCCCTGGAATCCGGCCGCTTGCTCTTCGCGCGAAGTGGGGCCGAAGCCGTCCACGCAAACGAAATGGCCGAGCGAATCGCCGAACCGGGGCGGATCGCCGGCTTCGCGCGCGCCGCGGACGGGGTTCCACATGGGGCTGAGTTTATCGGGATCGTCTTTGAGCACCAGGCTGGCGAACGCGCCGCCTTTGGACAGTGTGATCAGTTCGATCTTGCCGTTATCGAGCGCGATGCCGCTGCGCTCCTCGAAGGTGACGGGCCTTTGGGCCAGAAGCGGCAGCGCCGCGAACGGAAGCAGCAGTCGGAGTTTCATTGCCGGTAGAACCGTAGGTTATCCAATTCGAGCCATGCATGCTGGTTGGCTGGGCGAGAGAGTTCGAATTCGACCACCTGGAGGTCTTTCGCGCCGGCGGCGGGTTGGAACGCGGCGAACGCAAGCCGCACCACGCGCCAAGCGGGTCCCGCCTGGAACGAAGCCGCGGGCTGGCGATAGCCCCGCATCGAACGCGCTTGCAAGTTCACCCGGTAGGGGCCCTCTCCCCGCGCTTCGAACTGAATGCCCGCGAACGCGCTCGCATCCACCGGTTCGACGCCTCCGCGGCTCAGCGGAAACCAAACCTGGGCGAACGGCCGCGCCTTGAGGGCCATCTTCGCCTGCACGATCAGCGCGTGGTTGCCGGGCGCGCGCGCGGCGGTGGTAAACAGCATCGGCGAATGCACCGCGCCGGAATCGGTGGCGTTGACGCGCAACGTGCCGAGCCTGGTGCGGCCAACGGTGGATTCCATGTCATCGATGAGTTCCGAGGCGGGCAGGGCGGGAATCGGCGTGACGCCGGGTTCGGCGATCGCGCCCAGCAGGCCCGCGCGATCGAGTTCCTTGCCGCCCAGAAACACCCGCGCGACGTTCCGCGCATCAGCGATGTTTTCGTGAGGCGCGCCGTGGATCAGCACCAGATCGGCGCGCTTGCCCGGCTCGATCGTGCCGCGATCTCCGTCCACGTGAATCGCCTTCGCGCCGCCACCGGTGGCGGCCGTGAGCGCTTCGAGCGGCGTCAGTCCGCCTTGCACCAGCAACTCCATTTCGCGGAGCGTGGAAAAGCCATGCATCGTGCCGGTGACTCCCGCGTCGGTGCCGGCGCCGAAGCGCACCTGTCCCGCCTTCAACAAAGCGACGTTCGCCATCAGGTTCTCCCATCGCCGCTTGCGCGAGGCCGATTCCGCCCGTTCGCGCCGCTGCGATGCATCCAGGATCTTCAAAGCCGCGGGTTCGAGCAAGGACCGGAGCAGAGGCGCCAGCGGCCCGGACTTCCATTCATAGACCGCGAGCGTGGGAGCGTAAGTTGTTCCGTTCTGGCGCATGACGCGGATCAGTTCCGCGTCGGCGCGCGCGTCTCCGATTCCGTGCGCGATCACGTCGACTCCGGCCCGCGCGGCCTGTTTCGCCTTTTCGAGCGTTACGGTGTGGGTGAGCACTTCCACGCCCTTGGCATGCGCTTCCTTGACGATCGCGGCGAGCGTAGCCTCTTCCATTCCGGTCATGTCGGGCCCGGCTCCGTAGCGCCAGCCGTCGGTGAACACCTTGATGGCGTCGGGCTCGTAGGCCAGCCAGCGCCGGGCGGCTTCGCGCGCCTCCTCGGGCGATTCCACCTCGAGCGAGAAGAAGTCGCCGCGTCCGCCCTCCGCTCCGTGGCCGAGCGGTGTGGTGATGCGGCCGGCCAGATGCAAGCGCGGTCCCGGCAGCACGCCGTCGCGAATCAGGCGGCGCATCGGTTCGAAGGTTTCGGGATAGGTGCCGAAATCGACGACCGTGGTGACGCCGCACGCCAGATAGGCCTTCAACACCTTGCCCCAGTCGCCCTTCAAGCCCGTCACCGCGGAATAGGGCAAGTGCGTGTGGAGATCGAAGAAGCCGGGCGTGAGCGTATGGCCGGCGGCGTCGATCGTGCGCGCTCCCGCCGGCGCTTCGCCACCCACCGAGGCGATGCCGCTCCCATCGATCGCCACGGTAGCCCTTCGCGGCGCGGCGCCCGTTCCGTCCACGACGGTGGCGTTCACGATGGCGATCGTTTCGGCGCGCCCCAGCGACGCGGCCAACACTAGCAAAACTCCCGTGCGCATGGAAAAAGCATGATAGCGTAGACGCGATGCGGTCCCTGCTTACACTGCTTTTCGCTTCGGCGAACGTACTGACGGTCGCGGACACGCCGTCGCGCGCCACCGGCCCGGACGGGAGATTCATCTCATGGAAGGAACATCTCATCGACGGCGAGCGCCTTTCCGGCGGCGTCCAGTTGCGTGGCGCCGACGGCTTGCACATGGCGGATTTCGACAAGGACGGCCACTTGGATATCGTGTCCGTGCACGAGGACTCCAGCCACATCCGGCTGGCATTCGGGTCGGCGAATCCCGACCGGTGGCATCTGGCGACACTCGCCGAAAACGCCGAGGCCAACGCCGCCGAGGACGCCGCGGTGGTGGACCTCAACGGCGACGGCTGGCCCGACATTCTCGCCGCGTGCGAGTTGGCGCACGTGATCTACTTCCAGAACCCGGGCCGCGCCGATCTGGTCCGCGCGGGCAAATGGCGCCGCGTTATCCCGGACAAGATGAAGGACCGCGGCTCGTTCATCCGCGTCTTCGCCGCCGACCTGGACGGCGACGGCCGCCACGAAGTGCTCACTCCCAACAAGGGCGAGCAGCTCCCCACCGACAACCCGAACACCCAGCGCGACTGGCGTTTTCCCAAGAAGGAAATCTCCTGGTGGACCGTGCCGCGCGATCCGCTCGATCCCAAAGGCTGGATCGAGCACGTGCTCACCAGGGTGGAGATCCCGATCAACGTTCAGCCCATCGACATCGACAAGGACGGCGACCTCGATATCCTGGCCGGCGCGCGCGGCGAAGGACGCAGCATTGTCTTCGAGAACGTCACGGCGAAGGGCGCCGCCCCGCGCTTCCGAGAGCATCCCATCAAGGTGACCGGACACACGGAACCTCACGCGCTGGGTCCGAAGAACCTGACTTCGTTCATGGCGGACGCGGCGGACCTGAACGGCGATGGCCGCGTCGATCTGGTGATGAACGAGACTAACGCCAAGCTGTGCTGGCTCGAGCAACCGAAGTCGCTGGACGAGCCGTGGGTGCTGCATCACATCGGCACGATCGCGCCCGACACGCCGACCGGCATCACGCTCGGCGATATCGACGGAGACGGCAAGCTCGACGTCATCACCGGCGGCTACTCGCAGAATCCGCGAGACCACGACGGCGCCAACATCACCGCGAAGAGCGTGGCGGGCCGCATCGCTTGGTTCCGGAATCCCGGCGATCCCACGCGGCCGTGGATCCGGCAGGACATCGCAAGGAACAAGCGCGGCATGTACGACGCATTCGTCGCGCGCGACATGGACGGCGACGGCGATCTCGACTTCGTGGGTACGCGCGGCAACTCGGGCGAGTTCGACGGGGTGTACTGGATCGAGCAGGTGCGCTCGCGAGAGCCTCGCAAGGCGTTCACGCCGGCGCGCGCGAAAGAGAGTGAACCGCTGCCGTTACCGTGACCGGCGCGGACCCGCGCGCTGCGATAAGATTCTCATGACTCCCGAATGCGTTCCCTAATCGCGTTGCCCTTCGCGGCGGCGGCCCTCGCGGCCGATTCCGCCGATTTCTTCGAGACCAAGGTACGCCCGGTTTTCGCCGCGCAGTGCCTGGAATGCCATGGCAAGGCGGAGATGGGCGGATTGCGCCTGGATTCGCGGGCTCGAGCGCTGAAGGGCGGCAAGAGCGGAGCGGCGGTGGCGCCGGGCAAGCCGGATTCCAGCCTGCTGATCCAGGCGGTGAGCCACACGCACGCCACGCTGAAAATGCCGCCGAAGGGCAAGCTCGGCGACGAACAGATCGCGGACTTGCGGCAGTGGATCGAGTCCGGGGCCGTGTGGCCGGAAGGCGGCGGCGCCAAGGCCGAAGCCAAGGGCTTCTGGTCGTTCCAGCCGGTTCGCAAACCAGCGCTCCCGCAGCCTCGGTCTCGCAACTGGGCCAAGACCGGCGCCGACCGCTTCGTGCTCGAGCGGCTCGAGAAAGAGGGCATGAGGCCCGCGCCCGAGACCTCGCGCCGCAACTGGATCCGCCGCGTCACGTTCGACCTGACGGGGCTGCCCCCCACGCCCGCGGAGACCGCTGCGTTCCTGGCGGATTCGTCTTCGCGAGCGCGGGAGAACGTCGTCGAACGGCTCTTGTCGTCCCCGCACTACGGCGAACGGCAGGCGCGGCTGTGGCTGGATCTGGCGCGATATGCCGATGGACAGCAGGGCGCTCGCGACGACACTCCCTACGCGAATGCCTACCGCTACCGGGACTGGGTGGTGGACGCGTTCAACAAGGATCTGCCCTACGACAGTTTCGTGAAGGCGCAGATCGCGGCGGATCACGCGCCAGCCGGCGAACGGGAGCGGCTGCTGCCGGGCCTGGGATTCCAGACGATCGGCGAAAGCGACGACGACCGGCTCGACGTGACTACGCGCGTGTTCCTGGGCTTCACCGTCGGATGCGCGCGCTGCCACGATCACAAGTACGATCCCATCCCAACGCGCGACTACTATTCGCTGTTGGGCGTCTTCAAGAGCAGCAAGGCCGGCGAGCATCCGCTCGCGCCCGCGGCCGATGTCGAAGCGTACAAGAAGGCCAAGACGCGGCATCAGGAACGTCAGGACGAACTCAACCGGTTCCTGAAGGCGCAAACGGGCTTGATCGCCGATATCCTCGCCGCGCAGACACGGCGCTATGTAATGGCGGCTTGGCGCACGCTGGCCGATCCGGCGGTGAAAGCGGCCGATGCCGCGGCGAAAGAGAACCTGGACCGCGAAGTGCTCGAGCGCTGGGCCAAGTACCTGAGCCGCGAGCCGGACGACCACAAGCACATGAGCGCGTGGCACGCGGCCGCGCGGAAGGCGGGCGGGCCCGGCAAGATCGCCGAGGCGGAACTGGAGCGGCTGGCATCCACAATTCACGACGACGTCCAGAAGGTGTTCGCCGAGAAGAAGGCCGTGGACGACCGCAACTACGTCAAGGTCGGCGGCATCGAGGGAATGAAGAACGCCGCCGCCGTGATCAAGACCCTGGTGGACGCGCTTCCGGTCGACAAGTATTATTTCTGGCGAGACCTCGCCTCAGGCCCGTACAAGATCGAGGATCTGTCGTTCCCCGGCGGCGTCTACTACGTCGCGTCCAAGGATGTCGAGCGCTTCTTCAGTCCGCAGTGGAAGGAGTACCTCGCGTCGTTGCGCGCCGAGGTGAAGGCGCTCGAGAAAGCGATCCCAACGCCCTATCCGTTCTGGCACGTGCTCGAGGATCAGGCCAAGCCGCGCGACCTCAAGGTGGCCTTGCGCGGCAACACGGCGACTCCCGGAGAAGTGGCCCCGCGCCGGTTCCTGTCCGCGCTGTGCGACGGCGAGCCTCAGCCGTTCACCAAGGGAAGCGGGCGCGCCGAGTTCGCGGAGGCGATCGTGGCGAATCCGTTGGCCGCGCGCGTGATGGCGAATCGCGTCTGGAAGCAGCACTTCGGGGAAGGGCTGGTGCGCTCCACCAGCAACTTCGGGCGGAACGGGGATCGTCCCACTCATCCGGAACTGCTCGACCATTTGGCGGCGCTGCTGGTGGAATCCGGCTGGTCGGTGAAGGCGCTGCATCGCGAAATGGTGTTGTCGGCCGCGTACGCGATGGCGTCGGCGGAACTGCCCATCGAGTACGCCCGCAAGGATCCAGAGAACAAGCTGCTGTGGCGCGCCAACGTGCGGGAGCGGCTGGACGCCGAGGCGTTGCGCGATTCGATTCTGAGCGTCGCCGGGGCGCTCGATCCCACCGTCGGCGGGCCGTCCAAGCCCCTCGACGACGAATTGACCCGCCGGACGTTGTACGCGACGGTCAGCCGTTCGAAGCCGGACCGCATGCTCGCGCTGTTCGATTTCCCGGATCCCAACGCGACGTCCGAGCAGCGCATGGTAACCGTGGGTCCGATGCAGCGGCTCTTCTTCATGAATAGCGCGTTCATCGCCGGACATTCGCGCAAGCTGGCCGAGCGGATGGCGAAGGACGCGGGCGAGAATGCGCAGGCGCGCATCGCGCGAGCATACGATCTTTTATTCTCGCGGCCAGCCACGGCGGAGGAAACCCGGCTCGGCGTCGAGTTCACGGCGGGCAAGCCGGACTCTTGGCCGCGGTACGCGCAGGTGCTGCTCGGAGCCGCCGAGTTCAGTTCGATCCAATAGAGGTGACGACGATGAATCGACGCGATGCGTTGCGAATGATGGGATGCGGGTTCGGCTCGCTCGGCCTGGCCGGGTTGGCGTCCGCGGAGCAGGGGCCGCACTTTGCCGCAAAGGCGAAGCACGTCATCTTTCTTTACATGAACGGCGGCTGGTCGCAAGTGGACACGTTCGATCCGAAGCCTCGTCTGACCAAGCATCACGGCCAGCCGATGCCCGGGCCGAAGGTGAAGACCGACAGCGCCACGGGCAATCTGATGGCGTCGCCGTTCACGTTCCAGAGGTACGGCCAGAGCGGCCTCGAGGTAAGCGAGATCTTCCCGAAAACCGCCGGATTGATCGACGACTTCGCGGTGATCCGCTCCTGCTATGCCGACAGCGGCAACCACGGACCGTCGATGATGCTGATGAACACCGGGCATCAGATCGCCGGGCGGCCATCGATGGGATCGTGGCTGTCTTACGGGCTCGGCTCGCCGAACCGCAATCTGCCGGGCTTTGTCGCGCTGTGCCCCGGATACCCGGTGATGGGTCCGCGCCTGTGGAGCTCGGGCTTCCTGCCGAACATCCACCAGGGCGCCTACGTTCCAAACAACGAGCGGACGCCGGACAAGCTGGTGCAGTACATCCGCAACGAGAAGCTGACCATCGACGAACAGCAGCGGCAACTGGCGCTGCTCGACCGGTTGAACAAGCTCTACCTCGGCGACGGCGCCGCGCAACCGAAGCTCGCGGCCGGCGTACAGGCGATGGAGTCGGCGTTCCGCATGCAGATGGAAGCCCCCGCGGCGTTCGACATCGATCAGGAGAAGCCGGAGACTCGCGCCCGCTACGGCGACACGGACTTCGGCCGCGGCTGCCTGCTTGCCCGGCGGCTGGTGGAACGGGGCGTGCGCATGGTGCAGGTCTACTTCGGAAATTCGCAGCCGTGGGACAGCCACGAGGACATCAATTCGCACAAGCACCTGGCGCGCGAAGCCGACCCTGGCATCGCGTCGTTGATCCAGGACTTGAAGGCGGCCGGGCTGTTCAACGACACCGTGGTGATGGTGGGCAGCGAGTTCGGCCGCACGCCGATGATCCAGAGCGCGGGCCAGTTGCGCGTCAATCAAGGCCGCGACCACAATACTCCGGCCTTCACCACGCTGTTGGCGGGCGGTGGAATCAAGGGCGGTATCGCCTACGGAACCACCGACGACTTCGGCTACAAGGCCGTGGAAAAGCGAGTGCATCCGCACGACCTGCACGCCACCGTGCTCCACCTGCTCGGCATCGACCACACCAAGCTCACCTACCGCTACAGCGGCCGCGATTTCCGGCTCACCGACGTCGGCGGCAACGTGCTGAGGGAGATCCTGGCTTAGAACCATGAAGGCTGCGCTGATCCTCGCCGCCGCCGCGCAAGCGTTGTTCGCCCAGTCCGCTCCCGCCGAACTGAAGCGAGCGCTCGACAAGCACTGCGCGGCGTGCCATTCGGGACCGGCGGCGAAGGCGGGGCTCGACCTTAGTGCCGTTCCTTTCGACCTCGCCACCCGCGCCACGCGCGAGCGCTGGGTCCGCATTCACGACCGCATCGAGAGAGGCGAGATGCCGCCCAAAGGAGTGGGCATCGGCGAAGCGGAGCGCGCCGCGATCGTCCAGAGGCTTGCCGCCGGGATCCACACGGCGGACTACGCCGATACGGTCAAGCACGGCCGAGGCCCGATGCGCCGAATGAATCGCGACGAGTACGAGCAGAACCTCCGCGATGTTCTCCAGCTTCCGCATCTCGACATCCGCGACATGCTGCCCGAGGATCGCGAGGCGCATCACTTTAACAAGGTTTCCGATTCGCTCGACATGTCGCGCGTGCAGCTCACCGCGTACCTCGACGCGACCGAGGCCGCGCTACGCCAGGCGATGGCGGGCTCGGCGCAACCACCGGAGCCGGTGAAGTTCCGAACGTCGGGAATCCGGTTGTTTCCCGGCCTTCGCAGCACGGGCGGCCGGGAGTCGATGTTCTTCATCAAAGGGGACCAGGGCATCAACGTGGCGAGCGAGCGGCCCGGGCCCGTCGGTCCGGAGATGGAACAGGATCCAGCCGTCGAGATGGGACTGTTCCGGTCGCCAGGCTGGCCCTACGGTGCGTTCCCACGAGGCTTCTCCTCTCCGCACGCCGGCGAGTATCGCGTTCGATTCCACGCCCGTGCCGTGCTGCAACACCCCGGCTTCCGGCTGACCGAGGCGCGTCAAGCAGTACCGATGACGTTCCGTTCCCGGCGGCCCACCAATCACGACATCGCCGAGGACGTGAAGTCCACCGGCGGAATCCTCGAGATTCAGCCGCAACCGCAAGTATATGAGACGGTCGTACAGCTCGCCAAGGGACAGACGGTGGAGTACGGACTGCTCGGACTGCCGGTCCCGCAAGTGGACGCCATCCCCAGCAAGCCGGGGAGCTACCGCTATCCGCCGTTCCCGCCGGATGGCCAGCCGGGCGTGGCTTTCCAGTGGATCGAGATCGAAGGACCCATCGCCGCCCCGTCGTGGCCGCCGCCAAGCCACCGCGTGCTGTTCGACAATCTGGGCGCCGCGCCCGATCCGAAACAGCCGAAGGAAGAGGCTCGCCGGCTGTTGCGGCGCTTCATCGCGGTAGCCGCGCGCCGGCCCGCGCCGGAGGAAGCCGTCCGGAAATTCGACGACCTCGTGTTGGCGCGGCTCGACAAGAACGAGCCGTTCGCCGAAGCGATGATCGCCGGGTATCAGGCGGTCCTGTGCTCGGGGCTGTTCCTCTATCTGCGGGAGCCCGGCGACGACTTCGCCATCGCCGAACGGCTCTCGCACTTCCTCGCCAATTCGCGTCCCAGCGGCGATCTGTCGCGGCTTGCCGCGGAAGGCCGGCTCCGCGACGCCCGCGTGCTGCGCCGGGAAACGGAGCGGCTCATCGCCGGCGCCGGCTTCGAACGGTTCGTGACCAGCTTCACCGATTACTGGCTGAGCCTGCGTCATCTGCGCCGCGACGATCCCGACATCCGGCTCTATCCGGAATACCGGCTGGACGAATATCTGGTCGACTCGATGGAACGCGAGACCCGCGCCTACTTCACGGCGATGGTTCGCGAGAACCTGCCGGTGCGTGCAATGGTGGATTCCGATTTCGCGTTGGTCAACGACAGGCTGGCACGGCACTACAACCTGCCGCCCGTGACCGGATCGGCATTGCGCCGGATCGCCTTGCCGAAAGGGAGCCCACTAGGCGGATTGCTGACGCAGGGGGCGATCCTGAAGCTCACCGCGAACGGGACATCGACGTCGCCGGTGCTGCGCGGCGCCTGGATCATGGACCGGATCGCCGGCGACCCTCCACCTCCGCCGCCGCCCGGCGTTCCCGCCGTGGAGCCCGACATCCGCGGCGCGAAGACGATTCGCGATCTGTTGGCGATGCACACCAAATCGGAAACGTGCGCATCGTGCCACGCCAAATTCGACCCGGTGGGGCTGGCGCTCGAGAACTTCGATGTTCTCGGCAAGTGGAGAACGCGCTACCGCGGCGTTAGCGAAGGCGAACGGGTGACCGGCATCGACCACACCGGGCACGACTTCTCGTATACGATCGCCGGCCCGGTCGACGCGAGCGGAAAGCTAGCCGATGGGCGGAGCTTCCAGGACGTCCGCGAGTTGAAGGCCATCTTCGCGGCGAATCCGCGCCAGCTCGCGCGCAACCTGATGCATCAGTTCACGATCTACGCCACCGGGACGCCGGTGCGCTTCTCCGACCGCGCGGAGATCGAGAAGGCGCTCGACGCCTGCGCAGGCGGCGGATACCGGACGCGCGACCTGATTCACGCGCTCGTGCAAAGTAGAATCTTTCTGGGAGAGCCACGCCAATGAAAGCTACTTGGGTTTCCACGTCGTCGTCCCACCTGCCGCGGCGCACGTTTCTGCGCGGAGCGGGCGTATCGCTGGGCCTTCCGCTGCTCGAGTGCATGACGCCGTCGTTCCTGCGCGCGGCCGGCGCCGAGCCTCCCCAGCGGATGCTGATCGTCGCGAACAACCTGGGCGTGCTGCCGAAGTCCTTTTTCCCGGGATCGGCCGGACGCGACTACGAACTTTCGCCGTATCTCTCGTTGCTGGCCGATGTCCGCCAGGAATTCACCGTCTTCAGTGGGCTGTCGCATCCGGGCGTCACCGGCGGACACAGCACCGACAACTGCTTCCTCACGGCGGCGCGCGGCGCGTTCAAGAGCGGCTTCCGCAATTCGATCTCGCTGGATCAATTCGCCGCGGAGAAGCTCGGCCAAGTCACGCGGTTCCCCACGTTGAACCTCGGCGTCAATATCGACAAAGGCAATCGCAGCCTTTCGTGGACGCGCGACGGCGTGCTGCTGCCCGCCGAGGACAGCGCTCCCAAGCTGTTCGAGCGCATGTTCATCCAGGGCGATCTCGCGTCGGTGGAGCGACAACTCCACAAGTTGGAAAGCCGCGGCAGTATCCTCGACACGCTGCTCGACGAGACCAGGCGCTTCGGCGGAACCCTGGCAAGCGAAGACAGAGCCCGGCTGGATCAATACGTGACCTCCGTGCGCGAAGTGGAAGAACGGCTGCAAATCTCGCGAGCCTGGGAACAGCGTCCGAAACCAGCCGCCCCCCGTCCGGCGCCGCCGGAGATCCAGGACAAGAAGCTGATGTTCGAAAAGTTCGACCTGATGCTATCGACCGCGCAACTGGCGTTCGAGTCCGACTCCACGCGGATCGTCACGCTGATGGTGGATGCGTTCTTCACGCCCGTGTTCATGCTGAACGAACAGGCGTCCACTACGGAGAGCTACCATGGCCTGTCGCACCACGGCCAGGCGGAAGCGAAGGTGAAGCAGCTCGAGGATACCGACCGCCGCCAGATGACGCTGTTCGGAAAGGTCCTGCGGGAAATGGCCGCCAAGAAAGAGGGCGGGCAGCGGCTGCTCGACCGGACGATGGTGCTCTACGGCAGCAACATGGGCGACGCCAACATCCACGACAATACGAATCTGCCCATCCTGTTGGCGGGCGGAGGATTCCGGCACGGCCAACATCTGGCGTTCCGCCGCGACAACAACACTCCCCTGTGCAACCTCTTCGTGAGCATGCTGCAACGAATGGGTGTCGAAACCGATTCGTTCGCCAGCGGCACGGGGCGCGTCACGGGCCTGGAACCTGTGTAGCGCGATCCGGCGGATCTGATAGGATGATTCGCGATGATCATGTTCGGTTGGGCGGTGGCGGTGGTGGCCACCAGCGCCGCCTTCGCGCAGACCACTTCCACTGAGGTTCTGGGCCGCGTCGCCGATTCGACCGGAGCGGTGATCCCGAACGCGAAAGTCCGTCTGGTGCGATCCGCGACGGGCGAGGCCCGCGAGACGGTCACCACGGCGGCGGGCGGATACTCGTTCCCGCTCATCGAAATCGGCGAGTACTCGATCACGGTGCAGTCCACTGGCTTCAAGACCCAGGAAAAGCGCGGCGTCACCGTGCAGATCCAGCAAAAGGCGCGCGTCGATTTCGAACTGACGCTCGGCGAGACCAGCGAGCGAGTCGAGGTCACCGCCGCCGCCGTTCAACTGCGCACCGACGACGCCGCGGTCGGCCAGGTGATCGACAACAAGCGCGTGGTCGAGCTACCGCTCAACGGACGTAATATCGCGACGTTGGCCGTGCTCACGCCGGGCGTTCAGTTCGGCCGCCGCCAGGGATTCGATGGCACGGGCGGAAGTCCGATCCCCGGCCGCATGGTCGCCATCAGCGCCAACGGCCAGCGCGATATCAATCAGCAGGTCTCGATCGACGGCGTCACGGCGATGGGCTCGCAGGTGAACGTGATGGTGTTCACGCCGTCGGTGGACGCGATCGAAGAGTTCAAGGTCCAGACCAGTTCGTACTCGGCCGAGTACGGCCAGAACAGCGGCGCTCACGTGCAGATCTCCCTCAAGGCCGGCACCAACCGTTTGCGCGGAACTTTCTATGAGTTCCTGCGCAACGACAAGCTGGCGGCGGAAGACTACTTCCTCAACTTCGGGCTGCCAGCGGGCACGGCCCGCCGCGAGAAGAACGCGCTGCGGCGGAATCAGTTCGGCGGCTTCCTGAGCGGCCCGGTGTGGCTGCCCAAGCTCTACGACGGCCGCAACCGCACGTTCTGGAGCTTCAACTACGAGGGGCTTCGCGAGACGCTCGAGGTGTCGCGGGAGGCGTTCTGGTTCCCCGAACCGTTCCGCCGCGGCGACTTCTCCGCGCTGCTCTCGCCGCTGGTCCGCAACGGAGCGCCGGTGCGCGCGCCGATCGTGATTCACGATCCGGTCACGGGCGAGCCGTTCCGCGATTCCACCGGGCGCATCGCCAATATCATCCCGGCCAGCCGCATTCACAAGGGCGCGCAGGACTTCATCAACAAGTTCCAGCCACTGCCGGCTTTCCAGCCGGAAGACATCCTGGATGCCAACGTCAGGGGCGGCGTCGCCAACATCACCGGATCGAAGCAGGCGTTCTTCCGCGTCGATCACAACTTCTCGCCGCGGGACCGCGTGTTCGTCCGCTACATCCGCGACACCATGCGGTACGACTCGTTCGATCTCAATCCGAATTTCCCGCTGCTCAACGGCGCCACGCCGGGGAACTGGGCCGTGCAGCACATCCACATCTTCACCCCGCGGGTGCTCAACGAATTCCGCTACGGCTGGAACGGCGCCGACGCCAACACCGCGGGTCCGCGCACGGACACGGCCTTCAACCTCGACTCGCTCGGGATCGGAAAGTTTCGCGTCGCCACCGACGGCAATCGCGAACTGCGGGGCCGAGAAACGGGCATCCCCGACACCATCATTCCCGGCGACCGCGACAAGAGCATGCCGAGCCTCGGGATCAATCGCACGCACCAGATCGCTAACAACCTGAGCATCCTGCGCGGCTCGCATAGCTTCAAGACCGGCTTCGAAGTGCGCCGGCTGTTCCTCGAACTCGGCTCGTCGAACAACCCACGCGGATCCATCGCCTGCTGCCTGGCCGGATACAACCTGGCGGGCTGGCTGCTGGGATATCCGAGTGCGTCGACGACGGCCGAAGGGCTCGGCTTCAGCGTCGCCAATCAACAGCGATGGAGCGCGTATTTTCTCGACGAATGGAAGGTGTCGCGCAAGCTCACCGCCAATCTCGGCCTGCGATGGGATCACTTCACCGTGCCGGTGGACGAGCGGGGCGGATGGCGCACCTTACGCCTGGACGTACTCACGCGCGCCAGCGACGGACGCGATCTCCCCACGCTGGTTCCGGCGCCCGCCACGAAGAACTCCAAGCTCCACAACGGCGACAACCGCTACTTCATGCCGCGGCTCGGCCTGGCGTACCGCGCCACCGAGAAGCTGGTGTTCCGGTCCGGCTTCGGATGGTTCGTCAACGCGAACATGCTGAACAACTACAACATCCTGAGCCGGAATCCACCGGGCGGCGGCACGTTCACCTACAACGCCGTCACCGATCCGGCCCTGGCGCTTCAGTATGCGTACGCGGGGCGCACTTACAATATCCAGACGCGCCGGATCCGGCAGGGCACGCCCGCCATCACGCTCGACAACCTGTTCCCGGCGTCCACCGGACCCGCCGCGGCCGGACGGTCGAACCTGATTCTGATCCCGCCCGATAACCGCAACACCAACCACGTGCAGTGGAGCTTCGACGTGCAGCGCGCGATCCCCGGCCACATCTTCCTCACCGTGGGCTATGTCGGCAGCAAGACGAGCAACATGGACAACACGGTGGACAACTTCAACAATCCGGACCCGTCGCCGAACACCGACATCAACATCCGGCGTCCGTGGCAAGCCTACATCGACCAGGGGACCAGCACGGCGCCGCAGCCGCTCGGCTCGGTCCGCTATCTGGATAGCTATTCCAACGCCTTCTACCATGGACTGCAGGTGCAGGCCGAGAAGCGATACTCCCACGGACTCGCGTTCGGTGTTTCCTACACCTACAGCAAGGCGCTTGGCGAAGGATACGGCCGCAACGACGGCGGAGTCTGGCAGAATCCCCGGGACCGCCGTTCCGACCGGGGCCGCTTCCCGTTCGACGTGACGCAGAACGCGGTGATCCACTATGTGTGGGAGTTGCCGCTATTCAAGTCGATGAAGGGCGCTCCGGGCGCGATCCTCGCCGGATGGCAGACCAACGGCATCCTGACGCTTCGCACCGGATTCCCGTTCTCACTGGCCGGCGGTAACCTGAACACCGGCTCGGCGTCGCGTCCGGATCGCGTGGCGGATGGGCGACTGGAAGATCCCAAGCGCTCGGTCTGGTACGATCGCACCGCGTTCCGCCGCGTGGACTGCAACATCCCGTCGCGCCCGGACCTGTGCCACTACGGCAACGCGGGACCCGCGATCCTGAACTCCCCGGGGGCGCGCGAGTTCGACCTCTCGCTGTACAAGAACTGGAAGATCGCGCCGCTGGGCGACTCCGGCCGCTTGCAGTTCCGCGCGGAGCTGTTCAACGCGTTCAATTCGCCGCAGTTCGGGCAGCCGCAGGGGATCTCGTTCACCTCGCTCGACTCGGTGGTTCCCGACGGCCCGCGCGACGCCGAGGTGCGGGGTCTGCGACTGCCGATGCGCGTGGTGCAGTTCGGGCTGAAGCTCTACTTCTGAGCCTCGGGCGCGGTGAGCAGAGTCTTGAAACTGCCTGGCTTCTCGCCGCCCACGATTTCGAACTTCAGCCCGGACTCGTCCGCGTTCAGCACCAGATATCCGTAGAAGGGCTGGTAGAACGCGCCCGCTTCGGGGCGGGCTTTGTCCCGGCGCCCGTCGTTCAAGCGTCCGCCGCCGCCAACCAGCGGATGGTGCATCCCGTTCACCATGCGGTATTGGAGATCGTGGTCATGGCCGGCGATGTAGGCGTTCACGCCCTTCATTAGCGGGACCACTCTCTCCCGCATCTCCTTGACGCGGCGCTGCCCGCGATGCATCCCCACCGTGTAGGCGGGGTGGTGGCCGTAGACGACCTTCCACTTCTCGGTATGGCGGCCGAGCTGGGTGGTCAACCAGTCGAGCTGTTCGTGGCCCAGGCGCCGCGGGATCAGCCAGGAGAGTACCCCGGTGTGGCCCTCGTCAGTGTCGAGCGCGTAGAACCGCACGGGTCCGGCGGCGAACGAGTAGTATTTGCAGGGCATGTTCCAGTTGGCCTTGCCGTACCCGATTTGCGCGGCTTCGTTGCCGCGGTAGTCGTGGTTGCCCAGGGCGGCGAAGAAGGGTGCGCCCAGCTTACCGTAGTCCTCGGCCCAGATCGAGGTCCACTTCGGATCGTTGGCGTCGCGGACTCCGCTCGGATAGAAATTGTCGCCCACGGTGATCCCGAAATCGAACTTGCCGTTGGCGGCGATGTGGGCGGCGATCTCTTGCTGGATTGCCTTGTTACCGGGATCGCCGAAGTCGCCGATGGCGACGGCGCGAATCGAAGTCCGGCCGGGCAGAATCTGGCCCCTATCGCGATCGGGCCCGAGCGAACAGGGCGCTGCCGCGGCCAGAAGCCAGGGCAACGCCAGGATTGTAATGAAGCGCATCGGAAAGGCCTCCTCTACCGGGAGTAGCGAGTTCCGGCGCGGTAAAGTGACGCCCGATCAGTCGCCGTGAGCGCCCGGACGAACCGGCGGCTTGCTCGCCGTCAATTGCCCGATCGACACGTGGATTCGCGGCATCGAACCCTGCTCCATGCTGTTCTCGACAGCCAGGTTATCGAGCGAAGCCGCCAGCTTCTCCTTCATCAACAGCCGGCGCAGGCGGGGGAGCAGTTTCCGCGAGGGTCTCTGACCAGTTGAAATTCGTGACAGTCCGGGCTACATCGTCTACGCTGAAAGAGAAGGCATCCAAACAAAGGAACCGGCCACGACGATGATTGAACTTCCCGGCAACCAGGCGGCGCTGAAAGCGAAAGCCGCGCTACAGGGCCTCACCCTCGAGGCTTGGCTCGGCAAGCCGGCCGGGGAATCACTGGCGGACGCGCCGCGAAAGCCCCTCGAGACCGGACGCGGCATGCTCGCCAAGCACGGTCCCGCGCCTTCCGCCGAAGAAATCGACGAGAACCGCAAGAACGGAAGAGAGAGGAGGCGCAAGCCATGACGACAATAAGAATCGATCTTCCCGACCAGCAAGCGGCTGTTCTTTCAGCGCAAGCTGAGGCCCATGGCCTTACGCTGGAGAGCTGGATTCAGAAAATTGCGGCAGGCGCCCCAGCCGCAAGCGCGAGCCCGATTGATTGGTCGCAGTGTCCCGCCGTTGAGAGCGTTCCGGGCAAAGTCAGCGGCGCGTGGGTTTTGAAGGATACGCGGATGCCCGTATCCGCTATTTTTGAGAACCTCGAAGGCGGAGCGAGTATCGATGACATCATGGAATGGTTCCATGGACTCGACAGGCTTCAGGTGCAAGAGGTGATCGAGTTCGCGGCTCGCAGTCTCGACAAGCCGCCCACTTTCGCTCCCTGATGCGCATTCTCTTCGATCAGGGAACGCCTGTTCCCATTCGCGGCTATCTGACCGGCCAACACGGCCGTCATTCGCAATGGCCCGCTCTTAGACCGCATGTGCAGCGTGTTGTTGATGCCGTCAACGCCGCCGTCTCGGGCAGCTATGCCGAAGTGGACATACCATTACCCGTGAAGCGCAAGCCGGCGCAATAGTTGGCCGGATGGCCCTGTCCCTGTTACACAAGGGTCGCGGCGCCTTTCCGCCGAAGAAGTCGACGAGGACCGCAAGGACATGTCCCGCGGCCAGAAGCCAGGGCAACGCCAGGATCGTAATGAAGCGCATCGGAAGGGACTCCTCTACAGGGAGTCCCGAGTTCCGGCGCGGTAAAGTGACGCCCGATCAGTCGCCGTGAGCGCCGGGACGAACCGGCGGCTTGCTCGCCGTCAATTGCCCGATCGACACGTGGATTCGCGGCATCGAACCCTGCTCCATGCTGTTCTCGACAGCCAGGTTATCGAGCGAAGCCGCCAGCTTCTCCTTCATCAACTGCCGGCGCAGACGCTCTTCGAACTCGCGCAGCTTGACGTCGATCGAAGCCTTCTTCTTCTTGTTGGCAAGCATGTCCTCGCGATAGCGCTTGAGGAAGTAGCCGATCGTCTCGGTGCGGATCCGGATGGACCCGGTCGGCTTGTTCTCGTCGATGTCCTTGAAGCAGAAGTAGGGCGTGCCGCTGTGCTCGACGATCTCTTCCACCACGGTGTAGATGGGAGCGTCGTGGCCGCATTTGAAGCTCGAAAGTTCGAGCGCCACCAGGTTCGGATGGCGGGCGATGTACTTGGCCGCCCACACCTTGCGCGACGTGTTCTCCGAGTAGGAGTTCTTCCAAACGTCGGAGATCGCCATTGGATCGGGCAGTTCTCCCGAACGCACTTCGTCGCCGAACAGCCGCCACACAATGTCGTCGTCGATCGGCAGCGCGTCCTGCGAAAACACGGGGTAGCCGAGCTTTTGGAACTCCTCGAGGATCTCGTGGTTGACGCCGGGATCGTTGTGATACGGCCGTCCCAACAGCACGATTCCCAGCTTGTCCTCGCGCTCGATCTGTTCGAGCAGTTCCCTGCCCGCGCCGCGTAGCGTGACGTTTTCGAAAACGCTCAACGCCCGGTAGCCTTCGCGAACGGCGCGCGCGTTTTCCTCGGGTGAAAGTCCGAGGATGTCCTTGAACTCCTCGTACATCTCGCGTTCGAAGATGTCGGGCTTGGAGATGTTGACGAAGGTATCGAGGAACCGCACCTTCATCTCGGCGAACAGATCGCTTTCCTTGGTGAAGGCTGCCTTCACGGCGGCGGGGGTCGTCGCCACCGTGGGGCAGGTCCGCGATCCCTGGATATGGGAAAGCGGCGAGGTCAGGCAGTCGATCATCGGGAAGAAGATCAGGTCGAGCGGCTTCTTCGCGTGATGGACGTACAGCAGATTGTGGATGTGCGGAATGCCGAGCTTGGAAGGGAAGCACGGATCGATGGAGCCGCGCTTGGCGCCGGCCTTGTACATCTCCTCCGAGGTGTAGTCGGAGAAGATCATGTTCTGCGGCTGAATTCCCAGCGACGCGAAGTAACCCGTGAACACCGGCGTCTGCGAGTACATGTTGAGCACTCGCGGCATGCCGATGCGCAGGGAGGCGCGCTTGGCCATCAGTTCGGCGCGGCGTTTCTGCGATTGAGTGATCTGGATGCGCGGAGCCGGATCGCTGACGATGGGAGAATCCGGGACCCGGAACGCGGCGCGGGCGGCCACTTCCACCAGGTTCGGGTTCTCTTTCTTGAGGCCGTCGAGCGAGCCCTTGATCTGGCGCATCTCGTTGATGTCTTCCACCGTGCCCTTTTCGCAGGTGGCGATGATCAGCCGTTGCGACCCCGGCGCCAGCGGCACCTTGGACTTCTTGGGGATGTAGGCGCTCTGGGTGAGCTGGGTGGTCTTGACGTCGATGAACGTGCGCAGGCACTTGTTCTTGCAGAAGTAACAGCGCGTGGCTTCGCTACGCGTGGTGGAGTATTCGATCTTCCGCACCGCGTCCACGCCGATGAACGAGCTGACGCGTCCGTTGTCCCACAAGCGGCCGGCTTCCAGTCCCGCCCCGATGGCGCCCGCCTCGCCGCAGTGCTTGTGCACGATCACGTCGGCGCGGGTTTCCTTGCCCTTGAATCGCGATTCGATGAAATCCACCTGCGACTTTACAGCCGCGAGGTTGTACTGGGTTCCGCCTTGCAGCAGGAATCGCGTGCCGATCGCCGAGATGTTCGGGATCTGCGAAACGTACAGCCAGATGTTCTTCGGCAGCACGTTGCACAGGCCTGCCATGATCTCTTCGGCCTTCCAGCCCTGGCGTTGGAAGTCGACGATGTCGGACTGCATGAAGACGGCGCATCCGTAGCCGAAGCTCGGATAACCGTTGGCGGCGAACGCGATGTCGGCGAACTCCTCCACGGGATAGCCGAAGCCCTGGGCCGTCGACTGGAGGAAGTACCCGTTGCCGGCCGAACACTGCGTGTTCAGCTTGAAATCCTTGACGCGGCCGTTCTTCAGGATGATGATCTTGATGTCCTGGCCGCCCACGTCGCAAATGACGTCGACATTGTCGTAGAAGTGAAGACCGGCCTGCGTGTGGGCCACCGTTTCGACGACCGACGCGTCCGCGCCGACGACGTCCCGCAGGATGTCCTTGGCGTAGCCGGTTGTACCGACGCCCAGCACTTTCAGCGTGGCGCCCTGGCCGGTGATTTGCTGTTCGAGCTTGTCGAAGATCTCGGTGGTGTCCTCGATGGGATTGCCCTTGGAGAGCTGGTACGCCTTGGCCAGAATGCGGCGTTCGCCATCCTTGGAAATCAGAACGGCCTTGGTGGACGTGGATCCGCCGTCGATGCCGATGAAGCCCTCGATCACCTCGCCCGGTTGGAAAGTGGTGGGCGTGAACTTTTCGTGCCGGTATTTGTCCTTGAACGCGGCGAGGTCGTCGGCGTTCTTGGCGAGTCCGCCATTGCCGCCCTTCTTCTTCTTCTCTTCCTCGCGGCCCACGGTGATGTACCACTGGAGCTTGTCGAAGCCCTTGTAGCGGCCGATCTCTTCGTCTTCGTCCTTGCCGAATTCGACCGCCCCGAGCGCGGCGAAGTACTGCGCGTTCTCCGGGATCTTGATGAGCGATTCCGGATCCACGCCTTCCGGCAACGGATAATTGCGCTCGGCCCAGATCTTGGGGATATTGGACTTCCAGCAGTCCTGCATGCCCTTGATATAGGTATTGGGACCGCCGAGCAGCAGCACTTCGGGCCGCAGCGTGTTGCCGCGCGTGAGCACCGAAAGGTTCTGCATGACGATCGCCTCGAACAACGACGCCATCAGCTCCGTCGGAGGCACCCCCGACTTCTGCAATCCATTGATGTCGGTCTCGGCGAACACGCCGCACTTGCCGGCCACCGGGTGCAGCTTCACGTCCTTGTAGCCCATGTTGCAGAGCTCGTCCGCGGGAATCCGGAGCTTGGCGTTGATCTTGTCGATCACCGCTCCGGTTCCGCCCGCGCACTTGTCGTTCATCGACGGCAGCTTCTTCTTGCGGCCGGTCTCCGGATCTTCCTTGAAGATGATGATCTTGGCGTCTTGTCCGCCCAGTTCGATCACCGATCCGCAGGAGGGATACAGCTTCTCCACCGCCAGCGAAACCGCGTTCACTTCCTGGACGAACTTGGCTCCCAGGAAGCGTCCGATGTTGCCCGCGCCGGAGCCGGTCACGAATACGCGGACCGAGCCGTGATCGAACTCGGGAACCTCTGCCTCGAACCTCAACAGGAATTCGAGTACCTTCTCCGGCTGCTTGGTGTCATGACGTTGATAGTCGCTCCAGACGAGTTCGCCGGTGGCGGCGTCCACGACCACGGCTTTCACCGTGGTGGATCCGACATCTAGGCCGATGGAGTACTGGCGTGGCATTCGGGTGCGAAATCCTTTTCCAGAGTGTAGCGCTTCGAGTCCGTCGCGCTACTGGACAGCGGTCAGCGTCTTGGGAGCCCAGTTTTCCTTCTTCGCGCGGTCCGCAATGTGGAGCGCGAAGTTGGCGGCCATGCCGACCACGCCCGTGCTGTGGGGTACATGGTACATGGGGCGGCGGGTTTCCGGATGCTCGTCGACGAATTGCTTCAAGTCGTCCAGGCTCATGCCGATCCGCTCGAGCGTTTCGGCGAACTCGCGCTTGGCCTTGTTCTTGGCTTCGCCGAGCGCCATCTGGACGCGGGAGTGGGCATTGACCTCGCCCTCGCCCGACGTTTCGATCGGCAGGTAGATGATTTCCTTGAAGTGCGACACCACGGCCGCCTGCGCGCCGTCGGACTGGGTGGAGGGCATGCAGCCGAAGGGCTTCACGCTCAACACCATGTGAGCCAGATCCTTGTTCGAATAGTAGATGTTCTTGGCGACTTCCAGGTGTCCTTCGCCGCCGCCCGCGCGGGAGTTGTAGAAGGGGTGGCCGATGCGCTGGAGTTCGTACTGGTCGGCCAAGTGGTGCCCGAGCGGCCCGGCCGCGTCCATCAGCTTGTGGTATTCGCGCTTGAAGATCGCTTCGGCCAACTTGAGCTTGGCCACCTTGTTGCGGTAGTTCCACTCGATCTTGGCGCGCTTGTCCAGCCGCCACAGAGGCGGCATGGTGGCGCCTTCCTCGAGACCCTTGTGATCCTTGTAACGCTGCACCACCTGATGGATCATGTAGGTGATCCAGGTGCCGATCGGCTCCACCAGGACATGCGCGCCTTCGCGCTCCAGGAACTTGAACATATTGAAGTTCCCGTCCCCTTCGGTGGTCTGCGCCCAGAACTCGCCGGTGATCTTGACGATCGGCTTCACCCGGAGCCGGTCGATGTCGATGGTGTCGTACATCTCGCGGCAGCGCCCGAGCGATACGGTGAGATCGTCGGAGGAGAGCTGGTTGACGAACTTGCCCAGGTATTCGGCCGTGTTCTTGAACCCGCCGAGGTATTCGCCCATCTTCGACTCGATCGAATACGGTTTGCGCCGCACGAAAACCTCGTGCATGTAGTCCATCACGGCGTCGAGGGTGCGATCGGTGATACCGGGCTCCACTTCGTAGGGCCGGATCGCGTAAGCGGTTTCGTTCAGCACGTCGCCGCAGTTGAGCGCGTTCAGGATGCCGAGGAAGAAGTCGAGGTTCATCTCGAGCCCCGACTCGAGGTCGCCCTGCGACAATCCGCCCGACTGCTGGAACAGCATTACCCGGAAGCCGTCGAAGCCCGAGTTGCGCAGCGCCAGCCGGTACTCGGCCTCATACATGCCGAAGCGGCACGGGCCACAGGCGCCGGCGGTGAGGAACACGTAGCGGTCGATGATCTCCTGCTTCGTCATTCCCTGCTCTTCCAGCCGCTGCAGGTACTGCACCAGGTTGCCGACGGTGAAATAGGTCGGGTTGCACTGGCCGTTGTTGCCGAACTCCTTGCCCGCCTGGAACGCCGCAACGTCGGGCGTCGGGATGCACTCGGCCAGGTAGCCGAGCGATTCGAACGCGCCGTGAACCAGCCGCTCGTGCTTCCAGGTCAACCCGCCGAACAGCAGCGTGGTATGGCCGCGTTCCGACTTGGTGAAGAACCGCTCCTGGGGCTTCCGGAAATGGTGCACTTCCTTTTGCTGGACCCCAGCCTCGCTCTCGAGACGAGAGCGCTCCTCGGCGAGCCTCGCCTGGATGATCGCTTCGAGCGAGTCTTCGGCCGAGGCGCCGATCTGGACGAGTCCCGGGGGCGCCGACGGCTTCGGGGCGAACGGTTGCGTGCTCATTGGATCCTGTTACCCTCCCAGAGGTTTCAGTGTTGGTACGGCGATTCGCAGCGGCTGGTGGTCTGGATGGACCACGAGTACTACGGAGTCTATAATAGGTTCGCCGCGAATCTTGACGGACTCAAGAAGATTGCAGCAAACGGTAGTCTATCACAGTTCAACGGCGCAACCGGCACATCGAATGGAAACCCCGTAAGGTATTGTGGCAAAAGGGGTTGTCGAAAAACCGGCCGCCCGATGGCGGTGGCGCGGCGGAGCGCGGGCTCGCTCCCCGGAATCGGCGGTAGCCAGCCCGATTGGGATCGGCTGCTATACTCGAACTTGAAGGAGTACCCTCGAATCGTGTCTATCCGGCGTCATCTGCGATTGGCCGGTCAAATCCAGCTTCTGCCCGCTCTCGAAAGCGGAGAGGAGACCCTCATCGGCGGCCAAGCCGTGATGGAAGGCGTGATGATGCGCGCCCCGCACAGCTACTGCATCGCCGTTCGCAAGCCGGATGGCGAGGTGGTGACAGAGACCAAGCCGCTCCAAAAGGTCTCCGAGAAGTACCCGCTGTTCAAATATCCGGTGCTCCGAGGCCTGGGCACGCTGGGCCAGGCGATGTCGCTGGGGTTCAAATCGTTGCAGTTCTCGGCGAACGTCGCGATGGAGGCAGAGGAGGCCGCCAAGGCGACGAAGACGCCCGGAGCCAGCCTCATGTCGCTGGCGCTGCCCGGAATCCTGGGCGCGGCGGGACCGTCCGGCGGCAGCTCCCCCAAGCCCAAGAAGGAAGCCTTCACCAACGGGATGATGGCCATCCAGTTGATCTTTTCGCTCGGCTTCTTCATCTTCGCCTACAAGTTGGTTCCGCTGTGGTTGACCACGCAGATCGGCACGCGCTACCCCGCCGTTCAGGGCAACTTCGCGTTCAACATGGTGGACGGCGCGATCCGGATCGCGATCTTCCTGGCGTTCCTGTGGGGAGTGTCGCGATTCAAGGACATCCGCCGGACCTTTGAGTACCACGGCGGCGAGCACCGGGTGGTGTTCAACTTCGAGAGCGGAAAACCGGTCAACGTCGCCAACGCGCAGTCGTTCACCACGTTCCACCCGCGCTGCGGCACCAGCTTCCTGATCACGGTGATGATCATCTCGATGCTCATCTACACGGTGATTCCGGTCACCACCTTCGCGGGCAAGTTCGCCAGCCGGATCGTGCTGTTGCCGGTGATCGCCGGACTCAGCTACGAGGTGATTCGTTTCGCCGCCAAACGGCAAGGGACGCTGCTGGCGCTGCTGACCGCGCCCGGCCTGTGGCTGCAGCGGATCACGACCAAGCCTCCCTCCGGCGACCAGACCGAGATCGCGATCATCGCCCTGGACGGCGCGATGAAGCTCGAAGCGGCGCAGGGCGGGCGGGCCGTGATCGCCTGAGACCTCCCCAAATCCGAACATGCAATATCGACAGAAGCTCGAAGGTCTGGAGAAGCGCTTCGAGGAGCTGACGGCGCAGATGGCCGACCCGGCGGTGATCGCCGACAACGAAGCCTACCGCAAGATCGCCAAGGCGCACAACGACATAGCGGACGCGGCCGCCAAGTTCGCCGAGTGGAAAAAGGTGGATGCCGACCTAGCCGGAGCGCGGGGAATGCTGGCCGAGACCGACCCCGAACTGCGGGAGATGGCCTCGGAGGACGTCGCGCGGCTGGAACCCGAGCTGGTGAAGCTGGAAGATGAGCTGAAGATCCTATTGTTGCCGAAGGATCCACACGATGATAAGAATGTAGTCATCGAAATCCGCGCCGGCACTGGCGGAGACGAAGCCACGTTGTTCGCGGCCGAGATTTTCCGCATGTACTGCCGCTGGGCGGAGACCGAGGGCTACCGCGTCGAAGTCACCTCGAGCAGCGAGTCGACGGTCGGCGGTTTGAAGGAAGTCATCGCCTTGGTCAACGGCAACAAGGTCTACAGCAAGCTCAAGTACGAGGGTGGAGTTCACCGCGTCCAGCGGGTTCCGGCGACGGAAACGCAGGGCCGCATCCACACCTCCGCCATCACCGTGGCGGTGCTGCCCGAAGCCGACGACGTGGACGTCAAGATCGAATCGAAGGACATCCGGGTGGACACGTTCTGCTCGTCCGGTCCGGGCGGACAGTCGGTGAACACCACCTACTCCGCGGTGCGCATCACGCACCTGCCGACCGGGCTGGTGGTCTCCTGCCAGGACGAAAAGTCGCAGATCAAGAACCGCGCCAAGGCGGAGCGGGTGTTGCGCTCCCGTCTCTACGAGATCGAACTCGAGAAGCAGCAGGCCGAAATCGGCGCCGAGCGGCGCAGCATGGTCGGCAGCGGCGATCGCAGCGAGAAGATCCGCACCTATAACTTTCCCCAGAACCGCGTGACCGACCACCGGATCGGCCTGACCCTGCATCAGTTGGATCTGATCATGGACGGCCGGATCGGACCCCTGATCGATGGGCTTACGACGCATTACAACGCCGAGAAGCTCAGGTATCAGGACAATGGAACGAATCGATAGCCGCCGGACCGCCGCCTACGCCATCACGATTTTCTGCGGACTGCTGTTGTTCGCGATGTGGGCCTGGCCCGTGCGCAAACGCGCCGTGCTGGGAGAAAACGACTTCCTGCAGCTCTATGCCGGCGCACGCCTGGTAGGCACGCCCGAGCTGTACGATATCAAGGCGCACGAGCGCATCCACATGGAAGTGACCGAGGCTCATACTTACTACCCCTCGATCTACTTCACCCGGCTGCCGTATTACGCGTTGTTGTTGCGCCCGTTGGCCAAGCTGCCCTATCACACGGCATATGCCATCTACCAGTCGGTGAGCGCCATCGTGGTTTTCGCGTTTCTGGCGATATACACGCGCAAATGGCCGGAAACGATCGTGGTGGCCGCGTTGTCGGTCCCGCTGCTCATCAACTTCACCAACGGGCAGGACGTGGCCATGGCCGCCGCGTTGGCCGGATTCGCGTTCCTGTTGATCCGCGGCGGCCACGACTTCGCGGCGGGATTGCTTCTCAGTCTCTGCTCGATCAAGTTCCACCTGTTCATCCTGGTTCCGCTGGTGCTGATCCTGCACAAGCGCTGGAGGATCCTCCAGGGCGGCCTGCTGGGAGGCGCCGCGCTGTGGGGGCTGAGCGTCGCGGCGGGCGGATTCGACTGGCCGAGGGGATTTCTGTCGGTGGCATCCAACCCCGGCATTCACCTTTCGCCCGAGCGGATGACCACCTTCCGCAATCTGGTGTTCCTCGTCTCCGGCGGCGAGAACCTGCCGCTCGAGATGGTCCTCAACATCGCCGGCGCGGGACTGGTCGGCTATCTCGTGTGGCGGATTCGCTCGCTCGAAGTCGCCTTCGGAGTAGCGCTGGCGGGCGGACTGCTGGTCAGCCACCACGCCTACTCGCAGGATCTGTTCCTGCTGGTGCTCGCATCCATCCTGTTCGCCATCGGCGGAGCCTCGCGCGCGCTGCTGGGTACAACCATCGTGGTGGGATTGCCGCCCACCTGCTTCCTGCTGCTGTTCGCGCGCCCGTTCAGCACGGCGGTGCCTCTCATGATCCTGGCGATCCTGCTGGTGGCGCTGTTCGTCGATAGCCGCCGTCAGCCCTCGGCGTCCACCGAGCGAATCAGCGCCTTGATATAGCCGAGCGTGTAGGCGAACTGCTGCGCGCCGCCCGGGTCCACGTCGAGCGACGGCACGTGGTCGGGCATCATCATCCCGTCGTAGCCGATCTCTTTGTAGACGCGCATGGCCTGGAGCATGTCCACGTCGCCCTCGTCGATGTAGGTCTCCTGGAAGTTGCCCACTCCGCCGCGGATGTTGCGGAAGTGCACGTTGAAGATCTTCTTGCGAGATCCGAAATGGCGGATCACGTCGAAGATCTCCTTGCCGGGCTCGCGCAGCATCTCGGAAACCGTTCCCTGGCAAAAATTGAGTCCGTGGTAGGGATTCTCCTGAATCGTGACGAAGCGCTTCAACCCTTCCACGCTGCCCAGCACCTCCGTGACACCGCGCCACCGGTGCGGCGCCGGTATGGGGCCATCGAAGGGATGCAGCGCCAGGCGGACCTTGTGTTCGGCGGCGACGGGAACCACCTGCTTCAGAAAGTAGGTGATCGTCTCCCACTTCCGCGCGGCATCCATCTGGCCGGCCTCGGTCAGCGCCGGCTCCTCCTTGGCTTTGCTCAGTTGCAGCGTCGAATACATCGCTCCCCCGCGGCCGCGCGTCGATTCGGTGCGCAGGAACCCGAGCACGGTGAAGTTGTACTTGGCGGCCGGAATGCCAGCCAGCCCGATGTTGCGGATCATCTCGCAGATCGCGGCGATCTCGCGGTCCCGGTCTGGCGCCTTGCCGAGCAGTGTGGCCTTGTAGGGCGAACTCGACAGGGGTACGCTCGACAACGGCAGCGGGACCATGGCCAGTTCCAGGCCGAACGAGGACACGCGGTCGCGCAGACGCTTTAGCGAGTCGACGCTCCAGCCGGGTCCAGGCGTCATCGACGGTTCACCCGAGCAGATGTGCTGCACGCCCAGACACGCCATCAACTTCAGCGCCGCGTTGGACTGTTCGGTGGTGGCGGCGATGTGCTGCGTCCCCACTTTCATCAAGGCCCGCCGCCGCGGCTGTTGACTGGCCGAAGCGGGAATCGCGGCCGCGGCCGATCCCACCGTTTGAAGAAATCTACGCCGGTTCGCGCTCATCGTCAGCTCCTTTCCAAAAACCGCTCATAGGCGGCGTCCCACTCGCCGGAGGTGTCCGGCTCGAATGTCCGCACCGGGAACGAGCGCCGCACCACCTCGCGGATCTCCGCCAATCCCCGCAGTTCGCCCGCGCCCATGGCCTGCACCAACACGTTGCCGGCGGCGGTCGCTTCCGCCGGACCGGCCACCACGCGGCGTCCGGTGGCCCCGGCCACGAAGCGGTTCAGCAGATCGTTGCGGGAACCGCCTCCTACAATATGCACCGTGCCGGCGCGCTTGCCAGTCAGCCGCTCGAGATCTCCCAGCACTTGCCGGTATCGCAGCGCCAGACCTTCCAGGATCGCGCGCGCCACTTCGCCGGGCTCCTCGAGCACGGCTTGGCCCGTCCGCCGGCAGAACTCGGCGATTCGGCGGGGCATTCCGCCCGGCGCCAGGAAATGGTCGGGCGGAAGCACCGATCGAAACGGCGCGGCGGCGGCCGCCATCCCGCTCAGTTCCTCGTAGGAGAACTCCCTGCCCTCGGCCGCCCATTCGCGCCGGCACTCCTGCAGGACCCACAATCCGGCGATATTCTTGAGCAACCGGATGCGGCCTTCCACGCCCACCTCGTTGGTGTAGTTCATCGAGAGCGACATCGGCCCGATCACGGGCGCGTCCAGTTCGACTCCCATCAACGACCACGTGCCCGAGCTGATGTAACACCACTCGCCGCTCCCGGCCGGAACCGCCGCCACCGCCGCCGCCGTGTCGTGTCCCGCCGACGCGAACACCGGCGTATCGGGCGAAAGCCCCGTCCGCTCGGCGACAAACGGCAGCACCGGACCCAATCGCGAACCCGCCGGCGTCAACGGCGGCAACAACGACCCATCCAGGCCCAGCCGCTCGAGCAACTCGCCCGCCCAAGCCCGCCGCGATGGATCGAAGAACTGGGACGTGCTCGCGATCGTCACTTCCGCGCGCCGCTCGCCGGTCAGGAAGTAGTTGAACAGATCCGGCATGAAGAAGAGCGTTCGCGCGGCCGCCAGCGCGGGCGACGCGGCCAGCTTCATCGCGTACCACTGGTACAGCGAGTTGATTTGCATCACCTGGATGCCGGTGGCGCCGAAAACATCCGCTCGCGGCGCCGTTTCAAACAGCTTCTCCGGAATTCCGTCGTTGCGCGAGTCGCGATAGTGCCGCGGGTTGTCCACCAGCGCGCCGTCCGCGCCGAGCAGCGCCACGTCCACGCCCCAGGTGTCGACGCCGATGCCGTCCACCGCCAGCCGCCGTTCGCGCCCCGCCACGGCGAGCCCGCGCAGGATCTCGTGCCACAGACGCAACGTGTCCCAGTAGAGTCCCGTGGGAAGCCGCACGGGTTCGTTCGGGAACCGGTGTAAATCCTCGAGCGCCAGCCTGCCGCCGTCGAGAGTTCCAAGAATCGCGCGCCCGCTTTCGGCCCCCAGGTCGATCGCAACGTAGCGCCGCGGCATGTCAGCCGCCCATCTCGATGACGAGCTTGCCCACACCGTCGCGATACTCGGAGACGATCTCGAACGCCTCCGGAGTCTGCTCGATCGGCAGGATGTGCGTGATCAGCGTATCGGGGATCCTGCCTTCGGCGATCAGCGCCATCGCCTCGTGACCCTTGTGGTTGCTGCGCTTGATCGTCTGGATGCGCAGTTCCTTGGCCATCGCGGTGTGCAGATCCACTTGCAACACCGTTTGCGAAGGGATGCCGATCAGCACGTACTGGCCGCCCGGGCGCGCCGCGAAGAGCCCCATCTGGATCGTCTCGGGGTCACCCGCTGCGTCGAACACGACGTCGGCGCCGCGCCCGCCCGTGGCGTCCATCAGCGTATCCACCAGGTTCTCGCGGCCGGTGTCGATGGTCGTATCGATTCCCATCTGACGGGCGATGCGAAGCCGGTGCGGAACACGGTCGGCGATGAAGATCTGGCCCGCGCCCCGGAGCTTGGATATGGTGGCGGCCAACAGCCCGATCGGACCGGCTCCCAGCACCACCACCGTGTCCCCGGGATGGAGGGCCGTCATCTCCATCACGTGTTCGATCACCGCCACCGGTTCGATCAGCGTCGCCTGAAGGTAGGTGAATTCCGCCGGGAAATGCTCGGCGTTGCGCGCCGGGACCACCGCCAGATCGCGGTAGAATCCCGGGTGCTGGATGCTGCCCATGAACACGCAGCGGACGCAGTTGTTGGGCCGTCCGGAACGGCAGTACTCGCACTCGCCGCAGACGATCGAAGGCTCGATGGCGACCTTTTCTCCCGTCTTGTGCGTGGTGACTCCGGGCCCCACCGCGAGCACTTCTCCAACCGGCTCGTGGCCCAGGATCATCGGGAACACGGCGTGCGTGTGGCCCACGCGCCCGTCCTGATACCAGTGCAGATCGCTGCCGCACAGGCCGACGGCGTGCAGCTTGACCAGCACCTCGCCCGGCCCTGGATCGGGAGGATCCGGCCGTTCGTGAACTTCCATGATTCGGGGGGAAACCAACTCTACAGTACGCATACGCGAAACCTCGAGTATACCGAAACCGGGGAGGAACCTCGTATGATGGCTCCTATGGATTTCCCCATGTACATCGGCGGCAGGCGCGTGAAGAGCGAGACCATGCTGCCGGTGGAACTGCCGTTCGACGGGTCGCTGGTGGCCACCGTCTATCGTGGCGGCGCCCGGCACGCGGGCGAAGCGGTCGCCGCCGCCGTCAAAGCCGCGCCCGTGTTGCGTGAAATGACGCGCGAGGAGCGTTCCGCCATTCTGCGTCGCGTCCACCAGGCAATGCTGGAGCGCCGCGACGCGCTGGCTCATGCGATCTGCTCGGAATCCGGCAAGCCGATCCGGGAGGCGCGGGTGGAGGCGGAACGCGCCGCCTACACGGTGATGTTCTCGTCCGAAGAAGCCCACCGCCTGGTGGGCGAAGTGGTGCCGATGGACGCCGAGCAGGCGGGCAATGGCCGTCTGGCGATGACCGTGCGCGAACCGCTCGGCGTCATCGCCTGCATCACGCCGGTCAATTTCCCGCTCAATCTGGCAATGCACAAGATCGGACCGGCGCTCGCCGCCGGCAACACCGTGGTGCACAAACCGGCTTCCACCACGCCAGTGAGCGGCATCATGATGGCCGAAATCTTCGAAGAGTGCGGACTTCCCGCTGGCGGGCTCAACGTGATCACCGGACCGGGCGGCGAGATCGGCGACGCACTGGTGCGGCATCCGGAAGTGGCGATGGTGTCGTTCACCGGCAGTCCCGAGGTCGGCCTGCGCACCCGCTCCCTGGCGGGGATGAAGCGCGTCGCGCTGGAACTGGGCGGCAACGCGGCGGTGATCGTCGATCGCGACGCCAATCTGGACGAGGCGGCCGCGCGCTGCGTCGCCGGCGGATTCGCCCATTCCGGCCAAGTCTGCATTTCCGTGCAGCGGATCTATGTCGACAGCGGCGTCAGGGCCGAATTCCAGGAACGCGTGGTGGAAGGAACGCGGAAGCTGGCGATGGGCCATCCCAAGGAGCCCTCCACCGACATCAGTTCGCTGATCACGGTGAGCGAGGCCGAGCGCGTGGAATCGTGGGTCGGCGAAGCGGTGGACCGCGGAGCGCGCGTGCTCACCGGCGGCAAGCGCACCCGCGCGGCCATCGAGCCCACCGTGCTCGCCGACGTCCCGGAAGACTGCCGGTGCTCCCAGCGCGAAGTGTTCGGGCCGGTAATCAACGTGAACTCCTACGAGTCGCTGGACGACGCCATCGCCTGGGTGAACCGCTCCGACTACGGACTGCAGGCGGGCATCTACACCCGGGATATCGGCAGGGCGTTTCACGCCGCGCACCGCATTCACGCCGGCGGCGTCATGATCAACGAGGTTCCGCAATACCGGGTGGATCAGATGCCTTACGGAGGCGTGAAAATGAGCGGCAGCGGCCGGGAAGGTCCCAAATACGCGGTCGAGGAGATGACGGAGCCCAAGCTGATCGTGTGGAAGGGCTAGATGCCCCCATTTTGGGTTGCCATCGCGTCCCGGCCCCGTTACGATGATAGGATAGCCGCGGGGCTTCGGGTCACGATATCGCGAGGAGACTACCATGTGGAATAGAAGGAAAGAAGACGAGCCGGCTCCCCGAGTCACGCCGCAACTGGCGGCGCCGTCGACGTTGGCGCGCGAAGGAATCCCCATGAACACACTGCCCGCGCCCCGCGCCGCCGAGCCCGAGATCGCTAGACAGGCGTCGATCGGCAAGTCGGTGGTCATCAAAGGACAGCTCTTCAGCCGCGAGGATCTGTACGTGGACGGCGAGGTGGAAGGGTCGGTGGAAATGCCGGAATCGCGGCTGACCGTGGGTCCGAACGGGAAGCTGCTGGCGACGGTCAAGGCGCGCGAGATCGTCGTGGTCGGCACGATTCATGGCAATGTGGAAGCGATCGAGAAGATCGAGATCCGCAAGGACGCCAGGCTTTTGGGCGACATCCGCACCTGCCGCATCGTGATCGAGGACAACGCGTTCTTCAAGGGCAGCGTCGACATCGTTCGGCCCGAGCCCAAGCCACAGCCGCCTCCACCGCGTCCGGCTCCGCCGCCCGAGGCGCGTCCTCAGGCGCAGATCGCCGCCGCCGGTTCGGGCGCGGGCGCGGACATCAAGCGCTAGCCAGTGCCGGCGGACAACCTCGAATCGAGCGGGCGCATCGAACAACAGCGGCGCAGCCTCGCCCTCCAGCACTTCTTCGACGCCATGCGCGATTGCCAGGGCATGGAGATTCTCGACCTTGGCGAGTTCAGCGAGGCGAATCGCGATTTCGTCACCGGCCTCGGCCACCGGCTCTACTCCGAGGACATCGCCGGGAAGATCGATCAGGTCTTCGGCGCGGGCGATCCGGCCGTCACGCAACGGCGCCCGGATCTGGCGCACGAGTTCCTCAGTCAGAGCCTGCAATTCGACAACGGGCAGTTCGACGCCATCTTCGTCTGGGACACGCTCGAGTACGCGGCCCGGCCGCTGCTGGACGCGATCGTGTCCCGGCTGCTGGCGCTGCTTCGCAACCGGGGCAACGCCATCGCGTACTTCCACGCCGATACTCGCCTCGACACAGTGGCGAACTATGCCTTTCGCGTCCTCGATTTCGACCTTCTGGAACTCCATTCGCGCGGCACGCGGCGTCCCGCGCAACTGTTCACCAACCGCGGCATCGAGAAGCTGTTCGAGAGGTTCGGAAGCACCAAGTTCTACCTCACGCGCGACGCGCTCCGTGAGGTCCTGATCCGCAAGTAGTCAGACCGCCATGCCGAGCTTGCCCGCCTCGTACAGGCGGCGGTCCATTCGAAAGCGGCGGGCGCGGGGCGGCAATACGGGGCTGTGCGACAGACCGGCGAGGAACTCGGGGACGTCCCAAACGTCATCTTCGTTGACGCGCCACTCGATCGGGTCGAACCGGCGGAGCGAGACGGGGCGGGAATATCCGCGCAAGGTCTTTTCGCCGGCGAGATTGTAGTAGTGCTCGAAGTAGGACATCGCCAGCTCGCGCGGCGTGCGGTACACGGGAGACCGGTAGCGCAGCCCCGCGTAGTTGGACTTGGCGATCGCCCCCCAGAGATCGCGTTCGCGAAACACGGCGAGCACGTGATCGTCGTCGCGCACCGCTTCCAGGTCGAGCAGCAGGGGCGGATGCCCGTGGAACTCGAGCGCGGCGGCGGCGAACATGGCGCCTTCCATGCAGTGCCCGACAAGGTCGCGCATCAAGCGGCGCGGAGAACGGCAAGTGATTCCGCCAGGCTCTTTGTTGTAAGCGACGTTGTCGTCGAGGAAGGCCTGGATCTTCTCCGGAGTCCGCAACCCTCGCAGCAGGCTCCGCTCGGCGGCCGTATAGGACATGCGCGATAGTGTATCGCGTCAGGCGGGTATGTCGCGACGTTCGGCGAGCGGCTCCGGGATGGCGCCGAAGCGGCGCTGGCGGCGATGGAAGTCGCTCACCGCGGCGGCCAGGTCGCCGCCGTCGAAATCGGGCCACTTGCGTTCGGTGAACCAGAATTCGGCGTAGGCGCACTCCCAGAGCAGGAAATCGCTGAGGCGCTGTTCGCCGGCCGTGCGGATGAGCAGGTCGACGTCGGGGATCAGCTTGCGTTCGAAGCCTTCGCGGGAATCGGCCCCGGCGCGAGCGGCCGCGGCGATCGCGTCGCGGGAGGAATAGTCGAGCGCGATGCGGAGATGGACTCGGGAGAGTCCGCGCGTGAGGCGCTCGGCGCGTTCGAGCGATTCGAGCGCGAAGCCGGGCAGCCGGTCGCGACGGCCGATGGCGCTGACGCGGACGCCGTTCGCGATGCAGCGGTCGGCCTCGCCATCGAGGAACTGGCGGAGCAGCCGCATGAGGCCGGAGACCTCGGCGGGCGGCCGCTTCCAGTTGTCGGAGGAGAATGCGTAGACCGTCAGGTCGGTGATGCCGAGTCCGGGCGCGGCTTCGAGGACTCGCCGGACGGCGCGGGCGCCTTCACGGTGACCGGCCAGTCGCGGGAGTCCGCGATCGCGCGCCCAGCGGCCGTTTCCGTCCATGATGATCGCAACGTGCAGCATGAGCCCATTATGCAGGCGGCCCCTGAGATTGTAAAGTACTTTTTTTTGAAAAGTCAAGATGCTTTCCACACGGGCCGCAAATCCAAAACGAACCCGCCAGCGATGCCCTCACCCGCGATTTCGTCGATACCGGTCAACGACTCGGGCTCGCGGCCGGGACGGAAGACAGTGACGGTGCGAGTCTTCGGCTGGATCATCCAACCGAGTTCGGCGCCGTTCTCGATCCACTCCGCCATCTTCGCCGCCGTGCGCTTGGGCCCGTCGGGAGGGGACAGCAGTTCGATCACGAACTCCGGACATCCCCGCTGTTTGAACCGCTCGCGCGAACTGAGCGCCGCATCGGGCGACCGGCGCGCTCCGTTCGGCAGCTCGCAACCGGTGCTCGAGTCGGTGGCGATACCACGAACTCCGTCGTCCGCCCAGTTGCCGACCTGCCGGGCGATGCTCGAATTACGCCTCCCTGTCTCCGGGTCGGTGGGAGGCATGATCACGATCTCACCCTCCTCCGTGCACTCGATCCGGTAGTCCTCGTACCGTTCGCAGATCTCCCGGAACTTCTCGTCCGACATCTCCGGGCCCAGACTTTAGAATTCCCGCCAGACAGGACGAAGATCCAAGACGAAGCCTTCAGCGATCCCTTCGCCCGCGATCTCGTCGATGCCGGTCAACGCCTCGGGTGTGCGGCCGCGACGGAAGACGGTGACGGTGCGAGTCTTCGGCTGGATCATCCAGCCGAGCTCGGCGCCGTTCTCGATCCACTCCGCCATCTTCGCCGCCGTGCGCTTCGGCCAGTCGGAAGGGGACAGCAGCTCGATGACGAACTCGGGACATCCACGCTGCTTGAACCGCGCGAGCGAACTGAGCGCCGCATCGGGCGACCGGCGAGCTCCGTTCGGCAGCTTGAATCCGGTGCTCGAATCGGCGATCTCCACATGGCTCCGGTTACGAGCCCACATGTACAACTGTCCGGTGATCGCACTGTTGCGCACCCCTGTCTCCGGGTCGGTGGGCGGCATGATGACGATCTCCCCCTCTTCCGTGCATTCGATCCGGTAATCCTCGTACCGTTCGCAGATCTCCCGGAACTTCTCGTCCGTCATCTCCGGGACGCTGTATTGCACGGGCAAGTGCGATTCCTCCACCAACAGCGCGAAAGCCATTTACACCTCCTCCCCCCACACCGCGCGGTGTGCTTGCTCGAGCCGGAACAACCTCATCCCCCGATGATAGCGCCGGGCTTCAACCGGTGCAGCGTCCGCGCCCACTCCGGAGCCTTGCCCAATCGCCCCCCCGCCGACCACACCACCTCGGCCACGTACACCGATCCATCGGCCGCCGCCCAAACGTCGTGAGGCGCGTAGAACCCCGTGTCCCGCCGCCAAAGCAGCTTGCCGTTCCTGTCGAACAGACTCAGGCGGCCGCCCGGCGATTCCGGCGCTTCCATCCAGGGCCACCGCCCCGCGACGTTGCCCAATTCCGTCACCCATAGATCGCCGCCCGGCGTGACGAAAATATCGGTGGGCCGCACGACATCCGCCCATGTCTCGACATGGCGCCCGTCCTGCTCGAAAAACTCGAGCCGCGTGTTCTCGCGGTCGGCCACCACCACCAAGCCGCGGCTATCGACGGCGATCCCGTGGGGGATGCGGAACTCCCCGTGTCCGCCGCCGGGCTCGCCCCACGACGCGATCCACTCGCCCGCCGCGGAGAATCGATGGACCCGCGCGTTGCCGTAGCCGTCGCACACGAACATCTCACCGGCTTCGTTCAATGCGAGGTTCGTCGGATAGTGGAATGGCCCGGCCCCCCGCTCGATCTGCCGGTAGTCGAAGTCGCGCATGCCGGTATCGGTGGGCCGCCCCGGAGTCCCGAGCGTCAGCAGGAGTTCGCCCGACGGCGAGTACTTGTACACGGCATGGCCGAAGTCGTCGGTCAGGTACACCGAGTCGTCCGGTCCGATGTAGATGCCGTGTGGCCGCTCGAAGCGGTGCTCCCAGGCGCCCAGGCGCGCGCCGTCCGCGTCGAAGATCTGAACGGCGTTCGCCGCGCGGGCGTAGACGAACACGCGCCCGCCGGAATCCACCGCCACTCCCACCGCTTCGATGAAATCGGGGCTCATCGGCGGGCCCCAGCCGCTTTCCAAGTGTTTCATGATGCCGCCTGTCCCGGCCGTCTCTTCAAGACGTCCGATATCCATTCCCGCAACACGCGCCGCTCGGGAACGTCCCGCAGCACCCACGCGTCGCTATGATTTCGAAAGTTCACCGCCTGGAAGGCGAACGGCGCGCGCACTCCCGTCGTCGAGAGGTACTGCCGTGTGTCTTCCACCGACTGTTCGTGGCAAATGAACTGCGCCCTTCCGTTGAGCCGCCGCAAGCGCTGCAGCGCGGAAAAGCGGTCGCTCGCCGGATACTCCCAGCCGCTGACGCCGTCGTAATGACTGAACGGCACGAACGCGAGCCACTGCCTCGCGATGGCGTCGTTGCGCAGACCGATGTAGTTGCAAGCGATCGCGCCGCGCGAAAAGCCGGTCAGGATCACCGAGTTCGGGTCGCCGCGATATTCGTAGCAGACGCGCTCCACGGCCTTGCGGCAGTAGTCCGCCGTGGCGTCGGCGTCGCCCCACCAGATCGCTTCGTTGCGGCGCTCCCGTTTGTTGACGCACGGCACGCCGATCCAGATGAAGTCGAATCCACCCGAGATTCCGTAGCCGAGATTGCTGCCTTCCACGCGGCCGGTGGAGACATCGCCGAACGGGCTCTGGTAGTTGCCGTTCCCGGCGTATTCCACGATCACCGGAAAGCGGCGGTCCGAGTTCCAGTTCGACGGCAGGTAGAGCGCGTGATGCACGCCGGTCCCGGCGTATTCGTGCAAGGTGTGGCGCACCCGCCTTCCGGCGGCGGGAGCGGCGTCGATCATCTCGGGTGTGACCAGGTCCGCGGGCACGGACCGGATGTCGGGGAAGCTCTGCGCGGCGGCAAGCAACGCTCCGAAGTCGCGGCGGCTCAGCATGAGCTACCAGTTTAACCGCGCTACAATGCCTAGCGGCAATGGCAAATCCATTCTATGACGTAGTCGTCATCGGCTCGGGCGCCGGTGGCGGAACCGCCGTTCACGTGCTGACGGCGAAAGGTATTCAGTGCGCCCTGCTCGAGGCCGGTCCGATGCTCGATCCGGCCAAGGAGTACAAGGAGCACAAGTGGCCGCACGACTACGACCATCGCGGCGCCGAAGAGGGCGGTAAGAGCTATTTCGGCGAGGGAAAGCCGTTCGGATTCTTCTCCACAACGAGCGGTGGATGGCAGCTCGACGGCGAGCCCTACACCGTCGCGCCGGGCAGCCAGTTCCAGTGGTTCCGTTCGCGCATCATCGGCGGCCGCACCAACCACTACGGCCGCATGTCGTTCCGGTTCGCCGACTACGACTTCAAGCCGTACGATCGCGACGGGCTCGGCACGAACTGGCCGATCTCCTATGAGGACATCTCGCCCTACTACGACAAGGCGGAGGAGTTCATCGGCGTGGTGGGCTCGATGGAAGGCATCCGCAGCGCGCCCGACGGCAAGTTCCACACGCCGCCGCCGGCGAAAGTGCACGAGATGCTCATCAAGAAGTCGTGCGACAAGCTCGGCATTCCGTGCATCCCGAACCGGCGCGCCGTGATCACCAAGTCCATCAACGGCCGCGCCGCATGCCACTTCTGCGGTCAGTGCGGCCGGGGATGCATGACGGCTTCCAACTACGCGTCCAGCCAGGTGCAAGTGTTCCCCGCCATGAAGACCGGGAAGCTGAAGGTCTATGACATGGCGATGGTCCGCGAAGTCGCCGTGGACGGGAACGGCAAGGTGAACGGCGTCATTTACGTCGACAAGCGGACGCGCAAGGAAATGCGGATCGATTGCCGCGTGTGCATCGTGGCGGCGAGCGCTTGCGAATCGGCGCGCATTTTGCTCAATTCCAAGTCGAGCGCGTTTCCGAATGGGTTGGCGAACGGATCGGGGCTGGTGGGCCGTTATCTGATGGACACTGTCGGCTTCGGCCTGTCGGGTTACGTTCCGGCCCTCGAGGGCATGCCGCACTACGACACCGACGGCGCGGGCGGCGCGCATCTCTACATGCCGTGGTGGCTTTGGGACAAGCACGAGAAGCTCGACTTCCCGCGCGGCTACCACATCGAGATCGGCGGCGGCTACGGACTGCCCGGCGTGGGCAGCTACCATGGCCAGGCCCGCCGCTTCGGCTACGGCGCGGAAATGAAGAAGGAGATCCGCAAGGGCTACGGCGCAGGCGTCGGATTCGCCGGCCGCGGCGAGATGATTCCGAACGAGCATTCCTACATGGAGATCGATCCCGGCGTGGTGGACCAGTGGGGCATCCCCGTCGCGCGATTCCACTTCAAGTGGACCGACTACGAGTGGAAGCAGGCGCGCCACATGGAGAGAGTGTTCGCCGAAATCATTGAAGGGATGGGCGGGCGCGTCACCGGCTTGAGCGCCGCGCAGCGCGAAGCCGACGGCATCTCGATCCCGGGCACGATCATCCACGAAGTGGGAACGGCGCGAATGGGAACCAACGCGAAGAACTCCGTGCTCAACGGCTACGGCCAGGCGCACGACGCAAAGAACCTGTTCGTGATGGACGGCGCCAGCTTCGTCTCCAATCCCGACAAGAACCCGACGCTGACGATCAACGCGCTGGCTTGGCGCGGTTGCGACTATCTGGCGGAGGAGATGAGGAAAGGCAATGTTTAACGATCCGAATCGCCGCGAGATCATTCGCGCCCTGGCGCTCGGGTTGACCGCCGCCGGCGTCATGGACGCCGATGCCGCGCAGCATGTCCATGCCGCCACCGGCGCCGAGAAGGCCAAGGGTCCCTACAAGGTGAAGGCGTTCCAGCCGCACGAATACCAGACCATCGCCCGGCTGGCCGAGATCATCGTGCCGAAAGACGATATTTCCGGGTCGGCCGTGGACGCGGGCGCGCCCGAGTTCATCGATACGCTTTCGAGCCAGAACGAGCGGCTGGCCGGCATCTTCCATGGGGGGCTCGCCTGGCTCGACGCGGAGATGCGGCAGCGGTATGGGAAGCGCTTCGTCGAGGCGTCTCCCCAGCAGCAGACGCGGATGCTCGACGTGTTGGTGGCGGCGGAGAAGGAAGAGGCGGCGCGGCGTAGCGAGGAGTTGGTTTACCGCCGGTCGAACGATTACCGGCAGTTCAGCAACTACACGGTGAAGCGGCCCTCGCCATTGGGCCCGGGCATTACGTTCTTCGACTGGGTGCGGAAGATGAGCGTCGACGCGTTCTATACGAGCCCGACCGGCATCAAGGACCTGGACTACCGCGGGAATCGCGGCATGTCCAAGTACGTGGTGCCCCAGGAGGCGATCGACTGGGCGATGAAGCGGAGTCCGTTCGCCTAGTCTTCCGATCAGTGCTTGTAAACGACGGGCCGCGCGTGGGGAGCCGCCTGCCGCATCAGCTTCTCGAACTCGGCCTGCGGGGCCGACATCGAAAATCGCAATGTTCGTCCGGCGGCGTCGGTCTGCAGCGAATTGAGCAGGGTCACCAACGCGTTGCCTTCGCCGCGGATGTTCGAACCGGCCATCTGGCCCAGAAATTTCATGATGTCGCCGAGCGCCGCCGCGTCTTTGTCCGAGCGCATCGAAGCCTCGCCGGACAGCGTAACGGTGGCGCCGAAGTTCAGTCCGAGCGCCACGTTCTCGATCCCCTGCACGACCGTGCCTTGCAGCAGCGCGTCCATCGAGTTGCCGGCCGGATCGCCGGGGACGGGGCGCTTCTTCACCTGCGGCGCGAAGCGGGCGGGCGACACCGTGGTAAGCACCCAGGCGTCATGCTGGGCGCTGGCGGCCTGCACTCGCGCGGCGAGGCCCGCGTCGGCCACCACGCCCTTCACCGATCGATCCACGGCGGCCTTCACCGCGGTATCGGCGCCGAAGACCAAGCCCCCCGCAAGGAACGCGGCCCACTGCGAGTTGGCGCCCGTGCCCTTTCCGAGCATGGTGACGCCATTGTAAGCGGTCAGATTCGCGCCGCCCTTCAATCCCGCGACTCCGGTCAGCTTGGCCTGATCGAACGTTCCGCGCACGATCACCAGCGCGTTGGACCGCATCGCGGCGTCCGGCGAGATCAGGACCACCTCGCGCAGGTCGCGACGGAGATCGAAGCCGAGCAGGTCGGACATCTTCCGGAAATCCTCTTCGGCGACATTGAGTTGGGCCAGCGCGTTCTGCCCGAGCGGCGACGCCTTGACACGGTCGAAATCGAATCCGGCGACGACGGCCGCGCCCGGTCCAATCGTGTTCAACACCGTCTGGTCGACGGCGGCGGCTGGAAACGCGGCAAGCGCCAGCGCGAATAAGGAAGGTTTCAGTTTCATCGGGCCCTCGGTACCTACTACGATAGCGCGGCGCGAAAGGTTCCGCCGGAGCCGGCGGCCGCGGCCGGACGGCGCGTCCCAATACCGGACACTTTGCTGGGGCCGGGCACGAGCCAGTGCGACGGCCATCTCCTTTTCGCACAGCATCTTGGAACCCCTCGCGACACTCTGGCGCCCGGCGTGCCAGACTAAGGACGGGATATTCATGGACGTACCCAGAAAAGACGCCGCCAAAAAGAAGTGGATCCGCCGGATCTCGATTCTGGCGGTCGTGACCGCGGCGATCGCCGCCGCCACCGTGTCGCTGGCCAAGCTCGAGAAGGCCGCGCCGGTGGTGGAAGCCGGCTCCGTTTGGCCCGGCGAAGTCACGCGTGGTCCGATGATGCGGCAGGAACGCGGGCTGGGAACCTTGGTCGCCGAAGAGGTCCTTTGGATTCCCGCAAGCACCGACGGCCGCGTGGAGAAGATCGTGATCCGGCCCGGCGCGCTGGTCGGACCGAATACGGTGATCCTCACGCTGAGCAACCCGGAACTCCAACTCACCTCCCTCGACGCCGAATATCAGGTCAAGGCTTCCGAGGCCCGGCTGCTGGACCTCAAGGTCCAGTTGGAAAGCCAGACTCTGACGCAACTGGCGGAACTCGCTCAGATCGAATCGGCGTACACGCAGGCCAAACTCCGGCTGGACCGCGACGAGGCGATGTTCAAGGAACAGCTCATCGTCGAATTGACGGTGAAGCTCTCGCGCGATACGGCCTATCAACTCGACAAGCGGCTCAACCTCGAACGCGAGCGGCTCCGGATCAAGAGGGAGTCCGTCGATGCGCAACTGGCGGTGCAGCGCGCCGACATCGACAAACTGAAGGCCCTGCTGACGCTCAAGAGGAGCCAGTTGGATCAACTGACCGTGCGCGCCGGCGCGAACGGTGTGCTGCAGGATCTGCCGGTGCAGGTGGGACAGAAAGTGCCGGCCGGCACCATCCTGGCGAAGGTGGCGCAACCGGAGCATCTGAAAGCGGAGCTCAAGGTGGCCGAGACGCGGATTAAAGAGGTGCGAATCGGCCAGATCGCTCAGATCGACACGCGCAACGGCATCATTCCCGGCCGCGTGTCGCGTATCGAGCCGGCGGCCAAGGAAGGCACGGTTCTGGTCGAGGTACGCCTGGAAGGCAAACTGCCGGAGGGCGCCCGGCCCGATCTCAGCGTCGACGGCGTGATCGAGATCGAAAAGCTGGACAACGTGATCCATGTGGCGCGCCCGGCGTTCGGCCAGCCCGACTCCACCGTCAGAATGTTCAAGTTCGATCGTGACGGAAAGACCGCCCGGCGCGTCGAAGTAAAGTTCGGACGCACGTCGGTGAACACGATCGAAGTGAAAGAAGGTCTGCAGCCCGGCGACAAGATCATCCTGTCCGACATGTCGCAGTGGGACGCGCACGACCGCGTCGTCATCAAGTAGGAAGCCGAGGAGAGCATCGCGCGATGAGCGAAACCCTGATTCACCTGGATGCCGTGAAGAAGATCTTCTACACCGACGAAGTGGAGACGCACGCGCTGGCGGGCATCCACATGGACGTCAAGAAGGGCGAGTACGTGGCCATCAACGGCCCGTCGGGCTGCGGGAAATCGACGCTGCTGTCGATCCTGGGGCTGCTCGACACGCCGTCCGAGGGACGCTACATGCTCAACGGACGTCCGGTGGAGAGCCTGAAGGCGAGCGAGCGGGCGCGAATTCGAAATCGCGAGATCGGCTTCATCTTCCAGGCGTTCAACCTGATCGGCGACCTGACGGTGTACGAGAACGTGGAACTGCCGCTCACCTACCGCGGCATGGGAGGCGGCGAGCGCAAGAAGCGCGTGCAGGAAGCGCTCGAAAAGGTGGGCATGTCGCACCGCATGAAGCACTATCCGTCGCAGCTTTCCGGC
>SXGS01217819.1_pt1 | contig 60781 bp, 60 predicted proteins | sample 3174681 | NCBI WGS metagenome assembly SXGS01 (sample SAMN11356861, study PRJNA531348) | freshwater metagenome | isolation source: freshwater sample F1-80 | place: China: Fuxian Lake, Yuxi | collected 2017-12-25
GCTGCTGCTGTCCCCCAGAAAGTTGATTCGGCAGATGATCGAGATGCTCCCCTAGTCCGAACTTTTCAGCGAGGCGCTCAGCTTTAGCTATCGCTTCCTGAGATGCGCGAGAGCCAGCTTCGATCGGGTAAAACGTCGGAAGAAGAATGTTATCCCGAACCGTTGCGCGCGGAAGAAGATGAAACTGCTGGAAGATAAAACCAATGCGACGGTTGCGAATGAACGCGAGCTGATCGTCGCTCAGTCTTGCGAGATCGGTTCCGTCGAAACTCACGCGGCCGGATTGCGGCTTGAGAAGAAAACCTAGAATGTAGAAGAGCGTGGACTTCCCGGAGCCCGACGGACCTTGAATCGCCATGAAGTCGCCGCGTTTGATCTCAAGATCGACGCCTTTTAGGACTTCTGTTGTCCTGGCTCCGAAGCGATAAGAATAGCGGAGCTCACGGACCGAAAACACGAATCACATCTCCTGCGCTTGTGTTTCGGTCGTGAAATCGTTCGGACGAACGAGTTCGCCCTCACTCACGCCGCTCAGAACTTCGAACGCTTCTTCATTCTGGAGACCGACTTTGATTTCTTTCTTGTCGCCTTTTTCGGTCGTCACGAAGTACTGATCTTCTACTTTTTCAACGTACTCGTGAGGGAGAGTCAGGACATTGTCGCGACGATTCGCGATTACGTCGACGATAACGGACATGCCGGGTTTTAGTTGTTCGTCGGCGTCCGCGATCGAAAGCGTAACTGGAAATTCAACTTTTGAGCTTTCCCACTCTCTTTGACCTTTGCTCGCGAGCGCAAGGGAGCTGATTTTTCCCTTGTAGGTTCGCGAGAGAATTGCCGAAGCACGAATGATCGCATCTTGGCCGATTTTGAGTTTTGAGATTTCAATTTCTGGAGACAGCGCTTCAATGTAAAGCGTTTCCAAATCATCGATGCGAACGAGCGCCGTTGAACCGGTCGCCCCACTCGCTTCAACATACTCACCGACGCTTTTCAGAACTTGCACGACCGTACCGGCAAAAGGAGCGCGCAGTGGGAAAACCTCTTCGCTCGCATCCTTTAGCGTTTGGGAGATGGTCACAACCGGATCGCCTTCTTTGACCTTCTCCCCGACCTTTACGTAGATCTTGCGAACGTAACCGTTGTAAGGCGCGCTGAAGACCGTTTTGCGATTTGGCATCACGGATCCCGCAATAGTCACGCGTTGGGTGAGGGTCTTGCGTTCGACGACGCCGAGACTCAATCCGGTCGCATTGCTTCCCCGTGAAAAAGCCCAGCCCACGTAGGCCACGATCAAGACGACAATGATCCAAACCCACTTATTCCGCATCAAAGCCATCGCTGATCTTTCCTTCCAGATATCGGTATTGAGCCAGGCTTCGGAGTGTTTCGAAGTACGAGGTGAAAAAACGCGTGCGCGCATCGAGGAAGCTGTTTCGCGCCTCGGTCAAATCAAGGTAAGACACTTTGCCTTCGCGATACTGCCGCTCAAGGCTTTCGAAAGTTTCTTCCTCGAGCGAGAGAAGCTCTTGATCTGTCTGGTAGCTCTTTGAAGCTCGATCGAGATCCGCCATGAGCTGCGCGATCTGCGTCTGCGTTTCGAGAAGCGCTTCACGTGAGGTATTCGACTCGATCGAACGCGCAAGGCGTGCGATTTCAACATCACGCCGGCTTTGTCCCCAATCAAGAAGGCTGTACTCGATTTTGATGAGAGCGTCCCAGCCGATACGGCCGGTTTCGTTGAACGGCTGACCTGAGTTGACGTAATTCGAATTGAGGTAAGAAACATTCGAAGTCAAAAAAAGTCGCGGCCAGTAGTTGCGATTCGCGAGGTCAATATTCTTCTCGCTCACACGCTCCTGAAATCGAGCGATTCGAACTTCATATGTCTGCTCTACATCGGGAGCAGCCGTTGGAACTTTTATGCGCTCGCGATTCGCCGAAATGGGATCAAATGATATCTTCGTCGTGCGCGAGTCTACGCCCATGAGCCTTCGCAAGCGCTCCATTGAAACTTCGATCGTTTTTTCGGCCGAGAGTTTATCGAGTTCGGCTCTGAGAACATCCGATCGAAAACGCAGGAACTCGCTGCGAGTTTTGAAGCCTTGCGTGTACTGATTACGAACGGTGCGGAATTGTTTTTCCAAAATGCCTAGCTGCTGCTCTCGCACGGAGAGAAGAGCCACCGCTAATGAGTAATCATAGAATTCTCGGTGTACTTCGAGAATCAAATTATCGCGCGCGCGTTTTCGCGACTCCTTTGCCGCCTCTAAGTTGATCTTTGCAATCTCGGCGTTCGTGATCGTCACGCCATTGTCGTAAAAGTTTTCCGTGAGGCCAAGAGACAATGAGCTTGTCCAAGGCTCCGTAGGATTACTGAAATTGTAATTGAAATAGGGATCGCGAGGGGAGTCGTCGCCCTGCACTCCGTGGGTTGCGCTTAAATTCAGTTGCGGTAGAAACTTGGCGTTCGCGTTCTTTCTCTCAAGTTCTCGTGTCGTCTCGGTTTTGCGGGCCGAATCGAGAACCGGCGACTGCTGAAGGGCCATCTGAACGGCTTCGCGCAGACCTAGCTTGGTCGCAGGAGCTTCAGGAGCCGCGTGGAGTTGTGAAGTGCTGATTGTCGCGAAAACCGCCAGCAGAGCGCGTCGCAGATTCATAGCGCGCGACTATAATGACAAGGCTGCACGGGGGTCAAATTAGCTCTTTTTAATCGCCCCCGCGTTAACGACTCGGGAGATTTTACTCACCCGATCAAGATCGAAGTGCCTTCAGCTGGTTTATAGCGTTGTAGGCCGCAACTTTGTAGGCTTCGGCCAGAGTTGGATAGTTGAAAACGTTGTCTACGAAAAACTCAACGTTGGCTCCAAACGCCATGGCCACCTGACCGATGTGGACAAGCTCGGTCGCGCTCGTTCCGATGACGTGGATCCCAACGACCCGGTGGGTTTTGGCATGGACGATCAGCTTTAGGAAGCCGTGCTCGTCTTGGATCATCTTTCCGCGCGCTAGCTCATTGTATTGGGCTTTTCCCACCACGTATTTGATCTTTCGGCTGGCGAGTTGAGACTCCTGAAAGCCAACCGACGAGATTTCCGGAATCGTATAGATCCCGTAAGGAAAGGTGTCGGGAAACTCGGCCACTTGACCTGTAAACGCGTGGAGTGCGGCTAAACGCCCCTGCTCGGCTGACGAAGCTGCAAGCGCCGGAGCACCGATAATGTCGCCAACTGCGTAGATATGTGAGATCGACGTTTGGTAGTTGCGATTAACGGCAATGGTTCCGCGCTCTTCGGCGGAAAGTCCAACGGCCGCAAGATTCAGGGCCTCGAAGTTGCCCGTTCGACCCAAGCAGTAAAGAACCGCATCGAAGTGTTCGGTAGCCGACTTCTCGGGATCCGTAAGGTCCACCGCTGCCATGGGGCGACCTTGCGAGCCCACCACACGACGAACATTGCTGAACTTTGTCGAAAGGCGCACGGAGATCTGACTTTTTTCAAACTGCTTCAGGAGAGCTGTCACTATCTCTTGATCGATCGAAGGCAGGAGTGCGGCTCGCCCTTCGACAAGCGTCACGTTGACGCCCATTCGCGCGAAGATACTCGCGTACTCACAGCCGATGACTCCGGCACCGAGTACGAGGAGCGAACGAGGTTGAGTATCGAGACCAAGAATCGAATCGCTATCGAAAAGAATTTCATCATCGAAGTCGAGTTCCGGGGGCCTTCGGGGGCGAGTGCCCGTAGCGATGAGGATAATGTCCCCGCGAACTTGGAAACTGCCTGCGGCGTTTTCAACTTTCACGTGGTTCTTATCGACGAAGGAGCCGAGGCCATTTACGAATTCGACTTTGTTCCGACCTAGCTGCTCTTCGATGACCGAGCATTCTTCCTCGATCACGCGGTGTGTTCGCGCCATCACGGGCCGCAAGAGGGATCCGCCATCCGGTACACAAACGAGAGCAGCTTCTCGCAAAGCTTTACTTGGAATTGTTCCCGTATGGAGACAAGCCCCGCCCATCCGTTGTTTCTCGATGACGAGCACGCGCTTTCCGAGCTTCGCGGCTTGGATTGCGGCGCGGTGACCGCCAGGGCCTGAGCCGAGAACGACGAGTTCGTAGTGAGAAGCATGCGGAGCACGATCAAAGCGCTCGGAGGTGGTCGCGTCGCGAGTCGAATCTTGATTCATTACCGATCATTCTACAATAAGCGTGCGCAGTTGGCACGCGCTAGTGTGGTTAAGCGATCTCGGTTTTGTTCGGAGTCCTGTAACTGCGAGTGACGAGCGGGAGAAGGTTGAAAAACAAACCAGCGACGACAGGACCGATGAACACACCGTAAAAACCGATCGCATCCAAGGCTCCGAAAGCAGCGACGAACCCGACCAACGGATGGAGGCTCGCTCCACCCTTCAGGACGTAGGGACGCACGATGTTATCAGACAAGCCCACGATTACGATGTTCGTCACAAAGATGACGGCCGCGAAGTAATCGCCAGCGATGAGAGCTGAGATCGCGAGAAAGATCGTGACCGGCGCTGTTCCCAGAACCGGTAGAAAAGACAAAACGAACGCGATCAACGAAATGAGGAGGGCGCCCTCCGTTCGCGTGATTAAACAAGAAAGAAGAATCAAGAGCGACTGCACGGCACCGGCCGCGATCGAAGCAACAACGACCGAATAACAAAGCTGCGAGACACTCTCGAAGATTCTTTGCGTTTGGTGGGGACCAAAGAATGAGTTCTCCTTCAGAAACCGCACGGCTTTTCGACCGTCGATGAGAAGAAAGAAAATGGTTATTAGGACGACCATCGTGGAGAAAACCGCGCCGGGCAAAGTTGCGATCGTCCCCTGTAGAATCTGAACAACGAATGCGCCGAGACTTGCGAGGCCTCGACCCGCGAATTGTCGAAGTTGCGATTCGTTGAGCGACGTAACATCAGAGAGCTGATCGATCAAAGGCCGAAGGTTGAACATCTCGATCATAGCCGAGGGCGAGAGCTTCATCGCGTTCAGCCCCTGCTCTTGAAGATGCTGAATTTTTACGAGCGCCTGTTCAGCACCGAGAAACATGACCGAACCGAGAGGCAGAAGAAAGCTAATGGCAAATGCCGTCGTTACGGCCGCGGCCTTCCACAAGTTACTTACACGCCAGCGAGCTAGCTTGTTCATGAGCGGATAGAGCACGATCGCGAAGATGGAGCCCATGACCAAAGGAACCAAGAAGGTCAGGTTCATCCAAAGGACCAAAGCTGCGAGAATCAGAAGGAGTGAGCCACGATATTGATGGAACCGGCCGATTTCGGGAGGCGCTTGCCGAATCGGCAGAGTGGCACGCGACGCTGGGGAAGTGATTCGGGTGCGCGGGCGCAACGGCTTTTGATCGTTTTCATTTGGCATGGTTCATCGGTAGCACGACGAATGCGCCGGGTCTATTTTGAAGAAGTAAGATTCAACAGACCGACCTAGAGGAGGCCCAAAAAAAACGGGACGCCGGTTTTGACGCCGGCGCCCCGAAGCGGTTGAGGGACGGAGCACTAAATCAGGATTACGCTGGCGAGCACTGGGATATCAGTGCATCGAAGCGCGATTTGCACGAGTCGTGCGCTTCGCAGCGCCGGCTTTTGCGGTTCCAGCCGCGTTCACGCTGCGGCCAGTGCGAGCTGTAGTAGCTTTACGGCCAGCAGCTGCTTTCTTCGGGCTTGCCGAAGCAATGGCTTTCGCTGCACGTTTCGCTACGCCAGTAGCGGCTGCGCGAACTTTGCGAGCCGTCGATGTGACGGCTGATTTTGCGGAGCGCGTGGACGTGCGCGATGTCTTCGAAGTCGATGCTGTTCTCAAGGCTCTCTCCTGGTTGGGTTAACGTTCTCTTGGTGATCCCGTTGGTTGTAGCCTTTGTGGCCCGGGACGTGGTCTCGATCAGGGTTCGCACGATCTTCGTGCATTTGCCGGTGTCCTTGGCCTTCGCTATTCGCCTTCGCTGACTCGCTCATTTGCTCGCCGGTCTGCTCATTGGTTTTCTGGATCTGATTGTTTTCGTTTTCATTAGCCATATGAGTGACCTCCTCGTGAGTTCTCGTGAGTTACCGTCTTTGGAAAATTGCGCAAGTCCTCTGCGCGGAAGTGAGAATACGCACGTGCTTGTGAACGGCTCATGATGAACTCGTCAGGAGAATGTGGAGGTTTTTCCAAACCACCGAATCTCGAACGAACAAACATGATTCGTTTGACAGCGATTTGGTATTGTACGGCCAGGTTGAAGGAACTTTCTATTCGGTCTTACGGAGGACCAATGAACAATAAGACATTCTCAATACGAACGCTGACTGCCCTCGCGGCGGTAGCCTTCGTAGTCGGCGCTTGCCAAACTTCGCCCACGGGGCGCAAGCAGCTTGTCCTCTTGCCCGAAGGGCAGATGGATACGATGGGCGCGCAAGCGTTCTCGGAGATGAAATCAAAACAACAGGTTGAAAGAGATCCGGCAACGAACGCTTACGTAAAATGCGTTGCGGATGCGATCACGCGCGCAATGGGTGAAAACCGTCAGTGGGAAGTCGTCGTCTTCAAAGAGGATAGCGCCAACGCGTTTGCGCTCCCCGGTGGAAAGATCGGTGTTCATACAGGATTGTTGAAGGTCGCACAAACACCGGACCAGCTTGCAGCCGTTATCGGCCACGAAGTTGGACACGTGATTGCGCAACACGGGAATGAGCGAGTTTCCCAATCTCTTGCGACTCAAGGTGGCTTGGTTGCGGCATCGGTTGCGTTGAAAGATCGCACAGGCAAATCCTACGACCTCGTGATGGCGGGCCTCGGCCTCGGCGCACAGTTCGGTGTACTTCTCCCCTTTTCGCGCACTCAAGAATCGGAAGCGGATATCATCGGTCTCGACCTGATGGCAAAAGCGGGATACGACCCTCATCAGTCTGTTGAGCTCTGGAAAAACATGGCCAAAGCCGCAGGCGGAGCGGCTCCTCCGGAATTTCTTTCGACGCACCCTGCGCCCGAAAGCCGAATCGCGAATCTAGAAAGCCATATGGGCGAAGCGGAATCGAAGCGACGCACGGCTAGTGCGGCTAGCTCTTGTCGTCGCGGATAATCGTCGCGGATAATCGTCGCGGTTGATTTCAACTCTTGAAAAGAAAAAGGCTCGTCGGTCACAACCGCGAGCCTTTTTTATGAGACTTTGCATGCTGCAGGTTAGTGCAACAGGCTTCGCTCCATATTAGCTTCGAGCTTAACAAGTTTGTTGTAAACTCCGATCAGCAAAAGACTCGGAGCCCATAGCCCGAAGAAATTTCCAAGCGCGCGGCGCTTAAAGAAGATCTCCGTCACGAAAGAAATTCCCATACTTCCAACCGCGAGTGCCAACCAATTGATGCTCGGGATTTTTGCGGTCTGCTGCTCGACTTGGCGAGTGATGTTGCCTTCGCGGATCTCTTCGCGTGCGTTGACGTCCATGATGTCCTCCTCTGCTTCTCCGCTCGAATGCGGGCTGTTGTTGCAAGAAGAGTGTTAATCACCGAAGCACGCGAATACATGCTTGATCTGTGATCTGATCTTTTACTTTTGGAGGAGCACGTCCATCTCTGAGAGCTTTTGCCGCAAAGCTTCGGGGCTCCTAAACAAGATTGTTTGAAAGCCGAGCTTCGAGGCCCCATCGATATTTTTTTGAACATCGTCGATGAAGACTGAAGTCTCCGGCTTCACTCCGTGACGCTCGCTAAGAAGTTTATAGAAACGAGGATCCGGCTTGATTAACTTCTCTTCTCCCGAGACGAGGATTTTCTCAAACCAGGAAAGAAACGGAAAACGCTTGAAGGCGATCGGAAAAGTTTCAGCCGACCAATTTGAGAGAGCGAGCAATCGCACGCGTTTTTGTTCTTTCAAGTCCTTCAGGATCTCGACGGTTCCGTGAATCTCACTTGCGATCATCTCTTCCCAGCGATCGAAGTAAGCGCGGATCCAAGCTTCGTGTTTGGGATGACTCTTCACCCTTTCGGCTACCGCTTCTGCAAAAGGGCGACCGGCATCTTGCTTCTCGTTCCACGCCGAATCGCAAACTTCCGCTAAGAATGCTTCCATCGCTTTTTCATCTTGAGTGATTTTGCGGTAGAGATAGCGAGGATTCCAATCGACGAGAACTCCGCCGAGATCGAAGACAACCGTATCGATGCGCTCCATATTCAACCTTTCAATTTCCCTGTCGTTTGCACCAGAGCCTCGACGACAGTTTGAACGACCGCCAAAGATTTTGGATCCTTTAACTCGCCGGCTTCGTCAAACGCTTGATCCGCCTTTCCGAGCGCGAACTGCCCGGGCAAGACCAGTGCCTTGATATTGCCGAGAATTGACCGCAAGGTCACCAGACCTCGCAATCCACCCAAGGCGCCTGGCGATGCCGAAAGCAGTGCGCAGACCTTGCCATCAAAACATTGAAGGGGCCTTTCTCCCGGCCCCGTCCGCGAGACCCAGTCGATCGCGTTTTTAAGAACTCCGGGGATCGAGCTGTTGTACTCAGGCGAACAAATCAAAAGCGCGTCGTGGGAGAGGAACAGAGATTTCAGCTTCTGCGCATTTTCGTGCAGACCGTTGTTCTCTTCGTCATCGCCGTCATAAATTGGGAGCGGATAATCGCGAAGATCAATCACCGTGACTTCGCCACCGGCTGCCGTTGCCAACCGTGCGCCGATTCGGATCAGCTTTTTGTTCCAGGAACCTGTACGGGTGCTACCGGCAAAAGCCAGGATTTTTGGAGTCGTGGCCATATGACCTCCTCGATGAGGAGGCCAATGTCGACCAGAAGAATTCAGAAGGCAAGAAGAGCAATCAGTTCAGTCGAGGGCAAAACTTGCGAGGACATCAACCGTGATTCGCTCGGGCGCCGATTCAAGTGAAGGCGCTGCATCGGCCATCTTCGCTTCGCGCATTGCCGAGTACATTGGGCGCGGCGGAGGCGAATCGTTTTGCGATCCCTCTTGCACGTTCAGAACACGACCGAGCTTGACGCCTGCTGTTTTCGCAACCGAGTCGGCTTTTGAGCGTGCATTCTTTACGGCTTCTTCGAGGCAAGACTCTCGCTCAGCCTTCATTCTCTCGGGCGAGAGGAACATGCTGAGTCCGCTCACTTGCTTCACGCCGAGCTTCGTTGCAAGAGCGATGACTTCGCCGAGACGCGCCGTTTCGGTCGTAGATGCTTGAAGACCCATGCGCGCACGGAACCCTTTCGAGACTTGACGATCCTTTTGCCACTCATGCTCTTCGAAGAATGTGCTTTCGGTCGTCGTCATCTCAAGGTCTTTGAGATTTAGCGCTTTTACACCTTTCTTCATTTTGTCGTAGAGATCCATCGCCTTTTTTGAAGCGGCTCCCATGTCAGGCTCGAGGATGTTTGCAGTGATCGTCACCGCACCCCGATCCGGAAGAATCGACCGGAGACATGAACCAGTCACCGTGACTGCTCGCTGCTGCGGTTGTGGACCGAACTGCATCTGTTGGGCCCGGACTTCGTTCGACACTGCACTCGCGAAGAAGAGAACCATCCAAGCAAACTTCATCTTAGGCTCCGTGGCACTTTTTATATTTTTTGCCGCTGCCGCAAGGGCACGGGTCGTTGCGCCCGACTTTTTCTTCCGCGCGGTAAGGCGCTTGCACGAGTTTTCCGTCTACGAAGTACCAAACGCCGTCGCGCTTTTTGAAGTCACTGCGCTCGTGATGTTCGCGCACAACGTCTTCGTATTTGTACTTGGCAAGGAACTCGACAACTCCGGTATTGTCTTTTTCGGTTCCATCTTGAGTCGCGCGAATTTCAAGACCGAGCCACTCGGAGTTTTTCGCCCACTCTTCGGTTCCAGCCCGGTCAAACGTCGAGCGTGCCGATGGATCGGTCGTTTGCTCGATGTAATCGACGTCGGCTTTCGTGAAGGCGGTATAGCGCGAGCGCATCAGCTTTTCGGCCGTTGGGGCTTTCGCCGTGCCTTTGAGATAGGGTTCACAACAAGAGGAATAATCTGATTGGGATCCGCATGGGCATTTTGACATGCGAAGATTCTTCCCCAAGGACTAGCTCGGGGCAAGCGGTCGTTGGTCGGGTTTAAACTTATGCCGCAGAATTCCGATCTTATTACGAGATGATTCCCGCAAAAAGCCGGCAGGCTTTCACATGCGTCATTCAAAATTTGTTCGCACTAGCGCTCCTGTTTGCGCTGGTGCCGGCAGCGCATGCAATCAGTGACAGTTCATTCACCGCCGAAGATGCGCCGGATGCGTCACTCACGCCTAAAAAATCGTACCAGCTACCGACGAACGATCTCCACAAGAAGCTAAGCCCTGGCGTAGCGAAGGTAATCGTTCGCTTGCACGGTGTACCGATCTCAACGGGCTCTGGCTTTTTTACGACTAAGACCGGATTGTTGATTACGAACTACAACGTGATTCGCCCAGCTCTCCTTTCTCCAGCGTACGCGGCTGAGGTTGTTCTTCACGATAAAAAAGTTGTTCGGGATTTCAAGATTGCTGCTTGCGGCGACTCAAGAGGAATTGATCTCTGCGCGCTAAAGCTTGATGTTGAACCGAAATACTCTTTCGTGATCGCGCGCGAGCCCGCTTCGGAATCGGACCCCGCAACTTTGATCGGTCATCCACGTGATATGGATTTCTCCATTAGCCGTGGGGAATTCGTGAAGTACGTGACTTCGGCAAAAGGCATCAGTGAAATCGAATACAAGGCGACGCTCGCACCGGGTAATGCCGGTGGACCGATCTTCAATGATCAAGGTCGACTCATTGGAATTGCGGGAAGGTACAATCCCGATAACCCTGAAGTCCAAACTGGCTTCTCGGCAACCGAGCTCGAGACATTTTTGTTGTCGGAGACTCAGGCGAAGCCGATCGCAGAGGCCCGTCAAACTCATCTTGAGCGCTCACGCGCGGAGATGCGCACGAAAGCCGCGAAAGAGCTGGATCCCGCAATCGCGTTTGCGATGAAGTCGAAACCTCTCGCAGGCCTCAAAGGGTTTCGCGAGGTCACTTTCAAATTTGATAATCGGCTTTTGAAGGTCCAACTTCCCGATTTCTTCGAGACTTGCGCATTTTCTCAAAAGACTCGCGAATCGACCGTTCACGCCTGCCAAGCGGCGGGCGACCGTGCGGTTTTCTCCGTTCAACGTTTGCCTATTCGTGGACATGAAGAACTTCTCGCGAAGAACGGCAAGAAGCTTTTAGACTCGAAACCTCTGCAAATCGTCGACTCGCTCCAACAAGAGAATGACTGGGATCTCTACGAAGAGATGCTCTCGGCCGAGCAGAAACGTGCGTTCAATTCCAACCCGCAACCGGCGCAGTGCCAACGTACCCGCGCGAGCAAACTCAAGAATGCTGCATTCAGCGATGTTCCCGCTTGCCGCTTTGTCGTGATGAACGACACCGATGTTGGCGGACAATCTGTAAACGTTTGGCTTTTGAAGGATCAATATCTCTTTGCGGTCACCGTGTGGATGAACGAAAGTACGCTCTCAGACTATTTGTGGCGCGTGCCGATCTTGGCCATCCTCACAAGTCAATGGGACAAAGCGGCTGAAGAAACTCCGAATCCCCGGGCACTCGCTGCGGAGCTTTCGCGCAAGCCTCTTCCGACTTACGCGATCGAGCTGCCAGAGACGGTCAGCTTTATGGGGTCGAAGATCGAAAAAGGCGGACGCCAACTCGATCTGTACGGAAAGAAACTGCTACTTGATAAGTTTGAAGAGGGACACACGATCGCCGTGTCGGCGGAGAAGAAAAGTTATCTCCCTCCTGATTTCGATGAAGTCACCCGCAAAGCGGCTTCGCAGTCGGGTCGCACGCTTGGAGCGAGTCTTGAAGCGAAAACGATTGAAGTCGAGGCGATCACCATCGCTCAACGACCTAGCCGCCTGCTTACGGCATTCGGCAAAGATAAAAAGGGTCGCGATGTGATGGTCTTTACCGGTGTCGTCTTCTTTGAAGACGATACCTATCAGATTACGCAGGTCTCAACTTCCAAAGATCCGGCGGACAGCTTTAAAGAGTTCCGCCGCTTGCTCTTAGGATTCAAGAGGAAGTGAGAAGGCTCCCTTGAGTGCCGTGCGGATTTCTTCTCCGTTCATTTCGGCGCCAATTTCACGCGAAAGATCAGCCGGGCTTCTTTGGAAGTCATCTTTGAGAAAAGGGTCCGCACCAAGCTCAATGAGGCATTTCACAAGAGTCGTGGAACCTCTCGCAACTGCATGATGTAGAGGCGTTGTGCCGCCACGTTGTTTGGCGTTCAGCTCGGCACCGTTGTCGACGAGTAGTCGTACGATTCGTTCAGCCGCGTCTTCTTCGCGGAACATGACAGCCGCGTGCAAGGGTGTTGCGCGTGACTCGTTGTCGGCATTGAGATTTATTAGCGCCGAGCGCGACACCAGCTGTTCTACCAACTTCTCGTGACCGAAAAGGCATGCCACGTGGAGTGCGGAGTAACCCTCGCCAATCGCTGCATTGAGGTTATCGGGATTCGCGTTGAGCCAGTTGCGGAGTCCGTTGAGATCACCGGCATGAACGAGATCGTAGACGGCTTCATTCGACATCATGATGTTTGAACCTCCGTGAGTTGAGAGACTGCGAGATCGGTTGGGCGAAGTCCCGTGCGCATGAACATGTTCAACCAACGCGTATTCCATGGACTTTCAATTTTGACTTGCTTGCCCGAAACTGGGTTCTGAAACTCGATTGATTTTGCTTTCAACCACAAACCGCCGAGCCCAAGCTCCGCGCGGAAGTATTTGTTGTGGTGACTATCCCCGTGCATCGTATCGCCGACTAGCGGATGCGAGAGTCGCGCCATGTGACGACGCACTTGATGATATCGACCCGTTTCAGGAAACGCTTCAACAAGACTGTAGCGCGAAGTTGCGTGGCGTTTGCCAATTGCAAACGGTAGTTCAACGCGCGAGTGCGTGCGGTAGCGCGTGACCGACTCGACCGGAACGTTTGTGGAATCGAGTTCGAGTGGAATATCGATGATGCCTTCATCAGGCATCCAACCACGCACGAGTGCAAAGTAGGTTTTCTTTACGTTGCCGTCTTGAAATTGGCGGCAAAGTCCCGAAGCGGCTTCTTTCGAAAGCGCAAACACGAGGACACCTTCAGTTGCGACGTCGATACGGTGAACGGGATACAGCCACGCTTGGAGCTGCTCGCGTAAAACCGGGAGACACGTGATCTCGCGCGGAACTCGGCGGCGCGGATATTCCGGTTGGTGAACGTGGAACCCTGGCGGTTTGTTGATCGCAACGAACTCGGCTTCCTGGCGAAGCACTTCAAATTTTCCGGCGACCATATAGCATTCCTCTCGCGCGCGTTAAAGGCGTTATAGCGCTTGCGCGCGTATGAGAAAACCTCCAAATGCGTGGCCGGGGTTTCTCCCCCTCTAGATCGTGAAAGAACTGCCCAAAATGAGGGTGTTTGGTCCTCTTGGTTCAACCGACTTTTCCACACCTGAGACTTTCGGCCTTGATCCGTGCAGCACTCGATAGGGTTTTGCAGGCGAGCGGACCGTGCGGAACGTGTTCATATGTTCGCGCCCAAAGATGCGTTCGGCCGCATGCATGTTGTGCTGGCGGCAGAGGCAACGAAGGTTGCTGAGTTGGTTGGTTCCTCCTTTCGCCTTCGGAATGACGTGGTCGACTTGCAAGTTGTGGGTGGAATTGCAGCGTTGTTGGGTCACGGGATCAACGTACTCGCAGGTTTTCGCACGTTGGATGATGTAGCGGCGGAGTTTCTTTGGGACGGACTTCGCAGCGGTTTCGCGGGGCGCCGTCTCTTTTGTTTCGAGTTTTGCGAGGAGTGCGGTGAAGGCCTCGTCGAGAACTTCGGCGGAGTTCTGGGTGCCGAGAAGTTCTTTGAGGCGTTCGAGTTTTGCGCGCGTTTTGGCCGGGAGATCCGTTGTTAGTCGTGAGTGGTCCTCGTTGAGTGTGCGGAGTGTGTCTTTGCTCGTTTTCGCTTCGGGGAACTCGGTTGCGAGTAGTTGTTCGGTCTGCGCGGAAGTTTTGCGCTCGATCTTGGAGACGAGCTCTCGCTTTGCTTCCTGGCTCATGCGTTGACCTGTGCGTTTCTCTTCTTTTCGCACCGAGGTTTCGACCTGCGTGAGGGTTGTGAGGTTCACGTCTCCGCGAGTGAACTTCTCTTCAGGTACGAGCGCGAGCAAGCGCGACGCTTGGACTCTGCGGTGAGCTGCGGACTCTGAGAACTTATGACGTTTGATGAGCCAGTCGTAGATGGAACCAAAACCGAGAACTACGAAATGTCGCTCCTTTTCACAAGCTGCGATTCCAACTAGAACTTTGTGTGTTGCTTCATTCGAACGACGAACATCATGAGCGAACTCCGCATCGAAACCATATGCATCCATCTCGCACCTCCGCTGGGCGAGAATGTAACATGAGTTTTCGGCGGAAATTTTTGCGGGCTATTTGCGCGGTAACGGAGAGTTACGGAGAAATCCTCGAAGGATGGTTCGACCTTGTTGCTCGCTTCCTGATGCTAGTCGTAAGCGCAAGTAAGCACCACCCATTCGATGTTTTGCAAAGCGAACTCCGTTTGGAAAAATCGGCCCGCGCACCCTCGCAAGAACAAAATTAAAATTATTTACGGCCGCCCGACATCCGGACACCCCCTTTGCCCATGCCCGCTCCAAGCCCCTCGCAAGCACAAAATCAAAATTATTTACGGCTTACCGTCATCCGGACGCCCGCGTGCCCTTGCCCGTGCCGTTGCCCGCACCCAACCCCGCTCCGGTTTCGCAACGCATCCCGCAAAGGTGCCAGGCACCTTTGCGCAACCCCTTCCCCCGACCCGCACGCCACCAACTCCGCAGCGGTTTCGCACTGCTTCTGCAAAAGGAAACTGGTACTACAAAGCGCGCCCCGCAACCCCGCCCCGCACCCCCATCCCGCCCCATCCCGCCCCACCCCGACCCACCCCCAAACCCCAGCCCGCAAAACGTCACCCCCCGACCAACCCCTAAACACACACCAATTCGCCGCAACGAATTTACACCCACCCGAAACCAGACAAGCCCCGGCACAACTCTTGTTCTTCATCCTCCCCGTAAACCCAAATTTCTCGTCCGCCCGGGAGGCCCTCGTGAAAGTCATGTTCACCAAATTCATCCTTACGGTTGGTTTCGTCGTACCGGCCCTCAGCGCTTCCGCTGAAGCTGCGTGCCCGCCCATCCTTAAGAATTTGAAGACCGACCACCTCCGCACGGGCGATCTCTGCTCCACGTACGAGCGCTACCATAAAGCCCTCGCGGAGATGGAAGCCAAAGGCCTCGTTCCCGCAGAACGCGTCGGCAACCTCCACGCTCCCCGCATGATCAACATGCCGAGCTGGAAGAAAAACCGCGAAGAACAAAACTTCAGCCCGTGGCGCGTCTACAAACCCGCTCCGCAAACGTGGGGAGGCTGGGAAAACGGCGCCGCAATCGTCGACAAAGTCATCGCCGAAAATCTCAAAACCAATCGCATGCAACCCATATCCATCGATTACGTAAAATCCCTGCAAGCGTCGTCGATGACGAACATGGTGAAAGCGCCCGGAAAATTCCGCGATCACGGTGAAGTGGGTCTTGCGCTCGTTCGCGAAAATTCACTCACGGCTGCACAAGCGAAGGCGATGCTTCAGTCGGAGTACAAGAGCCTTTTGAAGCCCGGGCAGCCGCTCACAGAGTGGCGCGCGACCCAGTGCTGGGAAGATCGTACTCCCCAGTTCCGCCAACAGTGGACAGGCTTCTACACGCAACAATGGCCGCAAATTCCCGCAAATCAGTTCTGGACCGACGCAAAAGGCGAACAGCGCCAGTGCGGTTACATCATCTACGCCGACATGAACGAAGTTGAGCCGCAGATGAAGCTCTGGGAAAAAGAGATCAACGAGAAGCTCGCGACATGGGGCACACCTGCAGCGAGTGGCGATCCGCTTCTTCTCGCTTCGCGTGCGCAGCGTTGGTTCATCTCGATTCATCCCTTCCTCGATGGTAACGGCCGCACAAGCCGCTTCATCATGGAAACGATCATCAAGAGCTTAGGTCTTCCCGCTCCGCTCCTCTCGAACATGGATGAAGACATCTACCACACGGAAGAAGAGTGGGCGAAAGAGATCGGCGAAGGTCTCCACCGCGCCATCAAGTACGCTGAGTACTGCGCGAAGAAACCCGACGGCATGGGCTGCAACATCGTTCCGAAAACAGCTCCGCCCGAAGGCCACGTGAAATTCACGAAATAAGGAAAATGAAAATGAAAACATTCGCGTTTGCACTCATCGCTCTTTTCGCAACGGCCGCGCAAGCACAAGGCAACTACACAAAAGCTTGCGGAACTCTTTCGATGAACGAATTCACGTCGAAGGTGACACTCAACACGAACTCGGGCGAAGTTGAGCTCGAGAATCTGAGCACGATCGCTTATTCCGAAGGTCACTTCATCTGCGTGAGCGGATACGAAGACAAATCGTTCTCGGGAAAGAAGACGATCAAAGTCATGATCGCGGAATCGAACTAAAAATAAAAAGGGACCCAGACGGGTCCCCTTTTTCGTTCACGCTCTCTGACAGCCGTTCTTAGTTCGCTTTGAACAAGAAGGGGTAGGAGACGTTAACTTGCGTTCCGCCTTTAGGTTGCGGGAACGTCCAGCTTGCCATACGACGCATGATACAACCTTCAACCATCGCGCTCTTCAGAGTCGAGTTCTCAACTCGTTGAGCTGCAACTTCACCCTGCGCACCGATCGTGAACTTCACGAGAACTTTCCCGTAAAGATCCGGGTTCGAGCTGAGCTGACGCTCGTAGCAGTAACGGATTTGACCGAGGTTGCGGCGAATAACTTCCGCAATCGCATCGCGGTCGAGACCGCCTTCGATCACCGTTTCTTCGTCGACCATCGCTACGATGTCACCCGAACCAACCGAGCCGCCAGCCAAAGCTGTTCCGCCCTTATAGTCGCCCGTGCCGCCCGCTTTACCCTTTGTAGCAACGCCGCCGAGTTTGAAGCTAGGTCCTTCTTTCGCCGCTGATCCGCCACCGCCCGTAGTCGATGTGCCGGTGCTGAAGAAAGCGCGACCCGAACCTTCTTTATCGGGAGCCACACCTTGAGCGGCCACCATGATGCCTTGCTTATTGGCGCGCTTCGCGATTTTGCCGACGAGGTTGCTCAAGCCCGACTTACGAAGGCTCGTGAGAGCAGCTGTTGCCTTCTCCGAAACCTTCGGAGCCGTCGACTCTTCAGGAGCCGAGTTCTTCGCAACTTGCACTTGAGGAGCTTCCGTCGTCCCGCCAGCTTTTGCTTTAGCGGTCTTCGTGATTTTTTGTGCTTCGACTTTCTTCTTCTGAATCGCTTTCGCGTTATAGATGATGTCGAGCGATTTCTTGTCGAGCGCGACTTCAGGTTTCTTTTCGGGAGCCAAACGACCGCCGATCAAAACCGATCCGATCAAGAACAAGAAGACGAGAACCGCCAACACGAGCGGCTTACGAAGGTCGCGGTCGAACTCCAACTGCTCAGCCGCAATCATCTCTTGTTTCGAGACTAAGCGTTGCTGGATTTCGACGACGCCGACTTTTGTTTTGATCCACTTGCCATCTTGCGGAGCCGGAAGTTTCGCAACCCGCTCGCCATCGTTGTAAGAGAACGACTCTTTGGCATCGAGGACTTTTGTTTCGAGAACTTTTCCTTTGGGCGAACGCACGACAACCTGGTGGTGCGTCAGCGCGCCTGTCGCTTCAGTCACTTCGTTGAAGAGCTCTGTTTTGCGCTCTTTCGCGAAGAGTTGAATGACGTGGCCTGCAATTTCAACTTGAGTTGCGCCGTCGACTTTGGCTTCCGAAACGACTTGGCCATTGACCTTAACGTTTTCGGATCCGCTGATATCGCAGATGTACCAACCCGTCTCGCGCAAACGGAGAGCCGCGTGGCAACCCTTGACGTCTTCGCCCGCGATGCGCAAGTCAGCCTCATCGGAAGAACCGATGACGAACAGTTTACGTGTCGCCTTCACGCGAAGTTTCTTCGATTGCTTCTCGCCGCGTTTATGTTCTAGCAGAATTTCCGGCAATCCCATTTTAACCTCTCACGACTTCCTGGTTCGATCCGCACGGTCTTCCAATCCGCACAGCATTCAGCTCGTCACTCAGTCCTTGGTGACGACCGCGATCTTGACGTCCGAGTAACCGGCCATCATCGATGTGTACATGACTTTCCGGAGAAGCTCGTAAGGCAGGTGGCGATCCGCCTGCATGATCACTTTTCCGTCGAACTCGATCTCTTCGTTCACCGAAGCGATCTGGCGCGCTTTCTGCGCCTGACCATCGAGTTCGTTATACAGAGAACGGATGAACTGCGTGTCGCTAGCATCGACGTCTTTCACGTCGAGGATGCCTTGATTGAGGTCCACGATCTTCTTATCGTCGACGAAGATTCCAACCTTCGACACGACGAGCTTCAAGACGTCTTGCGGGTCTTTTGCGCTCGTTGATGCCGGAAGCGTCAACTTATCGCTCGGAGTGATGTTCACCGGGCTCGTCGAGTAACTCTTCAAGAGAAACACGAGGAGGATGACGAACATGTCGACCATCGACGTGATCTGAATCTTGAACGTCGAAGGCGAGCGTTTATCCATGTATTTTTTAAAGCCACGTCTTCCCATGATCAACCTCCCGCTACGTTGCCAAAGACAACGTCAGGGAAAAGAAGGTTCGTTTCGATGTCTTTACCCGCCTCGTCTTTGAAGACGATCTTGGGCTCACCCGAGTTCATGACGCGTACACGGTCCATTGTGTGAACGATGTCTTCGAGCGGAACCGCTTCATCCGGGTTCAGCTCGACGCGGAACACGTCAGGGTAGTTTTTCTTGATGTTCATAGTCTCTTTGTGGAGACCATCGAGGTCGAACTTGTCGCCCTTCATGGCTACCACCGTTTCCTTCGTTTCACCTTTGTCTGTGATGACGAAGCGATATCCTGCCTGCTTCGAAACATGGAGCGCGACTTGAACCACGTCTTTGTTCTTCTCATTGGCCGCCGCAATCGCTTTTTCAACCGCTTGCGGAATTGGCGTCTCGATGACCGTCACGTGGACAAACGCGACGGAGAGAAGGAGCATGGGGACGATCGACACGATGATGTCGAGCATCGGCGCCAGGTTCAGCTCGAATGTTGCGTCTTCGACGCGGGAACTAAAGTTTTTTCTCATGGCTCATGCCTCGGTCTTAAGTTTTCGTTCCGAAGATTCAGTCAGGCCGGAATCAAACAGCTTTGCCAGTGGTCGGGCGTGCTTTCTTGTCAGTCACTGCAGTCGGGTAAGCGACTTGCGCGTGGAACTGACCGAAGTCACGGCTCTTCAAGAGCTCAATCAGCTTCGCCGAGTTACGGTCGATTTCGCTGAAGAGTTTGCCTTGGCGAGCGTGGAGGAACGAGTAGAAGAACATGACCGGGATGGCGACCAAAAGACCAGCAGCTGTCGCATGCATGGCGAGCGAGATACCGTCAGCAAGGAGCGTTTGCTTTTGCGAAGGGTCCGCGAAGCTTACCGCTTTGAAGGACATGATCAGACCAACAACCGTACCCAAGAGACCTACGAGAGTAACGACGTTAGAAGTCATCGCGAGGTAGCTGAGGTTGCGCGAAAGGCCGGGAGCCACTTCGCTAGCGGCGATATCAAGCGATTGTTCGATAGCGTGATCGTCACGATCCGAGCGCTCGAGGATCCGCTTAGCAACGTGTGCCAAGGGCTTTTTGTCGTTAGCCGCGCAAAGCGTGATCGCTTCGTCGATCTTATCGGCTTCAACGAGCTTCATGACTTTTGCCGTGAATCCGTCAGCGTCGAGCGAGTATGTGAAGTAAAGAGCCTTCGTGCGCTCGATGATCAGCGCGAGGCCAAAGAGGCCAAGCAATCCGATTACGGCGTCGATCAGGTAGAAATCAACAGCGATCTTCATCAGTGAGTCCATGTACGTCCCCCTTAAGGTCTTAAATTTCAAAAGTGTTAAAGCGTTTTACTAAAATCAAAGTCGCGGAAGACTTGAGAGAGCACGGACCCTTGTGCGGAGGGTTTTACCCGGATCTCTTGGTTTCCGCGCTTCACTCGGGAGGGTACATTCAGCAGGTAGAGCGAAGGCTGGAGCTAAATTTTTCGGACCGAAATCGAGAAACGGCTTGTTAGCCGGCTCTTTCAAAGTATTCGCGAACCGTTGGCTCAGCTGAGCCGTCTACTTTCAGAAATCTCACCGCATAACGAACCGGAGACTTCACGCCGCGAACCTCTTTCGAGAACCGCTTTCCTACGATTTCACCGAGCGCGTTGAACGCCGGCAATCCATCGTGGGGAGCAAAGTGCAAACGGACGACTTGGCCAGGAACGAGAGTCGAGTTTTCAATGATCACGCCTGATCCGCCGGCGCTCGCTTCAAACGCGTGGCCCATCCAAACCGAGCGATCATCGTGAACGATCACTTCGCTCTCGAAAGGAACGCGCGTGAATTGGCGACGGAAGAAGACGTCTGCATCCTTGTTCACCTTGCCGGCGAGCTCGCGGATTTTTTGGGGCTGGAACGCTTCGTGTTCAGCGATCCGGACCCACTCAGGCATGCCTTCTTTCCAGACGAAGTCGAAGTCGTAGACCGACTTCTCTTGCAGCGCTCTCACGAGGCCGTAGTATGAGAATGGTCCGTAGCGATTCGTGCCTTTTTGCACGTACCACTCTTCACCGGGTGCTGCCATGTGCGCAGCCGAAACCGAAGTAAGATTCACATTCGACATTTGAACCGTTTGCTCGACAGCCTGAGCTAACGATTGAACGCCTTCGGGCTGAACGGGTGCGGGTGTCGGTTGAGTTGCGAGCTTCAGCTCGGGCTTCGCCGTCACCGGCGCCGCTGTAGCTGTAGCTGTCGTAACCGATGCCGACGCCGACTCCGTTTTCTTCGGAGGAGCCGCTTTGGGTTTTGCTTGGCGCAAACGCTCTTTTAAAGCCTCGCACTCCAAGAGCGGAATCCAGTCAGCACGATTGTCGTCATAAACGAAATCGGTGACCGCGATTTCCGAGCGCCCCAACTTCTCGGCGATCTGATCGATCGTCCAAGGTCCGAGGTTCTCCTCTCCCTTAGCGACGTAGAACTCGACCTGCGCTTTCGAATTTGTTTCTGACATAGAGTTCTTCCCTGCCTTACCCCGACTTCATCGACTGCACCCCGGTTTTCTTTAGGCGGTTCGAGCGCTTGTGCCATCTTGGTTCGAGAATGACGCATGAATCTCAAAAATTTCTGCTAGTTCACGGAAATTCAAAAAAAACCGTCTAATCACCTGACAGCTTCGATCCTTTCTCGTTTTGAGAATGTCGCTCAAAGTGTCGAAAGCCTTAACGGATCTAGCTTTGAGGCCGCCTTGGCCAACGGCCTGATTTAGAGTCGCGGCTCTTCCCGATTTCTGAAAAAAGAGGAGGATGAATAGAGATCCTAAAATTTAAGCATCTAGAAGAGCGTCTAGGTGAGCCTTGGCGAAGCATTACCCAGGAGGGGTTATGAGAAGACCGTTGTCTTTCTCTCTCGTTGTCGTCCTTTCAGCTTGTGCGAAAGGAGGTGGCGGCGAAACTCCGCAAGCCAATCACAACCTCGCTTGTCCAGTAACACCCAAGGCATCGATGATGTCCGCAATCCAAGCGGGTGAACCCCAAGACCCTTTCGCGATTCGCGGAAAAGTCTTGCTGAACGAAGACGAAGCAGGAATCCAATCCGAGCGCACACTCAATGCCGGAACTGAACTCGTCGTTCTGACTCAACCCAACTGCGATCTTCCCGGTGCTCTCTCGAAACAACTCGAAGGAGATCAGAACCAACGATTCCGGTCTTGGACTCTCAAGAGCCCGACGACTCTTGCGAAGGTCTCAAAGCTAGCGGAGAAAGATGAATGCGTTCTTGGCGTGGCCGATGGCAGTACCGCTTACACGACCGAGGTTGACCCACGAGCGGCACAACAAGCTCACCTCCAGCGGCTCGAAATCGAACCTGCACTCCCTCTCGTGTACGCGGCGCCTTTCGAAAAAGACGTCACGATCGCGATCATCGATACGGGCATCACGCTTGAGCACGAAGACTTGAAAGAAGCCTTGTGGATCAACGATGGTGAGATCCCTGGCAATGGTTTGGATGATGACGGCAATGGCTACATCGATGACGTGAATGGATTTAACTTCGCGGCGAATACCGGAAGCCCCAAACACGTTGGCACTTGGTCGGGTCGGCAACACGGAACGCACGTTGCCGGACTAGCAGCTGCGGTTCGCGATAACGGAGTTGGCATCTCGGGCATTATGGGCTCAGGCGCAAAGATCATGGCGTTGAACGTGTTCGGTGAGAATCCTGGCGCGAGCGTGAAGAACATCGCAAACGCGATCGTCTATGCGGCCGACAATGGAGCCGATGTCATCAACATGAGTCTCGGCGGCCGTGGTCGCAGCGCTGCCTATGAATCAGCTTTGGCTTACGCGATCAAAAAAGGAGTCACGGTCTTTGCGGCGGCAGGAAACGCCTCGCAAAAAATTGGCCCTGAGAACTTTGCTTCGCCTGCGTCTTACTCGCCGGGTCTTTCCGGCATGCTTTCGGTTGCCTCGATGGACACCGTGAACATGAACTTGTCTCGCTTTTCGAACTACAGCTCAACGGAAGTTGAGCTTGCAACTTACGGTTCCGAAGATTCAGTGAAGCGACTGGGTCTTCTCTCAACTTGGATTGGTGGATCGTTCAAACTCTACGACCGCATTCAAGGTACTTCGATGGCATCACCCGTCGCGGCCGGAGCTGGGGGTTTAGCGATTCGCATGCTGCGTGCGCGTGGTTACTCGCCGAGCCCTGCAACGATCGAAGGGATTCTGCAAGTATCAGCTCAATCTCTGCCGCAGCTTCTGAGCTACGTCGTTGATGGTCAGTCGCTGAACTTGCGCACGCTCGCTGAGTACATCGACAAGAATTATCCTGTCGTGACTTCTTCCGAAAAGCCGATTGATCCAGGGGCCCCGCAGAGAACCGAGAAAGCCTGCGCGAACTGACCGATCACTTCTGTTCTGAAAAGATATCTCGATCGGTGCCTTCGCCGCCTTCTTTTCCATCGGCACCGAGCGAGAGAATTCGGTACCCCTCACCGCTTGTTTCGTAAATAAAAGGGCGCTGCCAAGGATCATTGATATCAAGAGCCGTTTTATCGACCGGCTGCCAGCAAGTGCTCTGAGCAAACAGGTCCGCTAAGGCTGCCGGAAACTTCCCGCACTTATCTTTGAAATCACCGAGTGTTGTTTCGATCGCCGCTAGAGACGTTGCGGTCTGTTTCACAGCATCGGATTCAATCCTCGCAACCGCGACGGTACGCTGATTGACGACGTAGTAGATGCCTGCGCCAGCAAGAATCAAAGTTACGGCAATGATGATCCAGCTTTTTGCACTCATGCATTTCTCCAACTAGTTTAACTGAAATCTTTGAGCGATATCTTCGCTTTGGTCCACTCCACCCTCTTGTCCATCTGAACCGAGTGAAGTGAGTTCAAATCCGTTATCGATTTTACGATAACGAAGTGGGTTGCCCCACCCGTCTTTGAGATGCTCTTGATCGAATTTATCTGCAGGCCAGCAACTTTTGGCCAACAACAAACTCGCAAGCTCGTTAGGCAGCTCATTACAGGCGGCGTGAAATTTTTTAATCGCTTTTGCGGTTTCATCAATGCTCGTACCCGTCACCACTCGTCCCACTCGATTCACTTTGTCCGTCATGATGATTTTTGTTCGATGAGCTAAGTAGGCGATAATCGAAAGGTACACGCTGGCGCCAATCAGCACCGTAAGAACTGCTAGTTGCCAAGGTTTGAGTTTCATTTCGTCGAGCTGCCCGCGATCAAATCCCGATCAAACTCGTCGCCACCTTCTTTGCCATCAGCACCAAGAGAACGGAGCGTGTAACTTGCTCCTTCCGCTTTGTACTGAATAGGTCGGCTCCAGCCGTCGATCATGACGTCGGAGTCTAAGGTCGGCGGCCTCCAACAAGGAGCTTCTTTCGTGAGTTCATTCAACTCAGACGGAAGTTTTGAGCACGCTTTCTGAAATGCTTCAAGCTGCTCTTTGAGAGTGGTCATTCGGTTTTCCGTCGTGACGACCCTGAACCTTTTGAAGTCGTCAGGCTCCTGCAACTTCAAAAGGCCGTAGAGCAAATAAAAGCCCGCCGCGATCACGACGGGTGCAATCATCAGTTTGATGAATTTTTTCTTCTGCTTTTCTTCAGGACTCATTTCCCGCCCAGTTGTTTCCAAAGGTAAGTCCACTCAAGCGAGCTGAAGTGAATGCGCTGCTCGATGTTAGCTGCAGCTCCGTGTCCACCTTCGATATTTTCGTAGTAAAGGAATGGATGCTTATACTCCTCTAAGCGAGCCGCCATCTTCCGTGCGTGACCTGGATGAACACGGTCATCCTTGGTCGATGTCATGATGAAAATGCGCGGATACTTCTTATCTGGAATCACGTTCTGGTAGGGCGAGTACGTCTTGATGTACTCAGCCATCGAAGGATCATCGGGGTTTCCGTATTCATCCACCCAGCTGAAGCCCGCAAGCAACTTATGGTAGCGGAGCATATCGAGAAGCGGAACTTGGCAAACGACAGCGTTGTAGAGATCCGGTCGTTGAACGAACACGGAACCAACAAGAAGTCCCCCGTTACTGCCACCTTTGATTCCGAGATGTTGAGGCGAAGTCACTTTGCGACGAATCAGATCCTCGGCGATGGCGATGAAGTCATCGAATGCTTTCTGACGATTCTTTTGCAGCGCCGCTTGATGCCACTTGGGTCCGAACTCCCCGCCTCCGCGGATATTCGCTAAGACGAAGACGCCACCTTTTTCGGAGAACACTTTTCCGGTCGCGTTCAAGTAAAACGGCGTCTCAGACACCTTAAAGCCGCCGTATCCGTAAAGAAGCGTGGGTGCTTTGCCGTCGAACTTCAAATTCTTCGGACGAATGATGAAGTAAGGAATCATCACGCCGTCGCGGCTTGCCGTTTCGTATTGCTCAACGATGAGGCCTTTTGCGTTGAAGCGCGCCGGAGCTGATTTCAGCTTATCGAGCTTCGGCAAAGCGCCGGCTTTGTCGACTACGGAGTAGATCGAGCTCGGAACCAAGAAGCTTGAGAAGTTCACGATCAACGTGTCCGAAAACGGATCGCTCGAAGAAATCTCGAGATCACCGTTGTCAGGCGTTTTCACTGTCTCAATCTTCCACTCGCCATTTTGCGAAAGGCTTGCGCGCAGGAGGCGACCTTTCACATTGGAATACATCTGGATAAAGACGTGATCTTTCGCTGAGACAACCGACTCAATCGAATCGCGCTCACCGGGCTCCATGATCAGAACGGGAGCTGCGTTGAAGTCGCGCAAGTCGTAAGCCACGATCGAGCCCGTCTTTAAGAGACGTGTCCCGCTTTGGAGATCCGAGCGCAAAATACCGATGAGACGATGTTGGAAAACCGTCTTAATGATGAAATCGAGCGGAATCGGGAGCTTCTTCAAATCACCCTTTTCATCAACAAGGAATTCTTCGTGCGTGTTGAAGCTGATCCCACGCTCAACCACAGAATAATTACCGACCGGCGTTTTCATCGAGTAGCCGCCGATCCACACGTCGTCTTCACTGCCCTCGTACAAAACTTTTGTTTCTTCGAGAGGCTGACCGCGTTTCCAAATTCGCGTTTGGCGCGTGTAACCGGCTTTCGTCATGCTGCCGGGACCAAAATCAGTGCCGACAAAAACGGTATCTTTATCGATCCAGTCGATGCTCGATTTCGCTTCGGGAAGCTGAAATCCGTTTTCGACGAACGTCTTCGTCTTAAGATCAAATTCTTTCACCACTACGGCATCTTTTCCACCGCGCGAGAGATGCACGAGACAACGATCGTATTCAGGCGCTCGGCAGTCGGCGCGCTTCCAGACCCAGTTCTCATTTTCTTTTTTCGCAAGGTCGTCGACATCGATGATGACTTCCCACTTCGGCGAAGCTTTTTTGTACTCGCTCAAAGTCGTTCGGCGCCATAGACCGCGAACGTTCTTCTCGTCTTGCCAGAAGTTGTAGAGGTAGCCACCGAAGAATGTTCCGGTTGGGATGCGGTCTTTCGCGAGAAGGATCTTGCGAATGTCGCTTTCGATTCCTTTGTAGCGAGGGTCCGATTCAAGTTCCTTTTGCGCCAGAGAATTCCAGCCGCGAACTTTTTCGAGGGCGCGGTCGGATTCGATTTCTTCAAGCCAAAGATAAGGATCCGTTTCGCCATCGTTCTCTAAGGTCGAGACTCCGCGAGCTTGTGAACCTTTGACGGGTTTCGATTCTGTGTTAGCCATGGGCGACTGCCCCGGGCCCGATTGACAAGCCGATACGAGCAAACCAATTGCGCTCAACTGAAGGCATAAGCCTAAAAAAGACATACGCACGAAAACCTCCCCTGCAGGTCAGGAGAGGTTATGCTTGGCTTTCGAGCTCTTCAAGGATTTTACTGGTGTCGAAAAGGTGATCGAGAGCCAGCTCAGCGGCTGTTGCTGGCAACGTGCTCTTCCATCTTGATCTCTTTGAGATAACGCTGGAAGTAAAGGTTTGCGAGCATTGAAGACTTCACTCGCCACTTTTTCTCGTTCACGGTTAATGCGGCAACGGCGATGCGCTGATCGCGGTAACGAGCGTAGCCTACAAACCAATCGCATTTTCCTTGAGGATCAGCACCCGTCAAGGAACCCGTCTTTCCACCGAATTCGACTTCATCGTATTTAGGACCACGGACAATTTGACGGAAGGATTTGCGAGACGTACCGGAAACCACGGTTTGTTTGAAGAGCTTACGGAGTTCTTCAGCCGACTGCGGCTCAACAACCACCGAAGCTTGGCGAGGGTGACCTTCGTAGAGGGCTTCACCTTCGGCACTCGTGAGTTTGTTAACAACGTAGGGCTCCATCATCACGCCGTCGTTTGCAACTGCTGCTGCGATCAACGCGCCGTGAAGCGGGCTCATGGTGTTATCACGCGTGAATCCAGACGCCGCAGTAACCACGCTCCAAGGATCGTCAGGGCTGATCTTCGCGTAACCCGTTTGAACGGGCACGTCTGCGCGAATCGGGTGATTGAAGAGAAAGCGCTCCGCATACATAAGAAGGTTCTGCGGACCGACGTAGAAGAGACCAAGTTTACCGAAGAAGACGTTCACCGAACGGCCGAACGCTTCTTTCATCGTCATCTTGCGTGTCCAGCGAGTGACTTGCGTGCTCTCAACGTTCTTTTTATACAGTGTGTGGTTCGCACCATTAAAAGGAACGATCGTGTCGGGTGCTGCTTTTTGCATGTCGATTGCGGCACTCGCCGTCACGACTTTGAAGATGGAAGCCGCCGGGAAGGTAGCGCGAAGAGCGAGGTTATCAAGACCCGAGTGCTCACGCGAATAGCTCACCATCGAAAGAATACGACCCGTCTTCGCATCCATCGCGACGAATGCGCCGTAATCGGGTTGGTACTGGTTCATGAGCTTCTGCATGGCCGCTTGAGTCGGCTCGTGCAAAGTATAGTCAACTTGCACGGGCTGCTTCTCGCCTTCGATTTCCATCGTGTAGCGAGCCGGGAACTCATTTGCGCGAATCGCTGTTCCCAGCTGAAGCGCAAGCGTGTCCTTGCTGATTTCGTATTCGTTCTCAACTTCAACTGTGTTCTGAGGTTCGCTTGCCGAAGAGGTCTTGCCCGTCCGAGAGATAAGGCTAATAGCAATAATGACCAGGCAGAACGCAGCGGCCGCGCCCCAGAATTTCAATACTTTACGATGCATGTGACCCAGTTTGAATGGCATGTGCGCGCACCGTCAAGGTCCAGTCGGAAAAGACGATCTATCCATCTCGATTCCGAACGGTGAAGCCGAACAATGAGACGTTCTCTTATTCAACAAGTGTCGAACTTCTGACGCGCAAATTGATCGACGGCAAACCCGCTCGGTCAGCAGCTTTCCGCCGATTGCGCAGCTTAAAAGCTGTTTCAGAGATTTTCTCAATAACCAGCACATCGCGCACCCGTGTGGCATTTTCTCTCTTTTTGTCACCACAAAATTTTCCGCAGATCCAGCCGCCCCAGGGCATCGCACTCGCAATCCTCACGCCCGTCAAAACCAAGTCTGCACGGCCGTTGCGGGCGTTTTGAATTTCGTACTCGCCAAGCGACGAGAAGCGGCTCCCTTCTTTAGACTGGTTACCGTGTCCAAAAAGGAAATAACTTCCGTCTTCTCGAAAACGGAAGGTCCAGCCTCCTGATTCATCCGGCTGATTGAGCTCTCGATCGAGAAGGATCGCCAAACCATTTGCTTCGAGTTTGGCTCTTACGTCTTGAGAGATTCCAATATCGACCTTTGGATTCTTAGGGATGTTAGGAGCAACATCTAAGCCACGGCCCTGCTTAGCAGAAGCCGGCTCTGAAGCCTCAATCAACGAAATCACGGCGCCTTTTTCATCAAGGAGTTTGAAGTTTTTCACGCACACCGGATCATTGTGACGAAAATTGAGCGCGAGGGACTGGACGTCGGTCGAGACCGGTTGGAAGCGAGCAACCGCTTTCGTGTCTCCACCTTCGGCGTAAGCTTTGCGCGCGCCGGGATGTAAAAAGAGATCGATCCCATCGCTAAAAGATCCTGAGCACGCCTCAATCTGAACAGCGGAGAGTCGCACAGGCTTGTCGAAGGCAAAAGCTAGCTTAGCGAACGTTGTTCCCGGTCGCGCGCGAAACTCGGCGCTCTTTAATATTTCGACTGGATTGAGACCACTTTGAGAAGTGGCCTCGATCAAAACCTTCGTTGGAGGCTCGACTCGAAGAGGCGTCACGCGCTGGGCGTGCGCCGCCTCAGAGACAAATCCAACAACAATCAAGAGCGAAGCAACGAACTTCACTTCAAGCACTGAACTTTGAGAACCGGAGCCTTGGACTTTTTGATGAGGAAGCTGCGCTCAGCTTCTGTCGTGTAGTAGAAATCTAGATCGTTACGATCATAAGTGATCGCTTCTTGTTGCGGGAGAACATTGATTTTCACCAAACGAATCTCTCCGCGAGCTGCAAGTTCTTGAGTCGTAGGCAAAGTTTTAGCTGACGGATCAAACGAAAGCTCAATTGCATTCACGTAAGTCAAAAGCAAAAGCTTGCGGCCATCCGCGCTCGCGCTCATGCCCGTAACGATGCCGCCGAGCAAATTATCTTTCGTGATCGCGGGAACATCGATCGTTCCGATTTTCTCGAGAGTCTGACCATCAACGTCCGTTCTTCCGCGGAAAACGGTGGCAGCTCCCGCTTTTCCTCCATCTTCTTTCGTAACGATCAAGAATTCACCATTCGGCAGAAGTGCAAATGCTTCCGCATTGTGAGCGCGATCCGGATACTGAGCCGTGATGTGCGCCACAGGAGCAACCGACGATTTGAATGTTGCCGTCTCTTTCACGAAAACGATTTCGATGGTTGAACGTTTGCGCGAATTGTCGCCGATATCCGCAATTGCGATACATGTCTCTTCTGATTTGGGACAAGGACCTAGCGAGAGATCCTCCGCATCGCGGGGATCATAGTTTTGAATCGAAACCTTTTTCGGCTGCAGCGTCTTCTCGTCAACAACGTAAAGATTCGGCCCATCGCCTGAGTCGTTGTTCATATAGAAGCGCGGATAAACCCGTGAGAGCGCCATTCCGCTCGTTTCATCCTGAACGGAATTATCGAGTCTTCCTTTATCTTCCGGAATGCTCCAGCTACTGCAAAGAGGCGCAGCGGCTGCGACCGAGCTGATGAGACCAGTGAGAGAAATTGCGACAATTTGTTTAGTGAACCGATTTGTTTTCATGGCGCATGATCATGGAGGCCTCTCTTCGTCGAGGCAACTGAAACTTCTGACACCGAGTATTGATACGGAGCCGCGCGGTGATTGCTCACAACGCAAGAACAGACAACAGGTGTTTGCCTAAAGGGATTGCCATCTTCGAATCTCGCGATTACCACTAAATGCAGTATGGCTAAGAAAAAAGTGACGCAACAGCGCTCCACGAAATCTCAACGTCCAACGCTCGCACTCATCGCGCACGACGGAAAAAAAGCGCAAATGGTTGCCTTCGTAAAGGACAACTACAAATGGCTCGAAGAATTTGATTTGATCGCGACTTCAACAACGGGCCAGCTCGTTGCTGAAGCAGGCCTCCCCGTTAAACGCGTACTCTCCGGGCCGATGGGCGGCGATGCGCAAATTGCGTCTTCGGTTGCCGTCGGCGCTTGTCAAGGCGTCGTGTTCCTGCGCGATCCGCTCGGCATGCATCCTCACGATCCAGATATTTCCTCGCTGCTGAGAATATGCGATGTGCACAACGTGCCGCTCGCTACCAACCTTGCATCCGCAATGCTCTTGATAAGAGGGCTAAGGAGAACGAAATGAGAAAAGTCGCAGCCTTCCTCCTCTTCACACTAGGCTGCATTTTCTCGCCTCTGCTCACCACGGCCGCTCCCAACGAAATACCAGATCCAAGCGTGCGCGGCCCGTTTGAAGTTTCAAACGCTCAGTACAAACTCGAAGCGAAAATAGATCCGAGCGTTCTCGAAGGCGTGCAGACGGAGCTTTGGAGTCGCGTGTTTTGGCCCAAAGATCTAAGCAAGCCACGGCCGCTTTTAGTTTTTTTGCACGGCAATCACGGAACTTGCGGATCCGGCACTAAGCCTCGCAAAGACTCCGATTGTACCTACACTTCTAAAGGTACCTGCCCCAGCGGAATGGTGATCACTCCAAATCACGAAGGTTACAATTATCTCGCTCGGCACTTAGCTGGACACGGCTACATCGTCGTCTCGATCAACGCAAATCGCGGGATCACTTGCGGTGATGGAGAAAGTTTGGATTGGAGCCTGAACCTTGCACGGGGCCGATTGGTGCTGAGACATCTTCAGGAGCTCAACAAATGGTCGACCACCGGCGGAGCCCCGAAGAGCCTGGGACTCGGTGAACGCGGGCTCGTCGGCAAAATTGATTTTGATAACGTCGGCCTCTTCGGTCATTCGCGGGGCGGCGAAGGTATGCGAGCGGCGTACAATCTCTATCGCGATCCCGAAAGCCCATGGCCCGCGAAAGTGCCTCGCCTCAATGTAAAAGGCATTTACGAAATCGGCGCAACCGATGGGCAAGCGCCGAGAGAGCTCAACGCCGACAGCACCGCTTGGAATCAGCTACTTCCGATGTGTGACGGTGATGTTTCCGATCTCCAAGGGAAGCTCGTCTTCGAACGAATGATCCGTATGACTTTCGAACGTCGTCCTTCGCCTAAGTCGACGTATATGGCTTGGGGCACAAATCACAATTACTTCAATACCGAGTGGCAGGAGAACGACGCTTACTCCTGCGACGGCCACGAAAGCATCTACGGAGATGGTTATCAGTCCGTTCCTCAACAGAAGATCGCTCTTGCGAGCGCGACATCGTTTTTTCTCGCTCATGTTGGGACCAACCGCCAAACGAAGTTTGCAACTCACTTCGATCCAGCTCACCCGCTCCCGAAATGGGTGACGGAATTAACTCGCGTCGACCGGGATTTCATTCCGACCTTTGATGCGCGCTGGCTTGAGCGACTTGAAGAATTCGTTCAGCCGACAGGTACCAGCACGCGCCATCAAACAAATGAAGCTCGCGGGATCAACATCGAGCACATTCACGCAACTCCCTTTCACGCGAAAGTCGCGTGGACAAAAGCGAGTACCGAAACCTTCCTTCAGCTGAACTGGACGGCGCTCGGCGAGGGCCAGTCGCCGGAGAACTACGCAAGCTTTGATTTCCGCATCTTGCGCCAAACGCAGCACTCCGGCTCAAAAGAGCCGACGGATTTTTCCATTTATCTCGTTGATGATCAGAATCGATTGAGTCAGCCCGTGCGACTCAGTCAGGTTAGCCAATTACTCGGCCCCGCGAATTCAACCGATGCTTATCAGACGATTCGCATTCCGCTTTCGTCATTCGGTTTGGCGAGAAATTTCCGCGCACGCGGAGCCCGCTTTGTTTTTGACCGCTCTGAAAAAGGCGGCATCCGATTAGCCAACGTCCGATTCACCGCACCCTTTACGTATGCGGTTGCCGGCGCCATGCCGGCGCTTGAGCTCGAACAAACCCATCCAGCCTTGGTCGCGAAAAACGACACTCCCTTGCGCGAGCTTAAGGCTGAACTTCTGAGCGTGTCGCGCGTGAATCGATCCCGTTTTCTCAAGAACACGGATGCAATCGAAGTTTCCGTACGGGCACCTGATCGCTTTCCTGTCACCGACTCAGTTCCCGAGCTTCATCTTGGAGAAAGAATTTATCGCGTAAGCCGATTCCCCGAAGGCAACACAAGTGTTTTGGTCTTCTCAGTGCCCGCAAGCGAAGTTTCTGAGCCCATTGAGGTGCAGCCAATCTCCGTCCGTTACTCTCGAACGCGTTGGATGGTGCAGGACCAAGGACAATAAGAGGTCTCGGCACTCTTGAAGAACGGTCCTGCCCTCTTCAAACTGAAGGGGTCTAACGGAGCCGGCTCCGCCGGTCGAGCTAAAGAGGACCCATATGAATAAATACTACACGCTCGCTATTATTCCGCTCACCTTGCTGCACGCTTTGAACTCAACGGCCGCACAGAAGCAGACCCAGCATGGCTCTGGTCCCAAATACGAGCATGGCTCTGGCCCCAAACACGAACATGGCTCGATGCTAGCAAAAGCCCCGTCGCTTCAGAAAGAGGGCATTAAGAAAATCACGAAGTCTAAAGAGCACGCGGAAAATACGGACGCTGCCTTTACTGGCAAAGCTGGCGAAACGTCGTTTACCGAAGCTCCCTCCGGACCCGCGATAACAAAGCCCGAGATCGCGAGCGAAGCGGCTCCAGGCACGCAACAACAAGCCGTAAGCGAACCGGCTAAGCCCGTTGAAACAACTCCAGAGGCTAAGAAAGACGCCCCCCAGAACGCCAAGCAGAAAGCTCTCCCGAACCCGAACATGAAAGTCGTGAGCGCCGAGCAAGCGTTGCGTTGGCTCACGAACGGCAACGTTCGTTACCTGAAAAAAACCCAGCGCAAAGATGGGCGCTCCCAACAAGACCGTGAGCGCGTTGCTCTCGGACAAAACCCCCACGCGATCGTGATCGCGTCGGCTGATTCGAGCGTTCCGCCAGAGATTGTTTTCGATCAAGCTCTCGGTGAGATCTACGTCATCCGTGTTGCAGGACCTTCATTAGATTCAGCAGTTGTTGCGAGCGTTGAGTGGGCGCTCGAAAATCTTCAGCCCAGGCTCTTAGTCGTGATGGGCAATACGAAGAGTGCCGCAATCGATGCGGCTTTGAAAATTAAAGAAGGCGAGTCAGCAGGTAGCGAGGCTCTCGATAAAGTTCTCGCGGATATTCGCCCAAGATTGAAATCGATCCCTGCTGATCGAATCAGTCCCAACTTCGAAGTTGAATCCACGGTAAATGCCGACGGCGTTGCGCGTGAGCTCGTCGCACGCTCTGCCATCGTTCGCAAACATGTAGAAGGCGGAGAACTCGTGATCAAGCCAGCTCTCTACCGTCTTGAAAACGGTAAAGTTAGCTTCTACTGAGGGACTCGACATGCCCTTCGGAGACGAACTCGGCACTCCTAAAGCCGGGTTTCTTCGAACGGTCGTTCGTTTTTATCTAAACACCTACAAATACTAGCCTTTTATCGCTTTCAATTGGCTCATTTTACGACATGCAGATAGCCGAAATAGAACGACCGTGCTATTCTGTTTGCATGACGGGTTGGACACAGATGAAACCTCTAAACTCCGATGATTCTCAAGACCCATCTCAAGAGACGGCTAAGGAGACGATGGCCGATCGACCGGGAGACCGCGCACTCCAAACGCGAGCTTTGATCCTCGATACCGCTCTCAAGATCGCAAGTCGCGATGGCATCGAAGGCTTGACGATCGGCGAGCTTGCAAAAGCAGTTGGTATGTCTAAGAGCGGTCTCTTCGCTCATTTTGGCGGAAAAGATCAGCTTCAACTCGCGGTTCTCGAATTGGCGACACAAACATTCATCGACGTTGTCATGCGCCCTGCTTTCAAAGAGCCGCGTGGAGAACCTCGTCTCGGCGCTATGTTGAACAACTGGCTGAACCACTTGAACGACGCGGACGTTCTACCTGGCGGAAGTGTCCTGATCGCCGCTTCGATCGAGTTAGATGATCGTCCAGGAGCACTTCGCGATTTCGTACAGAAGTCCCAGAAAGATTTGATTTCAAATATAGAGAAAGCGGCGAGAATAGCAGTAGACGAAGGACATTTCCGGAAAGACCTCGATGTCGAGCAGTTCGCCTGGTCGATGTACTCGTTCGTGCTCGGCTATCATCACTTCAAGCGCATGCTCGAGGATCCGAAAGCTGAAGTTCATCTGCGCCGGTCGTTCAAAGGCTTAATCGAAGTCGCGCGAACGGGCGCAAAAAATGAACCTGCGAAAAGCGCAACTGCGGCGACCGCGAAGAAGAAAAAAGGCGCACACGAGGCGACGCTAAAGACGCCGCCGAAAAAGAAGTGAAGAAGTTGAAGACGGAAGAAATTGAAACAACGAAGTTCAAAAGTTTTGAGAGCTTGAGTTTAGGAATCATGGAGGCCAACTGTGGAATCAATTAATGGATACGGTCTGTTTCTCCAAGACGGCTGGCTGGCGTTAGGCGTGATCATCACGCTCGTCGGCGTGCTCGGTCTTGGATTCGTCGGAGCCCCGCTGATCGCATGGACGATCGTTGGCTTGGCTCTGTTGTTCTTCTTCGGTGCACCGGTGTGGCTCTTGGCTGCATTCGCGGTCGTCATGGCGATCTTCTTGATCAAGCCGATCCGCGCGGCCGTGGTCTCGTCGGGCGTGATGAAGATCTTGGCGCCGATTATGCCGAAGATCTCGGAAACAGAGCGCCTCGCTCTCGAAGCCGGCGTCGTTTGGGCCGAAGGTGAGCTCTTCTCCGGAAAGCCGAACTTCAAAAAGCTCATGAACGAGCCTTATCCTGAACTCACCAAAGAAGAGATGGACTTCATGAATGGTCCCGTCGAGCGCCTCTGTGCGGTTCTCGATGACTGGGAGATCTGGGAAAAACGCGATATCCCGCCTGAGGCTTGGGACGTCATCAAAAAAGAAAAATTCCTCGGTATGATCATCCCGAAGGAGTACGGTGGTCTAGGTTTCTCGGCTCTCGCGCATAGCGAAGTCATCATGAAGCTCGCGAGCCGCTCCCTCCCCGCTTGTATCACGGTCATGGTTCCGAACTCGCTCGGTCCTGCCGAACTCCTCGTTCACTACGGAACGGATAAACAAAAAAAGAACCTCCTGCCGAAGCTCGCGATCGGTGAAGAGATTCCGTGCTTCGCTCTTACGGAACCGACAGCAGGTTCCGACGCGGGTTCGATCACTTCGAGCGGTACGCTCTTCCGCGGTCAAGACGGTAAGCTCTACGCGAAAGTGAACTGGAACAAACGTTGGATCACGCTCGCTGCGATCTCGACGACTCTTGGCGTTGCCTTCCGTTTACGTGACCCCGAGAATCTCTTGGGCCGCGGTGAAGACATCGGCATCACTTGCGCGCTCATTCCCGCTAAAACTCCCGGCGTCGTCATTGGACGTCGTCACGATCCTCTCGGCGTCCCCTTCTACAACTGCCCGACGCAAGGAAAAGACGTCATCATCGAAATCGATGAGCACGTTGTCGGTGGCGTCGATGGTTGTGGCAAAGGTTGGGGCATGTTGATGGAGTGTCTCGCAGCTGGTCGCGGCATCTCACTCCCTGCGCAGTCAATCGGCGGATCCAAGATGATCACGCGCGCGATCAGCGCTTATGCTTCGGTTCGCAAGCAATTCGGTGTTCCGATCGGAAAGTTCGAAGGCGTTGAAGAACCAATCGCTCGCATCGCGGGTTACAACTACTTGCTCGAAGCCATGCGCCGCTACACTCTCGGCGCGCTTGATCAAGGCATCAAGCCTGCCGTCGTTACCGCGATGGTGAAGTACAACTCAACCGAGATCAGCCGCAAGTCGATCAACGACGCGATGGATATCGCGGGCGGATCAGCGATCTCTCGCGGTCCTCGCAACTTGCTTGCTCACCTTTACATCGCGATGCCAATCGGCATCACGGTTGAAGGCGCGAACATCATGACCCGCACGCTCATCATCTTCGGTCAGGGCGCTCTCCGCGCTCACCCGTACGCTTATAAAGAAGTGAAGTCGATCGCCGAGAAAGATCTCAAAGGTTTCGACGCGGCTTTTTGGGGCCACATCGGACACGTTATCCGCAACATGTCGCGCGCGATCGTGTTGAGCTTAACTCGTGGTCTGTTCGCACCGAGCCCGGTCAGCGGAAGCACGGCGAAATACTACCGCAAGCTCGCTTGGGCATCGGCAAGCTTCGCGATCATGGCCGACATTGCCATGGGTAGCCTCGGTGGTTCGCTCAAGATGCGTGAGAAGATCACCGGCCGCTTCGCCGATATCCTGTCCTGGATGTACATCGGCACCGCGACTCTTCGTCGCTTCGAAGCTGAAGGACGCCGCAAAGAAGATTTGCCGTTCGTTCACTTCTGTTTGCAGCACTCGCTTTACGAAATCCAAAAAGCGTTCGACGGTTTGTTCGCAAACCTCGACGTTCCTGGATTGTCTTGGTTCTTCCGCGGCCCTCTTCGTTGGTGGTCGAATCTGAACGCGCTTGGCGGCGAACACAACGACGTTCATACGCACAAGATCGCGTCGCTCATTCTCGAAGACACGGAACAGCGTCTTCGCCACACAGACGGCATCTACATGCCTAAGAACAACACGGAACAGCTCGGCTACCTCGAAGCCACTTTCAAAGTTGTTAAGCGTGCTGAAGCAGCGGAGAAAAAGATTCGCAAAGCTATCAAAGACAAGACCATTCCGAAAGCAAAGGGTCTTGCGGCAGCGGAATCGGCTCTCGCGAAAAATGTTATCACTCGCGAAGACTTCGAAGATCTGAAGATCGCCGAAGAGATGCGTTACAAAGCCATCCAAGTCGATGACTTCTCGCAAGACGAGTTCCTGCACCACAAGAGCCCGGGTAGCGTTCGTCTCGTCCACAAGAACGGAGCCGGAAGTTCAACGACTCCAGGCGCTAACAAAGTCGTGTAACGATTGAGACATCCCAAGGCGCAGCCCCAAAAGGGTTGCGCCTTTTTTATTTTGAGAGAGTTGTGAAACCACCGAAAGTCTTCATCGGAATTGATCAAACCGGAGCCGCTCTTCAAAAAGGAGTTCGCGCAAAACCGCTCCCGCTTGCCGCGATCGATGAGGATGAAGGGTCCCTGCGTCTCACGACGGCCTGGATTCCGTCCTTCACTTTCGAAGCTCTTCAAAAAGCGCTGCCTATGCCGATCAATTCTTGCGAAACCGCGATTCTCATCGACTGTGTTTTTGGGCTGGAGGAAAAAGTCTGGCGCGGGCTCGACACGAACATTTGGTCTCTTTTTAGGGAAGCAGCTTCTGACACGGCTGTACGCCGCGGATTCGGCCTGGCGCCTGCGGCTGAATTCTTTGACGAGCTTCTGCGGCGCTCAAGGGTCGGCGATTCTTTTCCCGTACGTCGCTGCGAGCGAATTGCCAAAGCAAACTCGGTCTTCCGCACGCGTCCTTACCAAAAGAATATTCAGTGTGGCACTTACCGGATCTGGCGTGATCTAGGTTCAAGCGCAAAGCATTGGGCGCAGATCCGCTACTTCACGCCGCAGCAAGAGGTGAGCTCCGAAAAACCTTGGCTCTTCGAAGCCTATCCATCCTTATTCTGGCGGGAGATACTGGGCCTTCGCACGAGGAAATCGTCCGCGCTTGCCAATGCGCTTAAAGAAGTTCTCCCGCAACTTGCGATTTCAGAATCGCAACTGACTTCTGTTCTGAAATCACCCGACCTTGCCGACGCCGTAGTCTTAGCCGTGGGAGGATTCATGCTAAGGGATCGACTGTTCACAGGCTCCCCTTCCAGAACGGGGTGGCTTCATCGTGAAGGTTGGATCATCGGCCTGCCGCTGGAAAACGGATGAAGAAGGTCGCACCCTCGTTTGGCTGCCCTTCAGCTTTGATGACACCTTGATGGCGCATGACGATTTTTCGGCAAGTCGATAAGCCGACCCCAAATCCTTCGGTTCCCGATGCACTGTTAAACCGAGAGAAAGGTTTGAACATGAGGCTCGGCACCTCTGGCCCAAATCCACGACCATTATCTATGACCCGCACTTCCTGCCAACGTCCCGTCTCATCCATCGCCATCGAACTTTCGATGCGAACTTGAGGGACAACACCTTCTCTCCGGAATTTGATCGCGTTGCTGATGAGGTTCTGAAATAAAGCGCGCAGCTGAGTGACATCGCCGCAGATCGGTTCGAGCGCGGAAGTTTCTATAACAGCGCCCGTTGAGCGAATCACGGAGCCTAGGCTTTCTACGGCATCTTTCACGATTTCGCCGAGATCGACGGGCTCCAGTTCGATCTTCGCTTGTCCGGCTCGCTCGAACTTCAACAACTGATCCATCAGCTCGATTGAACGCTGCGAGATCGATGCCACCCGCGAAATATTTGAGCGAGCTTCGACGTAATTACCTTCGTCCACGTCTTCCTCTAAAACATCGCAGAACGAACGGATCGTCGCGAGCGGGGACCGCAAATCGTGAGCCGCGATCGAAACGAAAGCGCGTAGCTCCAATTGGGATTCTTGAAGGGTTTTTGTCATCAAGTTGAAGTCGGCACTCATTTCTCGAATTTCATCGCGCGTGTCGGGTACCGGGATTTCGGTGGCAAGTTCCCCTTGAAGAACCGACCTCATTCCGTCACGCAATCGCGCGAGAGGATAAATGAAAGTCTTTTGGTAATAGAGCGCAGTTGCCCAAATGCAGAGCATACAAATGGCGAGCGCACCAAGAGTCAGGACCAAGACGATTGAGAGGAAGCTCTCGATCCCCCGCTGAGCTTCGCGCGTTTCGTTACCTAGAAAGTTCACGAGGTCAGTCAGTCTCGCCCCGCTCACAGACTCGAGCATCTTCCATTCTGTTGAGAGGTCTGCCTTTTGACTTCCTAAGTGCGCAAACGATTCGCAAGTCAGTGAGGATTGGAGTGCGCGAAGACGATCAAGGCTCCGCACGTAAGCTCTTAAATAATGAAGACGCTGATCGGCGTGACTCGATGCTTGATAAACTTGATCGACGAGACTTGCACGCTGGAAGTGAAGGTCCACGATCTTCGTCAACTCGTTTGGGTTTTTCGATACGCCGAACTTGAGCAGACTTTCCTGCGCGCGCGAGGTTAAGCTTGCGATCTGCACGGTTTTACTTTGCACGGAGGCGACGTCGTTCAGTCGATCACGAAGCGAGCGATACCGATCGGCAAGCATCAACGTTGAGCCTACGGAGAGAGCGGCAAAAAACGCGAACATCACCAAAAGAGGCGACAGGATTTTAAACTTCAGGCTAACGAGCGCTTGCTTTCGAGTCATTCAGACAGTCTGCAGAAAGGTTGAGGGATTCACCGGTAGGTGATGAGTTCCGGCGCGACTTGAATCAGATATTGAGGCTCAAAGGAGTCTTCAACTTCAGGACTAGCTCGCACGCTACGCTGACGTGAGCGAAACCAATCGAGTTCTTCTTTCATCATCGCCGCAAGCACCGAGCTCAGACCCAAATGGGGACGCGCTCGTTCCCACATGACTTCGTTTTCAGGAGTCGGATCCATCCCCATCGCCGCGAGAACTTTCGCGCGAGCTTCAACCGGTTCATTGCGATAGTACGCCAGGGCTCGTCGCAAGGCCCGCAGTAAACGAACGGGTACATCTTTTTGGTGCTCGATCGCTTCGCGGCTGCTCACAAGTGCTGCTGTCTGCGAATAGAAGTCCGTTTCCATTCGTCCGAAGTCTTCGCCGTAGCCTTGTACCGCGAGCGTGGCCTTCGGTTCGCCCACGACGATCGCGTCCAGCTCCTTCGCGACTAAGCGTTTAGACAAAGTCTCCGCGTCCACATCAACAATTTTGACGTCCTCGCGCTTAAGAGAATGTCCCGCTAAGAATAGCTCAAAGACGAATTCAGAGGCAGACCCTGATGGCAAACCGATTGTCTTACGTTTAAGATCCGATGGACGTTGGATCCCCGCTTCTTTTCGGTAGAGAACGACCGTGTTGCTCGAACTCGAAAAGAGTTCGCTCAAGATCACGAGACGTTCTCCACTAAGAAGAGCTTTAGTGACCAATGTTTCGAAAGAGACGGCAAAGTCAGCGCGCTCTCCCTTCTCATTCACTTTTAATGATGAGAGAGCTTCCACATCGGAGCCAACGGGAACCACTTCAACTTCGAGGCCTTCCTCATCGAAGTAACCCTGATGGCTTGCAAGGACGATCAATCCTGCGCTCGGCGCCATCTTCAAGGCAATTCGTGTGCGCGCCTTCGCGCTCGGCGCACGAAGACTAAAGAAGAAGACACCTATGACCGCCATCAACGCGCAGATTGTGACGAGAAAACTCGGAGAACTCGCTTTCGCAGAGGACTTATTCTGGTTATCGAAGTGCAGCTGGTGCGGTTGGTTCACCCGGACGCCTCGTCTTTGCGTGTTCTTAACAAAACTCCGGCAGGTGATAACTCAATTTTTGAAAGAACCCAAATCAATAAAGTAATTTTATTTTTAAACTTCGTCTGTTGAACCGATCCGACAGAACCTGAAAAAGAAAACGGCGGTTTACACCGCCGTAAACAAAATCTCATGATTTCAGGTCTGATTTACTGCACGCACTCGCGACTGATGTAGCCAGGTTCACCAGCTTTATTGAAAGCGCGGACCCAGCTTTCATCGACTTCTTCGACCCAGATTCGTTTCTGCGCTTTTACCGTGATCATCGGCGCACTTTCAGATGCTGGCTCGCGAGTCATCGGACAAGGCTCTTTCGTCGTGACGAACACGCCTTGCGCGAGTTTCGTACCGGATTTTTTCTTTGCAGGTACCTTGGCTTGCTTTGCTTGTTTTTTAGGAGAAGCCGCCTTCTTAGGCTCTTCCGCAGGCGCTGGCTGCTCCGTCACATTTTGTTGCGCAGGAACATCATCAACAACCGTTTTGTGCGTCGACTCACCAACGACTTCGGCCGTCGGCAAGTCATTCTCTGCTTGCGCTTCAGCCGGGTTGGCCTCATCAACGGCTGGTGGAATTTCAACACGTTCAGGTTCAGGAACCTCGACGGCTTGAGGAGCCGCAACCGAAGCCGGAGCTTTTTGCGGAGCCGGCTTTGCGGCGGTGGCTTTCTTCCCTTTTGATTCAGTCTTTGCAGGTTTTGCGGCAGGTGCTGCCTTCGCCGGCTTCGGAAGAGCCGGAACGCTATCGAAATCGCCGTCACCTTCGTCCAGGAAAACGTCGTCATTAGCGCGCGCGCTTACGACCGCAAACGTCGAAGCGAGAATCAAAAGCGAAGTGAGAAACCATGTTCTCATCATATGTCGTCCCTTCGTTGGAAACACTTGGGCAAGCTAGCGAGCTTCCCAGTCTCCCCATCGGAGGCGGCGCATTCAAAATGAAGTCGAGAATTCAATCTGATGAACTTAAGTCTTGCGAGCCGAAAGGATGGGTTTAGCCATCCACATTCTTCGTTGGATCAAAGTCTGGCGAAAACGCACGTATGAAGATGGACGCGCGATCTTCAAGCGATTGGGATTCGGCAACACCGCCACCATCAATGCCGCTTCCGATGCCGAAAGCTTCGAAGCTGGTTTGCGGAAATACTTTCGAGCCGCCGCTTCTGCTCCGTAAACGCCATCACCAAATTCGACAACGTTTAGGTAGACTTCCATGATTCGTCGCTTGGGCCAAAAAAGTTCGATCAAAGCGGTGAACCAAACTTCAATCCCTTTGCGCACCCAACTTCGCGCAGGCCAGAGAAAAACGTTTTTCGCCGTTTGTTGGCTGATCGTGCTGGCGCCACGGATTTTGCGACCTTTAGAATTGTGGAGTCGAGCTTTCTCGATCGCTTCCCAGTCAAAGCCATTATGTTCATAGAAGCGCATGTCTTCAGCCGCGATGGCGGCCTGAACCAGACGTGGTGAGATGTTCTCAAGCTTGACCCAATCTTTCTCAAAACGAGGCCATTCCCCACTGCTGATTTCTTCGGTTGCCCGAATCACCATCAGAGGCGTCAAAGGGATCGGCAGATAACCATACAGAAGGGTCAAGACCACCGAGAAAACCATCAGGGCTGCCGTGATTTTGAAACCCCAGCCCAAAGTCTTGGTCAGCAACCGAATACCCAACCGCCAGCGTCCTGATGGGACGTCGGCTGCTTGGCTCACTCCAGAGTCCGAAGGTCTAACTTGGTTAAAATCGAGAGTTCTTGAGGACATGACGCGGTCTCGTATAGAGGCAATTCACACCGAACTCAATGGTAAGCTCTGTCGAGGCTAGGAGGTTGAATTTTATCTCTTTCTCGCCCTTAGGCTCGCTTAAAGACTTTCGTCCCTGCGCCGATATGAGAGCTAGAGGGTGTGTGGAAACCGGGTATTTTGCCGGTCAGCAGCAAAAGGTCTTATTTTCTGCACAAACCAATGATAGCCTGACATAAACCTGACTTGACTCTTAAGTTGGGCCCGATGGGAGACGTTGAGAAGTTGGGGACACTGAAGAACGCATTTTTGGCTCCGCTAGGCCCCCTGGCCAAGATCACGAGCGTCGGATCACTCTACCCGGCTACGATCGATTTGCCGGGCACCAACCTCGGCCATAGCCCAGCCCAAGTCTCCACTGGCATCAGCCTCCATGACCACCACAATATCGAAATCAAAACGGTCTCGGAAATCAGCTTAGCCCCTTCGCTAGTTGAAACCGACATCTTCCTCTTCGTTCCGAAAAACTTCGAACTCGCCGGAATGGGAAAAGAAGAGCTGATCAAAGACTTCCGCTCGCGTATTCGCCTGGCGATTCCCGTTACGGGAGACCAAGGAGCCGCTGCGCTCGAGCTTGCGATGAAAAACCTGCGTGCTCATCTGACTCGGCTCGAGCGCGCGGAGAAGCTGGGCGAGCCTGGACTCGACTTCAATCACGAGCTCTGCGAAGAGGTACTGGAAGCCGCGAAAGACTTATCCGCGGTCATAGGCGAGACACTTAAGCACAAATCTGCTGAGCACTCGCGCCAGTTCATGCTTTCACACACTCTTATGACGCTCACTCAAGCCGCGGTTGCGGGTCTTGAGCAGCTTCGCGAAAATACCCGAACGGCCGCCGAGAAGATGGAACTGATTCGCACCACGATCGACTCGAAGCTTCAAGCATCTGGTGCGATCCTCACCTTCCTCGATGAATACACGAGCCAGCTCTACGTCAATTACCTCTCGACGATCCGGAGTGAGCTTGCGAGAACGCCGACGCCAAAAGCTTGTGAGAACGAACTCGCATACAGCCAAGCGCGCGCAAGAACCGAAAGCTTTCTCGATGAGCTTCAAGCTAAAGAGGCGAAGTATCGCGCCAAGTTTGGGCTCCGTTGCGGTGATGAAGAATCCGAACTCGACCGCGAACGTCGACTCGTGCGCCTCAGCCATTTGAAAAAATTCTTTCAGAGCAAGACGTTCATCGACGTCACTCGCGAAAAAGCCGCGAAGAAGGTCAGCGAATCCACCGCAACGGTTGGTACGGCAGTAGCGGCTTTCGTTGCGGCAACGATCGAGCGTTTCAGCCGCACCGAGGTCGGTGATGCCGCTTTCTCTGGTTTGGCGCTTCTCTGCTTCGGTGTCATTCTTTACGTCTTGCGTGACCGGATGAAGGATTGGGCAAAACAACGCTTCACCGAGAAAGCGTTGCAGTTCCTCCCGGACTTCGAACAAAAGCTCATCGCAAAACAAAAGAAGATCGGTCGCGTGCGGGAATGGTTCCGCGTTTTGAAAGCGAAAGATGTCCCGCTGGATGTTTTGGCGATCCGCCGCAGCGGTTCAACCTCGGAGATGGAAAAACGTTTGCCTGAAGACGTCTTCCATTGCCGCAAGATTCAAGAAGTGAATGCTTCGACACTCGTGGAAGACGGACAACCCGCGCCATCGCGTGCACTGCTTGAGAACACACGCGTGAACTTCGATCGTTATCTGAAGTTCATGGACGATCCGTTCAAAGAGCTTGCAGACCTCGACCCCAGCGGACGCTTTTTGCTCTCAAAATCGCATCGCGTTTACCACTTCTACATCTGCGTGCGTACGACATCAGGCCCCGTTGATCCTTCGCTCAAAGGCAAGATCGGCGTCTCGCAAGTTCCCCGCTCACAGCGCCATACGAACACGCAACTCTACCGCGTCGTCATCGATAAAAACGGCGTTGTTCGCCTCGAAAACGTCGCGATCTAATTTTTGTTGAGTTTGAAAATCCTGAAAGCGGAATCAAAGCGGCTCAGGGTGAACAACCCAGCGCGAGCCGTCTTCGTAAAAATCCACGCGGTAGATCACGCAGTTCCCGACCATGACCGGTGTCGATAGACCGGGAAGCAAGTGATGAAGAAGCCTGCGCATTACGCCGCCATGGGAAGCGACGGCGATACGCGAATACTCTGTTGATCCGAGGAATTGCTCAAGCCCAGCTAGGATGCGTTCGAGATGTTCGGCTTTCGATTCACCATTTGGAAATCGAAAGTTCTGATTCTCCAACCCGATCGACCGCCACCCTTGCAAGAGCTCGGGTCCAAATTTGACGGCCACTTCTTCTTGCGTAAGACCCTCGGCATCACCGAGATTTGTTTCGCGAAGTCTCGACTCAAGAACGACCGGAACGTCCAGCTCCCCTTTTGCGATCTCTGCCGTTTCACGTGCGCGAGCGAGATCGCTAGATAAAAAAACTTCGACAGGATTCAACGAGAAGAACTCGCGCAGCCGCTCCGCCTGCTTACGACCTGTTTCGTTCAGTGGAATATCGAAACGCCCTTGAAACCGACCTTCTTTATTCCAGTCAGTCTCACCGTGGCGGAAGATGAAGAGTGTTCTCATGGCTGAAGTTTCAGATCGCCTGTTTCGTCAAAGGGGATTCGCAGAAGACCGAAGAACGCCTCGCCGCGGACACGGTATTTGCTAGCCTTGTTGTTCATCAAGTCGAACAACGATGAGAAGACATCAGCATATCGAACCGTAATCGGGATCGTGATGACTGTCGCTTCCTTAGCTCCGACTCGTGCGGGCTCGTTGATCTCGCCTTGCGTGAGAGGCTTGCCAGCGATCTCAACTTGGTAACGAACGGCATCAACCTGGAGGGCGAAAGGATTCGGATTATCGACCCGAACTCCAAAGTGGACGGTTGCACCACTTCCGTTCGTCTCGGCGAGGGTGACCTTTTCGAGATCGACTTTAGGGCGCTCGATGATTTTTTGCGTGACCGTCGCGCAAGAGCTAAGAAGCGTTGCTGCCGTCAAGAGGCTCACCGAACTACCGAAAGAAGAAGATGAAAAAGGATGCTTCATATTTTTCACGAGAGTCTCAAACTTTCCGTAAGCTGAAAAGAGCTTTCTCTCAGTCCGCCGTATCCGTATAAGAACGTCCGCGCCATTCATAAGCCTGATTGGTCGCGAGATCCCAAACAGAAAACAACGAGATCACCACGAAGACAGTCAGGCTGAAGGGCAATAAGGCAACCCCGACCCAACTGAATTCTCCAAAACGTCTTTGTGCAGTCCCTAAAAAGAGGGCACTCGAAATCATGATGGCGCCGAGGATCCAGCCGGCCGAGAAAAACTTCATAGACCCCGTGAGCGCCGCTACGACAAAGTACATCTCAATTGAGCTCGAGATTTTGGCGTGCCGAAACCCTAATCGGAAGATCCGCCTCCAGCCGCGAACGAAATCTTTGAAACTTCCGTACATCCGAACATGGTAAAGCGGCTCGCCTCCGCCCTCCACAGCGTACATGCCACCGCTTTTCAGACAGTGATGCGCCAACTCGAGATCATCGCAGAGGACGTCGCGAATCCGCTCGTGACCACCTTGTTTGACATACGCGCTACGACGAAAAAGCAAATATTGGCCGATCGCAAAAACGCGGCCCGGCCGAGGTTTCGAAAAAGCCGCAGTCGCGATGAACATGAAAACCTGAAAAGGCCCTAAGAGCTTTTCCCAAAGAGTTTCGCAACGGTGAAAAGGAGTCGCCGTGAGCAGATCAAGCTTCTCATCCTTCATCCGCTTGGTGGCTCTAACCAGACTCATTGGCGCGTGCTCGGTGTCCGCATCGGTAAAAAGAAGCCAGTCTCCACTTGCTGCCTCGAAAGCTTGATGGCAGGCCCAGTTTTTTCCAGTCCAACCACTCGGCCTCGGTCGACCGCTCACGAGGCGAATTCGGAGAGCCGGGTTCTCGTTTGCGAAGTCTGAAATAATTTGCGCTGTTCGGTCAGTCGATTCGTCGTCTACGACAACGACTTCCAGATCAGAACAAATGAGATGGCGAAAACTTTCGAGTAGCCTTGGTAAGTTTGTTTCTTCGTTTCTTGCGGGAACAAGAATGGAAACTCTTCCGCTCTCTCCCGATACGGGATTAGTCGCCTTGCGACCTTTGAGCAAAGCGGGTCCAAGCCTCAAGATGAGGATTAAGAAGCCAAGCCAGGCCGAGAGAAATGTCATGAGCGAAGGAGTTTCCAACAACCGCTCGATTATAGATTGGTGTAAAGAGACTTCGTTTCAGGAGCTTTGTCGATGACTTTAAGATCCACGAGCTGCTTGGAAAGCGCACTCCATCTTTCATCCGTCATCGAGCCTAAGCCGGTTTTTTTCGTCTCTTCGGTTTCGATCAAAGGCTTCTGCGCTTTTGCACTTTCAATGAAAGTGACTGCGTCCATCGACTTGTTGAGTTCTCCCATAAGCTTGTTCGTCGCTTCCGGTTTGTCCAGATAATCGCGCCAACCCGCTCGCACGGCCGCCACCATCGCTTTTACAATTTCGGGCTTACTTTTGAGAACATCGGTGCGCGTGACCAAGACAGTTGTATAGGGGTTGTAGCCTTCATCCGCGATCAAAAAAGTTTTCGTCTTTGCGTTTTGTTTCGCGGCGGCGAGGGGTTCAGAGGTGACAAAACATTGCTGCGAAAACGTTTTATCCGTAAGAAAGTTCGCGATGCCGCCAGCGTACGGAACGACTTTCACTTTCGCGCCCGCAAACTTTTTTTCGAGATACATGGCGTACGGAAGACCCTTTTGAATCGCGAGCGTTCCCTCGTTTTTGTAAACGTCGGCGAGAGACGAAAAGTTCCGCTCTGCATGGGTCATGATCCCTTGCGGATTGGTTTGGTAAGCCGCAAAGAGCGCCACCACATCGCCGCCACGCGAACGCGAAATCACGACTTCATCGGCACTGACGATTCCGAAGTCCATTTGTTTAGCGGCAACCATCTGCACAACCGGTGTGCCGGCTCCACCTTGGAGAATCTCGACATCCAAATTGTTTTTTTTGAAATGTCCACCCACTTGAGCGGCGTAGAAGCCGCCGAACTGAGGCTCAGGCTTCCAGTTGAGCGCAAGTTTGGTCTTCGTTACGACGGCTTCGGCACCGAAACCAGTGAATGTGAGTACGAGAGCAATAAACAAAATTGGCAAGATGCGCATAGGATGGGTCTCCTCTTCGCGTCGGAGTAAACCACACCTACGAGACGGGGCAAAGGAGAGAGTATCAGCCGAGATCACCGTGTGGACGCCCGGCCGCTCGATAAGATGCATGCCAATGACGAAGCGCCGACCAAGATAAGAAATTGATAAACCCAACGAGCGCTAACCCCAAAGCAGAAGAAATCAAGACCGCCGCGAACACCTTATCGGTGCGCTGTTGCGTTCGGGCCGCATCGACGACGGATCCAAGTCCTCCGCCCCCGATGAATTCCCCTACGATAGCGCCGATCACGGCCAAACCCGTCGCGATCTTAAGGCCGGAAAAAATTTGCGGGAGCGCGAAGGGAATCCTGAGTTTTACCATCTGGCTCCAACGTGATCCCGAATAGAGCCGGAACAGATCAATCAACGCAGGATCTGTGGACTGAAGGCCTAAGAGTGTGCTCGCGACGATCGGAAAGATCGAGACGATGAAGGCCGACGCTATGACCGTCGGTCGACCGAAACCGAACCAGATCACAAGAAGCGGCGCGATCGAAATAATCGGCACGGTTTGAAAGAAGATCGCGTAAGGCAAAAACGCACGTCGTAAAAACGAGGAAGCTGAAAGAACGATCGCAAATCCGACTCCCACGATGAAGCTGAGAATTAGTCCGACGATCGCGGCGAGTGCGGTTTCAGAAAAGCCTTGAAAGAGTTCATGCCGATCATCACTTAAAGTTTTCAGAACCGAGGAAGGGGCGGGAAACAAGAACTCCTGAATCCAACCGGCTCGCACCGCGATCTCGGCAACGGCGACGATGAAAACGAAAGGCAAAAGTGGCGGCCCAACTTTCCGGAAAACACCTCGTGATGAAAGACTCACTTTGCCCTCCGAGTTTGCGGAAAGGCGCGCGTCAGGATTTCGACTTCCTGAAGAAATGCGGAAGTCAGGCGCGTTTCGGAAGTTCTCTGCCGAGGAAGCTCAAGCTTTCGGTCCAAAAGTATGCGCGCGGGTCTGGCCGAGAGTACGATCGCTCGCTGCGAAAGAAAGACCGCTTCAGAAATCGAATGCGTTACGAAGACCACGGTGATTTTCGACTTTTCCCAGAGAGCGCTTAGATCTTCTTGGAGTTGATGGCGAGTGTTTTCATCCAGCGCCGCAAAGGGTTCATCCAACAAAAGAAGGGAAGGCTCAGCAACCAGCGCTCGCGCGACCGAAGCCCGCATGCGCATTCCGCCAGAGAGCTGAGCAGGATATTTCTCTAGGGCATCGGCGAGACCTACGCGATCGAGCGCGGCTTCCGCAGCTCTTTTTGATTCGGCTCGGTCTTTTTTCATCAGCTCTAAGGGAAGCGCCACGTTTTCAAGCGTTGTGCGCCAAGGAAGCAAATGTGAGTCCTGAAAAACAAAACCGCGATAAAACTTTCGCCCGTAGGATTCGATCGCGACCTGTCCTCGATCTGGCTGATCGAGTGCGGCCATCATGCGCAGGAGCGTTGATTTTCCGCAACCACTTGGACCGAGAAGGGAGACGAATTCACCCGATTGAATTTGAAGGTCGAAGTTATCGACGATGGGCCCCGTCTCGCGAAAGACGCGACCCACTTGGCTCAGGGCTACACTCGCCCCAGAGCGTTCGCCGGAGCTTGATGGAATCACTTTTTTGCCTGAGGAAGATTCTGAGCGATCGTTTTTGTGATCTCTTCGCTCTCAGGCTCGACCCGCGAATTCCACCGCTTGATCACCTGCCCAGTCGGACTCACGAGAAACTTCTCGAAGTTCCACTTCACGTCACCTTGCTGACCTTGCGGAGCTTTTTCCGTGAGGAACTTGTAGACCGGCTGCTTCTCGTTTCCGCTGACCGGGTTCTTCGCGAAAAGAGGGAAGGTGACTCCATAATTTAACTTACAGAAGTTCTGAATGTCGTCGGCTGTCCCGGGTTCTTGTTGGCCAAAGTCATTGCTTGGAAAGCCAAGGATGACCAAGCCCTGATCTTTGTACTTTGAGTAAATCGACTCGAGGCCTTTGTACTGTGGTGTGAACCCGCACTTGGAGGCGACGTTCACGACCATGACGAGTTTGCCTTTGTAGTCGGAAAGTTGAACCGGTTTACCTTTGATGTTCTGTGCAGAGAGATCGAAGAAAGTGGGAGTTTCCGCTGCATGAGCCAACCCCAGCTGCAGCAAGAAAAGCAAAGTGGCGATGAGCCATTTCATAAGTATTCAGTCCTCCTGGACGTCTTTTTGAACATCTTCACTTATATCAGGAACGCGGGCCCGAGTTGAAGCGCCGGAACCTTTAGACGCGCTGCCAGCCCCTCGATCCCGTTGTTTTGCAATTTGCTTCCGGGATTCGAAAGTGCTGTTAATCCCCAGAATTGCTTAGCTTTTCGGAAGGTAAGATCAACAGACCCAGATTTTTTGGCCCGTTTCGCGCCGTTTCAGATATAAGGAGCTGACACATAGAATTGAGACCTTCGTCGAGGCAGAATGTCGCTCACTCCCCATCCATTGGCTTGCACTTATGGCTCCCTCTGCGCCGGCTGCGATTGGCTGATGCTGCCCTTTGCGGAACAAAGAACGCGGAAAACAAATCACCTCATCGAGATTTGGGGAGCCGCGATTGGTGCCGAAAACCTACCCACCGTCGACTTTGTTTCGGTAGCGGCTGGAGGCCTACGAGACCGTGCGGACTTGATGGTCGATCGTCGATCGGGCACCGCTAAGCTTGGTCTCTTTGATCGCTTTCAATCGGGCCTCGTCGATCTTCAAGGTTGCCCGCAGATGTCCCCGGCTCTCGAAGCTTGGCTTCAAGATTTTCGCCGGATTGAAATCCCGGTTGAGCGAGGATCTGTTCGTCTCCGGGTCTCGCCCTCCGGCGTTCGAGGAGTTTGGCTTGATCTCGCAAACGTGGATGTCAAACGCCTCCTTGATGAACGCACAACTCTCGATCGACTCAGAGAAGTCGGTGCCGTCGTCGAGATTGGACAAAAGCGAAAACGTCTCGTCGAACGCGAAGGCGCTTTGAAATTGAGTGATCCCGTTCTCGAAACCTGGTTTGAAACTTACATCGAAACTGACAAAGAAGAAGTTTCGGTTCCGCTCTACTGTACGATCGGAAGTTTCACGCAGCCAGGCTTTGAGGCAAATCGCGCACTCGTTCGCGAAGCGCGCCGTTTGATTTCGCTAGCTGGCGCTCAGCGCGCGGTGGAGTTTGGATCTGGGATCGGAAACTTCACCTTTCCCCTCGCTTCCGTTTGCGGCGAAGTTCACGCCTTCGAAATTGATGAGCTTGCGCTCGAGGGCCTTAAACGTTCGCTCGAAGTCGTGCGGATTGGCGAAACCTCTCTCGCCGAAAGAGTCGTCATTCGCGCCGGCAATTTTCAAATATCAAACGAACGGCGAGCTCCCGTTGAGTTTCGGGGCGCGGATCTGATCTTTGTTGATCCTCCGCGCTCGGGACTCATGAAGTTCCTGGATCCTCTCACGGCCCTTGCACCGAGCGAGCGACCGAAACATTTTGTCTATGTCTCATGTTTTGCCGAGAGCTTCGCTACTGACTCTGCCCGACTCAAAGAACTCGGATACTTCCCGCAGTCCGCGTCCATCGTCGATCAATTTCCGCAGAGCCGGCACTACGAAGTCGTCGCGCATTTTGTGCGCTAATGACGGAGCATTTCGCGCGCTGATGACGGAGCATCGTGCGCAAGAAAATCAGCGCGACGCACGCGCTAGCTGCCCCAATCGCTCGATTGCACGATCGACTCTTTCGTCAAACGAAGATCCGCAATTGATGCGAATGAAATTTCGGAAGTTTTGTTGCGGTGAAAAGATCGGGCCCGGAGCGATTGATATCTTTTCCTCCAGAGCTCGCTCGTAGAGTTGAAACGCATCAACAGCTTTTGGCATTTCGACCCAGAGCAAAAATCCTCCGGTGGGCTTCGTAATCCGCGTTCCTTCCGGAAAGTATCTTTCGATCGCGACACGGTGCTGTTGAAGCTGCGTTTTGTAAGTCAGCCGCATGCGGCGTAAGTGACGTTCAAAACCTTCATTCTCGATGAATTCAGCCATCGCTTCTTGCACTAAAGTCGAAGTCGCAACGGTATTCATGTACTTCAATTGAAGCACCTGCTCCGTGAAAATTCCTGCGGAAATCCAACCCAATCGTGCGCCTGGCGAAACTGTTTTCGAAAACGATGAGCAAAGAATGACGAGTCCTTTCTTGTCGAACGCTTTCGCTGGCTTCGGACGCGACCCCTCAAAAACGAGTTCGCTATACACATCGTCTTCGATCAATGGAATTTCACGCTTCGCTAGGAGTTGCACGAGTTGTTGTTTGCGCGCATCCGACATAACGCTGCCAAGTGGATTGTTGACCGTCGGCATGCTGAAAACGACTTTCACCTTTTTCGTATCGAGCGCTTCTTCGAGATCATCTAGGCAAATGCCTTCTTGTGGAGTCGTGGGGATTTCTAGAATCTTCAAACCCCGAGCTTCCATGGCTTGAAGAGCCCCGTAGTAAGTTGGCGACTCCACGGCAACAACGTCGCCAGGCTTGGTCGTCGCAAGGAGCGCCAAGTTGATCGCTTCCATTCCTCCGACCGTCGTTATGATTTCGTCCACCGGCAAGTCACAGCCGTAAGCGAATGAGCGCTTCGCGATCAAACGACGAAGACGTTCGTTTCCGGGCGGCATTTCGTAAGCGTTCACGTCAAAATTCGGGTCGCGCGAAATGGCTGAAACGATGCGACCAAATGTTTTTCCCGGGAGCGCCTGCGTTGCGGGTGTTGCGCATCCGAGCTGAATCATTTTTTTGTCGCGACCGTTTTGTAAAAGACTGATGACGAACTCACCGTTCGTAAACGGCCGGATGGATTTTGAAGGTCGTGAGCGTGATGGCTCTTCACAGATCGATCCACTTGGCTCACGTACGTAAAATCCAGACTGCGGCCTTGCTTCGACAACACCTTTGTTTTCGAGCAAGACGTAAGCTTCAAGAACAGTCGCAACGCTGACCTTCTTCGATCGACTCATCTGACGGACCGAAGGGATCCTGTCCCCAGGTCGCAAGAGCCCACGATCAATCATCGTTTCTATATTTGAGGCAATCTGCTGGTAAAGGGTCGGCTTTAAGGCAACGGCTGTTCTCATCGCATCATCCTAACTGAAACTCATTAATCGCGTTACAAACAGGTGCAGAAGAATCTGACCAGTACAGTTTTCTCGAATCCAGATCTGTTATGGTCACAAATCATATTCTCTGAATCTGTTCTGGTTTTAGAATATCCATTATCTTCTTGAGAGTGGAGGCCAAATGAAAAACACCGCACGCTTTTATTCACTGGCTCAGAAGGAGACGACCATTGTGCAGCTCTCGAAAGGTGATCTCTTAAGGCTCCCTTACCGAGAATCTCTTGCCGTGCTTCGCATTGTTTCGGGCTCCGCTTGGTTGACTAGTGAAGGTCGCACGGAAGATATCGTCCTTAAAGAGGGCGAGAGTTTATCTCTACAAGGCTACAAAGGTGTCTTGGTTGAAGCACTTGGCGAACTGACTCTTGAGATCAATCCAACCGAAAGCACTGCAAGCCAAAGCAAATCAACTACGGCTCCGCGGATCAACCGCACACGCACGTCTGAGCAGCGTAAGGCGCTCTAAAGAGTATCGCGAAAAGGTGCCTGGCACCTTTCCGGGATGCGCCGCTTCTGCGACGGACAAGTTCAGTGAAAGCGGTACCCTGTCAAAACTTTTGACGGTCCATTCTTGTTTTCACCCCGTCTAGCGAAGCCCGACTCCCCCCGTTACAACTAGCGCTCACACATCGTGAAAGGTGGAGCGCATGGGGATGACCTGGGTCCGAAAATCTTTGGCGACCCTCGCGTTGCCCAGTACGTTAGTGGCGACGTTATTCGTGAGCGAAGTCGCTTTGGCGGACCTCGTGATCACCATGGGCGGCGACGTCAACTTCAACAAAGATGAGCAGTCCGTAAAACCCGACGGCGTGATGATCGGCGGAAAGAAAATCCCCTTCACCAACTTTACAAAAGGGATCAGCCATCTCATCAATGGCGATCTGAACTTCGCAAACGTCGAGACCGTTGTGAGTGACCGCACGGACCTCAAGCAAGCGAGCAAAAAGTTTACCTTCATCTCGCACCCGAACAGCATCCAGCACATGATCGATATCGGCTTCAACATGTTCTCGCTCGCCAATAATCACTCATATGATTACGGCATCAACGGCTTGATCGAAACGCACGAGCAATTTGCGGATCTCCAGCAAAAGAATCCCGCCATAGTCTACGTTGGTGGCGGCAGCAATCGCGAGGCGGCGGCGATTCCGGTTGTCTTCGACATCCAAGGCTACAAAGTTGCTTTCGCTTCTATCGGCATCGTTGAATCAGGTTATCAAGCAACCGATAAGAAGCCGGGTCTTCTCAACATCCGAAACGAGAAAGACTTTGCACTCCAAATGAAGGCTCTCAAAGATGTTCAGGCCGATCTGAAAATCATCTCCATGCATTTCGGAACCGAAGCGCAAGTGAAGCTCGATTCAGGTCAACAAAAGCTCTACAATCGCGCGATCGATGAAGGTGATGTGGATCTCATCATCGGTCATCATCCTCACGTGGTTCGTCCCGTCGAAATGGTGAAAGGCCGCTTGATCATCTACAGCCTTGGCAACTACCTCATGCCGGGTGCCGCGAACATTGATGGTCGTCCTCTCGGTTACGACTATGGTTTGTTCTCGCGCGTTTACTTTGGTTGGGATTCAACCGAGAAACGCTTGAAGGCTCAAGCGATGGAAGCCGTGCCACTCAAGAGCATGCACATCTCGCCGGTCGTGGCTAAGAAAGATGTGGCAGCAAAGCGTATTCAGTACTTGAACAACTTGAGCAAATCGGAAGTTGGCAAGACCGCAGTTTCGTTCACCACTCGTGCGGATGGAACCGGGATTGCCTGCGCGAACGCGAAGACCACCGTCTTCACCGCACGCGCTTCGAAGGTCTGCCAATAATTATTGTTCTTGGGGAGCCGTCGGTACGGGCGGCTCAGCGAACTCGGTACATTCAGGGGACGGTTGGTAGACTCCGGCCGCTTGCTGATAAGTCAGTGATGCTCCGAGATGTCCAACGTATCCCATCAAAGCCGCCGCAAGTACCGTCACTAAAGCGAACAATCCGTTATAGGGGCGCGAGTTGAGAGCACGATTGATTCTAGGCTCAAAAAGATCTTTCCAACGCGAGACCCACTGAAAACCATCAGCCACAACCACGATCGTAAAGACAATCATCGCGTAGAAGGCGTAATCACCATGAAGATGAGTTATGGTCGGATCGCAGAGGTTTGAATTCACCTCTTCTTCCGCCAACAATCCTGTGTAGTACGCTATCCAACCGAAGCTGACTCCGATCACATTCATCAACTGCGACGACGTAAAGACGAAATCTGTAACCGGAGTCTCGGCGCGACTTCGCACAAAGTGACCGCCGACAGCGCGCAAGGCTGCGCCCACCAAAAGAAGCGCGATCGGAAAATGAACAAAAAGCGGATGGAGAAGCTCCACCCGCCACATGGACGGAATCATTACTGAAGGATCTCAACTTTCAAAGGATCTTGGCGCTTACCAACGAGCTTGTAAGTGACGCGAACTTTTTGACCTTCCTTGAGAACCGAGAATTCAGCGGGCTGTCCGCCTTGAGTGAGTTGAGTATCTTTTTTGAAGTAGAACTCGTGCTTCTTATCAGGACCTTGAACGTAAATTTCTTTTTTGCGCGCTACGACCTTTGCGATCGGGCCTTCAACCGTGAGTTCCGAAGCTTGGTTTTGAGTTGTCGTTGTGGTCGACGTTTCAGTCTTAGTCTCGGTTTTCGTCTCAGTTGCCTGAACGAATGCAACCGGTGTCAAAAGAGCGAGCGCAAGCAATGTTTGGGATGCGAGTTTCATCAGAGCCTCCAGATTGTTAGATCTTGAGGACTCTATAGCGAATGAGCCGTGAAGGGAAAACCAATCTTTTAAGGAGCTGCGAGTTAGTCGCGCCTGAAAAGCAGATGAAAATCGGGCCGTTTTGCGAGCGGGTCATAACTTCGAGTTTTCTGATAGATCTGATACTTTTTCAGATCTTCTTTGCGGAACCGATCCAAAGCGCCAAGCATTTCCTGAGGCGTTAGCCAGAAGTCTGAGGTTTCGAAGTGGGTGTCATTTGCTTCTTCAAGGTGCCGGAAGAGAATCTCACCCGTCTCGTTCAACACCGTCATCGCCCCGATGACGTTTTGCCCCATGTTCTTGGGTAGCTTCTCTTTCAACAAATTAGAGAAAACGGGCCAGCGCCGAAGGTGCCAAGCCAAAAACGATTTGATTCCAACCGATGCGTTTTCGATGAGAACGTAGTTTTCCTCATCCATCCATTTATACATCGCTGTCAGCACGGCATCTTGCATGTGGCTGGCGTTAACGCGCGCGTAGTCGCGCCATTCGGCTACGAGCTCGAACCGTGGATCCAACTCGATATCCGCCGGTACGAAGGTTCGCTCCGACTTGATACCCAAACGATCCAAGAAATTTCGGTTCTTCATGCGTACTCGCGAGAGGTACTGCGGAAGCTTCAACTTTTGCTCGCTTGCCTCCGCAAAACCGTGCGCCACGAGCTCCGAGCAGAAGAACTCTTTTGAATCGGTGACATCCATCGCGAAATCGTAGGGAAGGTTTTCTCCCGTCGCTTCCTGATGAGCCTTAACCTTTTTAAAAAGGAACTCCGCTGCCCTGTGTGCGAGAGCGGCATCTGCCTGACGAAAAACAAGAGCCCGCATTTTCCCGTCGGCGGCGTAAGTTTCAAAAGGCTGCGCGATCGCACCGACTTCAATGTGTGAGCCGATCGTCCACTTCTTGCCATCAGCGTCGATGTAGAGAATCTCGAGATGGCTGAAGTTCGAATCAACATCGGCGAGACGCGCGATCGCTGCACTTACGAACGCCGAGCCACGAGACAGAAGAATATCGCCAGACTTCAATTCGAAGGGACCCGTCTGAGGGTTGACGAGCATTGAAAGCTCACCACCCGTGAAAGCTGCTGGACGCTGAGCGAGATCATCGTCTGGGTACTCGAGCGCGAACTCTCCGAGAGAATCTTCCAAAACGCGGCCAGCTCTAAAGATGTCTCGAGCCGCGCTGACGCAAGCTTCTTCTTTTGGAAGAGCAAACTCTTTCAAGCGCGAGCGCAAGAGGAGCTTCGTTTCAAAAAGGCTTTTGACGATCGTTGCGGCTTGCGATTTCGTCTTTTCCGAATCGAGGGACGTCGGACGCAAGTCGTAGATCTTCTTGTAAGTCTCTTCCAAAACAGAGGCGCAGGTCTTAACTGAGAACTTAGATCCCTTGAGAGTTTTTTGAAACTCCGTCAGTGCCGCCAGCAAATCAATCGGCGTCACGGCGGCTGCTGGAGCACTTGGTGCCGCTTTACTAGCTGAGGAGAGTTGTTGGGAATCACTCGCGGGCCAGAGCGCGTAGAAAGAAACGGCTACAGCCAAGGCGGCGATGACCGCATACCAGCGCATCAAGACCTCGTTCGAACAAAACTGGAATTACCATCGTCGTCGACGCGCGCTCACCAATCAATAGGGACTCCGCTCCTTGCGACCAGAGTCGAGTCGGGTTAGAGGTAACCAGAATGTCGAAACCAACTCGCGCTTCAAAATTTTTGCTCAACCTACTTCTGCTCGCGATTTTCACGGCCGCTTGCGCTCATCGACCGAACGCTTACGAAACCGGCGAAGCCTTTCGCGAAGGTACGAAGGTCCTGAGCGCCGCTCTCCCCTTCAAGCCTGGAACGGCTTTCCGAGTTCGCCAGGGACCTTTTGATGAAAGCTCACATTCAGAGCCGGGAGCTGAGTACGCGTGGGATCTTGATGTTCCGCTCCTAACCACGGTTCACGCCGTAGCCGATGGACGCGTGTTTCACATTTTCCAGCCTCCAAATGCGATGGGCGGCTGTGATCCGAAATATGCGGCGCAAGCGTGGAACGTTTTGGTTGAGCACAAAGACGGAAGTGTTTCGCAATACACGCATGTCGAAGCGCGCGTGAAAGAAAACCAGGCCGTCGCGCGAGGTGACGTGATCGGCGTCACGACTTGGCGCGGATACATGTGTCGCCCGCATCTCCACTTCATGGCGTGGTCCTCAAAGGACGAACTTTACGCCTCGCCTCGACGCAAGTCGATTCCGGTGCGTTTCACTGGAGTTCCCGACGGGCTCCTGCTCACCGGAAAGCTTTATCAGGTTCCATAACTGAGCTCTCGAAAGAGCGATCCTGGCCTTCTCACCAAGCCGTCACGGTTTACGATGAAGAAATCAACTTCATCCGGGAGATTCCATGCGCGGCACGCTCGCCCTCGCGACATTGCTTTTCGTTCAGCTCGGTCACGCCTGCCCAATCGGTAAGACGGGCCTCTCAAGCAAAGACCTCGAGAAAGTAAAAAAGCAGAACCAAGCGCGCGCCCAAGAGCGAAAAAAAGAAAAGCGCAATATCGCTCAAGCCGGCGGGATGCCGATTCTCCCTTCTCTCGAAACTTCGGACCCTTGGGGCGGAAGCAACCCAGAAGCTTGGAAGAACGAAGCCGTTCTCACCAACGCCGTTTCTCGCGCGCTGAACGAAGGATGGGCGAAGCCAGGGATTGAAGACGTAATGGTTTCGGTTCCGCTCACCATGGTCTCCACAGGATCAGAAGCCCGCGTCTACGGTGATGGACAAACAAACGCGACGATGCACTTTTCTCCATCGTGGCCACATAAGACTCCGCAGCTCGTCGCAAGTCTTTTAGTTTTCAAGGGTAAACGTCAGCTCCAACTTCGCTTTTCATCCAAGCTCGATATCAAAACGCCTGAAGTGACCATCGTCAGTTATCCAGCTGGTACCACGCAAAAAGACAACGTCAAACTCGATCGCGAGGAAGGCTCAAACGATCTCAAAGCAACTTGGGATGTACCGTCGGCTCTCACTTTCGGAAACGTCGAAAACGCGTACGTCCTTTGGGTCACGATCAAGGATTGGAACCATTCCTTCCCGCTCGACTTCCGCTTCCCGATCTACAAGATCGACACTTTGGCAAAAGCCGCTGGATCCGCTAAGACTGCGGGAAAAAGCCCGCTTGATCCCCTGGGTATTCGAGAGCGCGTGAAGAAGAACGGAACATTCGCGCAAGCCGAGTTGATGAACACAAACTTTAGCGAAGAGTGGCTTCGTGTAAATGGGAGCCCGATTCTTCCAAACGACAGCATTCACGGTGAAGTCAAAGGCGTGAAGACGGCAGTTGGCGGCGGCTACACTTCACTCGTTCTCCGTGGTCAAAACTCGACATTCAAAAACCTCTACTCTTGCTTTGATCCTCGCAATCTCGCAGCTGAGAGTACTCACGGTGTCCCCTCTGGTGGTGGCTGGCACGAGATTGGTGACGCAGCCGAAACGATCTTGAACAACCTAGAAGACGGACCCGTTCTTGTTGGCTACGCCTCGGGCGCGCCTCAACAAAACGGACCAGACGGCAAAGGCGTTGCCTTCGACAACAAAGACATCGCAACTTACCGTCTGCTTCGTCCCGGCGAAGCGATGACAACACGTGCGGGCAATACGACTTGGAAAGAAGACGCCGACTGGCGCGCAAAGAGAGACGGAAGCCAACGCGGAAAAGATAAATCGGGTGCTGGCCGCAACTATCACACGTTCTCGTTCACGACTCCTAAGGATCACACTTGTGCCCAAATCTGGGTGCACCCGTGCTTACCAACGGAATCGAATCGCCTGGGCCTTGAGCCCAAGAACGATCCGGCCAACTGCAATTTGAATGAATAAAGATCGATTAGGCGGCGGCAACAAACTTGTGGCCGCACTCCGAGCAAAATTTCGGAGCACCTTCGTAGCCATGACCGCAAGCGGGACAAGCGGGTCCCGTTTTCAGGTTCTTCTTCGGATCCACCAATGGCTCGTTAGGATCAACGGAGCCTTTCTCATTCCACTTCTCCACTTCGCGAAGGATCTTCCAGATCTTCACGGTTCTTTCGAACTCACGGAAGTCGAACTGCAAAAACACACCGTTGTCCGTCGATTGACGTTTAACGAACAAACCTTTGTTTTCGATGAGCGTCCAGTGATCGTTGTTGAGTTGAAGTCCGAGTGAAGCTTTGAACTTCTCGATGACCTTCGTGTAATCCAAGCGCACCGAGCCGTGACGATCTTGCGGCTCCGTCGCCGAAAGTTCGATAAGAGCACCAACCATGTTGGTCACGCGCTCATCAGTCTTGAGCAGCTCTTGTTTACCACCCTTGAAGTAGTAGTACTGGTAAAACTCAAACATCTGCTCGATCACGGGCAAATCAAAAAAGTGAACGTTTCCGATCTCAAGCGGGGCTTCGGGATCTTCCTCGTTCTTTTGCATCTCGTATTTGGCCCACTGCAACTTCACGAAAATATTCACGGCCTGCTCAAGACGCTTGGGCGATTCGAGGAATACGCGTTGGGCATATTGGCGCATCAAGTGCCAGCCAACGACGACGGATTCTTTTCCATCTTTGTCTTTGCGGACTTCGCCTTTTGTCTTCGCCACGTGATAGACGGTGCCGAAAATTTTCGCCGTTTGATCCGGTGGACAAGGCGTGTTGTCTCGCTCCATGCGCAGTGATTGCAAATCACGCATGACGATTTTCATTTTGTCGTAAAGCGACTTCGTGAGGAACTTTTGAAGCTGAGAAGCCGACTCCATCTGCGTCTTCACGGCCTCAACCGGAAGCTCGATCACTTTCGTTTCTGTTGTGCAAAGAGCCGTGTGAGGATGAGTCGCAGCACCTGAAAGCGCGTGTTCGCCCGCGATGTGGGAATTACCCAATGTGCAGAGCTCGATCTTCTGCTTCTGACGATCAAGGTAGAGATTGACCGATCCGGCCTGAATCAAAAAGAGTGAGGTGGCCTTTTCGCCCTCTTTGTACAACGTCTCACCTTTTTTGAAGACCTTGATATTGCTCATCGGTTCCCCCACTACTCCTTCGATTATCGACGCCGCAATCGGTAAACTTGACGGGCTGGTACCACCATTGACTTGCCTCGGTCAGGAAATCGGACCATCGTTGAGTTGCCTTTGATCAAGGAGTCAAGACGATGGACCTGTA
>SXGS01388629.1_pt1 | contig 60667 bp, 53 predicted proteins | sample 3174681 | NCBI WGS metagenome assembly SXGS01 (sample SAMN11356861, study PRJNA531348) | freshwater metagenome | isolation source: freshwater sample F1-80 | place: China: Fuxian Lake, Yuxi | collected 2017-12-25
GGTCACGTCGACCACGGTAAAACATCGCTCCTCGATGCGATTCGCAAAGCGAATGTAGCGGCGGGCGAAGCAGGCGGAATCACGCAGCACATCGGTGCGTACCAAGTTTCGACGGAAGACGGTCACTTGATCACTTTCATCGATACTCCCGGTCACGAAGCGTTCACGGCCATGCGTGCACGTGGCGCGAACGCGACCGACATCGCGGTCATCGTCGTTGCGGCGGATGACGGCGTGATGCCACAAACGATCGAAGCGGTTAGCCACGCGAAAGCGGCAGGAGTTCCGATCATCGTGGCACTCAACAAGATGGATAAAGCAGGCGCAAACCCTGATCGCGTGAAGCAGCAGCTCACCGAGCAGCAGTTGGTTCCTGAAGAGTGGGGCGGTGAAACGATCTACGTTCCCGTTTCTGCGCACACGAAAGAAGGTTTGCCCGAGCTTCTTGAGCAGATCTACCTCGTTGCGGAAGTCGAAGAACTCAAGGCAAACCCTGAGCGCTCGGCAACGGGTATCGTGATCGAGAGCCGTATGGATAAAGGCAGAGGCGCGGTTGCGACTCTCCTCGTTCAAGACGGAACGCTCAAAGTCGGTCAGACAGTTGTTGTCGGTACGGTTCCGGGTCGCGTTCGTTCGCTTATCAATGACAAAGGCGAGCGCGTTCAGGAAGCTGGTCCATCGGTCCCCGTGGAGATTTTGGGTCTCTCGGAAGTTCCGCTCGCGGGCGATCGCTTCGACGCAACACCTGACGAAAAGGCGGCGGCCGACATCGCTGCGAAACGCAAAGCCACGGCAGCTGCGGCTGACGGTAAAGGCAAAGTTTCGCTCGAGGATCTCTTCTCGAAGCTCAAGCAGGGCGACGTGAAAGAACTCGCCATGGTCTTGAAGTCCGACGTGGCCGGATCCGCGGAAGCGATCAAAGGCATGTTGGATAAAGTCGGTACAAGCGAAGTGAAAGTGAAACTGATTCACTCGGCAGTCGGCGGCATCAGCGAATCCGACATCCTTCTCGCCTCAACGGCGAAGGGGATCGTGGTCGGCTTCAACGTGCGTCCTGACGGTGGTGCGACGGCAGCGGCTAAGCGCCTTGGCGTCGAGATCAAGACGTACACGATCGTCTACGAGATGATGGACGACTTGAAGAAAGCTCTTGCGGGCCTTCTCCAACCCGACATCGTCGAAAAGCAACTCGGTCGCGCAGAAGTTCGCAACACGTTCACGGTTCCCAAGATCGGTACGATCGCGGGTTGCTTCGTGGCGGACGGAAAAATCTTGCGCAACGCCGAAGTTCGCCTCGTACGCGACGGCAAGATCGTCTACACGGGGAAAATCGGATCGCTCAAGCGCTTCAAAGACGACGCAAAAGAAGTTGCGACGGGCTACGAGTGCGGTATCGGCATCGAGAATTTCAACGACGTCAAAGTCGGCGACTTCATCGAAGCGTTCACAAAAGAGTCGGTGGTTCGCGAGCTCTGATCGCTCGTTCGCCGAATTTAGGTTCAACTTCAAGCCCGCTGGAGTTTCTCCATGCGGGCTTTGTTTCGAAAATTTCCGAAAGCGGAAAATATGGCCAAAGAAAATTCCAAAGAGAATCGTGGAACCAGTCACCGGATCCATCGCGTTGAGCGCGAGATCCGCGAAGTATGTGGCCTCTATCTTTTGAGCGGCTTCAAAGGGGATCTGCCGGGGATCGTTTCGATCTCGCGCGTGATCGTCAGTAAAGATCTTCGCCAAGCGAAAGTGCTCGTTACGGCGATGGGGATCGGTGCAGAAGAAACCGTAAGTCACAAAGCGGTCGTAAAAGAGCTACAGGCAGCGGCGAGCGAATTCCAACACGAGGTCAATCGCAAGCTCCGCATGAAGAATACGCCAAAGCTCACGTTCCACTACGATACGGGTTTTGAGCATGCGATGCGCGTGGAAAATATTCTTCGCGATCTCAGCAAAAAGCGTGGCGAAGAAGCCGGCGCACAAGGTGAAGATAGTGATGATGAGGCGGACGACGAATGAATCCGCTCAACGGTCTCCTGCTCATCGACAAACCGACTGGTGTCACAAGCCATGACGTCGTCTACAAGGTGCGCCGCGTGCTCGGCCTTCGCGGAGTTGGTCACGCCGGCACTCTTGATCCATTGGCTTCGGGGCTTCTCGTTCTTCTGATCGGAGAAGCGACCAAAGTTTCCGATTATCTCCTCAACGGCGATAAAGGCTACGAACTCAAAGTTCGACTGGGCGTTAAGACAGATTCGATGGACATCACGGGGCAAGTCCTCGCTGAAGCTCCAGTTGAGGCTAGTGCAGAACGCATTCGCGAAGCCGCGCTTTCGCTCAGCGGACCACTTGAACTCGAAGTTCCCGTGCACTCCGCGGTGAAGGTGGACGGCAAACGACTCTACAAGTTCGCTCATAAGGGCGAGCGGCCAGAAAATGTCCCGACGCGCACGATGACCTTCTACGATATTGAAGTCATGTCTGTCGACGAGGGCAGCGTCCGTGTACGCTTGCGTTGTTCAAAAGGGAGCTTCGTCCGCGCGTGGGCCAATCGCTTAGGAGAAGTCCTCGGTTGCGGTGGCACTGTCGAAACTTTGCGCAGACTTTACTCGGCTCCCTTTTCGGTCGAAAGTGCAATCGGTCTAGAAGAGCTAGAGTCTCGCTGGGAATCTCGCAATGAAAGACACGGCAAAGAAATCGGTTCGGCGTGGATCCCGCTGCGCGATTCCCTCCCGCATTTTGCGAGAGTGGATGTCGGTGGGGCCGAAGAGTTGCTAATGAAAAATGGTCAGATCCCCGCGGCGATCAAGCCGGATCTCTTGCGCCTTGGGCAAAACGGCCCAGCAATGCCGCCGGTCCGCGTGATCTCGCGCGAAACCGATGACTTGCTTGCGATCCTGCTTGCGGCACCGGGCGAATTCTACAAGATCAAGCGGGTCTTCCATCGGGCCTAAGGCGACCGCGCATCATGAGCCTTTTCTTTAAAGGCTCGACCTTAGTGTCGATTGAGTCGCGGGTCGCCGCCGCGCTCTTGAGCGTTTCTACTTGATATGTTTACAGTGAAGACTCCCGTTTTCCTTCTTCGTTTCTCCAACATGTCTAGTGGGGTCTGTCATGGTCCGTGCTCCCATTCTCGCAAGCCTTCTTTCGAGCGTTCTCCTTTCACAAGCTTTCGCGGCCGACAACGAAATCGTTATCGGTATGTTGCCGCCCTTGACGGGCGCCCACATCCAGGACGCCCAGGCTCAGCAGAAAGCCATGGCAGTTGCCCTTAGCCGCATCAATAGCGCCGGCGGCATCAATGGAAAAAAGTTACGCGTCGTCATGGAAGACAACAACTCGACCGAGACGGGCGCCCTCGACGCCTTCAAGCGTTTGGTAGAAAAAGAAAAGCCAGCCGCCATCTTCCTGCCTTCGAAGACGTTCCAGGTCATCGCGCTTAACGACCTGATCTTAAAAAAAGGCGTGCCGGTTTTTACGGGAGCAACGGCCGCGAAAGTCACGAAGCAGGGTAACCAGTGGCTTTTCAGATGCCGCCCCGATGACACGATTTCCGCCTGGGCGATGGTGAAGTACATAAAAGAAGAAACGAAGCACACGAAGATCGGCATCCTTCACGACACAGACGCTTTCGGAATCGGCGGGGCTGACCTCGTGGAGAAATACGCAAAAGAGCTTGGTCTGACTGTTGCCAAGCGGGCCGGTTACCTTTCGCGTGAGCGCGACTTCCTCCCGAAGTTCCGTGAAATCAAAGAGGCTGGGTCGCAGGTCATGATCGTTTACGGACCAAACTCATCGGACGTTGGCATCATCCAGCGCCAATTCAAGGATTTCGGCTCGCCCATGATGTACATGGGAAGCCCAGCGAGCCAATACCGCGGCACTTTGAAGATCTCTCAAGCTGCAGCCGATGGCATTTACGCGGTCTCCGACGTCGTGACTCCCGGAGATGCGATGACGAAGTACGCAGCCGAATACAAAAAAGTTCATAACGAAGAAGTCGATCCTGCGGGCCTTTGGGTTTTCGATTGTATGACGATCCTCGGGGATGCGCTCAAGAAGTCCGGAGATGCACCGGTTAAGCTCCGAGAATCATTGCTCGCGACCAAGAACCACATGGGAACTTTGGGGAGCTTCACCTTCAGTCCGACAGGCGATGGCCTCCACGAGGTCTCGATCGTGAAAATCGAAGGCGGTGAGGGGAAGGTTCAGAAAGTCGTCCGCGAGAAGTAAGGCGATCCGGCTCCTGGGGCCCTCAGAGGGGTCCCGAATTTTTACAGGTTGTCCGTCCTGGTCGACTGGTTAGTTTCATGGGGCCCCATCTGAGGGTCCCAGCTCTTGACGCAAACCCGCGTGTCCGCTATTCCTCTTTGATCTCGCAAATCGGTCTTCGCTCTCGATAACGACAGCCATGACGTTATCAAGGGGGGCTGCCTTTCTTGCGCTGCTGACAGCACACAGGGTGTTTTTGGCAAAAATCCAGTCGGTTCGAGGGTTTAGATAGCCCAGCGGCCGAAAAATTCTTACCGCGATCCCTTGAGGATCACCCAGGAGAATCAATGGCACTGTTCCAGTACCAAAAAGAACAAATCATTAAGAAGTTCCAGCGCGCCCCGATGGATACCGGCAGCTCGGAAGTTCAAGTTGCTCTCATCACGTTCCGCATCCGCGAACTCACAGAGCACTTCAAAACACACAAAAAAGATCACCACGGCCGCCAAGGTCTCGTGAAGCTCGTGAACCGCCGCAAAAAGCTCTTGGCTTACCTGCGCGAGACGGCTCCTGAGCGTTACACTCAGCTGATCGCGGACCTCGAACTCCGTAAGTAATCTCTCTGGTGATCAGGGGAGCTTCGCCGCACAGCGGGAAGCTCCTCCTCCCGCTCGAATTTCCCGCCCTTCGATTGCTAGCTTCTCCCTTCGCATCGCTCTCGATCGCGAACGCTCTGGCCGAACTGAATTTCGCGCCGCTCATAAAGAAAAGTGATTGAAACTCCATAGGATTTCGCGAGACTAATGGCGGATAGAAAACCGTGCTTTCGCGACCTGTTTTGGCTTTGTCCAAGGCAGCTATCAGTAAGTACGACGATGATATAGAAACTGATGCACCTCGTGCTCGAAAGACGCCAAGGTGGGGTGACTCAAGTGAAACGGCTGAACGGTCCCGGCGACCCTTCGGAAGTTTCGTTAGGGGAATCCCATCCAATACCGAACTTTCCGAGCGCGGAGTCTCACCTCCGGTCGAGCCCTTCCATTTTTAGGAAAACGGGCCATGGCCACAGAAAGGCGCTCTCATGCACTTAGAAATGAATAAGATCACGGTTTCCGCAAGTATCGGCGGAAAGACGATCACAATCGAAACCGGACGCTTGGCAAAACAAGCTGACGGCTCGGTTCTCGTCACTTGCGGCAACAACATGGTGCTCGTGACGGCAGTGAGCTCGCGTAAAGAGTCGACGCTCGACTTCTTCCCGCTCACGGTCGAGTTCCAAGAGAAGTTCTACGCAACCGGTAAAATTCCTGGCGGCTATTTCAAACGCGAAGGTCGTCCCACCAACAACGCAACTCTCACGGCTCGTTTGATCGACCGTCCGATTCGTCCGTTGTTCCCCGAAGGTTACCGTTACGAAACTCAAGTTGTTGCGACAACCCTGAGCTATGACGGAACTTTCCCGCTCGAAGTCCTCGCAAGCTTGGGCGCAAGCACGGCTCTCCACATCAGCGATATTCCGTTCAACGGTCCTGCGGCAGCGGTTCAAATCGCGCGCATCGGTGGACAGCTCGTTCTCAACCCGTCTTCAACTCAACTCGAACAATCTGACATCGACATGATCATCGCGGGAACTCGCAACGGCATCATGATGGTCGAAGGCGAGTCGAAGTTCATCTCCGAAGCCGAAACGGTTGCGGCCCTCAAGTTCGGTCACGAGTCGATGAAGGCGTTCTTCGATATGCAGGATGAACTTCGCGAGAAGTTCGGCAACAAAGCTAAGCGCAATTTCACGCCGCCGAAAATGGACGAAGCGTTTGAAAAAGAAGTTGAGGCGTTCCTCACTCCGAAAATCAACGCCGCTCTCCGCATGCGCGTAAAACTCGATCGCTACGCAGCGGTCGATAAGTCGAAAAAAGAAGCTGAAGAAAAGTTCATCGCTCCGCTCGCGGGCGACAAAGACCTCATGACTCAGCGGAAAAAAGAACTCAGCACGATCGTTGAGAACATCAAATACAAAGTCGCTCGTTTCATGATCCTCGACGACAAAGTTCGTATCGACGGTCGCGACACGAAGACCGTTCGTCCGATCGCTTGCGAAGTGGGCTTCCTCCCGCGGGCGCACGGTTCAGGCCTCTTCACTCGCGGTGAAACGCAAGTTCTCGGCACCGTAACTCTCGGTACGGGTGAAGACGAACAGATGATCGACGCGCTCGGTGGTCTCGAGAAGAAGAAATTCCTTCTTCACTACAACTTCCCTCCGTTCTCGGTTGGCGAAACGGGCCGCATGGGCGGACAAAGCCGTCGTGAAATCGGTCACGGAAACCTGGCGGAACGCGCATTGAAAGCGGTCGTGCCGGATTTCGAAAAGTTCCCGTACACGATTCGCGTCGTGAGCGAAGTTCTTGAGTCGAACGGCTCAAGCTCGATGGGTACGGTTTGCTCGGGCATCTTGGCGCTTCTCGATGCAGGTGTTCCGATCAAAGGCAACGTCGCGGGTATTGCGATGGGTCTCATTAAAGAAGGCGATCGCATCGCGATTCTTTCGGACATCCTCGGTGACGAAGATCACTTAGGTGACATGGACTTCAAAGTTGCGGGTACGCGCGAAGGCATCACTTCCGTTCAGATGGACTTGAAGATCGACTCGATCACGCTCGACGTAATGGACCAAGCTCTTCGCCAAGCAAAAGACGGTCGTCTCCACATCCTCACGGAGATGGAAAAAGTCATGTCGAAGGCGCGCGGTGAGATTTCGCAATTCGCGCCTCGCATCGAAACGATCAAGATCAAGCCTGAGAAAGTTCGCGAAGTTATCGGGGCCGGCGGAAAAGTGATCAAAGGCATCATCGAAGAGACGGGCGTTAAGATGGACATCGAAGACGATGGAACCATCCACATCGCGTCTTCGGATCCGGCGATGACGAAACGTGCTATCGAGATCGTCAACGCGATTTGCGCGGAAGCCGAAATCGGTCGCGTTTACAAAGGCAAAGTCGTGCGGATCATGGATTTCGGCGCGTTCGTCGAAATCTTCCCGAACACGCAGGGTTTGTTGCACATCTCCGAAATCTCCAACGAGCGCGTTCGCCAAGTGACGGACGTCTTGAAAGAGGGCGAAGAAGTGGAAGTGAAAGTCCTCGATATCGACCGCGCAGGACGCATCAAGCTTTCGCGCAAGGCGATCTTGGAAGCTAACGCATAATTGGTTCTCGTTCGTCATTTGGCGGCGAAATCTAGATGACGAAATTGAGACGACGGAGTTTGGACGGCTTGAAGAAAGACTTTTCGAACGGATCTCCGAAGAAGAAAGTTTCCTCCAAACGGGGCGGATTGAAGAAGTCCGCTTCTCACGCCGTCGACTTTCAAAAGACGGTTCTTCCGAACGGGATCCGGGTCCTTACGGAGAAGCACGCAACGTCGCGTGCGGCCTCCTGCGGGATCTGGGTTAATCGCGGAACACGCGACGAGAGCCCGGAAGAACAGGGTCTTGCTCACTTCCTCGAGCACCTCGTCTTCAAACGTACGGAAAATCGAAATGCTTACGAAATCTCTCGTGATATGGAGGCCGTTGGCGGTGAACTCAATGCCTTCACTTCGCGCGAGTACACGTGCTTCGTAACGCATTCTTTGAAAGAGCACGTCGGGCTGTCGCTCGACGTTCTTTCGGATCTCGTTTGCCGACCGACGTTTGCGGCGAACGACATTAAAAAAGAAAAGCAAGTTGTCGTTCAAGAGATCCACATGTCTGAGGATCAACTTGAGGACAACATCTTCGATCGTTACTTCGAAAAAGTTTTTGCAGGTTCTCCTTTGGGAAAACCGATCCTCGGAACGGTCGAATCCATCAACGGAATGAGCCGCCAAAAAGTTGTCGGCTTTCACGGTCGTCAGTACACGAGCGCAAACACGTTGGTGAGCGTTGCTGGCAACGTTGAGCACGACGAAGTCGTCTCACTCGTTAAGAAGCATTTGAAGATGCCCGCCGCAAACCCGATGGCTGCTCGTGCCGCAAGATTGGCGCCGGAGATCAATGCCTTTCGCGAAGTCGTGAAAAAACCTTCGGAACAAGTGCATATTTTGATGGGCTTTCCGGCGGCGGATTTCCGAGCACCTCTTCGTTTTGAAGCTTACATCGTGAACACGATTTTGGGCGGCGGGATGACTTCGCGTCTTTACCAAACCGTGCGCGAAGATCGCGGTCTCGTTTACACGATTCACAGTCAGCTCGTGACGTTCACGGATACGGGCGTGAACCTAGTTTACGCCGGGACTGAGCCGAAGAACGCACCCGAAGTTGTCGAGCTCACGCTTAAAGAGATCAAGAAGCTTCGCAAAAAAGGCATGACGAAAGCGGAGCTTGAGTTTTTCAAAACTCAAGTCCTCGGCCAGATTTTGCTCGGGGCTGATGACATCGAAAGCCGCATGAACTCACTTGGTGTGAACGAAATGGTCTTCGGCAAATATCGCTCCGTCGACGATGTGATGAACGACGTGAAAGGCGTGACAATCGATTCCGTTCACGAGTACATCGAAAAGTACGTCGACCTTGATCGGCTTGGGATGTTCCTTATGGGAGCCGTGCCCGAAGCGCCGACGAAGCGTTGGCTCGACTCGCTCTAAAATTTCCTAAAAAAGTTTTCTCTGATGAAAGGTCCACCGTGGCGGACGAAGTCTTTGGAATGGTTGCGAAGAAGAAGTTGAAAGTAAAACGTTTGCCCAACTTCAAAGGGGAGCTTCCGCAATACCAGAGCCCGCTTGCAAGTGGCTTCGATGTTCGAGCGCAGCTTGAGCAAACTTTGACTTTGTATCCCGGCGAGCGGGCGATGATTCCTTCTGGCTTAAGTTTCGAGATTCCTCCCGGATTCGAAATTCAGGCACGTCCGCGCAGTGGCTTGGCCGCTAAGCAAGGCGTGACCGTTCTCAATACACCCGGAACCATCGATGCGGATTACCGGGGCGAAGTGAAGATGATCGTCATCAACCTCGGGCAAGAGCCGGTTGAAGTGAAGGATCAAGACCGCATCGCGCAGCTGGTCCTCGCTCCGGTTTACCAAGCGGATTTCGAAGTTGTCGATGAACTCAGCTCCACCGAGCGGGGAGCCGGCGGCTTTGGAAGCACGGGCGTTGCTCAACGCCCCAATCCGTAAGTAAAAATCATCCGGACGTTGGTCTGAGTCGCTAGCGGCTGTTTGCGGGCGACGGAAAGCCGAGCGAAACTAAAGAGAGTCCATCACTCTTCAAGGTTGAGTTGAGGTTTTCATGCGGGCCGGTGCTTTCCTCGTTTTTAGTCTTTCCCTCCCGCTAGCTACGAACGCCCAGATCTTGGAAAAAAGTGCTTCCGCGGCTTTTGCAAAGGGACGAGCTCCACAAGGCCGTGACTTTGCGGATCGCTGGGCGTGCTTTGCACAAGAGCACGCCCGCACCAATCAACTCCGCTACCGAGCGACGGAGCCGATCGTCGTTCTCGGCGGCCGTTTCCAAATCGATGAACCAAGTGGAGATTCTCTCCGCACGTTAGCGGCTACGAAAAACGCACTCGTTTATCGCGAACGATTGGGAAAAGGATTTCACTCCTTTTTAAGTTATCGCGCCGTCGATACGAACGCGGGAACGAGACTTATCCTCGAAGAATCAAAGTTCGAAGGACGCAAACCAGCGAGCGCGACGATTTCGAAGGTCTCCAATGCTCCTGTCATGGGGCATATGGCTTGTTTGCCGAATGAAGAAGTCCTCGGCGTTCGCGAAGAGCGCCTCGATGAACGCGCACGCCAAATTTTTGCGTCGGGAACGCAGCCGCGCCCATCCGACCTTGCGGATCGCGACGGGTGGACGTGCGTTCGCGCAGGGAATGAGCAGTGGGTCGACGCGAATCCGGGCTTTGAGTTTGCGTTTCGCGGCTCGCAAGGTTTCGTAAAGACTTTCGCCGGCCACGGAGCCCTCCAGCTTTATACGCAAAAAGGTGCGCTCATCGCTGAAGATCGGCCGAGTGCAAACGAAGTTTACAAAGCGGCGATAAAAGTCGCGGTCGTTGAAGAGGGTGTACGAGCGGCGATTGAATACTCGAGTGCGCGACCGAAAAAGGCGAATGCCGTCCCAACTTCCGTGGAGAAGTCGGTCGTCACGAATCTCGGCGTCGATCACTATGCTTACTGTTTGAAGACGCGTGAGCTGCGCGCTCGCTTGTTCGGTGACGTTGCAAAAGCGCCGTCCATCAGGGGGCCGGCGAGCGTTCAAGACAATGCCGAAGAATCTGACGACGAAGATTAGGTCGACGTTCAGGTGATCGCGACTTGGATCGCCGACCAAGCGACAAAGAAGATCGCGTAGAGGACGCCCGTCAAAATCATAACCGGGCGGCGAGCGAGCCCGAATTGCTCGCTGAGCCCTACGGTCAGCAAGATGCAGGTGAGTGCAAATCCAATCAAATCAAGCGGCGGCAGGAAACTCGCGATCGCGTGGACGATGAAATACGGAACCGTCGCGAGCACCGAGAGCGAATGGAGTCGGCGGATATCGAGATACGTATGTTGGGTGACCGAAAAAAAGTAATAAAGAAAAAGAGTGAAGACCGCGCCGATCATCGCTACCGCGATCGGAAAAACGACAAGGCTTACTATGAAGTCGACAACACTTTGATTGATGAGCGCGTTCACGGAGCCCGAAATCATCGCGAAGACAAATTGCAGTGCGAAGGCCGCGGGCCAACTTAGGCGCACGGGTTCTTTGATGACTGAGACAGGATCGCGGAAGAAAGCAACCATCAACGGGATCAAATCTCGAATCCGGTTCAGAGCTTTTGCTTCCGAGTTCATCGCGTCTCCGGTTGAAAGCTCATGGCATCGCGTTCGGCGAGCATGACCGCGAGATCGAGAAAGCGTGCTTCAACGGTCCACGGCGTACGCGTAAAGATCTCGCCTGTCTCCAAGGCATCGACCGCTTTCTTGCCCATGAAGAGATTGTGGAGCTTCAACGCCAAGACGGCTAACAGGTCTCCTTGGCCAAAGTGCGCATCTCTTCGAAGCAGATCAATTTCAAAAACTTCGAGCGCCGTTTCAAACGGCTTGAGATCTTCGAGGCGACTACCAGTCACTTGTTTCGTGGACCGCACGCGATTTCGGACAAGCGTAAGGCTCGCGGTAGTCACTTCGCGGCCTTTGCGTGCGAGTTCTTCCATCTCCTCCTCAAAACTTGAATCCGCAATGACGTGGGCGCGAGTTGTAAGCTGCTTCAGCGCATGCGCGACCGAGGAGGCATCGAGAAATTTTCTGAACGGGGGATCAAGCACGATCACTTCGTAGCCGTGTTCACGCAAAAAAGCTGGAATCGAATTCCAATGATCAAAAGGTCGGAAGAGGCTTCTTGGTCCGCCGACGAAGACGATCGGATAGCGCGTGAGTAGGCAGTTAGGTCGAAGCTCTAGCTGTTTCAGGAGTGCCTCGCGCGTACGTTTGCGTCGGAGCTGAAACCCGTAGAGAGTCGCTACGAAAATCGTGGCTAGCGCGAGGGGAGCGGCAAGCGTCATCATTAGAAGTGCGTGTCCATCCGCAGCGTTGCATCGACCGATGAACGATCCAATGTATCCGAGACCATCGAACTTCGAACCGAAAGATCAGCACCCAGAGAGAGCTTTTCCGTTAAAAAGAAATCGAGACCCATCGTGCCGACGCTTGAAGGGGTTGTGTACTCAAGAGTGGTGTCACCCGTGCGAGCGATCGTCATGTAACGACCCGTGATGCCGCCACCTAAGCGGTAGGCGAGAGGCTTCGTGATCCGGTCTTTATAGTAAATTTTGAGTTCGAATTCTTTCAGCGAAACGCGGGTATTGGCATCCTCGCTTTCGGCAAAGCTACGTGCGGTACCTTCGGCCATCCAATGCTCAGAGAAAAGATCAATGCCGAGAGCGGCTTGGATCCCGCGGCTCCCGACGTAGGCGGATTTCCCATCGCCCAACGAAAGCGTTTGCATGGGATGCGCGAGGCCCACGCCCATGTGAATCCAAATGGATTCGAACGGATCTTTGGTCGTCTTCATGAGCGAAGCGCGCGCGCGCGAGCTCGACAGTTCTTGTTGTGCCGCTTCGCGGTTGAGTTGACGAAGGATCGAGTCGTAACCGACATGCGAATCATCTTCATAGGACGAGCCCGAAATAGCTTCGTTTGCTTCCTCGGCGGCATCGGATTCGGCGGCAGCGACCGGATGGCTGAGAGCGACGTTCAATAGCAAAGTAAGGGCGGCTAAAGGATAATGAAGAGTCAGGCGCAGCGAGCATCCATCCATGGTCAAGGCTCCTTTTTTCCATCTTCAGTTTAGCAGAAGCGCGCGAGCCCATCAGGCCTTTCGAGGTCCAGGTTGGCTTGCGCGCGAGCCGTGTAAAAACTCGCCTTTCAAGATGATGGCCGGATCGGCGAGAATAAAAGCATGAAGACTTCGCTTGCGCGGTTCTGCGCTTTTTGCAAATCAACAAGAATGGTTTACAGCAAGAAGCACGTCTCGTTGATCGACGCCTTTCTCGCTTTGGCGACAAGCCTTCTGCTTTCGTTTATCGTTTGGCAGGAGTTTGATCCACGCTTGGTCATCTTTTTCGCCTTAGGTCTAGGGCTTGCGGAAGTTTTCATCATCTTCCGCTGGCGACTGTCGATTGCGTGCCCCCACTGCGGCTTCGATCCCGTGCTCTACAAAAAATCGCCGCAGAAAGCGGCAGCGCGCGCGAAGCAACATCTCGATGCTCGTCGTGCGAATCCTCTTTCCGCGTTTCAAGCTCCGCTGAACTTACCGGTGATCGTGAAGAAGCCTGAAGCATCAGCTCAAGATCATAAAGTCGTGAGCCCGACGAAAGCCGGGAAGCCTGCCGCAGCCCCGGCAAAGAAAACGAATCGACCACCCACTCCGGGGGCGATGCGGTAATCCTTGTGCCGGTGCGGCGAAAACGCTAGGCTTCCTGCCAAGATGAAAGCACTGGTCTGCATCCCGACTTACAACGAACGGGAGAACATCGAAGCGATCACTTCGGCTGTGCTCGCCGCGACTTCTTCAAATACCCACATTCTCGTTGCCGACGATAACTCTCCCGACGGCACAGGTGAGATTGTAAAACAGCTGATGGCGAAAGAGCCGCGACTGCATCTTTTGTCGCGACCCGGAAAGCAAGGTTTAGGCCGCGCTTACATCGCCGCGTTCAAATGGGGCTTAGAGCGCGACTACGATGTTCTCGTGGAAATGGATGCTGATTTCTCGCACCGGCCGGTCGATCTCGTGAAAATCCTGGGTGAGATCAACCGCGCCGATTTCGCCGTGGGTTCACGATACGTTCCCGGTGGCACGACGGTGAACTGGGGCTTGATCCGGAAGATCATCAGCCGTGGCGGCAGCCTCTACACGCGCTACATCCTCGGATACAAACTCAATGATTGGACCGGCGGGTTCAATGCGTGGAAGCGGCATGTGCTTGAAGGTATCTCGCTCGACGATGTGAAATCAAATGGCTACAGCTTTCAGATTGAGCTGAAATACCGCAGCCTCAAGCGCAACTTCAAAGGCATCGAAGTACCGATTGTTTTCGAAGATCGTCGCGTTGGTCATTCGAAGATGAGCTTCCGCATCGTGATCGAGGCGCTGGGCCGCGTTTGGGGCATGCGGTTTAGCTGATGAGAGTGTCAGCGAACGCAAAGTCAAAGAGCACGCGAGAGAATCCCATCATCGGACTTCTACTTTTAGGAGCCGTGGTGTTTTTCTTTTCGTCCTCGGCTTCGTTCGCGGATCCGATCGCGGATCCGATCGCAGTAGAAGGCATCTCAAGCGGCGTTCGTCTCGCCGCCCGCAAAGAAGGCGTAAAGTCCCAACTCAAATCACAAACGAAGGGCCAATCAAAAGCTGCGGCGTACATTACGATGGTCATCGCAACGGATGGCGCAATCGTCTTTGATCGACCGAACCAAGACGCAAACGTCATGACTCAGCTTCCGTACGGAAAGAAAGTCCGCGTTTCGCGTGGATCGACTCGCGGGGGAGAAGACCGCTTTCGACGGATCAAGGTCGGAAGCAAAAGCGGTTACATTCTCGAAATCGACGTAGCTCCCGAGAGCGCGATCAACGAAGCAGAAATCAGCACCGGGAAAAAGCAGGTCGCTAAAAACGCCAAGAACAAACGCGACTCGCAACGAGAGCGAAAGCGGCCGAAGGAGCCCTTTTACTTCACTCGTTATGTGGGTCTTACCGGTGGCTTTGCTGATTTCAAAGAGTCCATCTCCGGCGTCGATGCCGTGAGCAACAACTTTCTGGTTTACGGACTCAAAATCACCGGCCCGGAAGTTGTCTTCTCCGGTCCCGTTGTCGATTTAAATATCCTTCTTCATTACGGAGCACCCGAGTATTACGAAAAGCTTTCGAAGATTAAGCCGACGGGCTTTGTTCTTTTCACCGATGCCCTCTTCGTCCTGCCGGTTCTCAATCGCGAAAATGGAGCCGTCTACGTAGAGGCCGGGCCTCTGCTTGTTTACTCAAGTTTCAAAGTTCTCAACGGGACCCGCGTGATGGACCTTACGAGCGTCAATCTAGGAGCCTCATTCGCGGCCGGCGCTGGATTTCGCGTCGAGAAGGTCGCCTTGCGCTTAGAAGGCAAGTACATGATCGAAAAGCAGAGCTACAAAGCGGTTCAGCTCTCCCTCCAAACTGAATTTTAGCGTTCTCTGAAGGCTTCTCGCCGGCCTCGAGCCTGGACATCATCGGTGCAAAACGATAGTCTCCGCGCATTATGAGCGAGACTGCCCCAAAAAAGATCCATCTTCTCTCCTCCGAAGTTGTCGACCAAATTGCGGCTGGCGAAGTCGTCGAGCGACCCGCGCATCTGGTGAAAGAGCTCGTTGAAAACGCACTCGATGCTGGAGCGACCTCGATCGAGGTGGAATTCGACCAAGGGGGACGGCGCGTTCGTGTGACCGACGATGGACGCGGCATCGCTCCAGATGAGCTGAGGCTCGCGCTCGCTCGACATGCGACAAGCAAAATTGCGAGTGCGGATGATCTTTGGAATCTACATTCGTTTGGATTCCGCGGTGAGGCTCTCGCAAGTATCGCAGCGGTTAGCCGCCTGACGTTGCAGTCGCGTCCTCACAACGCAAAGAGTGCGTGCAAAGTCGTTTGCGAGTTTGGTCGTATCGGCGAATCAGAGCCTACGGGCGGAAACCCGGGAACAACGGTTTTAATCGAAGAGCTTTTCGCAAATGTTCCAGCTCGCTTGAAATTCATGAAGAGTGAAGCCGGTGAGACCGCGCAAATAAAGAACACGCTGAAAGCCCTCGCGCTCGCAAACGAGACGGTGGAGTTTCGCCTCCGCACGAAAGGAAAGCTCGAGCACCTTTGGCCGCGCGCTGAGACGTTCTTAGAACGCGCAAAACAGATTCTCTCCGCCGAGCGGCTTTACGAAGCCAAGATGAACTACGAAGGCTTTTGCGCTGAAGCCGTTTTCGCTGGGCCCCACGAAGTGACGGGGAACGCGAGAAGCATTTTAGTTTTCGTGCAAAAAAGATTCGTGCAAGATCGCGGACTCCAAGCCGCCGTGATCGATGCCTTCCGCGGTCTTCTGATGCACGGAGAATTTCCCATTGCCGTCGTGCGCTTGAGCGCACCTACCGATGAAGTTGACGTCAACATTCACCCAACAAAGTCTCAAGTGAAGTTTCGAGACAGTCAGCCTGCTTTCCGAGCGGTCAACCGTGCGCTGAGAGAAGCTCTTGAAAAGGCACCTTGGCTTGAGAAAAAGGTGGCGCCTGCCGTCGTCATGCCGTATCCGAGCGCAGAGCCGGCGACAAAAAAACTTTCGGTCGCGGACCTCACTCGTCGTTACGAGGCGGAACCTACAAAATCAAATCTTGCGCCCGAGAGTTCAACGCCTCCCTCATTCGAGACGGCACCTGTGAACTCAGTGGGGCGTTTCGAGGCTCCGGAATTCAACGCCGTCGTTTTGAAACAAAAACATGACGGCGTGACGAACTCAGTTCCATCAAACGCAGATGCCGCTACATCACCAGTAGATCGGTCAGCAACTGCCCCGGCACCGAAGCTAGGTCCGTGGTCGCGTCTTCAAGTTCTCGGGCAAGCTCACCTGACTTACATCCTAGCGCAAGACGAAGATCGTCTCGTGCTCGTCGACCAACATGCGGCTCACGAGCGTGTCGCGTACGAGAAACTCATGCGTGCGTGGAGCGAGGGTCAAATCGATGTTCAGACACTGCTAATTCCGCTCACCGTGGATCTTGAGCCGGACGGAGCGGAAGCTCTTGTCTCGATTGCTGATGAGTTGGAGAAGCTCGGCGTCGTCATCGATCAAGTGGGTCCGCAGTCGGTTGCGTTGCGCGCAAAGCCCGCGATGATCAAAGATGCCGCGCTGGCGAAAGTTTTGAGCGGGTTAGCTCGTGAGATCGTCGAACGGGGCGGCTCTTTTGTTCTCGAGAAGAAAGTGTCCGACATCTGCGCGACGATGGCTTGCCACTCTGTCGTGCGTGCGGGTCAAGCTCTCAGCCAAGAGCAGATGAAGAGTTTGCTCGCGCAAATGGATGAGTTTCCGCTCTCAAGCTTCTGCCCTCATGGTCGACCTGTTTCAGTCGACTATCCCTTCGCTAAACTCGAGAGGGATTTCGGTCGCATCGTATGATCGGACGCGGTACTCAAGTGAGCCTCTTCAAATGAAGCCGCATCTGCTCTTCGTAGTTGGACCAACCGCGAGCGGAAAATCCGACGTCGCCGTGGAAATCGCCGAAGCTTGCGGCAAAGAACAACCGCGAGCACCTGAACTGATCAATTGCGATAGCGTTCAATTCTTCGCTGGTGTCGATATTGGAGCCGCAAAACCTGAACCTGAACTCTTGGCCCGCGCTAAACATCATTTGATTGGACATGTTCCTCTCGGAGGTGCTTACACAGCTGGCGATTTCCGGCGAGACGCTCTGAAGATCATTGAGGAGCGCTCACAAATCGTCAGTTCATTCGTCGGCGTGGGCGGGAGTGGTTTCTACGTGCAGGCTCTCGAAAAGGGCATGTACGAGGTGCCCGAGCTTTCCGAAGACATTCGCAAGCAACTCGATCGGGATGCGGAGGAAAAAGGCTACGGAGTTCTTTACGAAGAACTTCGGACGCGTGATGCTGAAGCTGCCGCAAAAATTCAGCCGCAAGATCGCTACCGAATTTGGCGCGCCCTCGAAATTTTGCGCTCGCATCCTGACGGCGGTACGCTTTCGCAAATCCGCGCCCAATTTGAGAAACAAAAACCAGACGCACCCTTCACCGTGAGCAAGATCGGAATTTTTCGAAGCCGAGAAGAGTTGCGCCGACGAATCACTTCTCGAACGCAACGCATGCTTCGCGAGGGCCTGATCGAAGAGGTCGAGGGTTTGCGAGCTAAAGGCCTAAATGATTGGGCTCCCTTGAAGAGTGTGGGTTACAAAGAGGTTCAAGAGTTTCTTGACGGACGTCTCACGCGTGAAGAGCTCGAGCCTTTGATCATTACGAGTACGATGCAGCTCGCTAAGCGTCAGATGACTTGGTTTAAACGCGACGCTTCGATTCAGTGGTTCGAGTCCAAAGACGGCCAGCTCGGTGCCGTGGGAACAGAAGCGGAATTCCTAGGGAACAGCCCAACAGAATACGTTGTTCGATGGCTCTCTCGTCAACGGGCGCCTTGACTCGATCGAGAGCTTCCCGCAAGACTGCTGCCAACATGAAATCCATGACGGGCTTCGGGCGAAGCCATACGAACCAACAGGCATTTCAAACAAATCAAAAGTCACAAGAGGCTTTGTCGAGACCGGCTCTTCCTGCCCTCGACATCTCGGTGAAAGCGGTGAATGGTCGGTATCTCGATCTTCGCTTTCACCTTCCCCGCGAGTACGCGCCATTTGAATCTGAACTGAAGTCGATGCTCACCAAGATCTTCACGCGGGGGACCATCGACGTATACGTCAACAGAACTCGTTCAACCGCAGCCTCCGAGATTCGTGTGAACACGGATCTCGCTCGCAAGTGGTACGAGAGCTATCAAACTTTGAATCGAGAGCTTCAGCTAAAAGCTGAGCCATCATTCGAGCTCTTCACGCGAATTCCTGAGCTTTTCGAAGTTCAGTCACAATCTGAAATTGGAGATGAGGAAAAAGCTCTCGTACGATCGCTCCTGGAGGAGGCCGCTCGTGGCTGTGATCAAGAGCGACTTCGCGAGGGCAAAGCTTTGGCGGCCGAGCTTGAGAGTTTATGTGGACGCCTTGAGCAGTTGAGCGAAGAGATCGTTACGCTCAAATCCGAGGCGGTTGCCGAACTCGAGCGACGATTGCGGGATCGGTTGCAGGAGCACTTGCAAAAGCTCGGCTTTGAAGGGAAGGTAGACGATCAACGGATCGCCCAAGAAATCGTGATTCACGTCGATCGAGCCGACATCTCTGAAGAGTTGACTCGATTGCGCGAGCATTTGAAAGCGTACCGGCAGCTCCTTAAGAGCGCCGAGCCGCAAGGCAAAAAGCTCGACTTCTACGCGCAGGAGCTTTTGCGTGAAGTGAACACGATTGGGTCTAAGAGCCACATCGCCAAACTTACGGCTTTTGTCGTTGAGGCGAAGTCCCTGGTGGAAAAGATTCGGGAACAAGTTCAGAACGTGGAATAGTCAGTCAATAAGCGGGGAGAGCGCGGGGCGCTCCCGGGAATTCGTGGAATGAAAGTCCGTTTGATCATCATCGCCGCCCCGAGCGGCGCCGGCAAATCGAGCTTCGTTGAACGTATCTGCCGCGAGATGCCGCGTCTTTGCGACACGGTCACCTACACGACCCGAGCCGTACGTGCGGGGGAGTCCGAGGGCAATCCCTATCACTTCGTTTCAAAAGAGAAGTTTCTCGAACTCCGCGAGAAGGGGTTTTTCGTCGAGTGGGCCGTGGTCCACGAAAATCTCTACGGTACTCCCTACCACCAACTCGAGGACGCCTGGGCCCAAGACCGAGTCATTATCATGGATATCGACGTTCAGGGGGCCGAGACTTTTAAACGTAAGTTTCCCGATGCGGCGACGATCTTCATCTTGCCCCCCTCAATCGAGGAGCTGAGGCGCCGAGTCACGAAGCGGGATGGTCGAGTGCCGGCGGACCTCGAAATCCGGATGAAAAACGCTGAGCGCGAAATAGCTCAAGCCTCTCACTTCGATTTCCAATTGGTGAACGACGATTTTGATAAATCTTATCAACAGTTTAAGAAAATCGTTGAAGATCTGCTGGCTCGTGGCTAAAACTTAAGGTTTCGAAAAATGCCAACCCTTTGGGCGCTTTCGGGCGGTTTGAGGATCCAGTAAGGAGATTCAAAGCTACCCCGGGGACGTCTGAGGAATTGGCCGTTTGTGTTTGGTTGAGCTTTTCAGGAGGAGTTTGGAATGGCTCGCGTTACCGTCGAAGATTGCTTGGACAAAGTCGACAACCGTTTCGCCTTGGTTCTTCTCGTTTCTAAACGCGCCAAGCAGCTCTTGAAGGGCTCTGCTCCGACCGTCTCCAGCAAAAACAACAAGTACATCGTCAATGCTCTCCGCGAAGTAGCGGCCGGTAGCGTTCACTTTGACGGCATCTCGGCGGATGCTGAAGAACGTCGCAAGCAGATCGAAAAAGATCTGAACCGATAAGCGGACCGGGATCGTTGCGACCCATCCTTGGACGTAACTGAGGGCGTAACTGAGGGCGTAACTGGCATCTCCGTTTACGAATGTTGCTTCAAGGGGCCTACGGCCCCTTTTGCGCTTGGGTCATAGTGATGTTTTTAGGGTTTCCCACACCGCACCCCCTACGAACTTCTAGATAAATCATCCCAGAATAGGACGTCTACCCTAGGGCCTTTCCCGCTAGTGGATGGCTCGGTCCCAGGAACCCGAGTGAGTTTCGGTTTAAATTTGATTTCTCCCTCTTAGATGCCGATTTGAAGTTTAGGGCGATCTTCAGGTATTCTGGATGAATCAAGGGAACCCGATTCCATGGTGGACCACTTCAACGATGACTCGATCGATCCGTCGCCAAAGACTCTAGAAGAGCTTTGCGCAAAGATTGCGAACTACTTCCCGGGCGCTGACCTCGGCATCGTCTCGAAGGCCTACCACTTCTCCGAAAAAGCTCACACCGGACAAATTCGTCGCAGCGGCGAACCCTACATCTCTCATCCTCTGGGAGTTGCGGCGATCCTCGCGGATCTGCACATGGATCTCGGCACGATCATCACGGGACTTCTTCACGACACGGTCGAAGATACGCACGCCACGCTCGCGGACATCGAACGAGAATTCGGTAAACCCGTGGCCGAGATCGTCGACGGCGTAACGAAAATTTCGAAGATGAAGTTTCGCAACACGCACGAAAAACAAGGCGAGAACATCCGCAAGATGATCGTCGCCATGGGAAAAGATGTGCGGGTCGTCCTGGTGAAACTTGCCGATCGTCTGCACAACATGCGGAGCCTCGGGCACATGCCTCCCGAGAAGCAGCAGCGAATCGCGCAAGAGACGCTCGACATCTACGCGCCACTTGCGGGACGCCTCGGGATCATGTCGCTTAAGATCGAACTTGAAGATCTGAGCTTCCGTTACTCGAAGCCCGATAGCTACTATCAACTCGCGCAAAAGATCGCGATGAAGAAGAAAGATCGCGAGCGCTTCATCGACGATACGAAGCGCTTGCTGATGCAAGAGCTCGCTTCGCGCACGAAGGCGAGATTCGAAGTTTACGGCCGCCCGAAGCACTTGTACTCGATCTTCAAAAAGATGCAGGCGCGTAATCTCGACTACGATGAAATCTACGACGTACTTGCTTTCCGTGTCATCGTGGGCTCAGTGAGCGAATGCTACGAAGTGCTCGGTCACGTGCACGCCTTATGGAAACCGATTCCTGGTCGCTTTAAAGATTTCATCGCCATGCCTAAGGTGAACAACTACCAGTCGCTCCACACGACGGTGGTGGGCCCAGGCGGGGAGCAGATCGAGATTCAGATTCGTACACGCGACATGCATCTCGTTGCGGAGAAAGGGATCGCCGCGCACTGGAAGTACAAAGAAGGCGGCAAACCCGTTGGCGACGATCAGAAGTTCAACTGGCTTCGCGATCTCGTTTCGCTCCATCAGCAAGTGCGAAATCCTGACGAGTTCCTCGAAACCGTAAAAACGGATTTATTCGATCGCGAGATCTACGTGTTCACACCGAAGGGTGATGTGCGTGAGCTTCCCGACGGATCGACGCCGATTGATTTTGCATACGCGGTTCATACGGATGTCGGCACCCACTGCGCAGCTGCGCGCGTGAACGGAAAACTTGTTCCGCTCAAAACGCGCCTTCGCAGCGGTGACATCATCGAAGTCATCACGTCTCAGCATCAGCATCCCTCTAAGGATTGGCTGAAATTCTGCGTGACCACGCGGGCTAAGTCGAAAATTCGTTGGTACGTCAAAGAAGAGCAGCGCAAACGTGCGCTCGAGCTCGGCAAAGAGATGTTGGAAAAAGACTTCCGCAAGTTCGGACACAACTTGCAGAAGGCGCTCAAAGATTCGCCTGAAACGCGGGAGCGCCTCTCGTCTTTGGGCGCGAAAGAAGTCGACGATCTTTACGTTCAAGTCGGCTACGGCAAGGTGATGGGGAAGGACGTTGTTGAACGCTTCTTCCCCGGCGCAAAGCCCATGGATGAAGAGAAGCCTTCCTTCCTTCAGCGCGTTGTTCAAAGCGCAACGAAGAAGGCTCGTAAGTCGAAATCCATCATTCGCGTGGACGGCATGGAAGACATGCTCGTTCGTTTTGGCAAGTGTTGTAACCCGATTCCGGGTGATCCGATCGTGGGCTTCATCACGCGCGGTCGCGGCATCACGATTCACAAATCAGATTGCGAGCGCGCCTTTGAAGTCGAAGACGATCGCCGTATTGACGTCGAGTGGACCGTTGATTCGGTTCCGGAAGGTGTTGAACGCGTCGTTCGTGTTCGCGTGATCAGCCAAGACGTGCCGGGCTTATTGAAGTCGATGTCGGAGGCGTTCAGCGCCCGCAGCATCAACATTCACAACGCACAGATCCGCACCACGAAAGATAAGAAAGCGATTTGCATCTTTGACGTTTCCGTCCGCGATACGCAGCAGCTCTCGCAAGTCATGCAGGATCTTCAGAAGATTAGCGGGATCATCGGTGTCACGCGCGTCGCCCACGTTTAAGGGCGACGGCTCGAGAATTCAGATGAAAATTAGAACTGGAAGCCCGCGCCAAAGCGCAGAGTCATAGCCGACGTCGTCACGTCGTTCGAAGGCGGGAAGTAGTCGTACTCAAAGAGTCCCGTGAGCATCATGCGGTTGCTCAAGAAGTAATTCACGCCGACATCGAGGAGGATCACGTTCGTCGTCGCGATTCGCGGGACGTCGAGCACGTCAGACTGCTTCGAGAGCGGGAGCCAGATACCAAGGCCCACGGCAGCGAAGGGCGAGAACGATCCGCTGCCGAAGCTATAGCGAAGAAGCGCATCAACACTTCCGTACATGATTTCGGTTTTAACGGCGCCGCGCTCTTTGGATTCACCTTTGACTCCGAACTGATCCACGCCCAAACGAACGATGAGTCCGAGCGACTCAGAGAGCGGGTAGTCCGCAAAGCCTTTGATGCTGAAGCTACTGCCGGTCATGGAAACCGTTTCGCTCAAGCCTTTTACGGATTGGTTGTTCATGCTGTAGCCGCCGAGAGCTCCAATGTAGAGAGCTTGCTCGCGTGCGCCACCGCCCTCATCGCCGCCGTCTTTTTTACGACGTTTCTTTCCGCCGGCGCTGGCCTTGCCGACGGGCTCAAGAGTTGCGTCGACTTCCGCACGACCCTTCGTGATCTTTCCGAGGGATTTTCCGCCGCTGACCTTCGTGATCTGCACGAGGCCCTTTTTCTTTCCGTCGATGATGACGAAGAACTTTTGATCGACTTGGACTTCGGTGTCCTCGTTCTCGATCATGACGCTCTTTTTCGCCGTCTTCGTGATTCTTGCGGCAAAAGCGTCAGCGCTAAAAAGCGCAATCGCGCCGCCTACGAAAAGGGCGGTGAGAGGTCTCAAGATGATACGGCTGAGATGCATAAACCCTCCGGCTTCCAACATGTTAAATGAAAACCGAGGTGCTGAACCATAGAAAACGAAAGCACGTCTAGGTAAATCCCGCGCGTTCTTGATGTACCGAGCAAGACTTCGACGTTTAGTCAGGACTTCTTTCGTTGATCCTCATTGGTCGACAAGTTCGTCGACAGTTTCATTCAGTCGATGAAACTCTCAACGAGTTGGTGACTCACCCGCTCGATCTCGGAGGATAAAGAGCCTGCGGGAAATTCAAAGGTGCACTCAACACCCAAAGTTGAGTTATTTGCGGGCGCGTGCAGACGAAAGACCGTGTAACGAGTCGTGGATTCAAACTCTGTCGAAGTCGATTTCACGAAGTAACCGATCTTTCCGTTCGAGCGGAGTTCAGCGCCTAGAATGGAGTCATTCAACTGCGCGCTGAGATCACGATCGTTTGCGCAAGATTCACTCAAAGCAACGAGGGACGGCTGAGGAGTGGGGGCACCAGCGAGTGGGTTCTCATTGAACTTTTCACGATCGGCGGACTTGTAGAGCGTGCATCCCGCAAGGGAGCCCGAGAGGACGAGGATCGCTGCAAAACTATTCACCAAAGTTCTTCGTGATGCGCTCATGGGAGTAGTTTCTCGAATCACTTCGGCGGCGGCAATGAACAACGAGAGGGGCCAAAAAGAAAAACGGCCCGTTCTTTTAGAACGAGCCGTTGCGTATTTCGCTGATAGATCTTCAGATCAGAACGGAATTTCTTCCGCGCTGTCGAACGAGGGCTCAGGTCCGAAGTCCTGCATGCCGTAATCGTCGCGCGAAGAAGAACGATCCGAGCGGTGATCCGATTCCGTACGCTCGCCAGGAGCGCCGAGGAATTGAACCGTGTTCGCCACGATTTCTGTCGAATAGCGTTTTTGACCTTGTTGATCTTCCCAAGAGCGTGTCTGGAGACGACCTTCAACGTAGCACTGGCGTCCTTTTGCGAGATGCTTGCCGCAGATTTCTGCCAAGCGTCCCCAAACGACGATGCGATGCCATTCGGTGCGTTCTTGTTTCTGACCTTCTTTGTCGACCCAGTTTTCGCTCGTCGCGATGCTCAGTCGAGTGACAGTACCGCCGTTGCCGACTGTGCGAACTTCAGGATCCGCACCCAAACGACCAACGATGATGACCTTATTGACTCCTGCCATGGTAGCTCCCCAGCTCGTTTACCTTCCGAGCTAAAAATGATGATTGGACCAACGATTCCGTGAATATGAACAGACGAAATCGATCTTTTGAGTAGAACGGTTAGTTGTCCCAAATGGGGTGGAAAGCGTCAATGACTATCGACCAAAGTCGAGGTGTCTGGGCTTTTACCTAAGCGAAATTCTCTAAGCTTCTTGCGCCTTTGCCGGGTTTCGGCCACCCGCATCCGGCGCTGGAAAATGGAGCTTGATCAAAGCTTTTCGGTGAGGGCGCGGTACGTCGGGAACTGACTTCCGGGCACCATCGTGATGACGCACGCAATGCGTGTCCCTTTGTCAGTTGCTTGCTTGCAGCCAGGGTCGTTGATGAGCGCAAGCATGCTCGAAAGAAGCGGTGTGCGAGTCGCAAAGTCTTTGTTGATCAACACGTCCACACGCATTTCGATCTTGCTCACCTGCGGTTGAACGCCAACGGGAGTTGGCTGCAGGTTCATGCCGATGTTGCCTTTTACTTTTCCGCTGAGGTCGGTTGCGGCGTTGCCGATGTCCAAATTCACGATCTCGAGCTGTCGATCGGCGAGCTTCACGTTCATCGCCACTTTTCCCAAATTCAAAGTGGGAAGCGCAACCGGAAGGAACACTCCGTTCATGTTCATCTGCACTTCTTGGCCAGGGAAAACGAAGGCAGGAATGTTGATGGACACATTCCCACTCGGTTGTTGTTTGAAAGTCTGATCAACGTTGATGAACGCATCAAGTCCAAGGTTACCCTGAAGATTCAAAGAAGAGATGCCGGCCGCGCGGAGGAAGTCCGCTAGCTCGTTGAGGTTCACTTGGTCCGCATCGACGGCGATCTCGTGCATCGTGCCCGAGCCTTGCGCGTAATTGACCGTAACGTCGCCTTTGAAGAGATCTTGCGCGTGAACGGTAGCGCCCGCTTTGGCGGTCAAAAGTTTGAGAAACGCGGGCGCCGCTTCGATCAAAGAAGCTTTCACCGGAGGAAGCCCACGAGGCTCGATCAACACTTCGCTTGCGCTGATGCCCAGTCCGGGCATAAGGGTGAAACCAAGATCGTCAAAGCGTACGTAAGTTTCCGTCTTCTGCGTGACCAGCGCCGCGACGTAATCACTTAAATCCTGCTTAGGAAAGAGAACGATAACGAAGAAGAGGGCGATCAACAGAGCGCCCAGCATCTTCATCTTATGAAAGCGAAAGAGAACGGCGAAAGGATGCAAGATAGCTGACACGTTTAGTCTCCTGTCTCACCCGCACCAGGGCGGTTCGCACTTCTCGCGGCACCCGGGCGGCCCGGAGTTTTCGGAGCAGGCTCGGGCGGAAGGTTGAAGGCTACGAGATCGTAAGTGACATTGAAGTAGTGAGGATCCTCAGGCGTCGCTTGGATGCGGACACCCGTCATCTTCACGGTTGGCCCCATTGTTTGGAAGCGCTGACCAATCTGCATGATTTGATCGAGATTGAGCTTCATGAACGCAACGCTTGCGCCATTTTGCTTTAAGCCTTTGGGAATAAAACCGGGCTTACGAGCAAGATTATCAAACTCCGTGATCGGACCACTTTGATCGGGCTGGAGACGCTGAGTGGAAGCAGCCGATTGCGCGATGTTGCGGATCTCGTTGACATCGATCAGGCGGGGAGAAGGTGGCAGTGCGCTAACATCGTGATTCACGCGGTAAGCTTCGCGAATGATCGCTTTTCGATTTTCGAAGTCTTCGAGGTAGGTTTCCGAAGACGAATAGAAAATGTACGGAACCGCGAGGAGGATCAGCGCGATCAAAGCGCCTGATGCGAAAAGAATCGCCTTCTGCGCACCTGGGCTCTGATCTTGGTACTTCTCGACGATTTGGTTCCACGCCGAGCTCTCTTGAATGCGGCCGAGCAAGGCTTGAACCTGTTCCTTCAATCGGTCTCTTGTATCGTCCAGTGCCACGGTTGAATCCTTCTCTCTGATCGCTCTAGTCGTTACTTAGATAGTCGTTCAAGGCTTCCGGTTGACCTTAAAAGTATAGGAGAACGGAACGCCCGGTACGGTGCCAGCTTGAACCGGTCCCGGCTTACGTGATTGCGGACGCGCCATCTCGTTGATCGCTTTTTCGATGTCGGTGACGAGCGCACGATTCGCGGCGTGACCTTGGATGGTTACGTCATCGTTGACGACCTCGAGAAGAGTTACGTCGACGCCAGGTTGGCCGCTTGCTGCTTTGGGTGGAAATTTCTCGGAAAGCTTAGCCACGATTTCCATCGCGGAAACATAGTCATCAAGCTGAGAAACCGCCTCGTGATTCTTGATGCGATTTTTCGAGTTGCGAATGTAGGCGTTAAGGCCGTTTTCCGTAGCGGCACTTCCACGGAGTCCGGCCGCTTTTGTTGCTGCTTCCGTAATCTTCTCTTCACTTGAGAAAGCGAGACCGCTCGCGATTTGGTCACGTACGATCGAGAAGACGAAGAAGAGAGCAAACGCCGTGGCCGCAACCGTGACCGGCACTCGCCAAGTTGACCAAAATTCTTTGAAGTTTGAATTTTCGCGCGCGAACTCTTCGCGGCGAAGATTGAGCGCCGGATTACGTGGGCGCTTCATTCCTTCGATCGCAAGGCCGACCGCAACGCCGGCGATGGCTTCCATCTGCGGAGTCATCGTGACTCGCGAGGGCTTATCGGCCATCGCTGATTGGCTTGCAAGGTTTGCAGAAATCTCAAGACCCTGAGTGATGTAAGGACCGAGGTTCTGGATTTGGCTTGCGCCGCCCATGAGCTCGATTTGATCGTACTCCAGAGCAAATGCGGCTTTCACCTCAAGAAGCGTGAGGCGAAGTTCGCGTAGAAGGTTGTCGACTTGAGTAGCAACCGTGTCGGAGAGCTTGATCTGATCTTTCGTTGCTCCCGCGCGATTCATCAGGATGAAGCTCTTTTCGTTCAGAACTTTCATCGACTCGAAAATCGAAACGTTGAACGCGGCGCTGATCGCGGACGCGATCTCTGAGCCGCCCCAGAGAATGGAGCGAATGGAGACGAGTCCGCCATCACGGTAGACGAGAAGGAGCGAACGAGTGTGACCTAAATGCAAGATGAGCCGCGCGCGCGAAGTCGGCGCTTGTCCGATCGAAGTGGATTCGTCCGTCGGGCGAAGCGACGGAGAAATTTCCTTTGGAGCCTCGTTCCAGCTTTCGAAAAGGTTGGCGAGGGCAAGACCTTCGACGCTCACGATGTCGGAATCGAAGCCGCCATCTTTGGAAATGTTAAGCGCTTCTTCGACAGCTTCTTTAGGCGCGGCTACCGTGAGGACGTCAGCACTCGGTCCGAGAAATTCGATGATCTTGAAATCGAAAATCGTCTCGTCGATATCGAGCGGAATGTCGTCTTCAAGTTCGAACGCTAAGCTCTTGTAGATCTTTGAGCGCTCGCGGAAGGGGAATCGTTTGTGGTGAACACTTACGCGATGTTGCGGAACGCCGATGACCCACTTCGTGTTTTTCGGATCGTAGTTTTGCGAAAGGGTGCGAAGGGAATCAATGATCTCAAGCGCACGATCGCGATTGGGATCCACCGAGAGGGGAAACTCGAAGAAGTTGTTGAGCACGTAGCCCTTCGGGCTCGCGTCGAGTTCGGCGACCTTGATGCTGTAACTTCCGAGATCAACGCCTAGGATTTTCATTTCGGGGACGGCTCCTCGTTCAGCCTTTTATTCTACAGGGCCTTACTTCTCGTTCCAATAAACAATTGTCGGTCGCTCGTTGGGGACTTTCTTTGCATCATTGGGCTGAGCGGTCTGGGGCTTGTTCGGATCCTCTGGAGTTTTGGGCTTGTTGGGGTCTTCTTCCTTTTTCTCGTCTTTCTTTTCTTCTTTGGGTGTCAGCTTTTTCAGCTGAGCAAGAACCGCATCGTAATCGTAAACGATAGCGGTGACGTCCTTCTGGACTCGACCCGCTTGGCCCATCGACTTCACGCGGAAGTTGAATTCAGGTTCCACCGTGATCGGGACTTTTGGCTTGCCTGCGCCGTTCGGGTCAGCCGGAGCGTTCGAATCGTAGAGAACTTCTTTGCGCACGCCGAGCGATTCGATGAATTGAAGGAACGTCGCTGGGTCCTTCAAAATTTGTGTGTCTTCCTTCGAACGCTCTTCCAGCAGACGGGCCGATTGCTCTTCCGTCAAACCGTAAGCCGCTTGCAGAACTTCTTTCGGAGCGTACTTAACGTTGATCGCCTTCGCGCCGTAGATCGTGACACGGTTGAGAAGGAGATCGTAGATGTCATCGGTCATCTCGGCGACCATGTGCAACTCTTCGAAAGTTTTGAACGGCTGGTTCGGCGGATAGAAGTCACGCGCGCCAAAGTTTTGGTAATACGTGCTCTCTTCGCCGCCGTTCAAACTTTCTTTGTTCTCATCAACCCAATCAGCAATGTTGTTCACAAGCTTCGTGAAGCTTTGGCCGGAGTACTTGCGCGCAAACTCTTCGTCTTCGTCCATCTTGCTTACGAAGATCTGATTGAGTTGGGCAAGTGTGATCTTCACGAGTTCTTCGTTGGATGAGGCAAGAAGACTCAGATCGATCTTCGAACTTTCGCTCTCGATGGTTGCCATGTAGGAGCTATCCATCTTGCTACCTTTAACGGCAGCGTTGATCTGATCTTTATCGATCGATGAAACTTCTTTGGGAAGCATTGGCGGCCAAGAAAAAGGCATCTTCCAGATCATGTCGATCATCGGAATTTGCGTGAGCATCTCTTTCGGAATCATCGCCATGATTTTGCGGTAGATTTGCAGGCGGAGCAGACTGATCTCGACTCCGGCTTTTGCCGCGTAGTGAGCTTTCACTTGGTTCACGGACTGCGTGCTAACCGCAAACTCCACGCTCGTTTCGTACATCACTTCGGAGGCGATGACCGTCAAAATCGTGAACGTCGCGAGCGCCATCATGAGGGCGGCGCCCGTTTGATCTTTCAGCATGGATGCGGTCTTGCGGAAGGAGAAGATTTTCATTGCTGACCGCCTCCAGAGCTACCACTAGAGCCACCGACATTGCCGGTGGCTCCACCATTCCCGCCACCCATCTGATTTCCTTCGGCTGCCGGATCCTTCTTCGGCTTCGGATTGTTTTCGAAGAAGATCGGCGCCAAAACCATTTGTGAAACGGGTCGCTCGCGAGGATCGCTCTTATCGTGAACCGTTAGGCTAATCTCAACCGCGTAAGGGAAATGTTCTTTCGTGATATCGTCGCCATCTTTGCCCGTCTTCCAAGTGTCGACATAATCATCACGCTTTGGGCCCAAGTAGCGGAGTTTGAACTCTTCTACGTTTTCGAGCAGCACCGTTTCTTTTCCAGGCTTGTCGAGTTCGTCGTCAATGTAGGGCGAAACCGAGCGATACAAACACTTCGACTGGCCAGATTTTGCATTCGACGGCTTGCAGCTCTTGACGTAGTAACCGATTTTCGCCTGATCACTCTCTTGCGAGTCGCGAAGGACGCGCGTGTTCGAGAGTGAAGTGAACCACATGGCTTCGCTGGTCCCGATGAAGCCGGTGAGATTCGGAGGGCAGGGTTTTGGGGTTCCTTCGGCCTGCGCGCCGCCAAGATTGATTTGATTCAAGACGATGCCGCTGTTTGGTCCCTGATTTGGTGGGGGAGTTGGCTTCGCAGTTAAATCCGTCTCCATTTTGCAGAAGACATCTTGATAATGGAAAGCTTGGCCGACATCAGCTCGCATGATCTTCATCGCATCGGCAACTCCAGAGTCGCGACGAATTTCTGCCGAGATCACTTTTTGGTTCTCAACACCTGAGCGCATCGCTTGCGCCGTGATGATCGTGAGTCCCGCCATAATCGCGATCGCGATCATGACTTCGAGGAGAGTGAAGCCTTGAGGGTTTTTCAACGCGCGTCTCATTGCGCCTGCGTCCCAGGAGCCGGCATGCCCTCGGGCATCGGAAGCTCCTTCGTGTAGTCAATGATGTACGTGGTCGCGCTGTGGCGAATCTCGTTACCCGTTTTCCCTTTGTAGAGCACCGTCACGCTCATCTCTTTGACGGCTTCCTTGAAGAAGGTCGCCGTCGTCCGCATGATCGTGATCAGCATGGGGTCGACTCGGTCCCCACCAGCGCCGAGAACGCCGGTCAAATCCGGCATCTCGAATGGCTGAGCTTTCATCTCCCAGCGGTAGCCGGGGAATTTCGGCCCGAAGTCGCCGGATTCTTCTTCGGGCAAATCCGTGATCGGTTTCTCTTTCGTGCGAACTTCGTATTCTGTCATCTTTCGCTCAAGCAAACCTGCGACCGTATTGTTGATCCGGGTGTTGCGAACGCGGCTGAAGTTGCCTGACCACGAACTCGAGATAACCATCAGGGCGCCCGCGATAATCATCACGGCAATCAAAACTTCGAGGAGCGAGAATCCACGACTGTTTCTCAGGTTCTTTCTCATTGGCCGCGAATCTCCTTCAAGCTGATTTTCTTTTCAAAAATATCAGCGCGTCCCGTGAGCGGGTGAATCGCGATTGTCCAATTCAATGTTTTGCGATCCGTCAGATGAATCGCTACGTCTTCCGCTAAACCTTGCGGGAAGAAGTGGACGTAAGTGGTTCCTTGAGTGGCTTCTTCTTTTTTATCGACATACTCGACGCCGCCGAAATACATGCCGCGGGGGAGAGTCTGGGGAGACTTCAAAACTCGCGAGTCTTCCGAAAACTTGCTAGAGCCTTTCTGGTCGTCCCTTTGTGAAGAGGTCAGAGATGAGAGTTCTTTCTCTTGCTCTTCACTCAAGAGAGTGATGTTACCGGGTGCCGACTCGATCCAGTAGGAGTGGCCTTTCTCGTCGTTCATCGAGATCACGATGCGCATCGTAGAATTGGTCAATCGCGCCGTGTTGCGAAGATCGCGAGTCATGACCGCCATCTTGCGAACGGCACCGCGCATGGCGGAGGAAGAGTTGAAAAGTCGGGGAGCACCAATTGCGAGCATGCCGCCGATGATCGCAAGCACGATCATGATTTCGATCAACGAGAAACCTCGTTGATCACGCACGCCAGGGGTGCGGATGGCTTTGCTAGTTGCGCTCTCAAAAGCGCTTGCTGTTTTACTCATGGAGTTACTCATAACGTACCACAGTTCGTCGCTATCCCCGAGTCCACCTTGATCTACGTAAGGTCTAGGCAGTGCGCCTCGGAGGTCGTTCGGCTCCACCTTACGGTTTAGCTTCACGCAGGAGGCTGGCTCATCTCGAGCGAAGGTCCGAAAAGAAAAAAGGCGCCAAACCTGGCGCCTTTTCTAGGATCGACTCGACGTGCGATCAAGCATCCTGATTCGACAAATCTTTTGCGTAACCTTCACCGCCGTCTTTACGGTCTTCACCGAGCGACTTCAGCAGATAAGTGCCGCCGTCCGATTCGTAGATGAAGTCGCGGCTCCATTGATCCTTGGGAACCGTCTTGTAATACGGCTCTGGACCCCAGTTTGGGCACGCTTCCGGACCAGGATTCGAAACGAGAGCTTTCAAACCCACTTCGGTAGTCGGGTAGGAGCCGCAAGTCAGGTTGTAAGCTTCGAGCTGTTTGCCGATCTCAACGATCTGGATCTTGGTTTGTTTTACGCGAGATTCTTTAAAGCTCTTCGAAACGTTCGAACCGAGAACCGCCATCAAGCCCGCAACGATTGCTACGACGATCATGATCTCGATCAGCGTCATACCACGCTCGTTCGATAAGACCTGGCCCGCTGTTGTGGACAGTGCTGAGTTCCGTTCTTTTGCGATGCTCATGTTTTCTCCTTCGAGTCCGTACTCAATTCCGATTTTTATCTTTTAAATTCCAGCCAAACTTCAGTTCAAGACTAAATAGAAAGAACCGGATGCAAAGTTTTAAACCTTGATACCGTATCCATCAACTTCCGTATTCTGATCCTTTCAAGTCTTGTTCCAGGCTCCGCGTCGATGCCGCAAATAGAGGCAACAATTTTGGGCGCATGCACTCGTGATTCAGCCAGAGGTTTACGAGAAGCCCTTGGCGCAACTCATATCCCTCTAGACAAGATCTATAGAAAGTTGCCCCAAATAGCCTCTTAAAATTCTTTAAGACGCGCTTTTTTCGGCGGCCAAAAACGTAGGCGGTGGCCATTTTAAAAGATCTCAACGAGTTCTTCTTAACTGATCAGCAATTTGGGTCGCAATTAACCTAACGATCGTCTCGAAATGAGACGGTGGCGAGCTTCATCACTGGTTGAGGAGTTGACGCCTGTGAGCCAAGTTTCGGCATGAATCTGAGAAGCGGATGAGGAAGACGGCCCAAAGCAGTCCGCCTCCGCCAAAGACGAGATTAACGGTTTCCGAGTGAAGCCATGTCGAACATCGGAATCATGATCGAGAAGACGATGATGCCGATGACAACGCCCATCATGATGATCATGACGGGTTCAAGAAGCGCGGTCAGACCGCCAATCTGAGTCTTAACTTGGAAGTCGTAGCTATCGCTGACTTGCGTCAGCATTCCTTCGAGTTCGCCCGTTTTTTCACCGATCGTGATCATGTGAATAACGATGGGTGGGAACTGTCCGGAACGTTTTAGCGGCACGGCAACCGATTCACCTTCGCTGATGTTGTTTCGGGCATCGACGATCGCGGTTGCGAGTACGCTGTTGCCGACAACGTTTTTCACAATGTCCATCGCCTGGAGCATCGGAACACCACCGGCAAGAAGTGTTGCTAACGTACGCGTGAACCGCGAAACGGCGATCAGCCGCGCAAGTTTCCCTACGACGGGCATTTTGAGAACGATCTTATCCCAGCTTTTTGATCCCGACTCCGAGTTCTTCCAGTTGCGGAAAACGAAGACTGACAACACGATCATGCCGATCATGAGCCACCAGTAGTTCACCAGGAATCCCGATAATCCGATGACAACTTGCGTGTACCACGGAAGAACCATCTCAGCGCTCTCGAAGATCGTTTGCATCTTCGGAATGACGTAGATGAAGAGAACACCAAGCATCGCAAAGACGAAAAGGACCATGATGATCGGGTAGAGCATCGCAGACTTCACCTTGGCGTTGAGTTCGTTCTCAGCTTCGGTGAATTCGGCGAGTCGGATCAAGATCACGTCGAGAGTACCGGAAGCGGCGCCGGCTTCGCACATGGTTACGAAAATGTTCGTAAAGATTTTCGGATACTTTTGGAGCGCCTTATCGAGCGAAACCCCTTCGTTCACCATGTTTTTGATGTCGGAAACAGCTTCTTTCAAAACCGGGTTTTCAACTTGGTCCGCGGTAGCGGCAAGAGCATCGACGAGAGGAATGTTCGCTTTCAAAAGACTCGCGAGCTGGCGGGTCATCGAGGCGCGGTCTTGAACGTTAACGCTTTTGCCAGTCGCAACGTTTTTGCGGCCGGTTGCTTTCGCCTTTGCTTTGTCTTTGAGCTCAACGACGAAAATGCCGTCTTTTTTGAGCTTGGAGCGGGCCGTGCGTACGCTGTCGGCGTCGATCGTCGCGCGTACGTTCTTGCCCGCTCTGTTGATTCCCTTGTACTCGTAAAGTGGCACTTATCGACCTCGGGTAAAAACCACGTCTTAGATGTCGACCTGGGTGTTCGCGAGAACTTCTTCAACCGTCGTTAGACCTTTTAGGATCTTCTCGACGCCGTGATCCCGGAAGGTTTTCATCCCATCCTGAATCGCCTGTTTTTTGATCGCTCCGCCATCGCGACGTTGCATGATGAGCGAGCGGATCTCTTCGTTAACCAAAAGAAGTTCCTGAATGATTGTTCGGCCAAGATAACCTTTGCCGTTGCACTGATCGCAACCAACGGCGCGGCATACTCGTCCGCCTTCGATGTCTTTTCGCGTAAGGCCAAGCGATGAAAGCTCAAAGTCCGTGGGAACGTAAGGAGCTTTGCAATGCGGGCACAAGACGCGCACAAGACGTTGAGCAACAACGCCCATGAGCGAGGTCGCGATCAGGAACGGTTCGCAACCGATATCGATGAGGCGGGGGAATGCGCCTGCCGCATCGTTCGTATGAAGCGTGCTCAATACCAAGTGACCCGTGAGCGAAGCGTTGACCGCAAGCTCGGCCGTTTCCAAGTCACGAATCTCACCGATCATGATGACGTCCGGGTCTTGGCGCAAGAAGGCGCGAAGACCCGACGCGAAGGTGAGGCCGATCTTGGAGTTCACCTGAACCTGGCCGATGCCGTGGATCCGTTGTTCCACCGGATCCTCAACCGTGAGGATGTTGATCGTGGGGTCATTCAGCTTCGACAAACAAGCGTACAGAGTCGTCGATTTACCGGAACCGGTCGGACCCGTTACTAACAAGATGCCGTAAGAACGGAGCAGAAGATCATCGTGCAGCATCTTCAAGCTCTGTTCCGAGAAGCCAAGCTGGTTGAGCGAGAGGATCACGTTCGATCGGTCTTGCAGACGCATAACCAAGCGTTCGCCGAACGCGGTAGGAACAGAGTTCAAACGAATGTCGATGTCTTTTCCGCCCACTTTCAGCGGAATGCGGCCGTCTTGGGGGAGACGCTTCTCAGCGATGTTCAAGTTCCCCATGACTTTGATCCGCGACGTGATCGCGTTCTGAAGCTTCTTCGGTGGCTTGAAAATATCGAAGAGAACACCGTCGATGCGGAAGCGAACGACCATGTCTTTTTCGTAAGGTTCGACGTGGATGTCGGATGCTTTTTCCTTCACCGCGCGGAACATCAACGTGTTGACGAGTTTGATGACGGGAGCGTCGTCCTCGCCGGCATCGAGAAGGTCGATGATCGGCTCTTCGAGGTCGTATTCTTCTTCTTCGATTTCGTCGAGGCCTTGGAGAGCCGCCGTCGTCTTTTCGTAAACGCGGTTCACCGAATCGAGAAGACGGGTTTTCGACGTCATCAACGGAACAGTGCGCTTATTAAACAAAACCCGCAGATCATCGAGAATGCGCGTATTAAGCGGATTCGTCGTGAGTACGATGATCTGGTGCGCATCCTCTTTGAACGGTAGCACTTCGTGCTTTTTTGCGTAGTTGATCGGAATATTTGAAACCAAATGGATCGGAATATCGTTGACCGGGATATCTTTGAGATAGGGGAGACCCATACGTGCCGCAAGCTCGGACAAGAGTTCGTCGGCTGATCCGGATTCTTTTCCCGAGAGCATATCGCGAAGCGTGCGACCGCCGTCAAACGTCAAACCGAGGACGCTTTGCAGCTGCTCCTCGGTGAGGCTCGTGTTCTTCAGTAAGACGCTATCGAGTTGCTGGGCCGTAGCCAATTTCAAGCTCCTTCTACACTTCTGACGCTTCCAACCGCTTCGCTCAAACACCGCTTGCATGAAGATCGCAAGGCGGCTGAGTTGATCGCGGAGCGGTAACCCCGCGATCGGTCAGCGGCTGAGTCAGCGCATTAACGGCGGCGGTTCGTTTTGGCCGAAACGGGCTCGTCGATCTCGTCGCTGTTATTCTTTTTCGCCGCTCGCGGGAACTCGTCGACCGTTTTTCCGTAAGGATCGCGGCCATCGAAGTTCTTCTTGATCCAATCGATGCGCTTACCTAAGCGATTCGACAAGTTCTTCTGCGAGTCGTCGACGTTGCGGATGATCTTCGGGGTCAAGAATACTACAAGATTGATCTTGTTGGTGCCCGTGTTCCGCGATTTGAAGAGCCAGCCTAAGATAGGAATGTCACCGAGGATCGGGATCTTCTTTTCGTCGACGGATTCTTCATCGCGAATCAGACCTCCAAGGACAGCGGTATCACCGTTGTTCAGGGAGATATTAGTCTTGATCTGTCGTTTCGCAAGACTCAGCGTGCTGTCCGCGAGATCTTTTGCGCGAACTTGGTTTTTGGAAACCTGCGCCACCGTGATCTCGTCGATCTTCAAGCGCACAACGTCGGAGTCGGGGCGGATAAACGGAGTTAAAACCATTTTAATCGAAGCGTCTTCCGTGCGAGGAGCCTGACGAGTTCCGGTCGTCGTCGTCGTGCTTTCAAGGGCTACCGGAACCTTATCGCCCACTTCGATGGTAGCCTGCTCGTTATCCGAAACCATAACGTTCGGTGTCGAGAGGATATTTGACTCTGTGTTCTGCTGAACGAGCTTGATGAACGAGAGCAAGTTCGGGATCTCGATCTCGCCTCCTTGCGCGAGTTTGAGTTTGAACTTGCTGCCGCCGCCGAAACCTAGAACGAGACCCGAGTCTCCTGCGGGCGTGAGAATCTCCGCGATCGGGCTCGTCACGAAACCCGTACGACCGATCCCTTGAGCATCACCTGCAAAGCCGTAATAGTTGGGGTTCCAGTTCTTCGTCTTCTGGCTATTCAATTCCATCACGATCGCTTCGATGAAGACTTGGTCGCGAGGAATATCGAGCTTTGCGAGGATCGTGAGAACTTGCTGATAATCTTGTTGGCTTGCGGTAATGACGAGGGAGTTCGTCTGCTTATCGAAGCCAATTTTCACGTCGCCGCCAAAGATCGACTGCGCGTTGAGCGGGCTAGCCGATGCACCACCGCCGAAGCGGTTTGCGCCACCGAGCGCGCCGCCAGGAGACGCGCCACCGCCGCCAGCTGTTCCGCCGCTTGCGATGCCTTGAAGCGTTTGCGCGATCTTTTCGGCTTCACCGTATTTTACGTAGTAAACGAAGACGCCGCCGGCTTCGGCGGGATCGAGCTTGTAGTCGAGCTTCTTCACGAGGTCGCGAACTTTTTGGATTCCTGCTTTGTTGCCGACGACGATGATCGCGTTCGTGCGCTCATCGGGAGCAACGAGGCTAAGTTCTTCAGGGGCACCGGAGCCCGGTTGACCACCGCGACCGCGAGGGAAGCGGGGAACACCCGCGCCAAATCCAGGAGCGCCGGGAGTTGCGCCGCCTCCGCGCGAAGGCTCTTTGTTGATAATCTGGTTGATAAGATCAGCCAGTTCCTTTGCTTTCGCATAACGGATCGGCACGACGGCGAGCTGTTCTTCGAAGCCGGGACGGTCGATCTCGTTAATGACTTTCATGATGCGCTCAATGTTTGAACCGAAGTCCGTGATGATGAGCGAGTTCGTAGGTTCGTAGGGTGTCATCTCGCCGTCTTTCGAGGGCAACATGCGCAAGCGCTTGTTAATCTCTTCGGCAGATGTGTGCTTCAAATGCACGATACGCGTGATGAGAATATCGGAGTTCGGATAATACTTACCCGAGTACGTCTCGATCGAGTTTCTCTGAGCGTTTCGCGTGCTCATGACTTTCAAGAACTTGCCGTAGGGGACAACCGTAAATTGGTTGATCGCAAGGGCCGCGAGGAAAGCTTTCCACGCCTCAGCCACCGTGATCTGCGAAGGAGCGATGATCGAAATTTTACCGCGCACCGAGGGATCGATGATGAAGTTCTTGCCCGTGAGCTGACCCATCGCCTTGATAACGTCGGTGATCTCGGCGTTCGGATAATCGAAGCTCTCGATGAGATCAGGATAGTTCTCATTTGTGATGTCTTCGATGTTCGCTTCTGACAAGGGCGGTTTATTCTTATCCGCTTTGCCAGTAGCACTCGGACGAAGCGCGCGCGCATTGCCGCTGCCTCCGCCGCGAGTTGAACCTTGCGGAGTGGGGAAGTTCCGTCGGCTTCCGCTCGTGTCGCCACCGAAACCACCGCCACCAGAGCCGCCGTTGAAATCATCGCTCGGGAATCCGCCCGGGTTCTGATTTCCAAAATCGGTTCCGGCCGGAGGAGGCGGGGGCGGAGGAGGTGCCTGGAATGTGCCCGGAGGCTCATCATCGGGCTCGTCGTCAAAGAGACGATCGAGATCGTCGTTCTGCGCGTGAGCGAGTTGGACAGGACCAGCCTGCGCAACGAGGCCCGCGAGAATCAGACAGAGCAAAGCTCTGGGTTTCAAAACACACATGACTCCACCTTCCATGGTTCAGATCACTGCGTAATATTGTAATTGAAGTTGTTATCCCGGCCGCCGCGCTCGATGCCCAAATTGATGCTGTTCGCGTTGGCCCTAAGGGCGTTGTACAACTCCATTGCTTTTGCCGGACTATCGATGCGCTCGCCGTTGACCGACTTGATGCAGTCACCGCGTTGCAATCCTAAGCGTTCGTAGATCGAGCCGGGAGCGATGTCCGCGAGGCTGAAGCACTCGATCTGGCCGCCGGGTCCCATGCGGGGAACCGCGCGCGCTTGTTGAAGAAGCTCAGGGAGATTCGAAGTCAAACGATCGATGTCGGAGCGTTTCATTTCACGCTCGGTCTCGCTCTTCACGGTGACTTCACCGACCTGCACGGCTTTCTGAGCTGCGCCGAAAGAAAGCTTTGCTTCTTCCTTCATTTCGATGAACTCGCGACGCTGCGAGCGCAAGTTCCGGAAGACAACTTTGTTGCGCTCAATCGTGAGGATAGTGCCGATGCCATCGGGGATCGTGGCGTCAACTTTCAAAGCAACTTGATCGTTCTTCTGTTTCAACGCGATCGACGCAACGGAACGTTTCGGGTTGGCGTGAACAAGCGTACCCACGAGTTGGATCGGCTCGCTCGTCGGAACAGGTGGTCCGTCATCGACTTTCTTCTCTTCACCAGTGTTGCCGTAGGGTGGAGGAATTTTTCCGTCCGCATTGAAGATGTTGCGGTCTTTGATGATCTGTACGTTGGCACTTCTCGGAGGCTGAAACCGCGCGATCCCACGGGTTTGCGGTGCCGGCTGCGGATACATGCGTCCGCGTACAAACAGCAGTCCAAAATCGGCGATGAAGTAGCCGATCAAGATCAAGAGCAGAAAAATCGAGAGTCCTTCAACGGACATCCGTGACTTCATGTCGGATTCTTCCAGGTGCTGTCACTCTTCGTTCGTGCTTCCGGTCTCCTCAACACTTTCCACTGAGTGTTCGTGGCCAATGTCGTCGGCAAGTGTCGAAGGATCCTCAACAAATCCAAATTTACCGGTGCACTTCGAGTGTAGCAGAGGGCAGCGCGAGGAGTCCCATTGAATTTTAGCCCGCTCGACTTAAGACGACTGATCGAAAGAGGTCTGGAAAAACAAATCGGGCCTTAGACGAAGGCCCGATCAAATCGGTTACGCATTAAAATTTTTTAAGTGGACGGCTGCTTTAAGCCGAAGCTTTGAGCGCGAGAATTTTGTCGACGGCACCCATGAGCCGAGTCCGGTCAAAGGGCTTGATCGCCCAGGCCGTGATGCCGATGGCTTTGCCTTCGGCTTTCAGCTGTTCACTTGTGTCCGTCGTGAGCATGAAGACTTTGAAGTTCCAAACGGGCATCGCAGCGCGAGCTTTTTTGAGCATCTCGATGCCGTCAAAGCCAGGCATGTGCAAGTCACTGATGACGAGAGCGAGCTCGCGGTTTGCGAGAATCGCATCTAGTCCTGATTTTCCGTCTTCCGCTTCGATGACCTCGTGCCCAGAAGCTTCGAGAGCACCGCGAAGGTCAGTACGAACGGATTTTGAATCGTCGATGATGAGGATCTTGGCCATTTGGGTCTTTCCTTTTTCCCTTTAGCTAGTCTGCCAGCTCGATCTCGAAATTGAACCAGAATCAGAAAAAGTCGATATCACCTTGGATCTTTGGCGAGCTTCCGGGCGCATAGTGCAGCTCGGCCGCAAGTTCAGGAAGCGCTCGCCGGAAAGGCTTGTCGTCGTTGAGTTCGATTTTCGCAAAACAAACAATCTGTGTTTGGCCATCCGTCAGCATCCAGACGTTCGTTTGGCCGCTCGCATCTCGGCCGAGAGTCTTGAGTTCACCGGTTGCCGCTGATGGAGACGCGGGCAACGACATGTCGAAACCAAAGCTGTTTCGCTCAAGCACGGCGCGCATGCTGCCAGCATGCAAGTTCGAGTACTCGCGCATGAAGTCCATGGCGAGCGTATCGGAGACTTCACTCTCTGGCTTTCCAAATGTCTCAGCGGCCATACGGCGCGATTGATCCAAGTCGAAATAGACGCGGAGAAAGATCTTTCCCAAGGGGCCTGTGAGATAAATTTCGCTCATGCGAAGAGCTTCGTTATTTGCGGCGGGTGAAGTTCCGTCCCAGTCGCTTGCGATGAAGTGATTGCGGCGGCAATGTTGGCTCATCTGCTGCCTCGATGTTTCCCGCAGGAAGCCATGGAGACTCAAGTAAGTCGGTGTCATGCTCGTCCTTTCCAAACTCAGGCCTTTCGCGATCGGAACTTGCCGTTGGGGCGCGTATCGGTCTCTCAATGCTTTTCGGCATTTACTCGGGAAGGCAAAAGGGAAAGTGAGCAGGTTTAGCTGTTTAGGCCGCTTCGGAGACAGAACCATTCGTTAGTCGGGACTCAAGATCGCCAAGTTGTTGGACTTGGACGACGCTCAGTTCTTCTACCCGCATCATGAGTTTGCGGAACTCTTCTAATTCACGATTCATGTTATTGAAGAGCGTGCCAACCTGTTGGCAAAGGTCCCGGTTCAAATTGATCTTCTCGTTAACACCGCCAATTTTGGTGTCGATCGACTGGGTGAGATTTCGCACGTCTTCTGAAAGGGTCGTCATCTCTTGAGCCACGACGTGGAAAGCGCGGCCTTGCTCGCCGGCGCGATTCGCTTCGATGCCAGCGTTGATCGAAACGATCTTCGATTGTTGGGAGACCATTTTGATATCCGAGGAGATCGAAGAGAGTTGTTCCGTATTGATGCGCGCCTCTTGAGAGACGTGGACCATCATCTCAATTTGTTTCTGGCCGTGTTCGAGCAGACGTATCGCTTTTTCTAGGATACGCGCTGCCAGGATCGAGCTTGCTCCGCCGTCGCGGGCGTTACGCATCAACTTCGACCATTCGTTTCCCTGGAAGATGTCGGCGATTTCGTTCGTTCCGGTCAGCTTAAATTCGTTCATTGATCAACTGCCTCTGCGTAAATGAAGACTCTGACGCTAGGATTTCTGAGGTGAACATCGGCGCGTGCGACGTGTTGCGTGAGGCAAACGAGTTCACAAATTCGAATTCTGGATCGCGGTCCAGAAGATTTACGTCCTGTACACGGACTGCGCGAAGTTTGGAATACTGGGTGAGAACCGATTCTTTGCGAGACGAGTATCGTAAACAAATGAACTTGAACGACTTCCTATTTTGGTACCTGAGTGAGACATCCCGCATTCGCTTGGCAAAACATTGCCGGGACGATCACTTCCAGATTTCGTCATGGGATGGAAGCCTCAGGGACGACGGTTCAGTCTCCGATAAGATCTCTAGCATCATGCTCTGGGGAGCGCCCGGTAGGATCGTGCTGAAATCTCATTTCGATTTGGCAACGGCCAAGCAATGGGCCGCACGCTCGGCAGGGAAACTTGTCGACGAAATCCAAGAAACGTTCGCGGTCGACTTTATGCGCGAGTTTAGCAACTTGCATGCGGGGTCTCTGCGTGGACAACTGGAGGCGCACGGACTGCTCTTCGGGATTAGTTTGCCATTCATCATGGCGGGCAACTCCGAGCGCACGCTCCGCGAGCTCGCAGGTGCGAAAACGGCGACGCGCGGTTGGGTTCTCACGGATGGTTCTCACCAGATCGTGTGCACGGCAGAACTCGAGATCGCCGATAGCAAGCGGCTCGAACGAGTGCGCGGAGCTCTCCAAACGGCAGTTGCCGGGGAGACGGCGGCACCCGCTGATGACGGCGAGATTCAGTTTTTATAAATAGAACGTATTTAGTAAGAGTGAATTCGGCGTTGATGGTGGAATTCACAGCGCTGATGAGATGTGAAAGCAGAGCCAAGTCCCAGGCCAAGGAGTACGAAAAATGGCAACAATCGTTATTGTCGATGATTCACAGTCGGTGCGCAGCCAACTCCGTGAAGCGCTTCAAAAAGCCGGCCACAAAGTGATCGAGGCCGCAGACGGAAATCAAGGCTTGGAAACGATCGTGAAAACCGCCGGAATCGATTTGGTGATTTCGGATTACAATATGCCTGGTTACGACGGCGTGACGATGCTGGCAAAGGCAAAAGAAAAACTTGGGGCATGGAAGTTTCCGATCTTCATGCTCACGACCGAAACAAGTGAACACCTAAAGGCTTCCGGTAAACAAGCGGGAGTTACAGCTTGGATCGTTAAGCCTTTCGTCGCGGAAAAACTACTCATGGCGGTCGACAAAGTCACAGCCGCAAAAAAGACAGCCTAAGAAACAGCCTACAGGACTGATGTGGCTGGACATCCGGCCAACTCAATGGAGCGGATGAGTAAATGGTGGTCGCAAAGCTTAACGTTGCATTAACATTGAAGCTCAAGACCAGCTGATTCCGACAAAGTCCGAAGAACAAAATCTAAATCGAAACTCTTAGTGGAACGTTTGAAATCAAGGAGAGCAGATGAAGTCAGAACAAATCGTCGTTAAGAAACCTCAAGTCGCGGCTGCCGATGTCTCTAAACTCGCTGCCATCAATCCTCAGCTTGTTTTTGCATTCGGCAGCATTGAGCATTTCAAGTCGCCTGGCTTTGGTCCCATGATGAAGTCGACATTCCCGAATGCAACCGTGATTGGTTGCACAACCGCAGGCGAAATCTCGAACAAAGGCGTAACTGACAACACGACGGTCTTTACGGCGATTCACTTCGATAATCCTACGATCAAGTCGACAGCGGCGAAGCTCACCGGTGCAGACAATTGTTTCCAAACAGGCGGGGAGATCGCGCGCAGTTTGAAGACGAATGATTTGAAAGCTGTCTTTGTCCTTGGACAAGGGATCAACGTTAACGGAACGCCACTCGTCGACGGAATTCGAAGTGTCGTTGGCCAAAACGTTGTCATCACCGGAGGCCTTGCCGGTGACGGTGGCGCTTTCAAAGAAACGTACACGCTCCTCAACGGCGAAGTTTCCAACGGCCACGTCGTTGCCTTCGGTCTTTACGGTGACGGTGTCGAAATCAGCTACGGCTCGCTCGGAGGCTGGAAGCCGTTTGGTCCCGCTCGTCGCGTAACGAAGTCGGTGAACAACGTGCTCTTCGAACTCGACGGGGAGCCTGCGCTCGCGGTCTATAAGAAGTATCTCGGCGAAGACGCCAAAGGACTTCCTGCTTCGGGCCTTCGTTATCCTTTCGCGATCTTGAACGACAACGAAGCTGAAACCGGATTGATCCGTACGATCCTCGCCGTTGATGAAGCTCAGGGCAGCCTCACGTTTGCGGGCGATATCCCGACGAACGGCTTGCTTCGTTTGATGCACACGGATTCCTCGGGTCTCGTTTCGGGAGCAAAGGGAGCCGCGACGGCAACTCGCAAAGCTTCGAAGAACCAAGAGGGTGTCGGCATCCTCATCAGCTGCGTCGGTCGTAAACTCGTGATGGGCGATGACATCGATGAGGAAGTCGAAGCTGTTCAAGAAGCTTTCGGTGAAGACAACGTCGTTACCGGATTCTATTCCTACGGCGAGATCTGCCCGATGGAAGGCTTCTCTGAATGCAAGCTTCACAACCAGACTATGACGATCACTTGGTTTGCCGATAAGAAAGCAGGTTGATTGAGTGTCCTGCTCTGCTCTTAGCCGGGCCAGGACCTCTGTCCGAATATCTAGAGAAGATCCAGAGGAAGTATCGATGAGAAGCAAGAAGCTCTCAAGACAGCTAAAGAAAGTTCTCGAATTCGAAGAGATCGACTCTGAGTTGCCGAACATCCAAGCCTGGATCGAGCAGGCGGGAGCAACGGCTCCCGCTCCGAAGTCCGAAGCTCTCGACGCCGTCGTTACTAACTTCTCCGCGTTTCTCGACGCAATCGACGCCTCTTACGAGCAGTACGAAACAAATCTCACGCACGCGCAACGAAGCCTCGAGCTCAGCAGCCAAGAGGTTGAAGAGCGAAACAAGCTTTTGCGCCAGGAAAACAAGAAGGTTTCCGACCTTCTCAATAACATGCGCCAAGCCGTCTTCACGGTCGATAAGCAGGGGCTTGTCGTGGCTCCTGTTTCTCGCTTCGCGGACGCGGTCTTTGGACGCAGCGTTGTTGGAGAAAGCATCTATAGCGTCGTCTTCCCGGAGCTTGATCCGCAAGGGGAGGAGATCTCTGGTCTCCGATCCGCGATGATCGGAGTGTTTGGTGAAGACGAACTTCAGTGGAGCCTCCTCGAAGGCCTTTTCCCTCGTCGCGCGCACGTTTTTGCCAACGAAGCCGAGCGCGCTTTGAACGCCGCAAAAATTTTAAAAATCGCGACAACGCCGGTTTGGGACGATAACTCAAATCTAGAGCGCATCATGTTCATCGTTGAAGACGTCACCGAAGTTGAAAAACTCGAACGTGCGATGGCCGAAGAACGTGCAAAATCGAATCGCAGTATGCAGATCATTCAAGAGCTTGCCGGTATGCCGCGTGCGCAGATCGGCGACTTCCTAGGCCGTTCGGTTGAAAGCGTAAGTGAAGTTAAACAACTCCTCCAGAGCCAAGCGAAACCCGATTTTGATCTGATCTTCCGCCATTTGCACACGGTCAAAGGGAACGCTCGTGGTTTCAAGCTCAATATGATTTCAGGGGCCGCTCACCGAGTGGAGTCACTCGTAGCTCCTTGTCGTGGTGGGCAGGGTGCCCAGACTTGGTTATCGAACCGCGACCATATTTTCGACGAACTCTTCCAGCTGCAGCAACAGCTCGGTGATTACACAGATCTTGCCCAGCGAGTTCTGGGAATCGATTCCAAACGACACGGCGTAAATGAAGCCTCTGCAGGTAGCCACGCAAACCCATCACAAAGTTTGATCTCGGCGCTGCGCCCGTTGATTGAGCGCATGGGGCAGCAAGTAAAGCATCCTCTCATGGCAGAAGTCGAAGCGATTCTCGAGACGGCTTCGCGCGTTCCGGTTCGTCCCGCTCTTGAGCAGCTCAAGTACATGGCGCTGGATCTCGCGCAGGAGTTGGGTAAAAGCGTCGACGTTGAAATTTTGGATGTAGGCGATACAGCGCTGAAGCCAGCCGTTCTGGCGCCGGTACAAGATGCTCTCATGCATCTCGTTCGAAACGCGGTCGATCACGGCCTGGAAGCGCCCTCCGACCGCAAAGATGCAGGGAAGGGTCCACAAGGTAAGATCACGCTCGCGTGCGTTGAATCGCCGGACGGACTCGTCATTCGCGTTGACGATGACGGACGTGGTCTCGATGCCGAAGCGATCGCGATTCGCGCGAGTCATTTAGGTTTGGTGGATGAAAACACCCTCCGCGCCATGAGCTCTTCCGAAAAGCTTGCGCTCATTTTTATGCCGGGCTTCACCACGAAGCGAGAAGTCTCCGAAATCTCAGGTCGTGGATCAGGTCTCGACGCCGCTAAAGTCGATATCGAAAAATCTGGCGGCCGAATCGAAATCAAAACAGAACCAGGCCGAGGCACGACCTTCGCCATCGTCTTCCCAAGACGTGAGCAGAGCCGCGCGACCGGCGCGGCCTGAGCCCTGGCGATTAGGTCAGGTTTTCAAGACCCCCGGAAAAAATAACAAGGTCGCCTGACTCTTTTCGGCTTTTCGACCCTCGTCAAATCGAAATTAGAACCTCTTCGCGTGTAACCGCTCGAAAACTCTCGCTGGCATGAGGGTTGCTCTCTAGGCGGGAAAGTGACCATTCTCGGCACCGCAACGGCGTCGCGAAAGGTTCAGCTCTACAAAACAAAATTCATAGACACGCGGAAACGACGCTCTGGAAGCGGATCCAGGCGTCAGGGGACGGACGATATGGCAATAACAAAGACGGCGGTGGTTTTCTCTGGCAGAAACGGTTTGGACTTCATCGAGCTTCGCTCGGGTGTGCTCCGCATTCCCGATGTGACTCTTCGTTTACGCGAGGCTCAAGCCATTCTCGATGCGATGGATTTGCCGAAGATCGATCTCCTCGCAAGTGTTGCCGCTGACGACGAGCATTTCTTCCGCAACATTCAATTGAAGAGCCTAGCTGCCGCCATCGTTCAGGTCGGTCTCTTCGATCGTTATATGAAAACGCAAAAGCGCCCGGATTACATGCTCGGTAACTCCAACGGCGATTCCGCGATGCTCGTTTGCTCGGGTCGTCAAACCTTCAAAGAGATGATCGAGTCTTCGCAGGCGATCGCAACTCTTCGTCCTTCATCGGACAAAGTCGTGCAGCTCGTGGCTCAACCATTGCCTCTTTTGAGTGGACTGAACCTCACGGAATATTCGGCTATGGAATCCAAGCTGAATACGACGGGACAGCTTGAGTACGAAGGCGTTAAGGGCAGTTCGATGGAACTTCGTAAGCTTGTTGGAAATCTGCATCAAGATCAAGGCGTCGATCGTTTCATCAACATCGGCCCTGCAAGCGCGCTTCGCGGTTCTGATTACCGCATGATGGGTGCTGGCGACATCGAGTCCGTTGACTCAATCGAACTGGATCCGATGCTTGGCTGGTTCTGGCGGAACGTGCGTCCCCAGGCGGTCGCGCTCGCGCAATAAGTATTCGCGGATCAACAGATCTTCCGATGCCGCTACCGACTTCGTTGGCGGCCTTAGAGCCACGCGAGCTCAAACTCGGGCGGAAGACTCTGCATGCTCGGCGTCGGCCAAGGCGGCGCTTCCGCACTCGGCGGTAAGAGCAGGTAGAGTCCGTAGGGAATCGTCGTCGCCATGAATGAAGTTGGTGGCAGCGTTCTCCAATTCCCACGGAAGTGCACGTAGCTTAAAAGTTCGCGCGAGCCCAGGCGTGAGTAAGCTTCATCGACCAGGCGGTGAAAGATTTCCGCCGAATCACAAGACAAATGAGTAAGAAAACGAGTCGGCGAGACTTGGCCGAGCTTCGGCGTGGGGCGCACAAGCCCCGTGAGGCTTGCGACCGATAGCGTTTGGTGCAGCGTTTGTTGAAACCCATTGTAGCCCTGAGGAATAAGGTGCTGCACATGTCGCCCATCCCAGAGTGCGCTGCAACCGCGAACGTTCCCGCTAGAATCATACGCCACGCGGAAATCCGAAAGCTTGAGGCCGGGCCAGCGCTTCTCAATATTCACAAGCGACTCGGGTGTATGGAGATCGGCTAACGGTCTAGCTTTCGCGCGATCGCGAAGGTAAGCACTGAGGGGCTCAACATCATTTAAGTCCGCCTCTTTAAGTCGAATGGCTTTGAGCGGTTTATGCGCGAAAGGCACACGTGCGTGCAGCGTGATCCAGCGGAAGCGATTGGCGAGTAAGTAGCGAGGGAGCCTTCGTCGAGCGTGGCTGGTCGGTCGAATCAACGCATTGTACGCTTGATTATCGTGCTGCTCTACCGCCGAAAAAACGTAGCGGCAACGGCGTTCTTCGCGTGCGCGTTCAAGAACGGGCAAAAAATATTGCGACCACTGCGCAATCGCGCGACGAGACGGCGAGATGCGAAGATCCGTCGCGAATGCCCAGGTTTGTTTTTCGCCGAGGACAAAGCCTTCTTTGAAAATCAACGAAGCCATTCCGTTGATCTCACCTTTATCGTCTTCGAGCATGTAAGTTTCGAATTGATCAGAGAGAACGCGGTACTGATCGAAGAAGTTCCCCTGGCGTTCGATCGAATAATCGATGGCGCCTGGAAGCGACATGCGAGCGAAGAACTCTTTTAAGCGAGAGCTATCGGCCTCAGTTGCGGTGACGAGCTTCATTTGATTTTTTTCGCTCCCCAGATGGGCTCATCGATTTTCGCAAGATGATTGATGAAGCGGGCGGCGACGAAAAGGTAATCGCTCAATCGGTTCACGAACGAGATGACCACAGGATCCACGACCGGCGTGCTCGCATGTTCGACCGTCTCATCGAGCGAAACGATTAAACGCTCGGCGCGGCGACAAACGGTTCGTGCAATGTGCATCTGCGCCGACGCTTTGGCACCGCCAGGCAAAATGAAGTTCTTGAGCGGCTGAAGTTCCGCTGAAAACTCATCCATCCATTTCTCGAGAAGCTTGATGTCCTCTTCCGAAACTCCAGGCAGTTGACCTCGCATCGATTCATCTTCGCAAGCGAGCTGACTTCCAACATTGAAGAGATCATTCTGCAAAGTGAAGAGCTGCGAGAGAAGAGACTCCGAACCAACGAGTGGAGCGGCGTGGAGTTCCGCTACGACAACGCCCAATAAGCTATTGAGTTCGTCGAGGGTGCCGTACGCTTCTAGGCGCAAGTGGGCCTTCGACACGCGCGTGCCGCCGATCAGACTTGTTTTGCCTTTGTCTCCGCCCTTCGTGTAGATTTTAGAAGCGCCGGTCATTTTTGCTGCCTCTCCTTTTCGACGGTTTATCGAAACATACTTCCGAACGAAAGGGAAAGGAACGCTGCGCTCAAAACCCCGCAGCGTGTGAGCGAGTTTTGGAGGACGAATGGCAAATCCCGCATCGAAAAAATCTCCCCGCAAAGGATTGCTGATCACGATTCCGCATTCGGGCGAGCAAGTCCCTGAAGAAACACCCTGGTTGAAGTCGCTTCCCGAAACTCTTCTGATGTTCGACGTGGATCGATATGTAGATAGGCTTTACGCGCCGGTGATTTCAATGCTCGAGCTGCCCAACGTTCAGACGGACTGGCATCGTTACGCCATTGATCTCAACCGTTGGAAAGACGATGTCGACGCTGATTCGGTCAAGGGGCACGCGAATCCAAGCGGTAAATTCCCCCGGGGACTGCACTGGTCGATCACCACGATGGGTGAGAAGTTGATGCCCGGCCCGATGACTCATGAACTTCACGATCAACTCGTCAAAAAGTATTTCGATCCCTTTCACCGCGACGTTCGCGCGGCCTTAGCAGACCTCCGGCAGGCAGGTGCGAAGCCTACCTTTCATATCGATGCTCACAGCATGCCGTCGGTGGGAACTAAAGAGCATCGCGATCCGGGTGAGCGTCGTGCAGACGTGGTCGTGAGCGATTGCGACGGCAAAAGCTGCTCGACGTGGTTCAAAGACCTTGTGATTCGGTCGTACGAGGCCGCGGGATTCCGCGTGGCCTATAACTGGCCATATAAAGGAGGCCGCGTTACCGAAACATACGGGCGACCCGCGGAAAACCAAGAAGCGATCCAAGTCGAACTCAACCGCGGGCTCTATATGAACGAGACCACGAAAAAGTTGATGCCTGAAAATTTGCCCGACGTTCAAGGAAAAATCTCGCGCGCGATCGAAGCCGTGTACGCGGCTCTCCCGGATCTTTAGTGCGTCCTGATTCGCGTGGAGGTGTGCAGAAAAGTCGCAAGGACGTTCGACGCGGAAGGCCTACCACTAAATTTGACCCAAATCTAACGGCCGTGCTAGCAACTCCCCCGGCGTTGGGCTCGGTCTCAACATAGCTGTGAGCTCTGGTTTTCTAAATTTTCTCTGACTAAAGGATCTTTTTTGTGAATCAAGCGATCGATCGTCGAGTTCTCACATCTGCTCTCGTGATTCACGCGATTGCCTGTTTGATCGCAATCCTTGCCCTGGGCCGCTAAGCACAGCCGCAAGCTTTCCTTCCGATCGCGTTTCATCTCAGCGTTGAGCGCTCCGGCGTTCAGGCTCTCTCGGTTCTCCCGTTCGATTTTCGCGAATGCTCATTTTCAAGAATGCGAGTAGCTCTTGTTCGGGTTTGCTGTCGCGCGCGTCTTTCGCGTTTGATGTTTGCGGGTTCGCGCATTATCCTTTTGACTTAAAAAACAAAAAGGAAATTGAGCCCGGATGGATACTCCGACGCAGACTCCAGGGACTAACACGTCGACGAGCGCGAAAAAAAATGCGGCTACGAGCTCAAAGAAGCCTCGGATCATCAAAGCTCTCGCTTCAATCAAGCTTGGGGTCGTGATCATCATCGCACTCGGCTGCTTAACCGCGTGGGGCACTTTTGTTGAAGCCCAATACGGCGATGCCGTCGCAGCTCAGAAAATCGTTTATCACTCGGTGTGGATGTTCGCGACGATGATCGCTCTTGCGACGAGCTTGATCGCCGTCATGATCGATCGTTGGCCGTGGACGCAGAAACACACAGGTTTCGTTCTCGCTCACATCGGCATCATCGTCATCATGCTGGGTTCGTTGATCACGAAGTACCAAGGCCTCGATGGGTCAATCAGCTTCGGAATCGGGGAGGGATCGAAACTCGTTTCCACCGCAGAAACCGAGTTGGCCGTTTTCGCGACACTCGGTGACGGCAGCGGCTTCACCAATATCTATCGCAAGGATGTCGACTTCTTTTTGCGTCCTCCCAGCGAGCAGAAGCCCTACGATATCGAAATTCCCAACGGGAAAATCCGAATCATCAAGCATCACCAGTACGCTTTTCGCGACGAGAAGGTTGTCGAAAGCGATCGTGAGCAAGCCGGCGCAGGTGTGCGCTTTCAGCTTCAGAATCCGCGCGTAAGTCTCACCGAGTGGCTCGTGCAGCCAGGTCCAGGCCGCGACGTCACCAAGGACCTTGGTCCAGCGCAAGTGATTTTGACCACAGGGCAAGCGCCTCAAGCACAAGGACGAAACGCGATTGTCCTTCGCCCCGGGAAATCAAGCGAAGAGCTGCAATACGAAATCCACACGGCGAGCAACGCGAAGAACGTAAAAAAAGGCGTCGTGAAGGCGGGTGATGTCGTTGAAACCGGTTGGATGGGTCTCACGCTTCGCCTCTTGAAGTATCTTCCGAAAGCGCAGAGCCAGATCACGTTCAAACCAACCGACGCAAAAACAGATCTGACGATGGAAGCGATCGAAGTTGAATACGAGATGACGGCAGGTCCTGAAAAAGGAAAAAACCGTCAGTGGATGGGCGGCAACTCGATGTTGCGCCTTTTCTCGGATCAAGCGAGCTACATCGTGACTTACGGGAACCGTCGTATCGAACTTCCGTTTGAATTGCAGCTCAAAGATTTCCGCGTCGGTCGCTATCAAGGGACATTGCGAGCAGCTAGCTACGAGAGTCTCGTGCAAGTTCCAAATAAGGGTGAAATCCTGATTTCAATGAACGAACCGCTCAAGCACGAGGGCTTTACGTTCTATCAGGCGAGCTTCGTCGATGACGAGCAGGGGAGACCAATTGCATCCGTCCTCTCTGTGAACCGAGATCCCGGGCGCTGGATCAAATACCTCGGCTCGTTACTCATTGTTTTGGGCACGATTCACCTCTTCTATTTTAAACGGAAAACTGGCGCAAAAAATGTGGCTGGTGCTTCGGATTCGGGTACTTCGGCTGCGAAGGGACAAGCTTCATGAAAAAATTGAAACTGGTTTTGGGACTTCTTCTAAGCGCGTTTGTTGTCGCGAGCGCACCAGCTCTCGCTCAAGCCGAAGAGAAAGGGACCGAAGCTCTTCGCTTCTTGCCCGTTCAAGACGCCGGTCGGATCAAACCGTTTGACACGCTCGCGCGTGAAACGCTTCAGCTTGTCTACGGCTCTCAGACTTATAAGTCGCCGAAAGGGGACCGACGTCCCGCGATCGAAATCGTCATGACGTGGATGCTGCTTCCGCAATATTGGGACGGGCAGAAGATCGTCGAAATCACGCACAAAGGTTTGAAAGACTCGCTGAAGCTTCCGGATACGGAGAAGTACTTCACGCCGCAAGATCTCTTGGCGAATCAGCGTCTGAGCTTGATCATTCAAGAGCTCAACTCGTTTCGCGCGACGAAACAAAAACTGACGCCATACTTCCAGGCCGTTCAACGACTGGAAAGCCAGCTCGGTATGTTCCAAGCGATCAAACTTGGGCAGGCGATGCGGGTTGTTCCTCCGCTTCCGAACGCGACGGCGGCAAAAACCGAAGATGGTCGCCCCGTAGAACCTGAGAAGTGGATCACGGTTGCCGATCTTCAAGGTGAAGCGCAGGATAAATTCAAAACGATCATCAAATCTCTCATTCAAGCTTTGCCTTCAAATTCGGCCGAAGCGCAGGCTCAACAAGCACAAAGCTCGGAACCGACGATCCCTCTTTCTCAGGCGGTTGAAGAATTCAAGTCCGTTGCGCGTGCTCAGAATCCCGCGCTCTATCCGGCTGAGCGTGACATCAAAATCGAAGTTCACGAGCGCGAACTTCATCCATTCAAGATTTCGTGGATCCTCTACCTACTCGGCGCGATACTTCTCGCATGGGCTTGGCAGCTCGATCACAAACAGCTCTATCGTGCCGGTTGGACATTCGCGATCGTCGGCTTCATCATGCACACCTACGGTTTTGGCTTGCGCATGTACCTGACCGGCCGTCCGCCGGTCTCTAATATGTATGAATCTGTGGTCTGGGTCTCGTGGGGCGCACTCGTCTTCTCGATGTTCTTCGAAGCCACTCATCGCAAAAAATTTGTCCTTATGGCGGGCTCGCTTGTCGGTGTCTTGTGCTTGATCGTCGCGGATCTTGCGCCGACCATTCTCGATCGGAGCCTTCAGCCTCTTGAGCCGGTTCTTCGCAGTAACATGTGGCTTACGGTTCACGTTCTTACGATCACGATCAGCTACTCCGCGTTTTTCCTTGCTTGGGCTTTGGGCAATATCGGAGCAGGCTTTTTGCTGAAAGGGGATAAACCAACTTCCGAGCGTATCCGTGTGATCGTTCAATCGATCTACCGCGCGGTGCAAATCGGCGTCGTGCTTCTCGCGGCTGGAATTATCCTGGGTGGTATCTGGGCTGACTACAGTTGGGGCCGATTCTGGGGATGGGATCCGAAGGAAACTTGGGCCCTCATCGCGCTCCTTGGTTACCTCGCGATCCTGCACGGTCGTCTCGTGGGTTGGGTTCAGAATGCGGGCATGCTCGTCAACTCTGTGATCGCCTTCAACTTGGTCATCATGGCCTGGTACGGCGTGAACTTCGTGCTCGGGGCGGGTCTTCATTCGTATGGTTTCGGTGCGGGCGGTGTCCAGTACGTCGCAGCCTTTGTGATTTTGAATCTCATCTACGTTGGCTATGCTTACTACGTTCATCGCGCGCGCAAAGACGTGCCGACGAGCACGAAGCAGTCTGACAACATGAGCGCCTGAGGGGCAAAGAGACTCAATTTTCTCAACCGAAGAGATGCGGAACGCGCGACGGATTCTAAAAATCGTCGCGCGTTTTGTTTTAACCCGCGCAACTTTTGCGTTGCGAACGAGTTCGACAGTCTCAAAATCACGTTCGCCCGTGCTCATCCCGTGAGCAATACTTGCGGCGAACTTCACTCGTCAGTCGCGAACCGGATGCGGACATCAAGCCGCGATAAATTTCGAAGCCGACTCGCGATTTTCGAAGGCTCGATTTTCAACTGGTTCTCAAAAAGTATTTGCCAAACGCGTAGAAATTGAATGATTTAGGATACTCAGGCCACCGACATTTCGCGTTTAAAACGAATCTGTCAGCCAAGGATCCGTCAGCAAGAGAAGCTCTTCGGAGGAAAACGTCTTCCGAACGAAACTTTTCAGAGGAGTCGTATGAAATCTCTCCTGAACTCTTTTTGGGAGGAGTCGGTTCGTCGTGCGTCAGCGTCTACATTTGTAGCGACGTCGCTCCGTTCGTTCCGCTCGCGCTTGCCCCTCTCTTTCATCGCATTGATGGTCTTCGCTCTCATCGGCACCGCCGGTTGTGAGTGGGGTTCCATCGGCTACAACAAAGGTTACGCGCCTAAGCAGCCGATCGCGTTTTCTCACGAGCTGCACGCGGGCCAATATAAAGTGCAATGCTTGTATTGCCACGCAGGCGTAGAACGTTCGGCGCACTCGCCCGTTCCTAGCTTGAACATCTGCATGAACTGTCACATCGCAGTTGCCACCGATAAGCCGGAAATCCAAAAGCTCACGGAAGCCTATAACAACAAAGAGCCGATCCCGTGGGTGAAGGTTCACATGCTTCCGGATCACGTAAAATTCAATCACTCAGCACACGTGCAAAAGTTCGGCGCGCCTCAGGCCTGCCACAAGTGTCACGGACCCGTTGAGTCGATGGAAGTCATGTATCAGCACTCGAGCCTTTCGATGGGTTGGTGCGTACAGTGTCACCGTCAGCCCGAGCATCAAGCGCCGGTGAACTGCTCGACCTGTCATTACTAAGGGCCACTACTTAAGAAACCGAGTCTGGAGCGACGCTGCTTATGAAGAACGAACAGAACACGACTCTTACCAACGGGCCCGAGTACTGGCAGAGCCTTGAACAGTACAACGGCAACCCCGAGTTCGCGAAACGCGCCGAAAACGAATTCATGTCTTCGCCGTACGCGCCTGAAGACGCGAAAGATGGATTCGCCCGCCGCGAATTCTTGAAGCTCATGGGTGCGAGCATCGCGATGGCAACGACAGCCTGCGTGCGCCGTCCGATCCAACATATCATTCCTTACGCGCAGGCTCCCAAAGAGCTCACGCCCGGTATCGCGAACTTCTACGCTTCGAGCTGGTTCGACGGAAACGAAGGCTACGGCCTTCTCGTCAAAACACTCGACGGTCGCCCAATCAAGCTCGAGGGAAACCCGCAGCACCCGATGAACTTGGGCTCGCTTCCGGCTCGCGCGCACGCGGAAGTTCTTTCGCTCTACGATCCGGACCGTTTGAAAGGTCCGACGCAAAACTCGCAAAACAAAGATCGCACGAACCGCGAAGCCGTATCGGCTCGTTGGGATCTCTTGGATCCGAAAGTTGTCGAGCAGCTCGCTAAAGGCGGAGTCGCGATTCTCTCCTCGACTCTCCCTTCGCCTTCGTCGAAAGCGATGATCGCGGACTTCCTTCGCGTTTACCCAGGACGTTGGGTTCAGTACGACGCACTTCCGTCCGACGCGATCGTTGAAGGACAGCGCCGTTCGTACGGCCGCGCCGTTTTCCCGCGCTACCGTTTGGATCAAGCGCGCATGGTCGTCTCGATCGACGCCGATCTTCTCGGCACGTTCGTAAGCCCCGCGGAATTCATGAAGCAGTGGGGAAAAGCCCGCAAGCCGGGTGCCGACATGCTTCGTCTCGTGATGTTCGAATCGACCGTGTCGCTCACGGGTTTGAACGCGGACGATCGTTACCGCATTAAGCCTTCGCAACAGCTCGACGTTGTCTACGCATTGATCAACGCGGTTTCGCGCGCATCGAAAGGTGCTGCGAACGTTCCCGCTGCGGTTCGCGGTGGTGAAGAGGCTGCCGCTCGTATCGGCGTTCCTGCCGATCAGCTCGCGAAAATCGGTGAGCAGCTCTGGGCAAATCGCGGAAAATCGCTCGTTGTTGCGGGCGGTCTTCCGACAGAACAATCGGTCGATGTCCAAGTCGCCGTTAACTTACTCAACTCCGTTCTCGGTAACGACGGTGCAACGATCGATCACGACGTTGCAACTTACCAAACTCGCCAAGGTTCGACGGCTGAACTCACGAAGCTCATTGCCGACATGAACTCGGGCGCCGTGAAGAACCTCATCATCCACGGCACTAACCCGGTGTACACTTTGCCGACGGATTTGGGCTTCGTTGAAGCTCTCAGAAAAGTTCCGTTCATCGTCTATACGGGCAACTACAACGACGAAACTGGCGTTTACGCTAACTACGTCTTGCCTGCAGGTAGCTCGCTTGAGTCCTGGGGCGATCACGAACTTCAATCCGGCGTTATCAGCATTCAGCAGCCGACGATTCGTCCGCTTCATGATTCGCGCTCGTTTGAAGAGTCACTCCTTGCGTGGACACAGAAAGCCGCAAGTGCTCCGGCTCGCGCTAAGGGTGCAAAAGATTGGTACGAATACGTTCGCGGAGTTTGGAGAACTGAAATCCAAGGTCGCGCGGATCTCGGTCGCGGAAAATCGTTCGACGATTTCTGGCAAGCCGTTCTCCAAGAAGGTGTGGTTGATACAACCGGCGGTCGTCGTGCTTCGGCTCGCGGCAACGCTCGTGCATTCAACGGCGCAGGCAGCTTGAACACGAAAGCTCGCACGGCGACAACGGGTTACGAGCTCGCGCTCTTCCCGACGAGCCAACTTGCTGACGGTAAATACGCAAACGTCGCATGGCTGCAAGAGCTCCCGGATCCTGTCACAAAGATCGTTTGGGATAACTACTTGATGGTTTCTCCGGCGATGGCTCGTAAAGAGGGTCTCCACGAGGGTGACAAAGTCGACCTCACGGTTGGCAAAAAGAAAATTCGCGTTCCGGTTCACGTTCAGCCCGGCATGCACGACGAAGTTCTCGCGCTCGCTGTTGGTTACGGCCGCACGCGCGCAGGAAAAGTTGCAAAAGATATCGGCGTGAACGCGTTCGATCTCGCAAGCTTCGTGAACGGCAACGCGATCTTCTCGGGTCAAGCGGCTACAATCGCGAAGACAGCAGAGAAGTACCGCCTCGTTTCCACGCAAGATCACCACACGATGGAAGGCCGTCAGATCGTTATCGAGACGACAAACGCGGCTTATCAGAAGAACCCGGAAGCGGGCATTCACCGTCACAAAGTGTTCTCGATCTGGCCTGAGCATCAGTACAACAAGCACCGTTGGGCGATGTCGATCGACCTCAACGTCTGCACAGGTTGCTCAGCTTGCGTGATCGCGTGCCAAAGCGAAAACAACGTTCCTGTCGTAGGTAAACGCTACGTTATGGACGGCCGTGAAATGCACTGGCTCCGCATCGATCGCTACTACAAAGGCACTCCGGAAAATCCGGAAGCCGTGTTCCAGCCGATGCTTTGCCAACACTGCGAAACCGCTCCTTGCGAAACGGTTTGCCCAGTCTTGGCAACAGTTCACAACGACGAAGGCCTCAACGACATGGTTTACAACCGTTGCGTCGGCACTCGTTACTGCTCGAACAACTGTCCTTACAAAGTTCGTCGCTTCAACTGGTTCAACTACTCGAAGCGCGAAGCTCCTCTTCACATGGCACTCAACCCGGACGTCACCGTACGTTCGCGCGGGGTCATGGAGAAATGTACGTTCTGCGTGCAGCGCATTCGCCACACGACAAATGTACCCGGAGATGCAAAACGCACAGGTCGCATTCCTGACGGCACGATCAAAACCGCGTGTCAGCAGACTTGCCCGACCGACGCGATCATCTTTGGCGATCTGAACGATAAAGACAGCGCAGTCCACAAGCTCTTCGAAGACAAACGCACGTACGCGGTTCTCGAAGAGATCAACACGCAACCGCGCGTTCGCTACATGACTCGCATCCGTAACGCTGACCGTGTCGTCGCTGACGCTCACGGTGGCCACGGAAACGATCATGGTGGAGACCATGGCGACGGTAGCCATAAAGACGGGCACGGAGACGGTCATGGTGCAGCGGCACCGGCCGGCGGGGGACATGGAATGAACCAGCGTGCGCAAGTTGTAGAAGGGGCTAAAGCATGAGTCAGGTTTCGCGCAAACCCCTCGTCTTAGGAAATAAGACATATAAAGACATCACCGATGATATCTGCCAACCGGTGGAGACGTTCCCGAGCAAACAATGGTTCGGGCTCTTCTTCAGCGCTAAGGCACTGTTTATCTTCTACATCATCCACATCGCGATCGTGATCGGGACGGGACTGGGTCTTCTCGGCGTTAACCATCCGATCGGATGGGGAACGATGATCATCACCTTCGTCTTCTGGATCGGTATCGGTCACGCCGGTACGCTGATCTCGGCGGTTCTCTTTTTGTTCCGCCAAAAGTGGAGAACATCGGTCGCTCGCTCCGCAGAAGCGATGACGGTCTTCGCCGTTATGACAGCCGGTATCTTCCCGGTGATTCACACGGGTCGTCCTTGGCTCGACTTCTGGCTCCTGCCGTATCCGAACCAACGTGGACCGTTGTGGGTGAACTTCCGTTCGCCGCTCCTCTGGGACGTTTTCGCCGTTTCGACTTACGCTACGGTTTCGAGCGTGTTCTGGTACTTCGGTATCGTTCCTGACTTCGCGACTCTGCGCGACCGCGCAAAGACGAAAGTTCGTCGTTTGATCTACGGTGCTCTCAGCCTCGGCTGGCGCGGAAGTGCTCGCGACTGGAGCCACTACGAGATGGTGTACATGCTTCTCGCAGGTCTCTCGACGCCTCTCGTTCTCTCGGTTCACACGATCGTCTCGTTCGACTTCGCGGTCTCGATGTTGCCCGGTTGGCATACGACGATCTTCCCGCCGTATTTCGTTGCGGGTGCGATCTTCTCCGGCTTCGGTATGGTTGTGACGTTGTTGACTCTTGTTCGCATCGGTTTCCCGGCGTTCAAGGACTACATCACGATCGATCACATGGAAGTCATGAACAAGATCATCATGGCGACAGGCCTCATGGTCGGTTACGCCTACGGATCCGAGTTCTTCATCGCTTGGTACTCGGGCAACCCTTACGAGCAATACGCGTTCGTTAACCGCGCGTTTGGTCCGTACTGGTGGTCTTACTGGATCATGATCTCGTGTAACGTCATCTTCCCGCAGCTCTTCTGGTTCAAGCGCTTCCGTCGCTCGATCCCGGTGATGTTCGTGATTTCGCTCCTCGTGAACGTGGGAATGTGGTTCGAGCGTTTCGTGATCACGGTCACTTCGCTCCACCGCGATTTCTTGCCCTCGAGCTGGGGCATGTACGCGTGGTCGTGGTTCGACACCGCGATCCTCTTGGGATCGTTCGGTATGTTCCTCACGATCTTCTTGTTGTACCTGCGCGTGATCCCCGCGATCTCGATCGCGGAAGTGAAGCCGGTTCTCTACGTCGGCAAAAAAGGTCAAGGCCACGACACGCATGGCGGAGGTTACTCGAATGTCTAAGAAACTCGGCGGCGTCGTCGGAATTTGGCTCGACGACCATGAGCTGGTGAAAGCTGCGCACAAAGTGCGCGAAGCTGGTTACAAGAAATTTGATGCCATCACTCCGTTTCCGGTGCACGGCCTCGAAGAAGCGATTGGCATTCGCCGCTCGATGATTCCTTGGGTGACGTTCATCATGGGTTCCGTCGGTCTCGCAGCCGGTACTGCGCTGACGTTTTGGACGTCGGCAGTCGACTGGGCGATCAACGTTGGTGGTAAACCGTTCTTCTCGGGCCCTGCATTTACACCGATCATGTTCGAGTTGACGATCCTCTTCGCGGCTCTCTCGTCGGTTGTGGCGTGCTTTGCTCTCTGCCGTTTGCCCAAGATCGATCCACCGATCATCGATCCGGATTTGACGAGCCACAAGTTCGCGCTTTTCATTCCTGAGAACGATGTGAACTACGATGCAGGACGCGCGGAACAGCTGTTGAAAAGCGTAGGCGCTAAAGAAGTGCGCCGGATCGCGGAGTACTGAGAATGATGATGAATACAAAGAACGCCGTACAGTTGGCAGTCGCAGCGGTTGCACTCGGAACAGGCCTCGTTGCCTGCACGAAGAACGCACCCGAGCTTCGCGCGGAACCAAACGTCGAGCTGATCCAAGACATGATGGAACAGCCAGCTTTGAAGCCCCAAGACTTCGAGCCTTACGATCGCAAAAAAGCGTCGTCGCGTCTTCCGCCTGAAAACACGGTTCCCCAAGGCTACAAGCCTTATCCGTACCACATGAATCCGCAGGGAGCTGAGGCCGCTCTGAAAAACCCGCTCGCGGGTAATTCAGCACCGGAAGTTCTCAGCATGGGTCGCGGCAAATTCGAAACTTACTGCGCTGTTTGCCACGGTTACGAAGGCAAAGGTGACGGTCCAGTTGCTCCGAAGATGTTGTTGAAGCCACCGTCGCTCGTTGACGCGAAAGTCGTTAACTACAATGACGCTCGTATTTATCACATCATCACGGACGGGCAGGGCGTGATGGCCAGCTACGCTTATCAGATCGTTGATGAGCGCGACCGCTGGGCGATCGTGAACTACATCCGCAGCCTGCAAAAATTGTCCAAGGGTGGTGCTCCCGCAGCGGGCGCGCAACCTCAAGGTCAATAACAGAAAAGAAGAGAGGAATCAGATTCCATGGCTCAACCGCATGCGAGTGGCGCTCATCCGGCGCCTGGAAAATACACGGCTAGCACGCGCACCAAGACGCTCTACTCTGTAGCGATCTTCTTGGGTGTGTTGGCTTTCGCGCTGACGTTGGTGAAAGAACCGGGCCGCGCTTGGCACTCTTTCCTGACGAGCTACTTCTTTTTCGTGAACTTGGCCCTCGGTGGCTTGTTCTTCGCGGCGATCCAGCACGTTGCTAAAGCGGGCTGGAGCGTGAACGTTCGTCGTTTTGCTGAAGCGATGACGGCCTACCTTCCAATCGCGACACTTACGACGATCGCGCTCGTGATTGGTTCGAAGCAACTTTACGTGTGGCTCGATCCGAAGACAGTCGCAGGCGACGCGATTCTTCAAGGTAAGAGCGCTTACCTCAACATGACGTTTTTCTTGATCCGTCTTGTTGTGTTCTTCGCTCTCTGGCTTGGCTTCCGCCACTTCATCGTTGGCAATTCGCTCAAGCAAGATGCGAAC
>SXGS01292611.1_pt1 | contig 60644 bp, 50 predicted proteins | sample 3174681 | NCBI WGS metagenome assembly SXGS01 (sample SAMN11356861, study PRJNA531348) | freshwater metagenome | isolation source: freshwater sample F1-80 | place: China: Fuxian Lake, Yuxi | collected 2017-12-25
GACGTTGACAAGCTCGATGAACTCGTCGTCGGAGGAGGAGCGGACGCCGTCACCGTTGGCGTCGCCGCCCTCGGTCGGCACCGCCGAGAGCACCTCATTGATCAGCAATGATCCGGCGGTCGCCTGCGCCGCCCCGGGGCACTCGGAGGGTTTGGGGGGGCAGCCGGTGGAGAAGGCCTTGCCGTCGGCGCAGGTGCCGGGGCTGAAGGGGACGCCGTCGAAGGTGTCGTGGGTGACGTAGCGGCCGAAGGCGGAGCCGAGCTCGGGGTCGAGGTTGACGGAGGTGCCCTCGGCGCCGGGGAAGGTGTCATCAAAGAGGGTGTTGCCGTCTTCGGTCACGACGAGCAGCTCGATGCCGCTGTTGCGGAGGCTGAAGTTCTTCAGGGAGATCTCGACCAGGGCGCCGCCGAGGTTGGGCAGCGAGGCGCCTGTGCGCAGGCCGCCGAAGACGACGAGGGCCTGCCTGGGGCCGAGGCAGCCGGTCTCGACGACGACGGAGGGCATGTCGTCGCCGCCCTTGAAGACGCGCAGGCCGCGGACGCGCAGGGTGTCGTCGGTGACGTTGACGAACTCAAGGAACTCGTCGTCGCCGGTGTCGCGGGTGCCGTCGCCGTTGACGTCGCCGAGGCGCTCGTCGGCGGGGACGGCGGCGAGGATCTCGTTGAGGACGAGCTGGCCTCGGCGGGGGCTGGGCGCCAGGGCGCAGGGATCGAGGTTGGGATCAGGCTCGGCGTCGGGGAGCATGCCGATGTCGGGCTGGTCGATGAAGCCGCAGGCGCCGGAGATGCAGGCCTGTCCCTGGGGGCAGTCGGCGTTGATGCGGCAGGAGATGCCGAGCTCGGCCTCGGGGCAGCCGGCCAGCGTCACGAGCCCGAGGGCCAGGAGCAGGAGGGAGAGGGGCCGCGCGAGGCGAGGCGAGGTGGAGCCAGGGCGACCCAGGATCGGGGCGTCGAGGGGGAACAGCGGGGTCATGGTCATCAAGGGTCTCTCCGCGTCGGCCTCGACGCTCAGGATGGCGAGTCGGCGATCCACAGGCGGGGGTATTCTAGGAGGGCGGCGCTCCGGCCACAAGGGCAAGGGGAGATCAGGCGGCGCGGAGCGGCGGAGGCGACCTGGAGGCGGTTGCTTGACTGAAACTGGCATCCCCTTTAGTGAAGGGTGTCGCCTTTCAACCTGAGAAGGGGTGGGGGGCGCCTTGTTGATGTGTGTGTGTGTGTATTGAGGCGGGTTCGGGCAAGGGAATGAGATGGCGGATGATTCGGTGGCCTGCCCGCATTGCGGCGCCATGAGCCGGGACCATGACTGGTGTGATGTGTGCGGCGGAGAGCTCGGCGTGGCCGAAGGGAGCGATCAGCCCTGGCTGGAGGTGGGCCACGCGCTGAGCTTCGAACTTGACGGCGCCGCGCGCATGGCGCGGGTCATCGACCTGCTGGACGTCTACGCGACGCGGAGGATACTTTTTGCCAGGCTGTGTCCGATGGGGGAGGAGGCGCGCTTCTTCACCGATCGCGAGCGCGCCGGCAGCCAGGTCGACGAGGGCGAGGCCAGGGACGAGGAGCCGGACACGGGGGAGTTCCCGAAGCACAGCGACGCGTGGATGTTGTTGATGATCGAGGAGTCCTCCGAGAGCCACGCGCTGGAGCCGGACGTCCTCAGGGACGAGATCCGCGATCTGGTCCACCTGCCGCTGGCGGTCAAGGGCCGCGGCAAGCGGCGCTACGCCGAGATCTACGAGGCGCCCTCGGGCCTGCCGCTGCAGGATCACCTGGAGTCGCTCGGCCGCCTGCTGACGCTCAAGGAGGCGGCGCAGCTGACGAACCTCCTGATGGACGCGGTCGAGCGCCTGCACGACGCGGGGCTCTACCACTTCCAGATCTGCCCGTGGACGCTGCACTTGTCGCGCAAGGGCGGCCCCGAGTCGCTTGACGCGCAGACCCCCTTCGAGGAGATGGCGCTGGCCTTCGAAGGGATCCGGGGCTTTTACGACGCGAAGGCGCCGGTCGAGTCACACCCGGTGATCCTGGGCTTCTCGCCGCCGGAGTTCTTCGGCAGAGCGCCGGGGCCGCTGGATCACCGCGCGGACATCTTCGGCGTCGGGATGCTCTTCTACTACCTGCTCTCGGGCGCCTCGCCGCCGACGGGGGCCTTGACCCAGCACGTGCCCTGCCTGTCGCTGCGGGCCTTCCGCTACGAGCTTGCACCGGGCGTCCAGCGCTTCGTGGACGGGGCGACGGCGCGCGATCCCAACGAGCGCTTCAAGGACATCAAGGAGGCCCGCGCGGCGCTCGCCCGCGGGGTCGAGCTGGTCGAGGCGCGCACCCTCACCCGCGAGGACCTCGACAAGCCCGGCGAGGTGTCGCTCTTCTGCGCGGTGGACACGCACATCGGGATCGGCAAGGGCCGGCGCACGCCGATCAACCAGGACTCGGTCTTCCTGGGCCAGGACGTCGATCGTGGGCTGTCGCTGATCGCGGTCGGCGACGGCGTCTCGACGGCCAGCTTCGGCTCCGGGGACGTCGCCAGCAAGCTCCTCATCGAGGCCTGCTCGAAAGCCTGGATCAAGCGCGCCGAGGCCTTCCCCTCCAAGGGCCAGACGCCCCCCGACCCCGAGCCCACCTCGCCGAACCAGCTCTTGTCACGCAACAGCGCCAAGGGCGCAGACACGCAGATCAAGCTCTCGCAAGCCCTCTCGATGGACGAGACGCTGGACGTGGACCTGAGCGCGGTCGTCGCCGCGGTCGACGATGGCAGCGAGCGCTCGCTGATCGAGGCCATCGCCAGCACGCTCGACGCCGAGAGCCTCGACATCTCGTCGGAGGTCGAGATCGACTCCCCCACCGAAGATCCAGAAGACGAGGAGCTCAACAAGCTCATCGAGGCCCAACCCCACGGCCGCCTGAGCCTCGTGGGGCACCGGGCCGGGGCGCCGACCCTGACCAGCCCGGCGGCGCGGCTGATCACGCGGGTGCTCCAGGAGGGCAACAGCGCCATCTCCAGCCACATCAACGCCCGCTTCTCGCCCTTCCACGGCCCCGTCCACGAGGTCATGGGGACGACGGCGCTGGCGGCCGTGATCCACGGCGACCAGTTCACGCTGGCCAGCCTCGGCGACAGCCGCGTCTACCTGCTGAGCGAGGGTCACCTGGAGTGCCTGACCCGCGACCACAACCTGGCCTCCATGCGCATCATCGAGGGCTTCCCCGCCGACGAGTGCCTGTCCCTGCCCCAGGGGGCCGCGCTGGCGCGCTGCCTGGGGACCTTCGAGATCCACGACGGGGAGCTGAAGGCCACACACCCCGAGCCGGACCTGATGACCTTCCGCCTGCTGCCCGGCGACACGATCCTGATGACCACCGACGGGCTGATCGACTTCGCCGGCCCCAACGAGGACGTCTCCGAGCGCAATGTCAAGGCCGTCCTCCAGGCCGAGGAGATCCCGGCCCTGGCCTGCCTGCGCCTCATCCTGCTGGCCAACGAGGGCGGCGGCGAGGACAACATCGGCGTGGCCGTCCTGCGCGTCACCGAGCACCACCCCGGACAGCGAGGCGTGCTCGTCCAGTCCTTCCCCCCCGTCGAGGGCCTCGACCGCATGTAGGGCGCCCGACGCCCCCAGCCTCGATCAACGCTCCAGGATACGCTTCAGGCCCGTAATCGCGTGGACCATCGCCGCCTCCTTGGCCCGGGTCCGCTCTCCGATCGCGCACAGGTAGAGCGGCTCGCCGCCTATCCTGAAGCGACGCACCGAGAGCTGCCGCTGGGACTGGGGCGGCACGTCGCGCCGCATCCGATCGGCCAGCTCCACGCGGTCGGCCCGCGCGTCGGTCCGACACAGCAGCGGCGCGAAGGCCAGCACCGCCTCGTCGATCTCCGACAGCTCCCTGGCGCTGCCGACCAGCATCCCCCTGTCGTCCCCCACGACGATCGAGGGCAGCCCGTAGCGATCCAGGCACGCGGCCAGCTGGAGGTTGACCGCTCTGCTGACCCACTCGCTGCGCCGCACTCTGCGTTCGATCACCATGGCTTGCCTCTCTGCGTCCGGGTTGAAGACTCATGAACACCTTGCACACCCTATCCTACATCAGCACACATTGTGGTCCAGATAATCAAAGGGCCACCTCGGGGTATGATTCGCGCTTGACACCCCAGGGCGCTTGGACTAGACAAGAGAACCCGCCGTGGTGCGGTTCGGCGCTGTAGCCAAGCGGTAAGGCAGGGGCCTGCAAAGCCCTGATCACCGGTTCAAATCCGGTCAGCGCCTCTCTCCTCCAACACCTTTTTCTCACCCAGGACCGAGCGAACTGCCCCTCTGGGCTATTGTGCTCCTGACGGGCTGTGCGCCACACTGTCGATGGCGACTGTCGGGGTGCGCCACACCTGGGAAGGGGCCATGCCGCTCAAGTTCAAGGTCGAGACGGACCACGAGAGCCTCAACCGCTTCGAGTTCACCTTCGACCAGACCGAGATCACGGTCGGCCGCAGCGCCACCTGCCACATCCAGCTGCCGCTGTCGACCGTCTCAAGCCACCACCTCACCATCGTCCGCGAGGGCGCAGGCTACCTCATCACCGACGTGGGCAGCACCAACGGCACCCGCCTCGGCGACAGGCCCCTGGCCCCCAACCACTACACGGCCCTGAACCACGGCGATCGGATCATCCTCACCGACGTGGCGCTGCGCGTCTTCGTCCTCGACCCGGACGACCCCTCGGCCAGCGCCGAGCAGACCGGAGAGGCGGTCCGGCACATGGTCTTCGAAATGCTCAGGCACAGCGCGGAGATCGACGACACCGCCGCACACCTTGAGGTCCTCGAAGGGCCCGATCGCGGCGCCCGCCTGACCCTCCCCAGCGGCCAGCGCGAGCTCTTCATCGGCCTGGCCGGCTCGCTCCCCGGCGAGGGGTGGGCCTTGACCGACCCGGCCCTCGCCGGGCTCGCCCTGCCGCTGATCTGCCAGGGCGACGCCTACGCCCTCCACCCCCCCGCCGACGCCCCCCTCACCATCACCATCGACGGACACCCCATCGAGGCCGGCGCGCTGCGCAGGCTGCGAAGCGGCCAGCGCCTGCGCATCGGGCAGACCACCGCCCTCTTCTTCGACCCCCTGGAGGCCTGGCTCGACAAGCTCGAAGACCCTCCCCAGGGGCAGCAGGCCAGGGCCGCCCCCAGCCCCCTGGCGACCTTCAGGCTCCAGAGCATCTCCCCGCCCGAGCCCGAAGGCGCGCTCCCCCGGCTGACCATCGACGACGACTTCGAGCGCTCCAACACCCGCCGCGTCAAGCGCGATCAGATCAAGCCCAAGCCGCACACCCGCGCCGGCCTGCCCCTCGGCCTCGGCACGGAGCCCGCCCTGGCCGAAGCCGGCCGCGTCGAAGAGGCGGCGCTGCGCGGCGCCACCTCCGGCTCATGGACCCCCACCGAGCTCCTGCTCCTGATCGTCGCCGCCATGCTCATGATCGGCGCCTCCGTCTTCTTCCTCATGCTCTTCGACATCCTCTGACCAAGGTCGGCGAAGAACTTCGATGGGCGGACACACGGTCCTTTCGGCGACCGACGGGTTGGCGTCGTTGGTTGGGCACAAGACCCCGTCGGGAACAGAGACCCCGTCGGGAACAGAGACCCCGTCGGGAACAATCAATCACGATGGACGGCGTCGTTGGGTGGGCACAAGACACCGTCGGGAACAATCGATCATGACGGGTCGGTGTTGTTGATTGGACACACGGTCCTTGCGGGGACCGACGGGTTTGCCGCTGTCGCGGCTGCACCCGCGGCTACGATCATGCCGACGGCGTCTCGCCCCTCCGGGGCTCCAATTACCGAGCCGCCCCTTTGGGGCGGGAGGGGATGAGACAACGGACCGACAACCCCAATCGAGCGGTTGTTGTCTAGCGCCTCGGGGCTGCAAATCACCACGCCCTTCAATATCACGAGGGGGGACAGCACTTTAGAGCCCCGAAGGGGCGAAACAGAGGTGCCGCGGGCGCAGCCGCCACAGCGGCAAACCCGTCGGCGGCGGGCCGGTCAGGGGGCGACGGGCAGATCCTCGCTCGCGGACCACTCCCACCACGATCCGTCGTAATTGCGGACGCCCTCGAAGCCGAGCCAGCGCAGCACCATGTACAAGAACCCAGAGCGCACCCCGCCCGTGCAATAGACGACCGTGGGCCTGCCGCCGCCCACCCCGGCGGCGGCCATCTCGCTGCGCAACACGCCGTAATCCTTGAGGTTCCCCTCATCTGAGAAGATCGACTGCCAGAACAGATGCTTCGCTCCGGGGATGTGCCCTCCCCTCGCCTCGCCGTAAGGCGTCGCCCCCTCGAACTCCTCGACGTGGCGCGCGTCCAGCAGCACCAGCCCGCCTTCGGCCTTGAGGCCCTCCTGGATGAAGTCGGCCGTCGCCCGAAGCTCAGGGCGCAGCGCGACCTTGAAGTCCCCCCGAGGCGGATCCTTGGAAAAACTCTCCGTGGGCCGCGCCTCGGCCAGCCAGCGCGGCATCCCCCCGTAGAGCACCCGCACGTCCCGGTGCCCGAGGTACTCCAGCGTCCAGAAGACCCTCCCCTCCTCTCCCCAGCCCTTGTCCCAGTCGCCGACGATCAGCACGGGCCGATCCGCCCTCACGCCCATGGCCTGGAGTTCGGCCTCGATGACCACGACGTCGTCGTCGATCACGCCGTTGAGCAGGCCGCTGACGAACTGATCCCAGGGCGCGTGGACCGCGCCAGGGATGTGATCGACCCTGAAGGCCACCGCGCCGCGCGCGTCCAGCAGCGCGGCCCCCTCGGCGCGCAGCGCGACGAGGGTGTCGGGATCGATGAGGATCGAGGGCTGGCTGACATCGGCGCTGGCGCCGGCGCCAGCGTCTGCGGCTGGAGCGGAGCCCGCCGAGTCGCGATATTTGATGTCCGTGCGCGCGCTCTGGGTCGTCTCGCAGCTGCAGGCGGTCAGGAAGCACAGCAGCCCCAGCGTCAAGCGCCAGGGGAGGATGGGCAGGCAATGATGAGGACGATCGGGGCGCAACCGATAGCAGCGCGGCGGCGGCGCGCTGACGAGCGCCACGCCGACAGGCGGCGCGCAGGCGAGCCGCTCGCTCCAGGGGCGGATCATCGGCCGGCGGCGCCGCCCGAGGCAATGAGCGCGTCGAGGCGGGCAGCGTCATAGCCGACCTCGGCCAGCACCTCTCGGGTGTGCTCCCCGAGGTGGGGCGGTGGCCGGAAGCCGGAGCGATCGGCGGGGGTCAGGGGTGTGGCCGTCTGGACCAGGGAGGCGCTGGGGGTCTGGAGGCTGAAGAAGACGTCGCGGGCCTTGAAGAGGGGGTCGTCGAGCACCTCCTCGGGCCTGCGGACGGGCTCGCAGCAGCAGTCGACGTCGGCCAGCAGCGCGGCCCACTCGCCCCGCGTCCTGCCCTTGAAGAGGGCGGCGAGGTCGGCCTGGACGGCGCGGGCCTTGTCGCCCATCAGGAGGCCGTCGCCGTGGCGATCTTGCCAGCCGACGGCGTCGCAGAAGGCCGCCCAGAACTTCGGCTCGAGGGCGCCCAGGGCCATGTGGCCGCCATCGGCCGTCTCATAGATGCTGTAGCAGGGCACGCCGCCGTCGAGCATGTCGCAGGCGGGGCCACGGAAGACGTGCCCGGCGCTGATGCGGGCCAGCGTGGGGAGCATGAAGGAGAGGGCGCCCTCGGTCATGGAGATGTCGAGGTGGGCGGCCTGCCGCCCGCGCGAGCGGGCGAAGAGGGCCGCCAGGACCGCGGAGGTGGCATAGAGCGCGCCCCCGCCCACGTCGGCGAGCTGGAAGCCGGGCAGGATGGCGCGGCCCTCGGGGGTGCCGGTCGCGCCCAGGACGCCCGCGCGGGCGAGGTAGTTGGCGTCGTGGCCGGCCTCAAGGGCCAGCGGGCCGGTCTGGCCGTAGCCGGAGATGGAGCACAGGATGAGGTCCGGGAAGTCCTGGGCGAGCGCCTGCCGCCCCAGGCCCATCCTGTCGAGGACGCCGGGGCGGAAGGACTCGACGAGGACGTCGGCGCTGGACAGCAGGGCGCGCAGGGCCTCAAGGCCGCCCTGGGTCTTCAGATCCAGCGCGCCCGAGCGCTTGTTGCGGTTGATGCTGGCGAACATGGCGCCCATCTGCCCGACGAAGGGCTGATACCAGCGCGCGTAGTCGCCGCCCTGCGGAGCCTCGATCTTGCTGACCTCGGCGCCCATGTCCCCAAGGAGCATGGTGGCGAAGGGACCGGGCAGCAGCCTCGACAGATCGACGACCCGGACCCCGTCGAGGGCCAGGTGGAGCGTTCGCCCGGTCATGCCAACACCTCAGCCGCCCAGCACGGAGCCGAGCTTCATCGCGAGGCCCATGTTGCCGTCGATCTTGAGCTTGCCCAGCATGAAGGCCTGGGGGCCGGCGAGGCGACCCTCGACGAGATCCATGAAGTCGGACTCGCTCATCGTGATCGTGCACTCGGAGGTGTCCGAGGCGCCCTGCGAGATCCAGTTCGAGGACTTGCTCAGATCCACGACCCAGATGCCGCCGTTGTCGCCCTGAATGGTGAACTGGTAGATGGCGCCCAGAGCCGCCGCCTTCTCCGCCGTCAGCTTGCTGCCGAGCTTCTCAAAGTATTCGCCGGGAGTTCCCATCTCGCTCTCCGTAATTGAGTCTTGATCATCCAAGGACGCCCTGAGGGCGGCCGCTCAACTTGTGAGCAGTCACTCACAAGAGTGGCGGGAGGATAAAGACGCAAAAGAGAGATGTCAACACGGGGCCGGCGCCTGGGGCGAGGCGCTGAGGGAGCGGGAGCGGCGCCTGCACCCTCGGGCGGGCCTTCAGAGGGGGATGACGCGGCCGCGGCCGCCGGAGGACTGGATCACCTCGCGGGCGGCGTCCTGGCTGGTGAAGCTGCCGACCCTGACGCGGTAGACCCGCACGCCCTCGTCGTCGGTCGCCAGGCTGATCGAGGGCGAGTGCCCCTTGGCGCGGAGCTCGCCCATGACCTTGGAGGCCTCATCGAAGGTGACAAAGGAGCCGACGTGGACCGTGAAGCGACCGCCGGCCTCGGGCTCGCGGGCCGCGCCGCTCTCGACGGGGAGCCGCCGGGCCACCTGCGGCGCCTCCTCCGCGCCGCGATCCACCGTGGCGGCCAGCAGGGGCTCGCGGGCGCCCTCGTCGCGCCCGTCGCGCTCGACGGCGCGCTTGAGGCTACGGGTCACCGGCGGGCGCGAGGCGCTCCCCTCCGCCTGACGCGCGAGGTTCCCGGCCTGGAGGCGGTTGCGCTTCTCGGGCGAGTCGGGGTTGTTGGCATTGCCCTCGGGCATGTCCAGCTTGCGGCGCATGCGCTCGGGGGCCGGCGCGTCCAGCTCCGCGAAGAACGAGAAGTCGTCGTTGGGCGCCTTGTGCGCCTTGGAGGCCTTGGACCTCGGGTTCGACGCCGTGGTCATCGTCGCGGTCGCCAGCGAGGCCGCAGAAAGATCGAGGTGCTGGCCGACCTGGAGCCCCGCCACGAAGATCACCCCCGCGCCGACGATGAGGCCCACGACCATGAAGAGCACCTGCTTGACATCCAGCCCCGCGCCGCCGCCGCTCTTTCGGTTGACTCCCGCCATCGCCCTCGCTCCCCTTCCTGAAGACCTCGCCTGCGCGCCAACGCGCCGAACCCGCGATCCATTGCAAGGACCTTGGACTTCACAGGCTCGGGGCAAAGCGCGGCGCGGTCAAAAATTCTGAGGGCGCATTTTTTCTACGGAGCCCGATGAACACGGCATCGATGTTCAGGGCTTAAAGGATGTTCAGAGGTCTGGGCTGCGTCAAAGGCCGCTGAACCAGCGCCGCAAGATGGCCTCGGCCGGCTTCCCGCGCACCGTATAGGTGATGTCGTCCGGCCCGCCATAACCGACCCAGTTCCACACGAAGACCCCGTGGAGCGGCAAGGAGTCGCCCGGCTTCAGGGACGCGAAGCGCTCTCGGTAGACCTCGTACATCGCGCGGAAGGACAGGTACTGAAGCACCGGATCGGGGCTCTGGCGGCGGGTGTAATCCCAGGGGTGCGCGGCGGCGCCGACCTGCGAGGGGTAGCCCACCTCCGTGAGGATCAAGGGGCGGCCGGCCCGCTCCACGTAGGTCGCGATCACGTCCACCGCCCCCGCCCAGGTCTCCTTGAGCTCCGGGAGCGTCGGCCGCTCCGAGTAGGCCAGCTCGAAGTAGCCCGTCATCCCCGCCACGTCGAGGTCCTCCCAGAAGGTGACGTGGTCGAAGTGATCCCAGTTGGCCGAGTAGGTCAGCCGACCCTTGAAGCGCCCCCGGACCTCCTTGATCAGCGCCGACCAGCGGGCCTGCTCGCCCTCCAGGCTCAACAGCTCGCTGCCGACCGAGAAGATGTCCACGCCCTCCTGCTGCGCGATGTCCGCGTAGCGCAAGATGAACTTGCCGTAGGAGGACCACCACCGATCCGGATCCGACGGGGCCAGCTTCCCTCGCCATTCCCCCGCGCGCCGACGCTCGATGTTCAGGATGGGGAAGAGCATCACCGACAGGCCCGCCTCCCGCGCCTGCCTGATCCAACGCCGCACGTCCGCGTCCTGGGCCGTCTCGACCGGGTGGGCGCGCACCTCGACCGCCCGCACGTTCGCCATCGACCCCGAGATGACCAGCGAGACGTGCGTCGCCCCCAGACCCTTGATCTCCTTGAACAATGTGCCGTGATCGAGGCCAGGGAGATCGCCGTAGAGCCCCACCGCCGCGCCCTTGATGAAGCGCCCGTCGGCGAAGGCCCCCTCCGACGGCGCCTCCGGCGCCTTGAACCCCCTGGGCGACCAGCCCGGCTCGAAGCGGGGCACCGCCGCAGGGTCTTCGGACCTCACCCGCTCGATCTTGAGCGGCGCCAGGGCTCCACCCTCCTGTGCGCCCTCGACCGCCAGCTCGCCAGCGTCGAGGTATCGCTGATCGGGTTGTTCAAAGCCCTCGATGAGGCGGTCGATCAGATCGTCGCCCTCAGAGAGATCGTCGGCGGGCTCGGGGCGGGCGCCCTCGGGAGCGCCGCCGCCGTGGCTCTGAAGGCCAGGGCCCTGTCGGCCAGGCTGATCGGCGCCCTCGGCGCGATCCCCCCCCTCGGCCAGGCCAACCTGCAGCGCGTAGATCCCGACCGCCAACGCGCACAGAGCGGCCGCCGCGATCGCCCACCGGAGCCGGCCGCCGCTGGATCGCTCAAGCGCCATACTTCAGGAACTTGCCGGAGGCCGCCATGGCCAGGGGCACGAGATCGCGGGCCTCGATGTCGCCGAGCGTCCCCCGCGCGCAGGCCCGCTCGCCCAGCTTGCCCACGTCGTCAAAGAGGCAGCCGGGGTGGCCCATGACCGTCGGGATCGGGTGCCACGAGTGCTCCATCAGCGTCGAGGGCGTGCAGTGATCCCCCGTGATGATCACCACCTCGAAGCCCAGCTCGATGGCCGCCTGGAAGAGCGCGTCGCACTGCTCGAAGATCTTGACCTTCTCGTCGAAGTGGCCCAGGTGGCTGACGCTGTCGGTCTCCTTGATGTGGAGGTAGAACAGATCGTAGCTGTCGTAGTTCGCCTTGAGGACCTCGACCTCCTCGGCCCAGGTCTTCGGATCGCCGAGCACGTCAAAGCCCAGCAGGCTCGCGATCCCCCGGTACATCGGGTAGGCGGCGATGGCGCCGCAGCGCAGCCCGAAGAGCTCGGGCAGCGTCGGGATGTCCGGCCGGCCCGCGATCCCCCGCAAGAGGGCCGTGTTGGCCGCCGGCTCGTCGGCCAGGATCGTGTTGATCTGATCGACGAAGGCGTTGACGACCTCGGCGGCCCGCGCCGCGGCCGGGGTGCAGGGCTCGCAGCGCAGCGCCGCCGCGCCGGTCACCTGCGGATCCGTCTCCGTCACCTCCCCCACCAGCCCCTCGCCTCGGAAGACGACCGAGAAGCGGTGCTCCTTGCCCGGCAGCAAGAAGACCTCCACCCCTTCGATGGACACCTCGGCAGAGATCCGCTGAACCAGCGCCGTGCTGACCGCCGTCGCCGGCTTGCCCGCCCGCCGGTCCGTGATCACGGCCTGGCCGCCCACGACCTGCCGGGTGGCGAAGTTGCACCTCGCCGCCACGTCGCCCTTGGAGAGCGAGAAGCGGGAGACCCGCTCGCCGCCCAGGAGCACCTCCGAGGAGCCCAGCACCTCCAGCACGCCGCGGCCGATGACGATCTGATCGTTGGGGTAGCCAAAGAGCGCCAGGTGACCCGGGCCGCTGCCCGGCGTGACCCCCTGCCCGAAGGCCAGCGTGCGCCCCGTCATCGAGCGGGCCACGAAGGCGTCGATGTGGGGCGTCACCGCCGTCTCAAGCTCCGTCTTGCCCGTCTCGGGGTGGGGCAGGCCGCCGATCCCGTCAAAGACCCACAGCAGGATCTTCTTGTCGTTCTTGTGGGCGAGGGTCGAGAGCATCTCAAGTCTTTTCATGATCCGGTCGCTCGGCTTTGTTCAGGGTGATTCTGGGCGCCGCGGCCGACCCGGCCGCTCCCGCCTCCATGCCTCATTCGCCTCGGCCTCGTCAAGCACCCGACGACCCGGGCGGCTCGCCCTCCTGCTCCTCTTCGGGCGACCCTGCGGCGTCGATCGCGCCCGCCGAGGGCTCCACGGGAGCCGAGGACTTCGCGGGAGCCGTGGGCTTCACAGAAGCCGAGGGCTTCACAGAAGCCGAGGGCTTCACAGAAGCCGAGGGCTTCGCGGGAGCCGAAGGCTTCACGCTAGCCGTGGGCTTCATGGGAGCCGAGGGTTTCACTGGAGCCGAGGGCTCCGCGGGAGCCGAGGGCTCCACGCGAGCCGAGGGCTCCACGCGAGCCGTGGAGTCTTCGGGAGCCGTGGGCTTCACGGGAGCCAGGGAGTCGTCGGGAGCCAAGGGCTTCGCGGAAGCCGAGGGCTCCGCGGGAGCCGAGGGTTTCACGGGAGCCGGGGAGTCGTCGGGAGCCGAGGAGTCGGGGGCCGACGCGGTCGCAGGCCTGGGGCGGCCAGGAGGCAGGGCGCGCAGGCGGTCGAGCTCGGCGTCGCTGAGCGGCTCGGGCAGCGCCATGTCCAGGCTCGCCTCGGCCGACTGCCTCAGCGCTTGCCTGACGGCGCTGTCGGAGGCCCCCACCCCGACGGCCATGAGCCTCAAGTGCCTGTCATCACCCAGGAAGTAGCGGCTGCGCTTGTAATCGGAGATGGCCTCCAGCATGAAGACGCGCAGCACGGCCGCGGCCGGTATCGCCAGGAGGATGCCGAGGAAGCCGAAGAGCTCGGCCCCGACGAGCAGCACGATGATCACCATCAGCGGGCTCAGGCCCACCTTCTCGCCGACGATCTTGGGCGTGATGACGTAGCCCTCCAGCGTCTGGACGATCGTGAAGACGGCGATCACCCCGAAGAACTGGCCCCAGCCCGCTCCCTCGTCCAGCGCCGACATCAGCACCGCGAGGCCGATCCCGACGATGAAGCCCATGTAGGGGATGACGCTCAAGAAACCCGACAGGATCCCGATGGCGATGCCCAGCTTCAGATCGCAGAGCGCCAGCCCCACGGAGTAGAGCACCGCCAGGATCGAGGCCACCGTCACCTGCCCCCGGAACCAGTGGCCCACGACGCTGTCGACCCTGGCCGCGCGGGCCAGGACGCTGGCGCGCATCGGCAGCGGGACCAGCTCCACGCCCTCGGCCTTGATCTTGTCGAAGTCCCGCAGGTAGTAGAACACGAAGAGGGGCACGAGCAGCACGTTGAGCAGGTAGCCGAGCACGGCGAAGGTGCCGCTGAGCAGCTCCCCGGTGAGCTGGGTGATCTTCTGGAGCCCTTGCGAGGCCAGCTCCTCGATCTTCTGGCCGTAGTTGGCGAAGGTGTCGCTGAGGGTCTCGGGCAGCTGATAGTCGAAGCGGCCCTTGAGGTAGACCTGCAGGTCGAAGTAGTGATCCCGCACCGTCTTGCCCAGCTCGGGGAACTTCTTGACCACCGCCTGGATCTCCTCCACCAGGGTCGGCGAGACCACCAGCACGAAGATCGTCACGACCCCCAGGCCGATGAACATCAGCAGGAAGATCGCCAGCGTCCGGTTGACGCGGCGCTGCTCGAACCAGTCCACGATGGGGTCGAGCAGGTAGGCGATCAGGAAGCTGATCCCAAGCGGCAGCAGCACGCTGCTCAGCCGCCCGGAGAGCCACCAGGCCCCGCCCAGGAAGAGGCCGAAGAAGACCACCTTGGCCAGCAGATAGGCGTAGCGGCGGTGGGTCAACCACCGAGAGCTGTCGTTCATGGCTTCTCTTCTTCAGGCCGCGCGCGCTCGGCGCGCAGCAGGATGTCCGACCCGACGCGGGCGGCGCGCCGGAGCGCCACGCCCTCGGGCGGCGAGGCGCACAGGGCGTCCGCGACGGTCTCGACCCACGAGGCGGCCTCGACCTTGGCGGGGTTGAGGTCAAAGGCCACCGAGCCCTCCGTGGCCCAGACCAGCTTGAGCGCCTCGACCCCCGGCTGGGCGGCCAGGGCGGCCTCGAAGCGCGACAGCGACCCCTTGTCCCACAGGCCACCCACCCTCAACGCGGGCTCCTCCCGCGCGATGCCGACCGGCGGGCTCAGGGCCTTGAGCGAGGTGGCCATCGACGCGCCAAGATCCTCGATCAGCCGCCCGAGGGCTCTGTCGCGGGCCACCTCGGCGCGCTCATCGAAGGCGCGCCTGGAGAACCGCACGTCGAGCAGCACGTCTCCGGAGGGCACCTCGACGAGCACCAGCGACGCCACGCTCTCGCCGCCGGCCAGCCCCGCAGGGCCCTCGATCTCCTTCGTGGCCACGCGCCCGATCAGCGCCTGCCGGGCCCCGTAGAGGCCGGCGAGGTTGACGGCGTTGGCCCGACTGAGCCGCTCGACCCGGTAGATGCGGCTGACCTTGGGCGCCTCGGACAGCCCCCCCGGATCCATCAGCCTCACCCCCCTGGACGACAGCCCGCCGGCCAGGCTCGCCTCGACCTCGGACTGGCGCAGATCGCGGCGCACCCACCAGGGCTCGGAGGGCGCCCCGGCCTCCTCGAAGAGGACGAGCGGCAGCGTGTCCAGTTGACCCTGAGCCGACAAGACCTCAGAAAAACCAAACAACGACAATAACATGCACAAGAAAGCCGCGACCCGGCGCGGCGGCGCACCCGGCCCCGACAGGGACACCCCGACACCGACACGGCCTGCTGCGGCCCAGCTCAACATGCCATGCTCCACCCTGAGAGGACCCTAGAAGGGGTTGTCGTCGATCTTGAAGAGGGAGTCCGAGGAGGTCGCCGTCTGCTTGAGCGTGCCCTCCTTGTAGGCCGTCAAGGCTGCGATCTCGGCGGCGGTCAGCGGCACAGGCTCGGCGTCCTTGAGCAGCTGACCGGCCACGCCGTCGCGCTTGAGGTCGCGCACCGAGCCCTCGTCCAGGGCCGGCACCTCCATCTCCTGCCAGACGCGGCGCTCGTAGGGGTACTCCTCGATCTTCTCGATCTGGGAGAGCCACCAGCGGCCCGCCAGCAGGTGCGTGGAGCCGTCGGAGCACATCGACACGTTGGGCACCGCGGCCGCGTCGCTCTTCTGCGCGACCATCCTGACGTCCGTGCCGATGAAGGGGCCGACGCCACCCGTGGGCAGGTGGTGCACCTTGTTGGCCTCGACGGTGACCATCACGGCCAGCCCGTGCCAGTGGATCTCGTAGGCGCCCACCGGGAGCTGGATCCGGCCGCGCTCGCTGGCCGGCGCGCTGCTGTTGCTCATGACGAGGTGCCGCTGGCCGTCCACCACCAGGTAGGCCCGCAGCTCCGCCCACCACGCCTTGCAGCCCTCGACCGGCTGCTTCTGACCCGGCCACGTCGTCACCGACACCCAGCCCGTCTCCAGCACCGTGACGGCGCCGGCCTTGACCTTGATCCGCCGCAGGTGATGCGCCGAGCGCTCGCGGCCGACCTCCACGAGGTACTCGCCCTCCTTGAGCGGGATCTTCCGGCCCGCCTGCCAGCCCCCGGTCCCCTGCCCCGAGCTGATCAGCGCGCCCGTGTCCCCGTAGACGTAGACCTCGGCGGGCACCGCCGCCCCCAGCGTCTTGAGATCATCATCCTGGTAGTGCCGCTGGACGTAGATCCACCCCTCGGCGCCCGCAGCCTGGACGCGAGCCACGCCCGCCGTCATCATTACTACCGCCGCCAGACCGGCCGCCCAAAGCGCCCACAGAGCCCGCCTTTGGAACCCTGCACCATCCCTCTCGACCATCGCGACACCTCAATCCATGCGCACACTGTCGTATTGAGTCATACCTAACGCCACCGCCCCGAGAAATCAAATTCAGCGACACCATCCACAGGGCGGCGCGTGCCTGGCTGCGCCTTGTGCCCGCGGGCCGGCGCGTGGTAGGGAACACTGCCTGGGCAGGCCCCATTCCTGCCCCCAGGAGGTGCCTTGACGCCCTTCATCCGAGCCTCCGCCCTCGCCCTCGCCCTCGCCCTCGGCACCCTCGGCGCCTGCCAGGAGGGCGTCCGCGACGAGACCGACATCTTCGAAGAGGCCGAGGCCCGCTACCGCATCGGCGATTACGACGGCGCCACCGCCCTCTACACCGAGTTCCTCGCCCTCTACCCCCGCTCGCCCTTCTCCAGCGCCGCCAACCTGCGCCTTCGCACCATCGAGCGGGAGGTCAGCGCCGTGATGGGCAACCGGGGCGGCAACCGCCCCGTCTACGTCCGCCCCGAGCTGCCCGACCCGAACCTCCCGCCCACCCCGGAGGCGCCGACCGACCCTCAGCCCCCCCAGGAATCCCCCCCCGCCACCCCGGACGAGGACTGAGCCCTCAATGACAGCGCCCAGAAGCCCCCTGCGCGTCCTCCTCGACGCCCGCCGCAAGATGCTCACGGCCAGGCTGCGCGCCGCCACGCCGGCGACCCGCGCCGCCCGCGCCGCGCTGGCCGCCCTGATCGCCGCCGGCCTCGTCGGCGCGGGCCTGATGGCCGCCGGGCCGCTCCAGATCGCCGCCGCCAGAGCCCCCGACCCGGCCCAGATCGCCCCCGCAGGCGGCCCCTTCGCCGAGCTGGCCTTCTGGATCACCGCCCTGCTCGTGACCGCCTTGAGCTTCCGCATCATGGAGACCATCTACCGCCACGACGACGCCAACCTCCTCTCCACCCTCCCCATCCCCCTGGAGGCCCGCTTCGCCGACCGCCTCCTGGCCGCAGGCTTCGAATCCCTGCTGGCCCTGGCCGCCGCCGCCCTCTTCATGCTCCCGATCTTCGCCCGCACCGGCGACCCCCGCGCGCTGGCCGGCCTCCTGCTCTGCGCCGCCGGGCTGTGGGTCTGCCTGACCCTCGGCTTCGCCGTCCAGCTCTACGCCGGCTTGACCAGCTTCGCCCCGAGCGGCCCGCGCAGCTCCCTGGACAACGTCGGCCGCTTCGACACGGGCGGCGGCACCGCGGCCGCCTTCACCGTCTCGCCGGGCATCGCGCTGACGGCCACCCTCGGCCTGCTGCTCTGGATGAAGATGGCCGCCGTCGACGAGCTCTTCGCCCGCGGCGCCTCGCGCCTCTTCTGGATCGGCGCCGCCGCGCCCGCCGTGATCACGCTCGTCGCGCTGGCGAAGAGCCGCGCCTGGTTCATCGCCCACTACTCCAGGCTCCTGGCGAAGTTCTACGAGGCCGACCTTGTCCAGTTCGACAGCGGCTACAACTACCACAAGTCCGTCACCAGCGGCCGACACGGCCTCTTTGAGCGCCTCGTCCCCGACCACCTGCTCGGACACTACCGCAAGGACGCCCTCCAGATCGGGCGCCGATACCCGCTCTTGCGCGTCATGGCCCTCGGCCTCTGGATCGTCGTCGCCCTGCTGGCCAGCCGCGACGCCGGCCTGCTGACCGCCGCCGTCCCGCTGGCCTGGATCGCCGCCATGTCCGCCCCCTGGGTCCGGCTCTACGGCCGCGACCTCGAACCCGGCGTCCTCGACACCCTGCCCGTCCCCGCCACCATCATCGAGCGCGCCAAGCTCCTGGCCGCCACCCGCGAGGTCCTCCTGATCGCCCTGCCCTGCGCCGCGGCCTCCCTCCTCCTCTCCCCCTGGCCCGGCGCCCCGATCCTGGCCGCGTCCACCCTGCTCGGCGCCCTGGCGCTGACCCCCCTGCTGACCGCCCTGACCCGCAGGTGGGGCGCGACCTCGGGCTGGCTCTGCGGCGTCCTGATGGCCGCCGCCATCCTCGGCGCCGCCCTCGGCCTCGCCCCCGCCTTCGGGCAAGCCCTCGGACCGGCCAGCGACCCGACCAGCGGCTCGATCCGCACACCCTCAAGCGTCCTGGCAAGCGCCCTGGCCTGCGGCCTGACCGACGCCGACCACGCACCCCCGACACCCTCTCGCGGAGCCTGAACCATGGCGGACGCTCTCCTCGAAGTCGCTGGCCTGACCAAGCGCTATCGGCACATCAAGGCCCTGGACGGCGTCAACCTCACCGTGCAACCCGGTGAATTTATTGGATTTATCGGACCCAATGGCGCCGGAAAGACCACGGCGATGCGCTGCATCGCAGGTCAACTCCTGCCCGACGAGGGCAAGATCAGCGTCGGGGGCTGCTCCGTCATCGACGACCCGGTGCGAGCGCGCGGGCAGGTCGGCTACGTCTCCCAGGATCTGGCGATCTATCCCTACCTGACCGGCGAGGAGTTCTTGAGGTTCGTGGCCGACGCGCGGGGGGTCCCTGGCGCCGAGCAGGACGCCAGGGTCGAGGATCTGCTGGAGATGACCGAGTTGACCGAGGCCCGCAGCCGCATCCTGCGCGAGTACTCCGGCGGCATGGCCCGCAAGATCGCCATTGCGGCGGCGCTCATCGCCAGGCCGCCCCTCCTGCTGCTCGACGAGTCCTTCGTCGGCCTCGATCCCGAATCCACCTTCGCGCTGTGCCAGCGCTTCTCCCGCTTCTGTGAGGAGGGCGGCGCCATCCTGCTCTCCAGCCACATCCTGGACATGCTCGAGCGCGTCTGCACCCGCGTCGTCCTGCTCGATCGCGGCCAGATCCGCCTCGACATGGATCGCGCCGCCCTGGACGCGACCATCGGCCACACCCACCCGAGCCTGACGGACCTCTACATGGACGTCACCGGCAAGGCCCGCGCAAACCGCCGCGCCTGAGCCCCCCGCTGGAGCGCCCGATCAACGCTCAAGGGGGGCGTAGTGGACCGTCCCGTGGGCGCCGCAGCGCGGGCAGGTCACGAAGGTGAAGGGCGCCGCGTGGGCGCAAGAGCCGCACACGAAGCGCGCCATCGACGCCTTGGCCAGCGCCACGAAGCGATCCACCTCGGCGAAGATCACCCGCTCATCGGACACCGCCACGAGCAGGTTGAGGTAGGCCTCGCGCACGTCGAGCGCGTGCGGGTAGCGCTCGACCAGATCGCTGAGGATCGCGGCGGCCTCGTCAAAATCCTCCGCGCCGTAGGCCAGCTCCGCCAGCTCCAGCTCGGCCCAGGGGCTCGCGCGACCCCGCTCGACGAGCTTCTCGATGAACTGGTGGTATTTGGATGGCGAGCGCAAGGCCGCGCGCATCAAGGGAAAAAGCCTCGGGGCGATGTGGCCATTGCCCTCCAGCGCCCGCTCCATCAAGAGCCGCGCCCTGTAGAGCTTGTTCTGCTCGACGTAGATCCGCGCCAGCCCCTCGCTGGCGTACACGTTGGCTCGGTTGGCCGACAGCGCCCGCTTGAAGTTGCGCACCGCCTCGGCCTGATCCCCGCGCCCCAGCGCCGAGGACGCCATCCGCCCATAGATCTCCGAGGCGCCCTCGCCGCCCTTGCCGGTCTGCTTCGACAGCAGCCCGCCGGTCGCCAGCGCCTCCTTCCAGTCCCCGGCCCGGATCGCCGCGTTGCGACGCAGCGCCAGCAGCGCCTCCTGCTTGCGCACGTTGTCGGGCAGGCTCGCCAGCAGCGCCTCGGCCTCCGCGCTCCTGCCCAGCGTCAGGCAGTCGCCCGCCAGCCCGATCACGGCCCGCGTCGCCATGATCCTGTCCAGGCCAGGCCGCAAGGTCAGCGCCTTGTGGACCTGCGCCGACCGCTCCGTCTGGCCCGTCGCCCGCAAGAGCGAGGCCAGCGCGAGGTAGATCTCCGGCGGCGCGTCGGCGCTCCACGTTGCGTCCTCCAGCAGCCTGTAGGCGCCCTCGAAGTCGCGCCGGACGACGCGCTCCAGCGCCATGAGCACCTCGGCAGGCCCCAGATCCGGCCGCCCGCGCCGACCCAGCCAGATCCCCGCGAGCAGGCCCACCGCGAGCGCCGCCGCGCCCAGCCCCACCCAGGGCCAGCCCGGCCACTCCACCAGCATGGCGAGGTCCAGGCCCCTCATCGCCACGATCCAGCGATCCCAGCCGCTCAAGTCCCCTTCCCCCTGGACGCGCCGCTGTCCCGGACCGAGACGTAGATCTGGGCGTCCTCCAGATCGGCCACCACCATCTCCTCCTTGTCAAAGGCCGCCTCGTAGGGGTCGCCATCCTCGCTCGGCAGCAGCTCCGGCCGCTGCGCGTAGGTCTCAGCCTCCACGGCGTCGAAGCCCTCCCCGTCGTCCAGGAAGCGCTCGTAGGGGTCACCCTCGGCCCTCTCCCCTGCTCGCCTCGACGGCGCCGCCGCCGACGGCGCCGCAAGAGGCGACGCCGATCGGCTCGCCCGGTTCACCTCGGGCGCCCCGAGCTGGCCCAGCGGCATGTTGCGCAGCCGGACCACCTCCTGCTCCAGCTGCTGGAGCCGACGCCGAAGCTGGCGGCGCTCCTTGTAGCGATCCCAGAAGACCCCCCACAGGAGCAGCCGAGGGACGAGCGCCCCGGCCAGCGCGCTGACGAGGGCCAGCGCCCAGGCCTCGATGGGGGCGTCGAGCTGCCATTGCAGGAACTTGAGCTGGATCGGGTCGCGGTTGTCGAAGATGAAGATCGCGACCGAGAGCCCCAGGACAGCGCCCAGGACGACCAGCAGCGCGCCGCGCAGCCGCCTCATGGACCCTCCTGCCCGTCGCCGTCGAGCACGCCGACGACCTCATCGCCGCCGAAGCGCCCCAGCAGCCAGGACGAGGCCGCCTCGACGGCCGCCGCGTCCACCGACTCCACCGTCACCCGCACACTCCATCCGGCCCCGCCGACCACCGGGTAGGAGCCAAAGGACACCCCCGCGAAGCGCTCAGCGGCCTCGCCCAGCGGCGCGGCGATCCGCCCCTCCCCGACCCCCATGAAGATCGTGCGCAGGAAGACCTTGCTGCCGAGGAAGCGGCCCCTCAAGCCCAGGAGCTGGCGGCGGAAGTTCTCGGGGATGCCCGGCAGGATGTAGACGTTCTCAAGCCGCGTGACGGGCCATCGCTCGCCGTCGATCTCCAGAAGCTCGCTGCCGACCGGCAGATCGGCCATCTTGAGCCACGCCGACCGGGCGCCCTCGGGCTCCCCTTCGAATTGGCGCTCGATGTGGGCGCGCATCGCCGCGCTGGGCACGAGGTCGACCCCGAAGGCGCGCGCCACGCCCTCCATCGTCTTGTCGTCGTGCGTCGGCCCGACGCCGCCGGAGGTCACGACGATGTCCACGCGGGCGGCCTCGCGCCCAATCGTCTCGGCGATGAGCGCCACCTCATCCGGGATCACGCACAGCGATCGCAGCGTCACCCCCTGGGCGCGGAAGAGCTCGATGGCCAGGGCGCCATTGCGGTCGGCCGTCTTGCCCGTCAACAGCTCATCACCGATCAGCACGACCGCCGCCTTCATCCCCGACCTCCCTCGACCCCCTGTCGAAGCCTCAAGCTCTGGTTCTACCACGGTCCGGCGAGCGCCGCGACTGCCCCGATCGCATCACGGGGCAAGGCCAAGGGCGAGCAGGACGGCGCAGCGTGGCTCAGGGCGAGAGGGAGAGGGCGCTGGGCGAGGAGGACGCTCGACGCGCTGAGGGGAGCAAGAAACGCGAAGAGCACGGCGTTCGTCGCCGTGCTCTCCAGGTTCATGCGCCGGGGTCACCCCCTGGGCAGACTACCAGCGATCGCCACCGCCGCCGCCGCCGACGCCGCCGCCGCTGCGACGATCGTGGGCCTCGTTGACGTTCAGGGTGCGGCCGTCGAGATCCGCCCCGTTCATCTTCTGGATCGCCTCACGGGCCCCTTCGTTCGTCTCGAAGGTGACAAAGCCGAAGCCGCGGCTGCGGCCCGACTCGCGGTCGGTGATGACCTTGGCCTCGACGACGGTGCCGAAGGGATCAAAGGCCTCGCGCAGGCTGTGATCATCAGTACCCCAGCTCAGACCGCCAACGAACAACTTGATTCCAGACATTGGAACTCCTCGCACATTTTGAAAATGTGCAAATAAGGTTTGATCACCCCATGAAGAGATTTTGATGAGGTGAAGATTTGTGAGGAGCTTTCTTTGAAGGGGGGGAGACCAGAAACAAAGAATCTGGAACAGACACCGTATCTCGAACCCTCGCTCACACCGACGACACTTTCTAAGGGAGTCGCCTCTTGACGGCGGTGAAGGTAGGGAGGCCTCCTGGCCTTGTCAACCCCGCCGGGCGATCTTCTCTGCCATCAAGGCCACGAGGCCCGCCGGACGGCCTCAAGCGGGATCGCAAAAACCGAAGAAGGGCACGCAGATCTGACTCGACGGGCAGCCGATGAGGAAGAAGCAGCCCGAACAGCGTCGCCCGACAAAGGGCACGTTGAGGCATTGGTGCTCGGGCCGGCAGTCGCCGTCGTTGACGCACACGGCGTCGGCCTTGAAGCACATCTGATAGGGTCGGAAGTTCTGGTTCAAGAGGTCGTCGCACAGGCGACCCGTGCCGCAGTCGGCGTCGGCGGCGCACACCCCGCCGCTGGCCACGCACCAGCCCGTGACCGGGTGGCAGGTGGGCCTGGACATCGGGCAGTCCGAGTTCTGGGTGCACTCGCCGCAGATCTTCTTGCCCGTGACGCCGGGCATCGGGATGCAGCGGCCGCCGTTGCCTGAGCAGTCGCTGTCGCGGCCGCACTCCTGGCAGGTGGAGGTCTGCCCGTCGCAGACCCTGCCGCTGGGGCAGTCGCCATTGCCGACGCACTCGACGCAGCGGTTGGTCGTCGGGTGGCAGACGTCGTCGCCGCACTCGCTGTTGGAGGTGCACTCGACGCAGGTGTTCGTCGCCGTGTTGCAGGACCCGCCGGGGCAGTCGGCGTTGTTGAGGCACTGCACGCAGGCCTGGTTGACGCAGCGCTGGCCGCCGCAGTCCCCATCCCCGACGCAGCGCACGCAGGTGCTCGTGGCCTGGTTGCAGACCTGCGGCGCCTGGCAGTCCCCGTTCTGGACGCACTGCACGCAGCGGTTGTCCGCATTGCAGACCTCCTGGGCCTGACAGTGGTTGCGGTTGAAGCACACCACGCACTGGTTCGTGCCCGGATCGCAGCGCAGGCCCTGGCCGCAGTCCACGTCCCCCAGGCACTCGATGCAGCGGTTCTCGATCGGATCGCAGACCTGCCCCTGGGGGCAGTGCTCGCTCCGAGTGCAGCCCACGCAGGCGCTGCGATCCTCCAGGCAGCGGCCCGCGCCGCAGTCCACGTCCGTCAAGCAGGCCGCGCACACCCGCCCGAGCGGGTCGCAGCGCCCGCCGCCGCAGTCCCCATCCTCGACGCACTCCACGCAGCCGCCCAGGACCCTGTCGCAGCGCCCGCCGGGGCAGTCCTCGTCCCCCTCGCAGGTCACGCACCGGCCGCCGGGCCCGCACACGTCCGCCCCGCAGTCCTCGTCCACCAGGCAGTCGAAGCAGACGCCCGTGTCCGTGTTGCAGCGCCCATCCCCGCAGTCCGAGTGCCGACTGCACCCCTGACAACGGCCCTCCGGGTTGCAGACCAGCGCGCCGAGGCAGTCCGCGTCGTTGCGGCAGTCTCCGCAGGCCATCCCGGCCTCGTTGCACACCAGGCCCGGCGGGCAACCGACCCGCTGGCTGCACACCACGCACTGACCCCGCGCCCGATCGCACACCGGCGTCGCGCCCTCGCAGTCCCCGTCCTCAAGGCAGGTCACGCAGCGGCCCTGGTCCGAGTCGCAGCGGCGATCCCCCTCGCAGTCCACGTCCACGAGGCACTCCACGCAGCGCTCCCGCGCCACGTCGCAAAGCAGCCCGGGGGCGCAGCGCCGCTCCTGGCCCTGCTGGCACTCGACGCAGCGCTCCACCTCCGTGGCGCAGAAGGTCCCCTCGGGGCAGTCCCCGTCCCGCTGGCAGCCGACGCACTGCCCCGCCTCGGTGCAGCGCTCGCCCACCACGCAGTCCCCGTCCTCGACGCAGCCGACGCAGCGCTGGCTGTCCGGGTCGCACACGCCGTCCTCGCAGTCGCCGCTCGTGCGACACTCCACGCAGTTACCTGGGCCCGTCAGACAGAAACGATCATTGCAGTCGTCGTCCGCGAAGCACGCCACGCAGCTGCCGTCGCCGCGGCACAAGGGCCTGTCCGCCTCCGGGCAGTCGTCGTCCCCCACGCAGCCCGACACGCACTCCCCCAGGCTCGGGTCGCATTGCTGACCCTCCGGGCACTCGAGCACGAGGCAGCGCGCCTCGTTGTCGCACACCCCGGAGGTCGGCACGCACTGCCCGGCCACCCGCGCCGTCGCCAGCGACGTGTCGCACTGGAAGCCGCTCGGGCAGTCTCCCTGGCCGCAGGCCCTCGCGCAGGTCCCGAAGACCTGGCCGTCAAGAATCACGCAACGATCGTCAAAGAGGCCGCACTCGTCGTCCTCTTCGCAGCGCGCGCACAGCCCCTGCCCCACCGCGACGCACCGGCCCGTCGGGATCGCGCAATACTGCCCCTGGTCACAGTCGGTGTTGCGCGCGCACGGAACCTCCTGCGGCTCCTGGCACTCTCCGCCGACGCAGATCTCCTCGCCGGGGCAGTCGCTGTCGCCCCGACAGCCCGCCGGATCGACGCACACCCCGGCGCCCTCGTCGCAGACCTGCGGCGCCTCGCAATCCAGATCCCCGGCGCAGGCGCCCGGCGCGTTGTTCGCGCCCGCGTCCGGCGGCTCGCCCACCTCCAGCGTCGCCTTGGTGCAGCCAGAGAGCCCGGCGAGGGCCGCTAAAACATAAAAAACAAAAAGATACCGCATATATGCAAACTCTTGCCAGGGCCGTGGAGCGCCGCGCATGCACACGCCGCGCGCTCTCCCTTTTAGCGGGATCCGGCCGCCCCTTCAACCTCCGCCCCTGGGCGCTCCATCCATCGATCTGCGCGGGCTGGACGCGCGCATAACCTGCGTTAGATTGGAAGGCGGCCAGGATGGGCGATCCGCTGCGTCGCCCCGCAGAAGCGCGACGCAGGCCCGCATCGGCCCCGGCTCACCCCGAGGGCCAGGGGCGCCCTCGACGAGGCGCCCTCGAACCTCAAGAGGCCCAATGACCCAGGCACACCTTACGCTCGCCGACGAATTCGAACCCCTCCTTCAAATGCTGGCCCTCGGTGGCCACGAGATCAAGCTCGAACGCGCCCGGCAGGTCTACGCCAACCGCGACCTCAACCTCTCCGAGATCGAGGCCATCGGCTTTGACATGGACTACACCCTGGCCCTCTACCGCCAGGACGCCCTCGACGCCCTCTCGGTCGAGAAGACCCTGGAGCGCCTCGTCCAGGTCAAGCGCTACCCCCCCTCGATCCTCGCCATCGAGCCCGACCCCGACTTCGCCATCCGCGGCCTCGTCATCGACAAGGAGCACGGCAACATCCTCAAGATCGACAGCGGCCGCAGAGTCCTCAAGGCCTTCCACGGCTTCAAGGAGCTCGGCCACCTGGACCGCTACGACTACACCCGGGAGTCCATCCGCATCGCCCCGGCCCGCTATCACCTCATCGACACCCTCTTCGCGCTGCCCGAGGCCTTCCTCTACGCCGCCCTCATCGACCACTTCGAAGAGCGCCAGGGCGGACTCCCCGTCAGCTACCTCCAGCTCTTTGACGACATCCGCTTCTGCATCGACCTGGCCCACCGCGACGACTCCCTCAAGAACGCCATCACCGCCGACATCGACGCCTACATCCACCGCGACGACCGGCTCGCCCCCACCCTCCACAAGTTCCGCTCCGCCGGCAAGAAGCTCTTCCTGATGACCAACAGCGGCTGGGCCTACACCGACAGGGTCATGAGCCACCTGCTCGACGGCCTGATGCCCGAGTACGCCTCCTGGCGACAGTACTTCGACCTCATCATCACCGCCGCCTCCAAGCCCACCTTCTTCACCGGCCGTCACCCCTTCCTCACCATCGACGAGCGCGGCACCGTCATCGGGCAGGCCACCGACCGCCTCGAGCGCGGCGCCATCTACCAGGGCGGCAACCAGAGCGCCTTCGAGGCCCTGACCGGCTGGGCCAGCGACCGCACCCTCTACATCGGCGACCACATCTACGGCGACATCCTCAAGAGCAAGAAGACCAGCTCCTGGCTCACCTGCATGATCATCCAGGAGATGGTCGACGAGCTCCTGCACGCCGACACCGTCCGCGAGCAGCTCTCCCGCGTCCGCGACCTCGAAGGCGAGCTCCACCGCCTCAACGAGCAGCTCGTCTACGAGAACCACATGCTCCACCGCCTCCAGCAGGTCCTCAACGACCGCGCGCGCGGCGCCCAGGACCACGCGCCCCTCGGCCCCAACGTCCTCCAGGAGCTCCAGATCGCCCGCCAGCGCCTTATCAACAACACCGATCAGATGAAGCGCCGGCGCAAGCAGATCGTCCGGCACCTCGTCGACCTCGACCGCGAGATCGAGTCCAACTTCAACCCCTACTGGGGCCTCATCTTCAAGACCGGCAACGAGCACTCCGTCTTCGCCTCACAGGTCAACCTCTACGCCGACCTCTACACCTCCACCGTGAGCAACTTCCTGGCCTACTCCCCCATGCAGTACTTCCGCGCCCCCCGCGCCTTCATGCCCCACGAATTCTAACCCTCCCCTCGACCGGCTCGCCGTGCCCCTCTGGCGCGACCGGGAAGCCCTTGACCCTCCCGCGCGTTTCGGTCTATCAAGTCCTCCTCACGGGGCCCCTTTGAGCCCCGTCAACGACGAGATCCACACCATGAGCGGCTTCAAAATCTTCACCCTGGCGGGCATCCCCGTCTCCGTCTCCTTCTTCTACCTCCTCCTGATGGGCTACTACGCCTTCCGCCTCGGCTCCGCCGTCGAGATCATCGTCTGGATCACCACCCTGACCCTGAGCCTGCTCGTCCACGAGTTCGGCCACGGGCTCGTCGCCAGACACTACAAGCTCTCGCCCCAGATCCTCCTGCACGGCTTCGGCGGCCTGTGCGCCCACCAGCGGGCCAGCCGCGACCTGCACGACGTCGCCATCATCTGCGCCGGCCCCGGCCTCGGCATCGCCTTCTCCCTGCTCGTCTGGGGCCTGGAGGTCGCCATCAACCTCGCCGCGCCCGGCTTCATCGCCTCGCGCCCCCCCCTGACCCTGGCCTTCCAGTACGTCTGGTGGATCAGCTTCGTGTGGAACTTCGTCAACCTCATCCCCCTCTACCCCCTGGACGGCGGCCAGCTCTTCCGCCTCGGCGCCATCCGCCTCCTCGGCCCCCTCAACGGCGAGCGCGCCACCCACGGCCTCGGCATCCTCATCGGAGCCGTCGGCGTCGCCGTCGCCCTGAGCATGAGCAGCACCTTGCTGGCCATCCTGTGCGCCTTCGCCATCTGGGAGAACGCCTCTCCCCTGATCTCTGGCCGCTCCTCAGGCCCCATCCGAAGGACGAACCCCTTCGCCGGCGAGCTCTTCACCAAGGCCCAGGCCGCCATGGAGGAGGGCCGCTGGCGCGACGCGGCCCGCTACGGCCACCAGCTGCGCGCCGAGAACAACGTCCCCGACACCCTCCTGGGGCGCACCTGGGAGCTGCTCACCGTCGCCACCGCCAACCAGGGCGAGCACGAAGAGGCCCTGAGCTACGCCCGGCGCGCCCCCCAGACCCCCATGATCGCCGAGACCGAGGTCCGCTGCCTCGCCGCCCTCGGCCGCGCCCGTGAGGCCCGCCAGCTGCTCGCAGAGGGGCCCGCCTCCAAGCTCCCCGAGCGCACACGCAGCGCCCTCGAAGCCCTCATCGCCACCCCCCGGAGCTGATGTCATGGAAGACAAGATGCTGTTCGTCATCGGTTCACCCCGATCCGGCTCCACCATGCTCCAGCGCATGATCGGCAGCCACTCGAAGATCTTCACCCACCCCGAACCCCACCTCATGACCCCGCTGGCCCACCTGGGCTACTTCCACAACGTCGAGAAGGCCCCCTACGACCACATCAACGCCGCCAAGGCCACCCGCGAGTTCGTCGACGGCCTCCCCCACGGCGAGCAGGACTACGTCGACGCCTGCCGCGCCTACACCGACACCCTCTACGGCCGCATGCTCTCGACCAACGACCAGGCCGCCGTCTTCCTCGACAAGACCCCCGCATACGCCCTGATCACCGACTTCATCACCCGCCTCTACCCACAGGCCCGCTACGTCGCCCTGACCCGGCACCCCCTGGCCATCCTGAGCTCCTTCGCCAACTCCTTCTTCGAGGGCGACTTCCAGGCCGCCTACAACTTCAACCCCATCCTTGATCGCTATGTGCCCGCCATCGCTCGGTTTATCCGTCAGCAGCGCGACAACACCCTCCACGTGCGCTACGAGGACGCCGTCTCGGACCCCGACACGCACCTGCGCCGGATCTTCGAATTCGTCGGCCTCGAGCACGAGCCCCAGGCCATCCAGTACGGCGACTTTGACCACATCAAGAAGAGCTACGGCGACCCCAAGGTCGAGGACAACGCCCGCCCCGTGACCGCCTCGGTCGACAAGTGGGCCGTGGAGCTGGCCAACGACCCCGCCAAGCTCGCCCTGGCGCGCAGCGTCATCTCCGGCCTGCCCCCCGAGGACCTCGACACCTGGGGATACCCCATCGAGACCCTCTTTGACCCGCTGGACCAGGTCCGCGCCGGCGCCGCCCACGACGCGCCCGCCCGCGAGCGCCTCAACGCCTACAGGCTCCAGCGCAAGCTCCTGCTCAAGCTGCGTCGCAACATCCACCACAACCAGCTCGGCAAGGCCGTCAAGGCCATGCGCTACTACTGCGACGTCCTCTTGCGCGACTGAGCCCCTCGATCAACCAACCAGAGCCCGGGAGCGAGCACGCCATGACCCAGAAAGGCTTCAACACACGCGCCATCCACGCCGGGCAGCAGCCCGACCCCTCCACCGGCGCGATCATGACCCCCATCTACCAGACCAGCACCTACGTCCAGACCTCCCCGGGCGTCCACACCGGCTACGAATACAGCCGCACGAAGAACCCCACCCGGCAGGCCCTCGAAGACTGCATCGCCGCCCTCGAAGGCGGCCGGCACGGGCTCGCCTTCGCCTCCGGCTGCGCCGCCGCCACCACCCTCCTGCACCTGCTCGACACCGACAGCCACGTCGTCAGCTGCGACGACGTCTACGGCGGCACCTTCCGCCTCTTCTCGAAGGTCCTCTCCCAGCGCGCCCTCTCCTTCACCTTCGCGGACCTGACCAACCCGGCGGACCTGGAGCGGCACCTGCGCCCCAACACCCGCATGATCTGGCTTGAGAGCCCCACCAACCCCATGCTCAAGCTCGTCGACATCGAGGCCCTGGCGAAGATCGCCCACGCGCGCGGCATCCTCGTCGTCGTCGACAACACCTTCATGTCGCCCTGCTTCCAGCAACCGCTGGCCCTGGGCGCCGACCTCGTCGTCCACTCCACGACCAAGTTCATCAACGGGCACTCCGACGTCGTCGGCGGCGCCGTCGTCACCGACGACGACGCCCTGAGCGAGCGCATGCACTTCCTGCAGAACTCCATCGGCGCCATCCCTGGCCCCATGGACTCCTTCCTCGTCCTGCGCGGCATCAAGACCCTCGGCATCCGCATGCAGCGCCACGCCGAGAACGCCGCCGTCGTGGCCGACTTCCTCAACCGACACCCCCGCGTCGAGGCCGTCGTCTACCCTGGGCTGGCCTCACACCCCCAGCACGCCCTGGCCAGGCGCCAGATGTCTGGCTTCGGCGGGATGATCACGGCCACCCTCAAGGGCGGCCTCGACGAAGCGCGCCGCTTCCTGGAGGCCACGGAGCTCTTCGCCCTGGCCGAGTCCCTCGGCGGCGTCGAGTCGCTCATCGAGCACCCCGCGATCATGACCCACGCCTCCATACCCCCCGATATCCGCGCCCAGCTCGGCATCTCCGACGGCCTCATCCGGCTGTCGGTCGGCATCGAGGACATCGACGACCTCATCCTGGATCTCTCGCGCGCCCTGGAGGCCTGATACCAGACCACAGCCGAGAGACTCACTTTGTGGGCGGTCCAGGCGGCGCCCTGAGCCTTTGCCATCACTGGGCGGTGCGATGCACCAGCCTCGCTCAGGCCCAGGCCCAGGCCATCCCCCTGTCCTGGCCCACAAAGCAAGCCCTTCGTCTGTGGTCTGGTATGAGGGGCCCGCTGCGCCCTCGGCGCACGGCGGCCATCACCTCACCCCCGAGATACCGACCCAGGAGCCTGGAGGGGCCCTCGGCGCCCGGCCTCTCGGCGCCCGGTCTCCATCGCCGCGACAAGAAATAGTCGAGGGGATCTCGCGTCCTGCGAGACCCCCTCGACGAAGCCAACCGCGGCTCAAGCGGCCCGCGAGACCCCTCTCAGGGTGTGGCCGGGCGGCCTGAGCCTCGGGATCCTGCGCCGGCCCCTCGTCGGTGCCTGGCGCCCGTCCCGTCGCCTTGGGCGGAATGAAGGCTCTTCTTGCGGTGACTGGGAAAGCGGCCCCGCTGCGGCCTTGCGCCGACAGCCCGGGGCGAGCGCCGCTCAGGACTTGTCGTCGTCCCGGCGAGGCTCGATGAAGAGGACGAAGGGGGTGTTGGCCCAGGGATCGAGGTCGCGCTCCTGGGTGCGGCGGCTGTAGGTGTCGGCGTCGCGGGCGGTCGACCGGAACATCGAGACGCGGCCGTCGTGGTAGAGGTCCAGGCGGCAGACCGGCATGGCCCACTTCGAGGCGACCTCCACCTGCCAGCGCGTCGCGGCCAGGTGCTCCTTCTTGACCGTGAAGGTGAAGAGCGCCGACTCCACGCCCTTGTGGCTCGCCGCGCCCACCACCTTCTTGCGGAAGTGCTCGCCCGTCGAGGCCTCCAGGCTGACCGTCATCTCCGACTGATCCTCGCAGCCCACGGCGAAGTGCAGATCCCCGGTGTCCACGACGCTGAACTCGTACTGGCGCTTGTGGACGTCGGCGCCGCTCTGGGCGGCGAGCCCGAAGTTGACCACGGTGTTGTACTTGCCGTTGACGATCCGGTCGCCAGCCTCGGCCTGTCCCGCAACACCGACCCACGCACCTCCCGCGATCATCGCAGCCAACATGACCTTGATTTGATTGCCACGCATCTGCTCTCCCTCCTTGCCCGCTTCGTGATCTCATCGTGCGGCGGTGCGCCGCGAGCCCTTGCCGAACAAGTGTCTATCGGGCGCAGCGGGCCGAGGCTTGAGGAGAAAAAGAGAGGGGGGCGCGCGGACGACGGAGATCAGTTCAGGAGGATCATCACGACGCCGGTGATCACGAGGTTGAGGAGGCTCAGGGGCAGGAGGATCTTCCAGCCCAGGTGCATGACCTGGTCGTAGCGGAAGCGGGGCAGGGTCCATCGCAGCTGGAGCTGCATGAAGCACAGGAAGAGGGACTTGCCCAGGAAGGCGGAGATCCGAAGCAGGACGACGACCCAGTAGGGCAGAGGGATGTCGGGGCCGAGGGCGCCACCCGAGGCGCTGGAGGTCACATAGGCCTGGACGGCCGAGGCCTGGACGCCGACGCCGTCGGCCGCGATCATGCTGTCGGCGCTGAAGTGGAAGCCGTCGGCGTAGAGCCAGGGGATGTGCCAGCCGCCGAGGAAGATCGTGGTGACGATCGTGCCGATGAAGACCACCGCGATGAACTCGCCGAGCGAGAAGACGGCGAACTTCATCGCGCTGTACTCGGTGAAGTAGCCGGCGACGAGCTCGGACTCACACTCGGGCATGTCAAAGGGCGCCCTCTTGGACTCGGCGATGGAGGCGGTCAAAAAGAGGAAGAAGGCCAGGGGCTGGACGACGATGCCCCACTTCGGCACGACGCCGAAGAGCAGCTCGCCCTGCTGGCGGACCATCTCGTTGACGTCCAGCGAGCCGAAGATCATCAGGACGCCGGCCAGCGACAGGCCCATGGCGACCTCGGCGGAGATCATCTGGGCGCTCGATCGCAGGCCGCCGAGCAGGCTGAACTTGGAGTTCGAGGCCCAGCCAGCGATGGCGGCGCCGTAGACGGAGATCCCGGTCACGGCGAACATGTAGAGCAAGCCCGCGTTGATGTTGGCGATCTGGAAGTAATGCCCCAGGTTCGGGTTGAAGACCGGGTCCGAGAGGTCCTGCAGGGAGAAGGAGGCCGCCGCGCCGGGATCGAGCGGGAAGCAGTAATCGACGCCGCCCACCGGCAGGGAGGTGCCGTGGCACCAGAAGTCCATGAAGGGCACGATGGCGAAGATGATCATCGCCGGCACCAGCCCCAGAGCCGGGGCGATGAAGTGCAGCGGCTTGTTGGCCTCCTCGGGGACGAAGTCCTCCTTGACGATGAGCTTGATCGGGTCGGCCACCAGGTGAAGCAGGCCCCCGAGGCGCAGGTTCAGGCTCCCGATGCGGATGTTGGCCCTGTTGGGCCCTCGCCGCCGCTGCATGTAGGCCGACTGCTTGCGCTCGGCCAGGGTCAGCAAGGTGCCGATCCCCATGGCGAAGACGAAGACGACCGCCAGCACCTTGATCAGCGGCAAGAGGACAGGTTCGAAGATTGCGTCAATGAATTCCATGCCTGTGACTCTCAAGGGCGGCTCAGGCGCCCGCCTCGGCGCCGACCGCGCTCTCGACCGAGGGTTGGTCGGTGTTGGCCTGCATCACCTCCAGCATGGCCTGCTGGAGCTGCTTGAACAGAGTGAAGCTCAACGGCCGGCCGAGCTTGCCCGCCATCCGCATGAAGATCTGCCAGTCGGGCAGCGCCTGCCCCTGGGCCGCATAGGCCCGCGCAGCCGTCTGGGCCACGCCGTCGACGTTGATGTAGGTCCCCTCCTTCTCGGCGTGCGTGCACGAGGGCAGCACGACGCGGGCCGCCTCGGACAGCCCACCCCCGCGCGGCGCCTGGAGGATGAAGAGATCCAGCTTGCCGACGAGCTCCAGGAAGCGGGCCCGCTCGGCGCCCTCGACGGGGATCTCCGAGCCCATCATGTAGAGCGTCTTGACCCGGCCCGAGGCCATGTCCTCGATCAGCGCGCCGAAGGAAGCCGGGCGAGCGCCCCTCGGGAACATCACCAGGAGCCCGTTGCGGTTGGGGTTCTTGTCCGGCGTGATCAAGAAGTCGTCGCCCACGCCCGGCGCCTTGCCGCCGATGTAGAGGCGGTCGGTGCCGACGACCTCCTCGGCGAAGCGCCGCCCGACGTAGAGATCCTCGCAGGAGGCCTGGGGGCTCAGGACCACCCCCACCGAACCCTTGCCCTGCGCGCCGATGCGCTCGGACAGGAGCTCGGCGGCCCGATCGACGCCCTGCGACCAGGTGTAGGTCGCCCCGTTGATCAGCAGGCTGCCGAGCCTGTCCTCGCCCAACTCCTTGTAGGAGAGCCGGCCCTTGTCGCACATCCAGTACTCGTTGATCTCCGGGTTGAAGCGCGGCCTGTAGCGCTGCGTCTCGCCCCGGTGGTGCTCAAGGTGGATCGAGCAGCCGCGCGAGCAGCCCGTGCAGATCGAGTCGTTGCTCGTCAGCAGCCACACCCGGCACTTGAAGCGGAAGTCACGGCTGGTCAGGGCCCCGACCGGGCACAGGTCCACCGTGCACATCGAGTAGTCGTTCTCGAGCTCGTGGCCGGGGAAGGTGCGGATCTCGCTGCGGTCGCCGCGCTCGACCACCGTCAGCTCCCCCGTGCCGGTGATCTCGTCGCAGAAGCGCACGCAGCGCGTGCACAGGATGCAGCGCTCGCCGTCGTAGACGACCTCCGGCCCCAGCGGGTAGACCTTGACCTTGGAGACCTTCGTCGTCCGCAGCCGCGAGGACTGCGCGTCGTAGGCCAGGTAGTAGTCCTGCAGCTTGCACTCGCCGGCCTGATCGCAGATCGGGCAGTCGACCGGGTGGTTGACAAGGATGAACTCCAGCACGGCCTTGCGGGCCTGCTTGACCTTGTCGTTCTCCGTGTGGACCACCATCCCCTCGGTCACGTCGGTGTAGCAGGCCGGCAGGAGCTTGCGAGACCGCTCGATGTCCACGAGGCACATGCGGCAGTTGGCCGGGATCGACAGCGCCGGGTGGTAGCAGAAGTGCGGGACGTCAAAGCCCGCCTCGGCCGCCGCTTGCAGGACGGTCGTGCCACGGTCCACCGTGATCTTCTGGCCGTTGATCGTACAGGTTGGCATCAGGCTCGCGCTCCAGGCTCGGGCTCAGCGATCGATCTCGCCCCCGATCATGTTGATCGTGTCGAAGGTGGGGATGATGTCGGCGATCATGCCGCCCTCGATCATCTTGTGGGCCGCAGACATCAAGTAGAAGCTCGGCGCCCTCACCTTGACCTTCCAGGGCTTGCCCGTGCCGTTGGACACGATGTAATAGCCCAACTCCCCGTTTCCGCCCTCGGTATAACTGTACACCTCGCCCGCGGGCACCTGGATGCCCTCGAAGATGATCTTGAAGTGGTTGATCATCCCCTCGATCGAGTTGTAGACGCTCTCCTTCTCCGGCAGCGCCACACGCGGGTCGTCGCAGTTGACCGGCCCCGAGGGCATCCTGGCCAGGCACTGATCGACGATCCGGATCGACTGGACGATCTCCTCCATCCGCACGAGGTACCGATCGTAGTTGTCCCCCGTCGTCCCGACCGGCACGTCGAAGTCCACCTCCCCGTAGGCGAAGTAGGGGTGGTCCTTGCGCACGTCGTAATCCACGCCCGTCGAGCGCAGACAGGGGCCCACGAAGCCGTGGCTGATGGCGTCGGCCTTGGAGATGATCCCCGTGCCCTGCATCCGATCCAGGAAGATCCTGTTGCGGGTCAAGAGCTTATGAATGTCGGAGTGGATGTCCAGGACCCGCTCGCGCGCCTTCTTCCACATCGGCCCGAAGGTGTCCGGCAGGTCGTCCTTCAACCCCCCGATCCGCCCGTAGGAGACCGTCAGCCGCGCGCCCGTGACGGCCTCGTGGATGTCCCAGATCAGCTCGCGGCCCTCGATGGCGTACAGGAAGCCCGTAAAGCCCCCCAACTCCATCGACCCCGCCCCCAGACAGGTCAGGTGATCCGAGATCCGGCTGATCTCGCCCATGATCGTCCGCACGAAGTTGCAGCGGGGCGTCGCCTCGATCTCCAGCAGCTTCTCGACCGCCAGCGCGAAGCCGAAGTTGTTCAGCAGCGGCGAGACGTAGTTGAGCCGGTCGGTGTAGGGGAAGCACTGAGTCCAGGTGGCGCTCTCGCACTCCTTCTCGAAGCCCCGGTGCAGGTAGCCGATCTCGGGGTCGCACTTGACCACCGTCTCGCCGTCGAGGGTCAACACCATCCGGACGGTGCCGTGCATGGCCGGGTGGGCCGGGCCCATGTTGAGCACCATCGGCTCAGTGTGAAGCTCGGTGGCGTCGAGCTCGTCGAAGACCTCACTCATCGGGTCGCTCCCTTGCTAGGCCTGTCGAGAGCCGGTCACGTCGCGGCCCTGGTGGAAGGTGCGGAACTCCTCGACCGAGTCGCGCTCGGGGCCCCGGAGCTCCACCCGCGGCTGCGACTCCTGCTTGACGTAGTCCTTGCGCAGCGGGTGCCCCTCGAACTCCTCGTACATCAAGATCCGGCGCATGTCCGGGTGCCCCTTGAAGCGCACGCCGTACATGTCCCAGACCTCACGCTCGCCCCAGTTGGCGCAGCCGTACAGGTCGTGCAGGCTGTCGACGGTCGGGTCGTCCTCGGTCAGCGCGACCTTGATGACCACCTGCTTCTTGCGGCTCATGGAGTAGAGCACGTAGACCATCTCGAAGCGCGGCTCCCGGTGCAGGTAGTCCACGCAGGTCAGCTCGCGCAAGAAGTCGTAGACCAGCTTCTCGTCGTCGCGCAGGTACTGGATGATCTCGCGCAGGGCGTCCTTCTCGACCAGCGCGGTGTCCATCCCGAGCCGACTGCTGGTGTCGATGATGGACTTGCGGAACTTGCGCTCCAGGCGCTTGATGTCGTCCTGACTCATGAGGCTCCTCGACGGCTCAAGGGGTGGGGGCGGCTCAGCCGCCGGCGCTCAGCGGGCTCAGGATGCGGCTCCCCTCGCGCCCGGTCTGCCGCACCTCTTCCTGCCGCTTCTCGTAGGCGTACTTGTCCCAGGGCTCGTTCTGGATCTTCTGCTGCAGGAGCATCAGGCCGTCGAGCACCTGCTCGGGACGCGGCGGGCAGCCCGGGATGTAGACGTCGACCGGGATGAGCTTGTCGATGCCCTGGACCGTGGCGTAGTTGTCGTAGAAGCCGCCCGTCGAGGCGCACACCCCGAAGGCGATGACCCACTTCGGCTCGGCCATCTGCTCGTAGACCGTCACGAGGAAGGGCGCCAGCTTGTGGTTGATCGTCCCGACCACCATCAGCAGATCGGCCTGCCGGGGGCTGAAGCGCGGGATCTCGGCCCCGAAGCGCGCGATGTCGTACCTGCTGCACGCCGTGGCCATGTACTCCATGCCGCAGCAGGCCGTCACGAAGGGATACTGAAAGAGCGAATACTTGCGCGCCCAGTTGACCGCAGGCTCAAGCTTCGTCGTCACGAACCCCGGCAGCTTCTGCTCTAGTCCCATTCCAGACCTCCGCTCTTCCACTCATAGGCCAACCCCAGCGTCAGGATCGCCAGGAAGACGAGCATCGACCCGAAGCCCACCAACGCCATGCCGTTGGCCAGGAAGTAATCCTTGAAGATCACCGCCCAGGGGATCACGAACACCGCCTCCACGTCAAAGACGATGAAGGTGATCGCCACGAGGTAGAACTTCACCGAGAAGCGCGTGCGCGTCGTGCCGATGGGCTTGCTGCCGCACTCAAAGGGCGCCTGCTTCACCGCGCTCTCCCTCTTCGGACCCGTGACCGACTTCATCACGAGGATCCCCAGAGCCACCGCGGTGGACAGCGCCACCAACCATATCAAAGGCACATACTGGGCGAGCATCTCTCTCCCCGACGCGCGCCCAGGCGCGCTGGCTCGTTCCTCGGACCCGCGACGGGTCCCGGCGACACGGGCCGACGCGAAGTCGACCCTGGCAAACGTCTCCGGGCTTCTAGCACAGGCTCCCTTGACCTGTCAATCGAGCCGGGCGCCCGCGAAGGGGCCTCGACCCGCCACCACGGCGGCCCGATCAAGCCCTCCCCTGCCCCCTTTGACCACGCCGCCGCGGCCCTCAACTGACCAAAAGACCCACGTAACGAATTTTCAACTGAACAAAGGGTTGACACCAAGTTGGACGTTCAGTATTTTGGAGGGTGAGATCGGTTCACCCACCGAAAATGAGCGCCCATTTCTCAGGCCCTCAAACATCCTAATCCCGGAGATGACCCCCATGAAGAAGCTCACCATCCGCCAGTCCAAGGTCCTCGACTTCATCATCGACTCGCTGGACGACCGCGGCTACCCGCCGACGATCCGCGAGATCGGCACCCACATGAACATCCGCTCGACCAACGGTGTCAACGACCACCTCAAGGCCCTTGAGCGCAAGGGCTACCTGGTGCGCGACCAGTCCAAGTCCCGTGCGCTGCGCCCCTTGCACAACGCGGACGGCCACAACCTGGAGACGGGGAGCAACCGCGTCGCGACGATCGACATCCCCTTGCTGGGCCGCATCGCGGCGGGCAACCCCATCGAGGCGATCAACAACGCCGAGGAGACCATCACGCTCGAGCACGGCCTGCTGGGCAAGACCACCGAGCTCTTCGCGCTCAACGTCCGCGGCGACTCGATGATCGACGACGGGATCCTCGACGGCGACATCATCTTCGTCAACCACCAGTCCGACGCCCCCAACGGCTCGATCGTCGCCGTGATGATCGAGGACGAGGCGACCGTCAAGCGCATCTACTACGAGAACGACCGCATCCGCCTGCAGCCGGCCAACGAGTCCATGGAGCCGATCTACGTGCGGCGAGAGGACTTCAAGGAGGCCCAGATCCTCGGCCTGGTCAAGGGCGTCTTCCGGAAGCTCTAGGCCGCGGCGAGGCCCGAGTCGGGGCGTCCCTCCGCGCGCCGCCCTGAGGACCCTTTGAGCCCTGGAGCCCCCGCGCTCCAGGGCTCTCTCATTTCACACCCCCTCTCGGGCTGGCGCGGCGAGCCCCACGAGGGCGCTGGCGCTTCCAATCCCCATCGGGTTCATGGGAGTGTCAGGATCGACGTTCGAGCACAGGGAGCAAGCCGATGGCACGTCAGAGCGCGAGCGCCCCAGGGGCCGCCAGGCCCCAGGAGGCGGAGGGTCGGATCAGGGTGCTGTCGGACGAGCTGGCCAACCAGATCGCAGCCGGCGCGGTGGTCGAGCGCCCCGCGGCCGTGGTCAAGGAGCTGGTGGAGAACAGCCTGGACGCGGGGGCGACGCGGGTCTTCGTCGACATCGAGGACGGCGGGCAGGCGCTGATCCGGATCACGGACGACGGCAGCGGGATGTCGCGCCAGGACGCCGAGCGCGCGATCCTGCGCCACGCCACGAGCAAGATCCGGCACGTCGACGACCTCTTCAACATCACCACGCTGGGCTTTCGAGGCGAGGCGCTGCCCTCGATCGCGTCCGTGTCCCGCATGACGCTCAAGACGTGCGAGCCGGGCGACATCGGCGGCACCGAGATCCTGATCGAGGGGGGGCGGGTCCTGCACGTCAAGGACGCCGGGATGCCGGACGGGACGATCATCGAGGTGCGCGATCTCTTCTACAACACCCCCGCGCGCCTCAAGTTCCTCAAGACGACCCCGACAGAGACGCGGCACATCTCCGAGTCTCTGTTGAGCCTGGCGTTGAGCCGCTACAACATCCACCTGCGGCTGACCCACAACGGCCGGCAGCTCTTTGACCTGCCGGCCAACAGCTCGCTGGGCGACAGGCTCCTGGCGGTGCTGGGCCGGGAGGTCCGGCAGGCGCTCTTCGAGACGGCCGACTACCCGCCCATCGACGGGGTGCGCGCCCACGGCTACTTCTCGCGGCCGGACGTCTCCCAGCGCGGCACCCAGGGCTACTACATCTACGTCAACGGCCGCTTCATCAAGGAGCGGACCATCCACGCCGCCGTCAAGGCCGCCTACCGGGGGATGATCGACAAGTCCCGCTACCCCACCGTGGTCCTCTTCATCGACATGCCGCCCGATCTGGTCGACGTCAACGTCCACCCCACCAAGGTCGAGGTGCGATTTCGCAACACGGACGCGATCTTCCGGGCCGTCTACCACGCCATCAACGACGCCCTCCAGGAGACCCCCTGGGTCAAGGACGAGGTGCGCACCTACAAGCTGACGTCCGAGCAGCAGGTCGGCCACCGCGCCCTCGGCCCCGAGCAGGCCACCTACGAGCCCCTCAACGCCCGGCACACCATCCTGGCCGGCCCCGCCGCCCAGAGCGCGCTGGCGCTGGGCGCCCACCGCGCCCCCGCCGAGCCGCTGCGCATCCCCATGGCCGACCTCTTCGGCCCCCCCTCGCCCGCCCCTGCCAGGCCCGACGCCCCGGCGGGGCGAGCCGCCGAGGTCGCCGCGCGCCCCGCGGCGACCCCTGGCCGGACCATCGACATCGTGGACCCGGAGGCCGAGGCCCGCGCCCGGATCGTCCGCGCCGAGGCCGAGGGCTACTTCTCCCGGCTGCACTTCATCGGCCAGTACAAGCGCAACTACCTGGTGTGCTCGGACGCCTCGGGCCTCGTCATCGTCGATCAGCAAGCCGCCCACGAGCGCATCACCTTCGAGAACCTCAAGGCGCTCTACCACGCCTCGGACCACGAGACCCAGCCGCTGCTCTTCCCGCTGCGGATCAACCTCGACACCCTCCGGGCCGCGGCGATGGAGGAGTTCCTGGACTTCTTCCTGGAGCTGGGCTTCGAGATAGAGCCCTTCGGCGGCAATGACTACGCCCTCAAGGCCGTCCCCGCCATCCTGACCCGCGCCCGCCACGAGCCGCTGATCAAGGACGCGCTGGACGACCTGTCCAGCGTCGGCCGCTCCGATCGCATCCACGAGGCCGTCGACGCCATCCTGCTGCGCATGGCCTGCCACGGCTCCATACGATCGGGCGACGACACGGGCCCCGAGGAGGCCACGGCGCTCTTTCGGCAGCTCGACGCCATCGACTTCGGCTCCAACTGCCCCCACGGCCGCCCCGTCTACTTCCGCCTGCCGCTGGCCGAGCTCGAGGCGGCCTTCGGCCGCTGATCCCCCCCTGCGCCCTTGCCCGAGCCGGTCTGGGATCGGCGGCCTTGCGCCGACCCCGCCCGATGGGGCACATTCGTGGCGATGTCGCCTCGAAGCGCCCCACAGCCTGTCATCGTCATCTGCGGCCCGACCGCCTCGGGCAAGAGCGCCGCGGCCATGCGCCTGGCCGAGTCCTTCGGCGGCGAGCTCATCGGGGCGGACTCCGTCCAGGTCTACCGCCACCTGGACATCGGCTCGGCCAAGCCCACGGTCGAGGAGCGCGCCAGGGTCCCCCACCACCTCGTGGACTTCCTGCCCCTGGAGGCCGCCTACGACGCGGGGGCCTGGGCCGCCGACGCGCTGCGGGCGATCGAGGACATCCAGGGGCGCGGCAAGCTGGCGATCGTCTGCGGCGGCACGGGGATGTACCTGCGGGCGCTGCTCTACGGGATGGTGGAGACGCCGCCCTCGGACGAGGCGACGCGCGCGGCCCTCCGATCGAGGATCGAGGTCGAGGGCGTCGCCGCCCTCCACGATGCGCTCCGGCGGGTCGATCCGGGCGCGGCGGCGCGCATCCACACGAACGACGCCGTGCGGATCGTGCGCGCCCTGGAGGTCTTCGAATTGACCGGCACCCCCATGAGCGCGCTGCAATCGGAGCACAACCTCAACGATCGGCGGCCCAGGGTCGAGGCCCTCCAGATCGCGCTGTCGCCGCCGCGAGAGGCCCTGTACCGTCGGATCGACGCCAGGGTGGACGCGATGATCGCCGCCGGCTGGCTCGACGAGGTGCGCGCGATCCTCGACAGCGGCGTCGATCCCGACGTCAAGCCGCTCGGGAGCCTGGGCTACCGGCAGCTCGTGGCCTTCTTGAGGGGCGAGGATCGTTCGTCAGAGGCGTGGCAGGAGACGGTGCGGCTTGTCAAACGCGATCACCGGAGATATGCCAAGCGGCAGCTGACGTGGTTTCACGGCCAGCCCCACATGCAATGGCACGTCACCGAAGATGACGCGTTTGAATCGGCGCGGAGGCACCTGATTGACACACTGGGATGAGGACAAGCGCGCGCGGCCCCTGGTGGGCCAGTACATCGAGACGCTCAAGCCCTACGTGCCGGGCAAGCCCATCGAGGAGCTTCGGCGCGAGCGCGGGATCCAGGGCGAGATCCTCAAGCTGGCCAGCAACGAGAACCCCCTGGGCCCCTCGCCTCTGGCCCTTGAGGCGGCCAGGGCCGCCCTGCTGGAGGGGCACCTGTACCCGGACGGCGCCGCCTTCGTGCTGCGCAACAGGCTCTCGGAGTACCTCGGCGTCGACATGGCCCGGATCGTGTCGGGCAATGGCTCCAACGAGCTGCTGGAGCTCATCGTGCGCACCTTCGCCACGAGCGCCGATCACGCTATTGTCAGTGAACACAGCTTTATCGTCTATCGCATCATCCTCAAGTCGATGAACGTGCCCTTTACGGTCGTGCCGGCCGCCGCTGACATGGGGCACGATCTGGTGGCGATGGCGAGGGCCGCGCGATCCAACACGCGCCTGGTCTTCGTGGCCAACCCCAACAACCCGACCGGCACCTACAACGGCCGCGCGGAGCTTGAGGCCATGCTCTCGATCCTGGCCGAGCGCCCCGACCCGCCCCTGGTCGTCATGGACGAGGCCTACTTCGAGTTCGCCGACGCCGAGGACTACCCGGACTCCTCGCGCTATCAGGGCCTCTACCCGAGGATCGTGGCGCTGCGCACCTTCAGCAAGTGCTACGGGATGGCCTCCTTCCGGGTCGGCTACGCGGTGGCGACCGAGGAGGTCGCGGGCTACCTCCACCGGGTGCGCGCCCCCTTCAACACCAACCGCATCGGCCAGCTGGCCGCGGCGGCCGCGGTGGACGATGAGGACTTCCTGCGCCGGACCCTGGAGCTCAACCGGGTCGAGCGCGCCCGCGTCAGCGCCGCCCTGAGCGACATGGGCCTGGAGGTCGTGCCGACCCAGGCCAACTTCGTGCTGTGCCGAACGCCGCTGCTGGCCTCCGATCTCTACGACAAGCTCCTCGATCGCGGGATCATCGTCCGCCCGCTGGACGGCTACGCGCTCGATCACCACGTCCGCATCAGCTTCGGGACCCCGCCGCAGAACAACCGGCTGATCGAGGCCCTGCGCGAGGTCCTGTCCCCATGATCGCGCCGGCCTTCGAGAATGTCTGCTTCGCGGGCCTGGGCGCCTCGGCGACCTCGCTGGCGCTGTCGCTGGGCCGGGCGCCCTCGGGGAGGCCGCGCCTGACCGGCTGGGACCCTCAGAGCGCCCTGGTCGACGCGGCCCTGGGGCTCGGCGCTATCGATCGAGCCACCGCCTTCCCCCAGGACGTGCTGCCCGAGGCCGACCTCGTCGTCCTCTCCCTCGACGGCGAGGATCTGGCGCGCTTCGGGCGAGCCTACGCGCCCATGATGCGCCCCGACGCCGCCCTCATCGATCTCTCCCCCGTCAAGGCCGCTGTCTTCGACGCCCTCGCCGGCCATCTCCCCCCGGCCCTCAGGCACACGCCCTGCCTGCCGGTGCTCCGCGTCGAGGGGCCAGCGCGGGCCGATCTCTTCGAGGGCCAGCCGGTGGCGCTGGGGCGACCGAGACAGGGCCTGGACCCCCGGATCGAGGCGCTCTGGCGGTCGGCGGGCGCGTCGCCCCGGTGGGTGGCCGGCGACCAGCTCGACCTGATCCTCGCGGCCACGCGCGGCGCCCCGCTGGCGACCTCGGCGGCCTTGATCACCGCCCTGGACGAGCTCTCGGAGGTCTTTGCGGTCGAGGGCCTCGGCGGGGTCGGGATCGCGGCGGCTGCGCAGGCCATGGGGGCCGAGCCCGCCGCGACGCTGGCCCACCTCAAGGCCAACCGCAATGCCCTCATGTCGGCGCTGCCCCGCGTCATCAGCGTCCTTCAGGATCTGGAGGGGTGGATCGAGCTCAAGCGGTGGGATCGGGTCGAGGCGCTGCTGGAGCGCGCCCACGCGCGGCGCGGCGACTTCGTCGACGTCAAGGAGGGGGCATGAGCCGATCAGGGATCGTCGAGCCCGCTGGCGGGCCGCTGAGCGGGTCGGTGCGGGCGCCCGGCGACAAGTCCATCTCCCACAGGGCGGTGATGCTCTCCAGCGTCAGCCACGGCGAGTCGGTCATCGAGGGTTTTCTGCAGGCCGAGGACACGCTCTCGACGGTGGGGGTCTTCAGGGCCCTGGGCGTGCCGATCGAGGTCGAGGGCTCGCGGGTGGTGGTCCAGGGGGATGGCCCGGGCGCGCTCAGGGCGGCGGCCGAGGCGCTGGACTGCGGCAACTCGGGCACGACGATGCGGCTGGTGACGGGCCTGCTCGCGGGGGTGCCGGGGTTTGGCGGGGCGACCTTGATCGGGGACGCCTCGCTCTCGCGTCGGCCGATGGGGCGAATCGCCGAGCCCCTCAACGACTTCGGCGCCCGCGTCCTGACGGACGCGGGCAGGCCCCCGATCAAGGTGGAGGCGGGTGACTTCAAGGGGGGGGCCTATCGGTCGCCGGTGGCCTCGGCGCAGGTCAAGTCGGCGCTGCTGCTGGCGGGCTTGATGGCGGGCGTCGAGGTGGAGATCGTCGAGACGAGCGCCAGCCGGGATCACACCGAGTCTCTCTTGAGGGCGATGGGCGTGCCGGTGGCCTCCAGCGCGCATTACGGCGCCGAGGTGGCTGGCGAGGCGAGGGTGTCGCTGCCGGCGTGGGGGGGGCGGCTGGAGGGCCGAGTGATTGAGGTGCCTGGGGACATCTCCTCGGCGGCGTTCTTGATGGTGGCCGCGGCGATCGTCCCTGGCAGCGCGGTGGAGGTGAGGGGCTGCGGGGTGGCCTGGACGCGGGCGGGGGTGCTCGGCGCCCTGGAGCGCGCGGGGGTGAGGGTGGAGCGCCGTGGCGCGCGGGTGTCCTCGGGGGGCGAGCCGACGGCGGATCTCCGGATCGCCCATGGGGCGCTGCGGGGCTTTGAGATCGAGCCGCACCAGGTGCCCTCGCTGATCGACGAGATCCCGGTGCTGGCGGTGCTGGCAGGCAGGGCGCGGGGGCGGTCGGTGTTTCGGGGCGTGGGGGAGCTGAGGGTCAAGGAGTCGGACAGGCTGGCCTTGACCGCCGGGCTGCTTGAGGCTTGCGGGTGCGCCGTGGAGACAGGCCAGGACTGGCTGGCGATCCAGGGGCGGGGCGAGGAGGCCTTTGAGCGCTTTGAGTTTGATGCGGCCCACGACCACCGGATGGCGGCCGCGGCGACCGTGGCGGCGCTGGTGGCCGAGGGGCCCTGTCGGGTGGATGGGCTGGAGAGCCTGTCGATCAGCTATCCAGAGTTCTTCAATGATCTCAAGTCGTTGCAGCGGGAGGAGGGGGAATGATCCTGGCGATTGATGGCCCTGCGGGCGCAGGCAAGAGCACGGTGTCGAGGCTGGTGGCCCAGCGCCTGGGATTTCAGCTGCTGGACACCGGGGCGATCTACCGCTCGGTGGCCTGGATGGCGCGCCAGGAGGGAGTGGCCTGGGATGACGGGGAGGGTCTGGCGCGCCTTGCGGCGGGGTTGCAGATCCGCTTCGAGCTCTCGGGCGAGACGAACGCGGTCTTCGTGAGCGTCGACGGCCAGGAGGAGGAGGTCACGCGGGAGGTGAGGGCGCCGGAGATCGGCCAGGGCGCCAGCGAGGTCTCGGCGCACCCGCCGGTGCGGGCGGCGCTGCTGGAGCTCCAGCGTCGGATCGGGAGGTCGGAGGACAGCGTCGTGGAGGGTCGCGACATCGGGACGGTCGTCTTTCCGGACGCCGAGGTGAAGGTCTTCTTGACGGCCAGCGTCGAGGAGCGCGCCCGCCGTCGCTACGCGCAGTACATGGACGAGGGGATCGAGGGGATGCGGCTGCCGGAGATCGAGGTCATCGAGGCCGAGATCCGCGAGCGCGACGCGCGCGACATGGGCCGGGCGGTGGCGCCGCTGTCGATGGCGGCCGACGCGGTCCTGGTCGACTGCACGGCGCTGAGCCAGGGGGCGGTGGTCGAGGCCATCGCGGCGCAGGTCGAGGAGAAGCTCAAGGGGGGATAAAAACGAGAAATGCACGGCGTTTGAGGCGCCGTGCATCTCTCGGTCCCTTCGGCGCCTGGGTTCAGGCGCCAGAGGTGGTGTGTGAGGGCGTCACTCGTCCTCTTGAGGGCGCTCCATGCGGTTGCCCTCGCTCTTCTTGAGTGACTTCTTCTCGCCGTCCTCCGTGGCCTCTTCGCCGGTCCCGTCGTCCTCGGTCTCCGCGGTGGGCTTGGCTTCTTCTTTGGTGTTCTCGGCGGCGCTGCTGCAAGCGACGAGTCCAGCGCCGAGGGAGAGGAAAAGGAGCAGTGTGATGAGCTTCTTCATGGTGTTTGACCTCCAATTTCGTTGTGAACAGGCTGCTTGACCTGGGTTTGGTCAAGGAAAAGTGGATCCCTGTGCCTGTAAATCAAGATTCTGGGTGGAGACAATGGCCTGACTGTAGCCTCCAGACCCTCCCAACGATAATGACGGGTGGGTGTGGTGTCAAACGCTAAGGCACCAGGGGTGACCTTATCGCCCGTCGGGGTGGAGGATCCACCAGATGATCCACGCGATCCCGGCCAGCAGGCCGAAGGCCCCGAGCCCCAGCGCGAGCCGGGCCTGGAAGGTGTTGTGGCCCTCGATCTGGCCTCGGCGCACCTTCAGGAGGGTGAAGCCGCCGGAGGCCAGCGCCAGGAGGCCGAGCGCGGTGTGGAGCACGCCGGCGAGCCTGGGGTCGAGGCAGCAGAAGGGGCCGACGAGGATGGAGACGACGCCGGCGGCTGCGCCGACGATGGCGAAGGGGTGGGTGCCCTCCTGGGCGCCCTGATCCTCGGGGTCACTCGGGGGCTGGCCTGCGCTCACAGCTCACCCCGCGTGATGCCTTCGACGAGGTCGGTGATGACGCCGTCGAAGAGGCCAGCGGACTGGGCCTGGAGGATGTGCAGGGCGCGCGCCCGGGAGAAGGCGGGGCGGTAGGGCCTGTCGGACTGGAGGGCCTCGAAGGTGTCCACGACGCAGATCAGGCGGCCGAGCAGCGGGATGTCGGGGCTCTGGAGACCTCGGGGGTAGCCGGAGCCGTCGAGGCGCTCGGCGTAGGTCGAGGCGTCGCGCAGGGTGTGTTCGAGGGCGCGCAAGGGCTGGAGGGTGGAGCGGGTCAGGCGCGGGGTCTCGACGATCATCGATCGCTGTTCGGCCCGCAGCCCCCTGCCCTGCTCGACCAGCGCGCTGGGGAGCGCCAGCCTGCCGACGCCGTAGAGCCACGCGGCCAGGCGCATCTTGGCGACCTGAGCGTCGTTGAGCTCAAGCAGGAGCGCGACCTCCTGGACGAGGTTGGCCACCCGCAGGCTGTGTCCCTGGGCAAAGACGGCCTTGGCGTCGAGCATCTGGCCGATGATCTGGAGCCAGGCGTCGAAGAGCGGCGAGTCCAGCGGCAGGCGATCGCCATGGCGAGGCCCGAGCAGCGCGCAGATGGCCGCGTCGATGTCCGGGACGTCATCGGTCAGCTCGTTGGCCGAGAAGGTGTAGGAGCCCATCAGCGAGTCGGCGTCGACGCCCTGGACGGCCTCCTCGCTGGCGAGCCCCCTGGGGCCCTCGGGCGAGGGGCTCTCGGGGTCGGGGTCCCCTTGGGCAGGTTCGGGGTTTCGGACGATCCGCAGCCACGCGCCGGTGCGGGCCGCGTCCATCTCCTGCCAGAACAGGGTGTCGGCCCAGAGCTCCTCGGCCATGGGCAGCAGCGGCGGCTCGAAGACGACGCCGGACAAGGCGGCCAGCCACCGGCTGTCGCCGACCAGATCGCGAGCCCGCTCGGCCATCTCCTTGTCGGCGGCGTCGCCGCTGGCGGCCAGCCAGCGCACGGCGACGAGGTGATAGGCGAGCGAGAGGAGGCCGCTGGCCATGGCCTCGGGGCTGGGGCGCTCGCGCCGCTCGGCAAGCTCCAGCATGGGGGAGACGATGCGGCCGGCGCGCTCGAGGCCCGCGCGCTCAAGCCAGAGGCCGGTGGCGCGGGGGAAGCCGGCGATGGGGATGTGGTGGCGCAGGAAGACCCCGGTGCGGGACGACTCGTCGGCGCCGAGGCTGGGGCCGGCGGCCAGCCGATCGAAGATCGCGTCGAGGGGGTAGAGGCGCAGCTGGAGGCGCTCGTCCCCGATGACGATCCGCGCCACGTCGCCAGCCACGGCGGCGAAGCCGGCGCTGTGGAGCAGGGCCGCCGCCAGGAGGTCGCCGCGCAGGTCATCGGGGAGGCCGGCTTGATCGGCCATGCGGTCGGCCACCCGAGCGACCCGCTGGGCGAAGCCGTAGGGGCGAGACGAGGCCAGATCGCAGGCGCGGCTGAGGGCGATAAGGACCTCGGAGACTCTGAGCGTATCCACGACGGCACTCCTCATCCAGGATTCAGCGCGGTGGCCGGGTCCGCCGCATTGCCCCTCGTCTACCGCCAAGGGTCCACGGCGTCAAGCGCCCGGGCTGACCTCAAGGCGCGCGCCAGCGCTCCAGGAGGATGCGGCCGCCGCCGGCCTTGAACCCGGCAGAGTAGCGCTCGAAGCGCTCCAGCTGCGATCCATAATGAGGGTTGGCGGGCTCAAGGCGCTGGGCGCGGCGGATCCACCCGAGCGCCTCGTCGAGGCGCCCGAGGCGGAGCAGGATCTCGGCCAGGGTGTCGCAGTAGGTGGGATCCTGGCCGTCGGTGGCCTCGACGACCCCTCGGGACAGCTCAAGCGCCTCCAGCAGCGCCGGATCCCCAGGCCGGCTCTTGAGCGCGATCAGCCACGCCAGGTTGTTCTTGACCGTCTGGGCCAGCGGCGAGTCGTCGCCGCCGAGCAGCTCCAGGCACCGCCGCCACGACCGCTCGGCCTCGAAGGCCTGCCCGAGCTCCTGATGGGCATGCGCGAGCCACCGGTAGGTCTCGGGGGCCTCGCCGTCATCGTGGATCGATCGCCGCAGCGCGTCGACGGCCTCGGCGTATCTATTCAAGATCACGAGCACGACGCCGATTTCAAGGTTGATGAAGGCGACCCGACCGAAAGTGACCCGGACGAAGAGGAAGTCGTGCAGCGCCTCTTCGTGGCGCCCGAGGGCGAAGCGCGCTCTGGCCCTCAGGACGTGGGCTCGGACGTCCCCGTAGTCGTCAAAGAGGACGCGCTCCAGGGCGCCCAGGGCTTCCTGGGGTCGCCCGGCCTGAAGGGCGATCTCGGCCCGCCGCCGCAGCATGGACCGCGCGCCGGCGTGATCGGAGGCCCTGCGCGACGCCTCGCGCAGGATCTCCGTCAGGGCCAGCGCGCGGTCCCAGCGCTCGAGCTTGACATTACAGTTGAGCGCGGCGTTGACTGTATCAAAGTGGTTGGAGGCGGGTTGAACGACGTGATCGATGTAAGTGTCGAAGAGCGGGGCGGCGCTGGCGCAGTCCCGCATCCGTGCGGCGTAGAACTCTGCGACGACCGCGTAGGCTGGCCACCACTGAGGGGCCTTGACCAGAGCCTGGAGGTAGAGGCGCTCGGCCTCATCCAGATCCCCCTGCCCTGCCCGCTCGTCGGCGGCCAGGAGAGCCCCGACGGCTTCTTGCGGGCTCTGGCCTCGGGCCTCGGGCGCCCAGAGCGTCGTCAGCCCGACGAGGGCGATCCGCGGCCCGAGGCGCGCGAGCGCGCCACAAAGGCCATCAACAATCGATCTTCGGGGGGCGTCTGGGATCAAGGTCTGCGCTCCGGGCGCGTCGTCCGCAGCCGATCATACCACCGGACAGCAACGATCCAAGCGCCTCGGCTTCATCCCCTCGATGGGCCGCTGCTCAGGGAGGATGGGCGATGACAGGAGAGTCCAAGCGCCTCTCAGCGCCAGACAAGGGTCTGATAGGCCGCATCGCCGTCGACCTGATCTTCCCGGCAGGCGAGGTCTTCGAGAGCCTGCTGGCTCCATTTTCTCGAAAATCATCTTCATCGCGGCTCGTGAGATCCCAGAGCGAGCACAGCGCAGACGGCGAGGACGTCTACGCGAAGATCCTGCGCTCGACCTGCGCGGCGCTGGGGATCGAGGCGGGGGCGCTGTTGTTGTCCAACCGCGCGCAGGATCAGCACTATTTATCGGCCTACATCAACCTCTCGCCCAACCTGCTCCAGCTCATCTCGGAGAGCGGCGGCTGGATGGGCCTGGAGCGCCACGTCGAGTCGATGGCGCCCGTGCTGCTGGATCTGGACCCCACGACGTCCAGGTCGAGCCCGTACAGGACGGCGATGTCGCTCTTTGGCTACCGGGCGTTGGGCGCGATCCCCTTCCTGGCCACGACGAGCCAGCAGGCGCTGTTGATGCTGCCCATCGCCCACAGGCTCGATGAGGGCGAGCGCGACCTGCTCCACGAGGGGCTTGATCTGGTCCAGCGGCAGATCCAGCTGGCCATGGATCACCTGGCCCTCCAGAACCGGGATCGTCACCGCAGCCGCCGCCTGAAGGCCGTCAAGGAGGGGCTTCGTCAGCTGACCTCGGCCACGCACCCGAGCGAGGTCCTCCAGACGACCTGCGAGCAGATCCGGCAGATCTTCGAGTGCACGGTGGTGTGGATCGGGCTCGGCGGCGTCGATGCGCTGCTGTCGCCGACGACCTTGAGCGGCGCCCCCTGGGAGCTCCTTGAGGCCTTCGACCCGGCCCACTTCGAGCCTGGGGGGAGCCTCGCCGTCGTGGCGCAGGAGGAGCGCGAGGTGCTCTTGCGCCACGGCGGCGCGCGCCACCTGCTGCGCCCCTCGGCGTGGATCGAGGTGATGGAGGATCCGGCCCACCCGCTCAACCACCTCGTGAACCCGGACGCGCTCGAGGTGACCCTGATGGTGCCGCTGGTGTCGGCCGGCGAGCGGCTCGGGGTGCTGATCCTGCACCGGGATCGCCCCTACCGGATGGGCCGGGAGGATCGGGACGTGCTGAGGATCTTCGCCGATCAGGCCGCGCTGGCGATCAAGACGTCGAGGCTGCTCAAGCAGACCGAGGAGCGCTCGACGAGCCTCGCGGCCAGCGAGGGGCTCTACAGGTCCTTCGTCCGTCAGCTCTCGGATGGGCTCTTCCGCCTGGACAAGCTGGGGCGAGTGGTGGAGTTGAGCGACAGCGCCGTGGAGCTCTTCGGGGTCGAGCGCCAGGAGGTGCTTGGCAAGCCGCTGCTCAAGCGCTTCGCGCGACGGGATGCGGCGGCGCTGCGCGAGGCTATCGATCGTGGCCTGGAGGGCCGGAGCCAGGAGTTGACGCTCAAGATCAGGCGCGACGACGAGCGGCCCGTGGTGGTCGTCCTGAAGATCGGGCCCTTGATCACCAGCGGGGAGGTGGTCGGGATCATCGGGGTGGCCCGGGACAATACGGACCGCATGGCGATGCAGAGCAAGCTGCTGGCCCGCGAGCGGCAGGCCTCGGTGGGGATGATGGCCGCGGGGCTGGCCCACGAGATCAACAACCCGCTGGCCTTCATGATGTCGAACATCGAGACATTGCTGGAGTCTCTGGAGCCTGGGGCGACGCCCATCCCAAGCGCCGAGTTCGGGGACATGCTCCGGGAGAGCAGGGAAGGCGCGATGCGCATCCGGGACATCGCCTCGCACCTGCGCGAGCTCTCCCAGCACGGCGGCCCCGAGTCGCACCGCGACACGGACCTGATCCCCTTGATCGAGTCGACGGCGTGGCTGGTCCACCCGGAGGCCCGGTACAGCGGCCAGCTCAACCTGGAGTTGGGGGAGCTGCCGCGGGTGCAGTGCAGCCCGAACCAGATCGCGCAGATGCTCATCCAGCTGATCCTCAACGCCATCCAGGCTCTGCCGCCCGCCGACAGCGCCGAGCGGTCCATCACCTTGCGGGCGCGCAGCATCGGCGAGATCGTCGAGATCGAGATCGAGGACAAGGGGGCGGGGATCTCGCGCAAGGAGCTGCCCAAGGTGGTCGAGCCCTTCTTCACGACGCGCAGGCCGGAGGATGGCGCGGGCCTGGGGCTGGTGATGTGCCAGGAGGTGGTCCAGAACCACGGCGGCCAACTCCACATCCAGACCGAGGCCGGCGTCGGCACGCGGGTGGTCATCCGGCTGCCGGTCAACGGGGACAAGGCCAAGGCAATGGCGCCCTCGCTGCTGCTCGAATACGGCGACGAGATCCTCGACGACAGCGACCTCTCACTGCCTTGACGATAGGAGGGAGGCGCTGTAGAACCCCCAGGTCGAAAACCTCACCGAAGGTCGATCACAGGCGGGCCAGTCCCTCCGGGCGGTCGCCTTCGTCATCCCTGGGGGTGTCCATGTCCGAGGGCGCGCGCACGACCAATCCGACCGACTTGACCGCCGAGCAGCTCCTGGCGGTTTTTGAGCGCATGAGCCTGATCCGCCGGGTCGAGGAGGTGGCCGGCCGCGCCTACCAGCAGCAGAAGTTCAGCGGCTTCTGCCACCTCTACCTCGGCCAGGAGGCCGTGGCGGTGTCGGTGGCCACGGCCATGAAGCCGGGCGACACGATGATCGCGGCCTACAGAGAGCACGGCCACGCGATGTCGGTCGGCGTCAGCCCCGAGGCGGTCTTGAGCGAGCTGCTCGGGCGGCGCACGGGGACGACGGGCGGCCGGGGCGGCTCGATGCACATCTTCGATGTCGCGCGCGGCTTCATGGGCGGGTGGGGCATCGTCGGGGGCCAGATCCCGTTGGGGGCCGGGCTGGCCTTCGCCAGCAAGTACCGCGGCGACAAGTCCGTCAACGTGTGCTTCTTCGGCGAGGGCTCGATCCACCAGGGCGTCTTCCACGAGGCGCTCAACATGGCCAGCATCTGGGATCTGCCGGTGGTCTTCCTGTGTGAGAACAACAGGTACGCCATGGGCACGGACATGAGCCGGATCAACGCCCAGATGGACATCCAGCTCAAGGCCATCAGCTACAACATGGATCACGCCCAGCTCGACGGGCAGGACTTCTTCACGGTCTACGCCGGGGTCAAGGAGGCCATCGACCGCGCCCGCGAGCAATCCCGACCGACCTTCCTGGACGTGCGCACCTACCGCTTCAGGGGCCACTCGATGTCGGACCCTGGAAACTACCGCACCCACGAAGAGGTCGAGCAGGAGAAGGGCCGCGACCCGATCGCCCTGCTCGGGCGTGATCTGGTGGCGATGGGCGTGGCCGACGAGGCCGGGCTGGAGGCCATCGACAAGGCGTGCCGCCAGGTGGCCCGCGACGCCCTCAAGGCCGCAGAGCAAGCCGACTTCCCCGATCCGAACACGCTGATGGACCACGTCTACGCCTGAGCAGGCCCGACGACCGACCCGAGCGAGAGAAGACGACCATGCCCGAGATTCTGTTCCGCGACGCCATCGGTCAGGCCATGACCGAGGAGATGGAGCGCGACCCCGACATCTTCTTGATGGGCGAGGAGGTCGCCGAGTACGACGGCGCCTACAAGGTGTCCAAGGGGATGCTGGCGAAGTTCGGCCCCCGGAGGGTCATCGACACGCCCATCGCCGAGGCCGGCTTCGTCGGCCTGGGGATCGGGGCCGCGATGGCGGGCTTGAGGCCGATCATCGAGGTGATGACCTTCAACTTCGCCATCCTGACGCTGGACCAGATCATCAATCATGCCGCCAAGTTGCACTACATGACCAACGGGCAGCTCAAGTGCCCCATCGTCATCCGGGGCGCCGGCGGCGCGCCGGGCTGGCTGGCCGCGCAGCACTCCCAGTCGCTGGAGGCGCAGTACGTCCACGCCCCCGGGCTCAAGGTCATGATGCCCTCGACGCCCTACGACGCCAAGGGGATGCTCAAGGCCGCCATCCGCGACGACAACCCGGTGATCTTCATCGAGTCGGAGCTGATGTACTCGTGGAAGGGGGAGGTGCCCGAGGAGGATTACATCATCCCCATCGGCAAGGGGGACATCAAGCGCAAGGGCGACGACATCACGCTGGTCGCCTGGAGCCGCAGCGTCCACACGGCATTGGCGGCCGCCGAGGAGCTCTCCAGGATGGGCTACGAGGCCGAGATCGTCGATCCGCGCACGCTGCGGCCGCTGGACGAGGATCTGATCTGCCAGTCGGTGCGGCGGACCAACCGGGTCGTGGTCGTCGAGGAGGGCTGGCCCCAGGCCTCGGTGGGCTGCTCGATCATCAACATGATCCAGCGGCGCTGCTTCGATCACCTCGACGCGCCGGTGGGCCACGTGGCCAGCCTCGACATCCCCATGCCCTACGCCCCCAACCTTGAGCGCGCGGTCACCCCCGACGTCGACCGGATCGTCCAGGCCTGCCGCGAGGCCCTCTACCTCAACCAGGAGAGATCCCATGGCTGATATCGTCACCATGCTCGCGCTGAGCCCCACGATGGAAGAGGGCTTGCTGGTGCGCTGGGCCAAGGCCGAAGGCGACGCGGTCGACGAGGGCGAGGTGCTGGCCGAGGTCGAGACCGACAAGGCCGCCATGGAGTTGGAGTCCTTCTTCGAGGGCACCGTCCTGAAGCTCCTCGTCAAGGCCGGCTCCCCCGTCAAGGTCGGCGCCCCCATTGCCCTCATCGGCGCCCCTGGCGAGGACCTCGCCGCGATCCTGGCTGGCCTCTCGGGCGGCGCCCCTGCGCCCGCTGCGGCGCCCCTGGCCGCCGAGGCGCAGGCCGCCGCGCCGGAGGCCGCGCCCGCCCAGGCCGAGGGCCAGCGCCGCTTCTCGTCGCCGGTCGCCCGCAACATCGCCCGCCAGAACAACCTGGAGCTGACCGACGTCCCTGGCTCCGGCCCCCACGGGCGGATCATCAAGCGCGACGTCGAGGCCGCCCTCCAGGCGCTCGCCGTCGCCCCCGCGGCCCCTGCCGCCCAGGCGGCGGCGCCCGTTGCTCAAGCGGCTGCGCCCGTCGCTCAAGCGGCTGCGCCCGTCGCTCAAGCCGCCGCTCAAGCCGCTGCGCCCGCCGCTCAAGCCGCCGCCGCAAGCGGCCAGGTCACCCCGCTGACCCCCATGCGCAAGACGATCGCCGGTCGGATGCTGACCTCCTGGACGAGCGCCCCGCACTTCGCGCTGTCCACCGAGATCGACATGGGCCCTGCCATGGCCCTGCGCGCCACCCTCAACGCGGGGCTGGCCGCCGCCGAGTCCGACGTCAAGCTCTCCGTCAACGACATGGTCATCAAGGCCTGCGCCCTGGCGCTTCGTCAGGTGCCCGAGATGAACGTCGCCTGGGGCGGCGATCACATCGTCCAGCACGACTCGGTCCACATCGGCGTCGCCGTCGCCATCGAGGGCGGGCTGATCACCCCCGTCGTGCGCGACGCCGACTCCCGCAGCCTCGGCGCCATCTCCGCGGCCGTGCGCGACATGGCCGCCCGCGCCCAGATCAAGAAGCTCAAGCCCGAGGAGTACTCCGGCTCGACCTTCTCCGTCTCCAACCTCGGCATGTACGGCGTCACCCACTTCCAGGCCATCCTCAACCCCCCCGAGGCCGGCATCCTCGCCGTCGGCGCCGTCGTCAAGAAGCCCGTCGTCCAGGGCGACGCCGTCGTCCCCGGGCAGCGCATGGAGGTCACCCTCTCCTGCGATCACCGCTCCAGCGACGGCGCCGTCGGCGCCCGCTTCCTCCAGGCCCTCAAGCGCGCCCTGGAGAACCCCGCCACCCTCGTCGTCTGACCCTCGACGCCGCGGCGCCCCCCTTCCACGCCCGGAGCCCGCCATGGAAGCCCTGATCGTCGTCCACGTCGGTGAGATCGCCTACGAGGACGCCTGGGCGCTCCAGCGCAAGCTCCACCAGGCCCGCTGCGACGACCTCATCGGCGACCACCTGCTGCTGCTCTCGCACCCCCACACCCTGACCGCCGGCACGCGCGGCGGCAAGCCCGACCGCTGGGAGAACCTCCAGGCCAACCGAGGCGACCTGCTCGCCCGCGGCGTCGCCCTGATCGACTCCGATCGCGGCGGCGACCTCACCTGGCATGGCCCCGGTCAGCTTGTCGCCTACCCCATCGTCCACCTGGGCGCTTATGGAAGTGACGTCGGGCACTACGTCTGGATGCTGGAGGCGATGATGATCCGCGCCCTGAGCGCGCTGGGCATCGAGGCGGCCCGCAGCCCCGGCTACCCGGGCGTCTGGATCGGATCGGAGAAGATCGCCGCCATCGGCGCGCGCATCCAGCGGTGGGTGACGATGCACGGCGTCGCGCTCAACCTGCGGGGGCCGCTGGAGGGCTTCGGCTGGATCCTGCCCTGCGGCCTTGAGGGCCGCGGCGTCACCAGCGTCGAGCGCCAGCTCCCCAGCCCACCCCCGAGCGACGCCGACATCCTCGCGCTGGTCACCGACGCCGCGGGCGCCGTCTTTGACCGCGCCGTCGAGATCCGCCAGGAGCCCCAGCCGATCCCGTGAGGGCGGCCGCCGCCGCATGAAAACATCAACAACGGCGAGGTCTTGCGGCCGATTGGAGGGGCGTCGAGGCCCTCAGAGCCCCAGATCGCAGGACGAGAACTCCGCCTCGCACTGCCCCTCCTGAATGGGAGCCTCCATGCATTCCCAGAAAATCTCGTATTCAGGCCGGCAAGTCTCATAGAGGCAGGTCCCGATCTCGTCCTCGCAGGAGGTCAGGCACGCGATCACGGGCGAGAGCTGGGGGCGGCACAGGCGCCCGCCGCAGGCGTTGAGCCCTTGAAAGACGCACTGGGCGCAGCCCTCGCCGCTGTTGATGGCGCAGGTCAGGAAGCAGTAGGGGTCGGCGCCGTCGCAGGCCTGGTTGCACTCGGAGAAGCCGCCGCAGGCGCCGCCCTCCTGCCCTTCGGCCTTGAAGGGCTCGATCAGGGCGATGATCTGGACGCACATCTCGTCCAGGGTGCCTTCGCCGAAGTGGACGTCGCGCGGCTCGATCTGCTCGCCGTTGATGACGGGCTGGTTGGCGGCCGAGTTGTCGTAGGTGCAGGTGAAGCGCAGCTCATCGCCCGGCGCAAGCTCGATGAACTCGTCGTCCTTGAGGTCGTAGAACTGCTGCCAGTTGAAGTCCCAGTCGTCGACCTGAACGATGCAGGTCTCCTGCCCGTCGCGCACCCTCCAGAGGTCGATGGAGGTGCCCAGGACGTGCATGTGGGGCATGACCGAGACGATCTGGCGGGTGGAGGACGTGCGGTTGACGAAGGAGAGCTCCTGGACGGAGGCGGGGTCGCCGGCCTCGATGTTGAGCTGTCCGGCGAGGATGGGCATCGTGACCTGAAATCGCGGCGGGTCCGATGAGAACGACATCTGGAGCGCGGTCTGGTCTGGCGCCGCGTCGGCCGAGATCGTGTTGTAGTGCATCTGCGCCACGATCTTCGACCCCCGCGGGATGACGAAGGCCGAGTCGTCGGGGAAGCGCTGCGGGACGGCGCCGGGGACCCAGACGCCCATGGGCTGGCCGCCGTGGCCGGAGCTCCCGAAGCAGGTGTAGCCGGGCTCAGGGGAGGCGGCGTCTTCGGCCATCATGGCTGCGGCGTTGCTCTGAGGGATGAGGTAGAGCACGACGTGGTGGACGAGCGGGACGACGTCCGGCACGACCTGGTAGGCCTGCAGGTACTTCTCCTCGGTGAACTCGGCGTCCATCACGAGGCAGTGGTAATCGTCGGGGCGGGATTCCTTGGCCGTGTAGGGGGCGCTGGAGCGGGTCGTCAGCGAGACGTCGTCCAGCCTCAGGCTCGGCGCCTCGATGGCGACGGCGTCGGCGGGATCACCCGGCGCCATGCCCGCCTCCACCCAGGCGATTACGGCCGCCTTGTCCGCCTCGGGCATCAGGCGCTCGCCCTTGAAGCTGCGGCAATCCGGGTTGGCTCGCCAGGGCGGCATCGTCCCGTCCTTGATGGCCTGGGCGACCGCCGGCCCCATGGCCTTGACCTCCTCGAAGGTCGACAGCGCGAAGGGGGCCGCGCCGCCCTTGAAGTGGCAAGCCCCGCATTGGAGCGTCAACACGGGCTGGATGTCCCGGTAGAAGGTCAGCGCGCCCTCCTCCTCCTCCGGCTCAGGGGTGGCCTCCGGCTCGCCGGGGTCGTTGTTCTCCGCCTCGCCGGGGCCTTCTTCCCTGGCTTCGTCGCCCCCGCAAGCCTGAAGCGACAGGCTGATCCCGACACTCACGAGCGCCCCGATGACCCATTGACCTCGACAGCTCATCATCGACCTCCAGTGGCTCCAGCTCCAGGCCAACTCACATGGCCCTGCTTCATGGCAACTCAACGCCTCTCACCCGATCCGCGGCCGGGATCTTTGGCGACACGCCACCGCGGCGAGCGCCAGGGCGATCAGGGGCGCGACCTCACCCAGGTGGGGTGGCGCCGTGCCGCCCGAGATCGAGCAGCCGCCGCCCGCCTTGCCCGGCCTCGCCGCGGGCTGCTGCGGTCCTGCATCATCGCCCGAAGTGTCTTCTGGCTCAACACCTGGGGGGCCTTCCCCGAAGGGATCGTCGGGGTTGATCAGGTTGGCCTCCGCGCCAAAGTGGATCCAGTCCTGGCGACACTCCAGACGCGCCGCCTCCGTCGTCGGGCAGGTCGCCCCAGGCCCCTCGATCTGTTCGAGCGCGAAGAGAGGCGAGGTGGTCAGGGCGCCCGCATCCTCGTTGATCTCAATCAGGGATCTGTCTTCGCAGGCCCAGACGAGGCCGTCGCGCTCGCCGAGGCAGGTCAAGAGCCTGCCGTCGAGCGCGCCGAGGTCGCAGGCGGGTGGCCGGGAGGGGTCCGCGACGAGCCGACCATCCGCGACCGCCACGAGGCCGCCGCAGATCGGCGCCGGGCCGTGGAGGGAGAGCGCCGCGCCGAGGACCACCTCGAAGGACGCGCCCCCGTCCGTGGAGCGCCACCACTGGAGGCCCCCTCCGGTCGTGGCGACCAGCTCGATCTGCGCGCCGCCATCGCGCGTATCGACGCGGCGCAGCGAGAGGCGCTGGAGGCCCTCCCTCGTCGGGAAGATCGCGGCGACCTCCTCAAGGTCGGAGGGCTCAAGGGGCAAGGTTGAGCCCACCGGGAGCCGCAAGATCGCCGGAGCGGGCCTCGCCCCGGCGGCCAGGACGTGATCGCCGACGCTGGCGAGGCTGTCGACCCGAAGCGCGCTCCGATGAGCCAGGGCCAGGGGGGCTTCGGGGCGCCAGACGAAGATCGTCGAGCCGCCCTCTTCGGCGCGCGCAGCGCCCCAGACCTCGCCGCGGGCAGGCTCCAGGGCGGTGACCCCGGCGACGTCGACGCCGATGGGATCTTCGACGGGCGAGAAGTCGCAGCCGCCGTCGAGGCTCTCGACGAAGGCGCCCTGCCCTGCGACCAGGATCGCCGTGTCGCCGCCCGAGGCGCCCAGCGCGGCCACCAGGGGCGTCTCCAGGCCGCCCCACTGGCTCGGGCAGCCGTAGCGGAAGCGGCCTTGACCCTCGTCGATCGCCAGCCCGATGCTGGTCTGGACGATCAAGGGCTCGCCGCCGACCAGCAGCCGCAGCGCCGAGGGCGCCGGGCCATGTCCCCACGCGAGCGCCGCGATCGTCACCGACGTGATCGTCAAGGCCGACAGCGTCAAGGCCGACAGCGTCACCGCCGACAGCCTCGACGCCGACAGCCTCGACGCCGACAGCGTCACCGCCGACACAGTCACCGACGCGATCGTCACTGACGCGATCGGCGGCGCCGACAGCGCAGCAAGCCCCGATGACGCTCTCTTGCTCGACTCCAGAACCACCGACGCGATCGGCAGCGCCGACTGCGGCAGCGGCGCGGGAGGCGAAGGCGCGGCGGGATCTTCTTCTATCCTTGGGATCTTCCTCTCCACGCGCCCAGGCTCCTTGAGCGGCTCAGGTTCAGCGGAAGGTTAGAGCATAGTGGACAAAGCCGACGACTTCACGCACCCGATAATAAGGCTCCTTGAGGGGGGTGGCCTGGAGGCGCGCGGGGACGGTCGTGCAGGTCAGGTCGAGGCGGTGGCAGGCCAGCCGGATGCGAGACAAGTGGTGGTCATTGCTGACGATCAACATCGCCCCGAGCTTGGATGAGCGGTCGATGGCGGCCATGTTTCGGACGCTCGCGGCGGTGTTGTGGCCCTTCTCGTCGATCAGGATGGCGCTGGCAGGGACGCCGGCCTGGACCGCGACCCGCTTCATGACCTGCGGCTCCGAGATCGCGCCCTCGGAGAAGCCTCCCGTCATCAAGATCCGCTTCACCCTGCCCGTCTTGTAGAGGCGAACGCCCGTCATGACGCGATCGTACAGGATGCGAGAGGGGCGCCCCGAGCGGTAGGCCCGCGCGCCAAAGACGACGGCGGTGTCGGCCTTGCGGCCGTAGTCGGTCGCGCCGACCGCCGAGACGTGGTGCAGCAACAGCCCGGCCATCATGGCCAGCGCAAGCGACCACGACAGCGCCCGCGCCACCAGGGACGGGCTGGGCGAGGCCGCCTCGTCGCTCGCCCCGGATGAGCGGGTCTGCTCAAGGGCCACGAGGGCGGGCAGCGCGATGACCACGGCCAGGACGATGGAGGTGGGCACCCAGGCCACGCCGTCGAGCGAGAGCCGCGGCGAGCGCCACGCCGCGATCCAGACCGAGGCGGCGTCGACGACAGACCAGATCACCGCCGGAGAAACGACCAGCGCGAGCCGCCGCGCCATTGCCGCCGAGCGCGCCCTCCAGAGGCCCAGGAGCCCGAGGCCCGTCACCAGCGCCAGCGCAAAGCGCGCGATCGCGGCGACGCCGCTGCTGCCGGACCAGAAGATGAACAGGAGGGACTCGGAGGGATCAACGCACCACAGCAGGGCGTTGAGCGTGAGCACGGCGCCGAGCATGGCGCCCATGATGCGCAGAGAGGTGAGCTGCGCCCAGACCGCCGAAGCGATCCAGGAGAGGGCGCGGTGGATGTTGTTTCTCAAAGGAGGAAGCTCCCTGCCCCTCGGCGATGCCCCCAGAGATCATCACGATGCAGGTCAGGATGTCAAAGGCGAGACACTCCCCCTCCTGTCCTCCCCCTGTCCCCCGCACTCCACCCCCTGTCCCCCTCCTCGTTTCACAAGGAGGGGGAACGCTCGCGGTTCGGGCACGGCGAATCGGCGGGTCGACTTCGTTGACGGTCACGTCGAGATCGGCGAACTCCACCCCCTGTCCCCCTCCTCGCTCCGCAAGGAGGGGGGACGCCCGTATTACGGGCAAGGTGGTTCGGGGACGCTCGTATGACGGACTCGGGTGGATCGGGTCCCGCCCCGGCGACCTCACCACCCGCCCCAGACGGCCAGCGATCCCGACGATGGCTCCTGTGGCCCGCCCACCCCCGACCCACTGTGCCCACCCAACGAGCCCACCCCCGAACCACCCATCCCGTAATACGAGCGTTCCCCCTCCTTGCGGAGC